>Ga0065711_1001106_pt1 | contig 54967 bp, 27 predicted proteins | sample Hoacrofraction12_FD_59098 | JGI IMG/M metagenome (GOLD analysis project Ga0065711, IMG submission 59098) | Hoatzin crop microbial communities from Cojedes, Venezuela - Epithelial fraction 12 v2 (version 2) | ecosystem: Host-associated > Birds > Digestive system > Esophagus > Crop | place... | reverse complement strand
CCCCCCCCCAACAAAAAATGTGAAGGGGGGAAACACAAGTAGGGCTCCTTTTTACCCATGGTATTAATCCTTATTCATTTTAAAAACCTGCTAACGGAAATATTTCCATTCAGCTCATTAATCAATTGTGATTTTCATTCCCTTGTTTTGTAAGAGCTGTTGCAATAAATACTTTTTTCACAAAGCAAAAATCTAAGAGATGGATGCAGCAAGCGTAATTAATAGCACCCAGTTACAGAAGATCAGCAAGTTTGTGAGATTCACATGCTGCTTTACCATATGGCTGCCCAGTAGGCGAAAAATTTGATTAATGTTTTGAAGTAGGTTTTTTTCAGCAAATATTACAGCCCCAGATGAGGAATTTTACTTTCTAGTATTGTTAGACTTAACTAAAACAACAGATCTTTTGATTTAAAACTAAATAATATTTTGATCTCATGAAAACTCTACATGCAGAAGAATTACAGTCCTACTCTATAAAAAAAATGGACCCTATAACTTGTTTATAATTCAACCAATAATGGTTAACATTTTCTTTGATTTTAGTTTTTCATAAATTGGTCAATTTAAGATAGCAGTACAAGTGCATGAGTTTTGTAACAAGGATTTCCCCACCTAAAATAAATTTATAACAGAATTAACTGATTCATTCTAACTTGTCATGCTGTTTTCCTTTCTACTTCCTTATGTAAAAAAAAAATCAAAGTTAGGTAGTTTGCTTGTAAACAATCAGAAAATAATACATGGTCCCTTTGGTAAAACATTGCTGTAAATAATGTTCTGTTAGCAAAACTGTACAATGTATTCATTTTGCTTTTAAGTAAATAATTGTTGCAATCATTATAATTAGTGCTTAATCTATTGATTCCCTCACCCACTAAGTTTACCTGAAACAAAAAATATTTACGAAAATGCATCGGAAGAGTTTCATGACTTAGGATCGAGTGCTCTCATGCAAAGCTAACACACAGCGGGAAGTTTTGCTTTTCTCACAAATTCTCAGTTTAATGCAAGAAACATCAGCAGCTGGTAGAGAACAGATTCAGGGTGCTGAGCTGAAATGGAGTGGAGAGCAGCTTTGAATGGAAGTCTTGCTGAGCTTCCAGAATGCTGAAGATAAAGCATTACCTAACACTACTTTGGTTTCTAATTGCGTCAGGTAATGCTGAGGTTCAGAGTCTGGTGAGATGATGCTAAGGCTGAAAAATAAGAATTTCTGCATTTAAAAAAAAACCCCTTTTTTCAGTTTTTTACAGTTATATCATCTTAGAAATCAGTGATTGATTGTGAGGGTGTGCTGACATGAAAAATAATTCTGATTTGACTGGCTCTATATATCCCCAAATTGGAGATCTTGGCACAAAGTGCTTATCTATATTGCGAATTTCAGGGGAGGGAGTAGGAACTGAAACCTGACAATAAAATAGAGCTGAGGAAAAAATAAAAGCCATCAGTAGGTTTAAACGAAAGATTTTCACCTTTGACAACTCTAGGCAGTGCATGACAATAGGGAGTGTCCAGCTGATCAGTTACTGGTGTTAAACATCAGAGGTAGGAAACCTGCTATGAAGTTGTTTTATGAAAGGCTTAAAATGGAGTGTAGCTGAGGTGGTGAAATGATGGTTTTTACTTCTGGAGAATAGAAAAGTCACAACAACTTGTGTTTTAGATGAATAGACAGATAACGGATGACAAAGCAATGTGACTGTACCCTTAATGTAAAAGGATGGATAAAATTGTTTTATTCTTTTGAGAAAGGACAATTAATTAAATTGATACAAGCTTCCTAGGCTTGTGCTGTTTGAAGATTGCCTCTGGATTTTTTTTTCCGTAATATCATCAAATTAATTACAATTTGCACAAAGTCTGAACATTTTTTAGGGCATTTTCCATGTATTATCATTTTTCTTGTCTATGTCGGTGATCCTCTTGTCAGTGATTTATTTCTTATAAGAACACATTTTATGCTATAAAGTTATGTAAAATATACTAGTGTTTCCCTTAACCTGTGACTGAACATGCTGATGTTAAGATATTCTACTGTACGCTCATCAAAATGTGGAGAAACTGATATTTTAGTATTTAATTTTCTTTGTTCTCAGTTTTGATTCAATTATTTAAGAAATAAACGGAGTTTTCAGATATTTTAATAGTGGGACTGAATTTTTAATTGATAGTGTCTTGAAAAGAAGGTCACTTGAAGCTGCTTGAACTGTATGATTAAATTATACCATCGAATGCAATTATTACTTAATCTGAAAGAATGGGGGGTGTTGGGGATGTTATTGTAAGTGCTGCACGTTGCTTGGCCTTTTAATTCCGTAAATAAAGGAAAGTGTTGAGACTGGTCTATGATGGTCTTTTCCTGTTAATGTTCACATTTTTAACTGTTTCAGAACTGCTGTTCTGCTTTAAATCTGTCGGGAAGGTCTGTAAGGGATTGTCTGTATGAAGAGGCTGTAGTGGTCACTCTAAAAAGCTCCTTAGCGTAGTACTTTGAATTTTAAATCACACACATAATTCAAAGGTAATCTAACTTTCAGTGTTGGACTTAAGTCCATTCAGTTAAATGGAGAAAAATGACTGACATAAGGAATGAGTTATTGATTTGTTGTAGGAAAATGACTTCTGTAATATAGGAAGTATGGTAAAAGGAATAGCTTAATTATTTAGGGAGCACCGTTGAAAAGAGTGCTTTTGCAGCATTGCAAATTGTCTAAACAGGAGTCGTACAACAGGGGTTTTTAATAATTCTTTCTTAAAGACAAAGTGTAGTGGTTTATTTTTTTCCACAGAAGATGGAGCTCATCTGGTTGTTTAAAATGTTTTTGTATTTGTACAGCTGAGGCAGAAAGGCAGGCAACAAAACAATGGTGTTCTTAGGCAGCTTTTAACTGGTGTTTCCCAGTTATTTGCATTACATTTGTGCTTTGTGGAATCTTGATGTCTGAGGGCTGGACAAAAAAGAAACATACACAGAAAGTTATTCTGAAGCCCTTGTTTTTAGTAGGTGACACGAACTTTTAAAATGTGAATTTATCAAATAAATATATGTGGCCGTTTATATCTGTATGAGTTAAATTTTTAAAATATGGTATTTGAAGATTTATAAAATATCAGATATTTGCTTTGGCTTTTTCCGTATGTTTTTTCTTTTGATTTAGTGCTATCCTTTGCGGGAGGACTACAGTATCGTATTATTTTGACTGCAGCTCTCAATTTTTGGCAGCATCTCAGATAAACAGAATATTTGTGGTTAATTGGTTGAACATGTTCAACAATTATAATTATATTAAAACTGTAATGCGTTTGAACATTTGCCCACTGCAGGCTGCTAATACGTGCTAACTTAAATTTCTGTCTTCATGACTGGAGCTAGCTTGTAGCTGGTTTTATTGGAAGTATCTGTGCAAAGTTTAAAAGGCAGATGCATTAAAGCACATCTAACACCACCGGTCTGTTTAAGAGTTTGCCACTGTGTTCAATATACAGGCCCTTGTTTTTAGGGATTTATACTTCAGTCTGAAAATTTCCTGTCATCCTGAAATTAGGTATCTAAACTTTCAGTATTACTGAAAAGAAATAGGAGTCAGTATTATTTTTATGAAGTAAATTTTCAGGAATACTAGTTTGCCTTTTTATTAGAGACTTCCAAATGAAATAAAGAATTGCAGGCGTCTCCACTTTTGATGTTTTAAATCCATAATGTGATTTATATTTGCTACTGCACTTTAAGGGAATGACAATAGGCTAAGTACATAGAGAATGTAGAAGAAGTTAGATGTCAAATTCTCAAAGTGCTAATGGAGTTAGGGGTGCAGTCTGATGGATTTTCAGTGCATAATTCCCTGTGGGTTTTTTTTTTGGTTTTTTTTTTGTTTTGTTTTTTTTTTTAAGCTTTCAAGTTGAAGTCAGAATCTAGTGTTGCTCGAGAGTTGTTAGTTGTTACTATTGTGAGGTAGGTAGATAGTGCTGGTTTTGACTTAAAAGCTTTGGCACTCGATTACCTGAAGAATCACCATTGTTTCATGTGGATGATACCCTGCAGCTCTAAAAAAATAGAGGCAATTACGCTTGCAGCCCCTTGTTTTAATTGCATGAAGCATAATGACTGTTCTTCTATAATGCTCCATGGACTCCGAGCTGTACGGGAGAGGCTCCCGGGGGACCTGCAGCATAGCCTTTCCTGAGCACGTGGGTTTTGGGGAAAGAAGCAGAATGGAGGGGTCAGCCAGAGGCTGAAGCTGGCGCAGCAGGCAGCAAGCAGCAGTACCAGCTCTGTCACTGATGGTGCCATCAGCCTGCTTTCTGTTCGCTTCCAAATTCTGTCCCTTGTGCTGGCTGGCGTTGAGCTCCAACCTTGGCTTTCTCTGCTCCTTTCCTTCTTACTTTTTTTCACCTTGGTAGTTCCCCTCCCTCATTCTGTATCACATTATGAAGGCGTCTCTCTTTACGTTCACATGCTAAACATTTTCTTACCTTTTGCCTGTATTTTTTTTTTTTTTATTTAGATCTTAAGATATTTAGGGCATGAGCTTCTTGTTTGTGTTTCTGTCCTCAGAGAGCCTGCAGATTGTCCCTTGAAAACCAAATGAATTTAATGCAGTAATTTAATCTTTCTGTTCTTGAGTTTCTATATTGCTAAAATGAATCTGTTCTTGCTTATGGCCCTGCTAAAATGCTTTGAAAGATACTTTAAGAAAAAAGGAAGACAACCACTAAAAACCTATTTAACTGCAGCATAGCACATTGAATAAATGGTGGGTTCTTCTCAGTTTTCTATAGGTTAACAAAGGTCTCCTCAGATCTGGACTTCTCCTCTCCAGCCCCTGTAGTTTGAGAGCAAGCTGTGTTTGCACTTTGCTGGGCAGCAGGCTTCGGGAGCATCCTGCCAATGGGGCTGCACGCCTAGGAAGCCCACTGAGCCCCATGAAACAGTACCCGGCTGCCACAAAGTGCCCAGAGTAGTGAAAAGCCTTGTAAAGGCACTGGAAAAAGAACTGAGTTGTGGTTGCTTTGCTGATGTGAGGGACTTGTGAGGAAAATCCACACCTTGCGATGGGGTGGGACTGAGATAATGGAGGCAGGAGTGGTGAGGACTGTGACAGGAATGGAAAGTAATTCCTGTGGAGTGACGTTCCTGGGAGGAGTAAGTGGTTTTGAGCGGAAAGCTGTTGATGGTGAGCTGTGATGGAGGCCACCGTGTCCCACTGGCTCTTTCCCAGGTAACCAAATCTGCCTCTCTTTTGGTAGGATCCATTTTAATAACATGAAGTGCTCATGACCTAGCTTCTTCTTTGAAAATTGGCCTGACAGTCCTCAGGGAAGTCAACCTTGTAACTCTCCTCTTAACTTTTTGCTCTCCAAAGCAAAAACTGAGCTTCTTTTGCAGAACTGAGATAGACAGTTGGGGAGGATGCTCATGGAGGCAGAATGAACGGTTAACTCAAATAGCAGTGTTTAATTGTTCAAGTACTGATTCTGCAACAGGATGGAAAAACGTGACTGTTGGAAGAACTCTGACGGAACAAAAGCTATGCAAACATTTCCCGTGACTGAATTAGCCTTAGTTTCTTGTGAGAGTTAATTTCTCATAATATTGGAAAATATGATTAATGGTTATATCGGAATATGGCTGAATTAAATTGTTCAGGATTACCTGTTGAAGTAGAATGTCTGTTGCGTAAGTCTGTGCTAGTAATTGTTCTTTGGGATTTTTTCTGGTTTTTTGTTTGCTGATATAAAAATATAACTTTCTCTTATTATTTTAATCTTCGCTTTTCTTCCTGCATGGATCATTTATTTGTGAACTGGTTATTTCAGTAAGGGCTCAAAGGTAATTTCATGGTTTATAGAATTTATATCTGAAGGTTTAATGAGGAAAACATATTGTTTTCTAACACATGAAAGAGAGAATCTTTCATTATATTTTTATTTTCCTTCTCTAATATCACATGTATATCAAGTTCAAAGCCTTGAATACACCTAAGTATAAAATTATTCTTTTCCTACACATGGCAAATACGAATGTTTGCAACTCAGAAATCAACACACACGGACTTAGGAGGTGATTTTATTTTTAATGAATCTGCATGATATAAATGAACTACTCTTCTGTTTGTGCATTGTGCTATAGTATACATTTAAAAATACAATAACAGTGTATTACTTTTCTGTGATTTAGGTTAGGAATTAATGCATTCAAATGAATTTAAGAGCCTTGGGTATAATTCATACAGGATGCAAGTCCCTCAGTAGACCTCTCGTGAACATTATCAGATTCAATACAGCTTGCATGGTCAAACAGATTAAAATTTGACCAACCCCCTCTTTTTGCCATTCATTAAACTCCAGAATCTCCTTGAATGGCTCTCTTCTCAGTTACTTAGAGTAAATTCATTATTTGGTGTGGGGAAAAATTAGCAAAGACAGGATTTCTGTTTGGTGTGTTAATTTGCGAAAATTAATATTTTCAGTGTGAGTTTATTTACGGCAGATCAGGTTGGAACTAAGGCTGCTAAATATCAAATTTCCTTTGACCTCTGTCTAGGTATGTTTTCCGAGAGCTTTCACTTTTATCTAGTGCAGAGTTATCAATGCTTTTTCACTCCAAATCAGAGTCATTAACTACTGTCTAGATTGTGTTTGTTGTATGGCTCACGCCTTCGATTTACAGTTGTGTAAACTGGAGGATGCTTTCAGCATCAGTTTGATCTTTTAATGGATCAACAGCTTTGCTGGGCTGCCTCCTGAAGTACTTAAAATATATCTGACTCTCTTTCTGATATTTTGACAATTTTACATCCTGTGTTAATTACACCGCAAAGCACAAAATCTATTAGCAATTTTGAAAAGTGTCTTATGTTTAGAAGGCTTTTGAGCACTTGTGACTGATTCTGGTGTGATTAAAGTATCCTTTAAAAGAGTTTCTAAGTTCTGTGATACAGCAGGAACAAATTCGACTTCCTTGCAGTAATGGCTTGAAAGGACTGTGCTCTTAAGTACAAAAACAGTGTAAAATGTGTCCAATACTTTGAGCGATCTCGCAGGGAAGCTTAAATACAGATTTTTACACTGGAGGGGAGTAAGTACTGTAGTAAGTACTGTTCAATAGTAATGCCTTTGTGTTGCTGATTTATCCAAAGGTCGTTGGAGGATTTGAAGTTCTACAAGAGTGTTGCATATGCTGGAATTGGTATCTCTGTATGTCCTCTTTTCATCACTTGCCATGTTATCCTTCAGGTATTCTTACTGTAACAGAAGTAAAACCCTCAGTGAACTGCTTGTGCTACATTACCAGAGGAATCAGGCTGGGAACTGGCACATAGGCTATGCGGAGTTTTTCAGTCTCTGCTCAGTAGGCATATGGATGCGTGACATGGAGTAGCCTACCTACTTTGGCAACGTTTTTTTTTGGAACAAGTTCAGCCTGGTTTCCAGGGCTTAAAATTACCTCAAATGTCATGGGATTGACAGGTGTAGCTATCCACTGTCTGTGCCCAAGTTTTAAAAACAGAAACACCCTCTTCCATCGCTGTTCTTATTGCTTTTTTAACCTCCAGTTAGTCTGTACTATAAACCCTCTACAAACACAAACATCTCTCAGGTTCCTTTGGTGACAATTACACTGTGAGACAATGAGTATGCTCTTTACCCATATATTTAATATTTTCTTTTCTAACAAGATTGCACAATTTCTTAAAATATTGGGTATGGAAAGTAGAAGTAATGATGTATGGCACTTTTCCTGCGAGGACCAAAGAAAGCATTTGAGAACAATTTCTTGATATCCTGTTGCATAATGAATGAAAATATATCTATGCCTGTGTTTTGTTTTTAAATGTGGTGATAATCTGTATCTGTTGCTGATTATGGAGCATATTACATAGTGATAGCATGTAAGGAGTCCAAGGACAAATTAAGGCCGGTGTTTAAAGGGTGAGGGTCTTAAAAACTGATGAAGCTGAAGCTCATTCTCATTGTTACTGTTTTGCTTTTGCATGAGAGGAGGGGCTCTGTGGGTTATCTAGCCATCCCAGAAGCCCAGAGATCAGAATGTGTTTCCATTTCTTGTTGCTGGATGTGATTGATCACCCAAAGAGGATAGGAGGAGCAGTAGATGTACAGTGCTCATTCTGGGGAACTCTAGAAAGCTTTGTGCTTTATAGGAGATGTATACTTCTCAGAGGACTTATTGTTTGATTGGGTTTTGGGGTTTTTTTGGGAATGCAGGCTCTCGCTTATGTAGCTTTCATGATGATTTAGTGCTTATAAGACATCACTGAATATCAAGGAAGCCTTAATAAATCTGAATTGGTCTCAGTGTGGATGGAAATGAAGATGTGTTTTTATTTCATGCTGGGATGATAGAATGAATTATATCAGAAATCTGACTCCTAGAAGACCTGGGAATTCTTGAAAAACAGTGAAAGAATACAACAGCCAGAAAAGAACACTAAGATCCATAGATGGTTTTTGCTGAGAGAGAGCGAAGCTGACGGTGTATTGTATTAATGTTTGGAAGACGTACTAATGCTACTGCCAGGGCGCAGTGAGAGCAGGGTTGCTCCGTGAGGGAGGGCAAGCCAGAAGGCAGGGGCACCCACCAGGGCTCGGTCTCACAGAATCTCCTGGGCAGGATGGTAACCATGAGTTCCTATGGCAGTACCAGAAAACTCAAGAGGGTGACTCAGATCCAGGATCCATCCAGGGCACCCAGGCAGGAGCAAGCAGAAGGCGGGGCCAGAAACAGGACTGGAGATGAGGCTTCAGAAGAGGTCCAAGGTCCATCTAGGAGACAGGGCTCAAGACAGGTCCGCCTACGGTGTAGCTCAGGTAAGGACAGAAGGGCCAAACCATCAGGAATGTGGATGGACCACAGAGAAGAGGGTGCATGGGTGGAGGTTGCAGGGGAGGCTGCACAGGAGACTGAAGACTGTGGCAGCTAGGTATGTCATCAATGATCCGGGACTAGAAAAAGAAGTTTCCAGTAAAAAGTAATGTTGAGATTTCTAGCTTCATAGCAGGGATAAATTCCAATATACTAATTTCCCTTTAATAGAATATTAATCTACTTAGTCCCTCTGATTTCAGAATAATGCTTCTTTTCTGTCTGTACCCTCGGTTGTAGTACTTTGATATGTATCACTACATTTTATGGGAAAATCATGTCTTTTTATTGTAACTTTTAAATCTTATTTTTCATTAAACCTGTTTTAATGACTTAAGAAACGAATTTTAGCTATACCAGTGTAAATCCAGAGGAAGTGAATTTATGCTGTTTTTATACCAGTAAGCATAATCTGGCACACTCTTGCAAAAAAAATGCTGAAATTCCATAGTCAGCAGTCAAAGCTGTTTGTTAGAAAGTTCTCCATCTGTAAGAGTGCTATTGATAAAGGAACTAAAATCCTCAGAATTGATTTATTTGTTATCAGCTCAATCCAGTTTGTCTGAACACTGAACTTGCTTTTTTGTTCTTCCCTGTGATAAAGGTATTTGCCTATGTTGTAAAATCTAAGCTGCGATAAACTTGTGTAAAAGCTGAGCATAGGACTGGAAACCAAGATTTCCAGAATTTTAACTCTTGTTTCTGTCCCTAAATGAAGTAGTGACCTTAAGCAACCTCTTAGGTCTCGTTTGTAAAGAAAGCTGAATTCCCTTAGCAGTTTATTTCTAAGTCACTAGGAATTCAGCATCTTATGAGATGACATCTTTTAATACGTATATATTTTGTTTCTGTAATCGTAATTTGAGAAAAAGATTGTGTCTTTTAGAGAGTCTGGTTATGCCAGGCCGCGAGTCCTTATTACAGCCTACGTAGTTGCAACGAGCATCCTACTCCAGGCATGCAAACTGGGAATTAATGTAGACCAAATGTTTGGAGTATTTCAGGGTTTATTTTTTCCTTTGTGCTGATTTATGTAGTTACTTGAATTACTTATTTTGCTATACTTAATTTATCATTTTAATTTCAGTGAATGTTTTGACAGTGAATGTTTGTAAAGCAGCTAAATACAATTTTATTGGAAAGGCTAAAGATGTATGAGTAGCGTTCTTATTTTCGTGCTATTTCTGTGGTATTAAAGAGACTGAAAAATGTGGTCTGATATCTTCTTTTTTTTTTAAAAAAAGATAATTACTTACAAATTTTGTTGTAATTCTACTTATCCATGCTTTCAACTGGAAAACTGTTGCATGCACCATCTCATTTAATCTAAATGTGATAGTCACTTGCTTTTTATATAGTCCTTGGCTATTAACTTAGAAAATCTGTTGCTCTAGCAGTGGTTTTCCTGTCCTGAGAGAACTGGTGGATCCCTTCATCATGTAGTAAAGCAGTTTCCTATCTGCTGAGCTGGTCCCTGTGATGGGGTGGCTGAGCCTGTCCCAGTAATTAGCTTTCCCTTTCACTTTTGCCCAGTAGTTTCTTTTATTTGTAGGAACATGAAGAATTCATCTTCCCTGTTCCTGGTAAAAGAGCAGTTTTCCATGTAATTCTTTGTGCAATGACTGGTCACACAAGCGGAATATGTTACACACTGAACAACTGAGATGTCTGGAAATACCCAAAAAAGAGTGACTCCTGTCGCACACAGATAGATACGTACTTAACTGAATCTCAATGCCCATTTACTTGAGCAGACTTGAAAGGGGGTGGAAGAACAATGAATACTTTTCTTACTATGCTTGAAAACAGTTGGTGCATAGTCTGTAGAGTTCTACAGTATTTATTGCCATGTTTTGTCAGTGTTTCCATGCAGACGTTCCTAGCACTTTTAGAGTAAGAAAAATGTGTGTTATCAGCTGACTAGTGAATGTTTTTTTTGCACAGAGTGTACACATTCTTTGCCTACTTTGTTTATTCGTCCTATGTTGTAGTTCAGGCTTTTTTTCTCACTTGCATTATTTCCTGCCTGTGCCCCAGAAGGAAGAAGAACACCAGCAAGGCTGAAGGGTGGTTGCCTGCTCATGACCACAAATGACTTGTTTGAAGACTTAGCAGCTGTAACATTTAACAATGCAAGGCCTTGTTTTCCACCCCCCTGTTTGTTTTTAAAGCAATGCTTTAAAAGCCGAGTTGCACTTTATTTTTTTAAATTATATGATCTACTTTTTGTGTATAGTAGCGTTCGCTTAGTTTATGTCATAAGTGACCTAGTTTGCATTTTCTTTCAACTCTATAAATTACCCTATTTTTTTTCTACTGGTGTTGAGGTTTGCTACTAGTCCTTCTGAAAAATAAGTTTTTAATTTTTTTCTTTCTTCTAGCCAAATATAAAGAGGAGTGAGTACACAGGAACTGGGACTGGATTTATGGCTTCTTGGAGGCAGGTTTATTCCTATGTGTGTTGCTGCTTTAGCTTTTGATGAAGTTATTTCATTCATCTCTGCCATGACTTTGCTACCTTGAAAATGGCCAATGTACATAGATTGTTGTTGTTTAGATGTTGTGCCTAGATTTCTTTAAATGTTGGAATCTTTTGAAGCAAGTAACTAGATAAATGAGAAATAGTTTGCGAATGCGTTAGCTGTATGTCATGTGACATATCCACAATGATAACTGGGTAGCGAAGAGTAGGTTTGTCTTTAGTCCTTTTTTTCCGTAAGTTTCGTTGAATTAATAAACTATTAATTTCCACATTTCTGCATGCTTGGAGCAGGATTTTAATTTTAATTTCTGAGTTAAAGCTACCTGACCCTAGTCCTTGTCATTGCTCACGCTGTGGCCACAATACCCGGTTCAGGTGCTGGAAAGGAAGTTTGTGCACTACTGATCTTAAAAGCAGGAAACCAATTTTATATCCTTTACATGATAGATACTGAATCGATAAAGCATCAACCTAGGGTTACACTTGGTGTCTCTAGTGAGAAGACAATAAATCATGTTATGTGCATACAGGTATATTGACTCAATTTTTCTGTGTTGTCTATGCAAAAATGAAGGTGATTGAAACTAAACCATTAGAATAAAAGTCTTATAAAGGCTGGTATAAAGCCATTTATCTGCATTTATGATTTAAGATTTTAGTATTAAAAAATCTAAGTACAGGATTTGAGTCAAATAGAAAATTCGTCAGGTCCTGTGCCCTGTCTCAAATGTTAGTCAAAATCAGATGGTTAAAAAGGGAGAGCAAATAACAGAATATGTACAAAATTATTTTTCCCTTGGTATGCCCTTCTGGTCTTCAGCAATTAGCAGTTTGGGTACTTTCAGAGCTGGAGGCTGCACCCACTTAAAGAATTTAATATGCACTGGTGGACTCATCTCGCATAGACTTGTTCTTATTTTCAACCTGTTTATATTTTTACTATTCCGAGGGAGTTTTGCACACATATATTGAGGAGAAAGAGCCTGACACCTTAGAATGGGTCGGTAAAGAAAATAGTCCATTTGTGCTTTATCTCTTTCTTACTGTACTTTCTGAGGATGAAAAACCTGATAATTGTCACTCCTTTTGTGTCTTGACTTACTTGCTCCTGGTGAGAATGTTTAGATCTGCCAACACAGGGCATTTTCCCTAACTGTCTGCTGGCTTGAAACAAGGAACAACTGAGAATGAAGATGAGGTAGTTGATACAGCAGGTCTATAGGTAATAATTGAATTTTTTTTCTTGAAATTTTCATATCTTAACACCAAACAAGCCATCAAAGTGGATAAACAAGTTGAATTCACTTGAGATGAAAGATTACTACTGTACCATTAAGAATAAGCACAGGTAAGTGAAGAAGGTTTTATAAAGTTGCACTGCTTTGCTGAGAATCATTGCCTTGTTTCAGTACTGGCTATTCTTTTTAGTAACGGGACTTGACATGGGCCGGACAACAGCCTGGTATATTGCAGTTAATGGATTACAGATTGAAAAACAAGTTTTACTTCTAATATATGTAATGATATGTGCAAGGTGTGTGAGGGGGTGGGTCAGAAAACCACTTTCAACCCTGTTTAGATAATGGAGAATAACAGGTTGCATTTTCTTACCCACAAGATAGCCTTGGCATACAACTTACTCTCATGCTGAGAATTCAGCAAAAGCCAGTTACGCAGATGAATCTGGAAAGTGCACGTGCAAGGGGAGACATTCCTGGCTTCTCCCTGTGCCCCTCTAAAAGGCTGATTGTACCCTCACAGCTGGAATTTGTGCAAGAACGTGTGCGAAAGGAAAAAAGCATGCCTTCAACGATTATGCTTACAGGCAGTTTTGCATCTGAACTGGAATGAAAATGAACGCTGCTTTTCTTTCTAAATGAGCATAATGGTATTTTGTGGCTTTACGGGGGATTCATTACTTGCACTTTAAGTATCAAACTATGGTATTTTGTTGGGCTTTTATTTTCTGCAAAATCTTTCTCCTTTTTTACTGCCCCCCTCCAGAAGACACTCGTTTTTACTATATAGTCATTATGTGTCATTCATTTGTATATTATAACTACTATTTTCATACAAGCCAGAACCAGCTCCTTATGTCTAGATGTTCAACTTGCGTATGGTAAAGGTGATGAAAAACATACCTCACAACTTTGAGGAGAACACTGATTAAATATACTTTTATCTGTGAAATCATGAGTTGTGTCTAGATAGCCTCATCTAGCCTTGCTCTCTGCTTTTGTCTAACATTCAGGCATAATTTTTTATACTAAATTGTCAGGGTTTGCAAACATTTTTGACTCACATGTATGGGCCCTGTGAAGAATTTAAACTTCTCATGTTGCTTTATTAACTTACTCTGTTAGGATGTATCATTTATTGCTTATTGCTGTTTAACTGGCTGGCTAAAGAGATTTTGTGGTGAATGAAAAGCAAGTTTTTTCAAGCACTTTCTATCACAGAATCCATGAAGGATCTTATGCTGCTGCTCTTGAACATTGTAAATGATGGACATTTCGGAACAGTAGAATGGGGGATGCATCTACCCCAGCTTCCCCATTACCTACTCCTTAGAATTTCTTTTTCTTGCCACATGCACTCGTGTGATGTCCACCAACTCCTGATGCAGACCACAGCTGCTAGTTCAACAGTAGTTAGGTTTGATTTTAAATGGATGTGAAATTCTATTTAAAAAGAGTAATGGCTAAACATAATGTAAGTTAGAATTTATATAGCAAGTTACAAGTTGTATAGGTTATAATAACATATAAATAACTATGATAAAAGCTATGTATAAATAAGATCCTTGCTATCACTGTATATTTAATTCATATACTGTAGCCATTCAGGGACTGTTCCTTGACTGGAAAATGTTACGTATAGAGATCTGTTATTGAAAACTTTATGATACTAAGATTTGCAGTTAAAAGAATAAAACCAAATTACAATTTTTCCTGAATTGAATATGCCACTATCTTGTACACCTTAACCTTTCTGACCTGGCCTTGTGTGATGCTTCTTGACTTCCTGTCCTGCTGTCATTTCTTTCATATTGGTCTGGCACTCAGTCTCACTGGAATCAATAAGGTTACTCACATGCAAGTGTTGAATAAATAATTGATTAAGGAGATACTACACTTGGTGCAGCTTTTCTTAGCAAAGGTAGCCCAGATAACTGTTTTTTAAAACTTCTGTTCTTTCCTTTACCCCTCGTTTGTTCTGCTGAACATGCAGAGTGTTGTATCTGCTGGATATCATGATTGATTTGGGATGGAGTATTCGTAAAGTGATGATACTAGTCAGTGTGTGCAGTGGTTGGGAGAAATGGGTATCCTGCAAATATGCAGTTCAAACCAAACGGCTTTCTAATATTTCTGTCTGTTTCCCTTCTAAAAATTTTAATCTCCTTGATTTTAAAAGCTGTAATCTAAAATGGCAAAGCAGGCTTGGATCTCAGTCACCAAACCCGATTACTATGCTCATCAAAACCTAAATGAAATATTTAAATAATTTGGTGCTGTAGGAAAGCTAGATAGAAAATGACAGACAAAGTGGTACCTACTGACAGGAATAGTCCCAGTGAAGTTAGCCTGACTGCTTGACTGGGTTTTGTGTATTTACGCTTATGGATAGAATTGCAGTAAAAATAGAAACATTTTTGACAGCCGGGGTGTATTGTGACATCTGAAATTGAAACAGGCACTTCTAAGTTTTCTGCACAGCTCCTCAACACAAATGTTTTATTATAGCTCCTACTATGTTATGTTAGTAGTTAAACTATAGTGAACTTTCTATAATGGGAATGCAGTTACATTGAAGGCAGACGCATGGTTTCTGTAGAAGATAGAAAATAAGATATCGCAGGCAAGTAGACACCTGATGTGACTGTGCCCATTGCAGTCACTCCACCAGTGCGATTAACCTTTTTATCTTCAATTACGTTCCTAAGTGATACAATTTGTTCCAGTAAAGTAGTGTGCAAATCCAGTCTTGTTCAGTTTTTTCCACAAATACACTGACTTGCTGTATTGGTTTATGAAATCCTTTCTCTTGTCGTGGTTCAGTGGTGAGAAAGATGAGTTAATTAGGAAGGAGTTTGCCCACTGGTATCTCTCTAGTGTGTAGCTGTAGTCAATGCTGTTAGTCCACTCCTGTCATATACCCAGTTGTCAAAAAAAGTAAGGAAAAAAGGTTCAAATATCTTTAACAGAAAATATGTTGATGCTTCAGAAGTCACAACATGCATTTTATGTCATCCTACATGTTGCCACATTTGCTTTGAAGTAATGTTTCATTATTGCTATTATATGATTAAATATTGAGAGTATTGCTTTTCCCGTTGTTCTAGTGCAGTATTTAATCAGTGCAATTAAATGGAAAAATTGCCTTTTTAACTGATGATAGTCTATTAGTGTCTCTGTCTTTTCAGAAAAGAAAAGAAGTGAATTATTAGAATGACAAATGAGTCAAAGTTACCACGGTGATGGAGAGGTGCGATTCCCCTCCACATAATCTTCAATTAGTGATCTTTGTAAGAGGATGTTTTTCAAAAGGGTAATAGAGAAGTAATGAGATCAGAAGGAGGTCAAACCCAGCCTTCTTCGTTTGGCAGTTTGATTAATTTATTTCTCCTTCTTGCAGATTGCTGTACGGGGCTTTTGTCATCCAGTGTTTTTCGTGGGAATCTAGTTGAAGTGACTGCTTGTATTAGCCTTTTGTGTATCCAAGAATGTTCATCAACTTGGAAATGAAGGTTTTTGAATGGGTCAAATTTGATCTTTAGTACCGGGACTCAGTGAGAGATCTGAAAAGAAATTTTTTTTTGAAGAAGAAACCATCCTTGACGCTTCCATGTGTGTTGTTCTGAAGAAGCAAATGGCTGAACATAGTACTTGGATGCAGTGCATTATATTTAAGTCAAAGGAGAGGGAGGGAAAGAATGACCCAAGAATATGAAGTTGTAGTGAAGATGCTTTTCCCACAACATCTTCTTGAAAAGTCCCACAATATCTTCTTGAAAATTCCGCAATGTCTTCTTGTATGTGATCCATGTAACATTTTATGCATACTGCAGGCATCCTTTCCTGGCCTTTTCTCTTTCTTACCACTTGTGTAGGAAGTTTTGCTTCAAGGAGTAATGAGCTATTTCATAATGGCAGTCATAAACCTGAGTGGCTGTAGCTCTATGCAAATTTCGTGCATCTTGTTAAATCTACCAGTACCCTGTGCTAGGACTACAGTATTACATCCGTGTTTAGTTTATTCTCAGTAGTAATTCACCTCTTTTTAAATATTCAAAATCGTTTTTGTACAAAGCTGAAACGCCAATGGCATTTTCTCAGCATTTTCTTCAGGTTTACTTATTTGTGCACTGATCAGTTTTACTCTGCTAATAGCTGAATATATCACTATGGTTTCAATTTTGATGTAAATTCAGTTATTCTATGTAAAGTAACATGTCAGTAAAGGAGCAGTAGATGTTAATTTAATATGACATTCTCTTGCTAGCACATGTGACAGGAACAGTTGCATGATGTCCAAGACTTAGCTATGCCTGGGTTACCTCAGTTTATGTGCAAGATACTCATGCAACTTCTAGTTTCGGCTTTGGTGAGGGTAAAATTGTCTGTGAGTTTTCTCACTTTCTCATGATGTCTTTGCAACAGGCATTTGACAGCTATTGAGAATTACCTCTTTAAAAAAAACAAACCACTTTGGATCAAGTAGGGCTTGAAATGATTTCAATATACTGATGATGTAACTCTCTTTTTGCTGCAGGGCTATGCAGGCTTCTGAGCAACACGTTGAATAGACACAGCTCTTCAAATCAGCAGGAGAAGAAAGTATCTGGGTAGTATGATACAGCACATCCTGAAATATTGCCCCAAATTCATCAGTGGTAGAAGCCCTATGAGTTATGGCAGCAAAGAACATGGCCCGTTTTCTATGCCCCATTAGGTCTGACACATACCTCTGGCTGCTCAACGCCATCGCATCCCAGGCAGTTGGATGGATGGCTGCTTAGAGAGGGTATGGACAGCTGCTTAGCACCAGGAACAGCCGTTGGTGTGGTTGTTTCCAGCTCGGCCACGGAAACATTTTGGGACCTCACCTGGGGATGTGGCCTCTTTATGCCTTTGTTTTCCCATCTGTTAAACACGGATCACAGCCCTTAGTAAAGAATATTATTGTTATGCTAGTGTAATGTTTGTAAGAAGAACGTATAAGCACTAGGGCCTCTTATCTATGGGTGGTACATCCCATTGTGCATGAACAGCTGTCAGACTATGAAGGCTTGTGGTTAATAAGGGGTAAAACGATTCTTGAAGGCTCCTCCCCCCAACAATGCATACACAGAAAACAACAAAACACCCATCCTTTCTCCTGTCTTCCTTTCTTGCCCCTTTTTTGTAAAGTTGTCTTCTTTCTTCTTCAAGTGAGTTACAATTTCAGTAGTTTAGTAGTTGCTGCTATCAAAATAGGAAGTGAATTAAGAAAATCCGTAGGCAAATCGTGTAACAAATTGAAGTCATGATTCATGAAATCGCCTGGGAGATCTTGCCAGTCAGCTGCCGGCAGAAAGTGGAAGAGCAGAGGGTGTCTCCGGTGGACGCAGGACCTTCTGGGCCAGCCTGGAGGCTTGGCTTGCGCAGCGCAGGGTGCCACGGGTGTGTTCACCTGGAGTTTTCCCTCCTGCTTTCTGTCACGGCAGGAGCGTGTTTCTCTTTCAGAACTTGTCTGGGACTGCTAAGCCTTTTGAAGTGGACTTTACACCAAATAGTGAAGCAGATCGTGAGTTTCTGTAGAAATGCAGATAGCGTTGTCTGTTCTGTCAAACCTTTTTGGTACACGAGAGGTGCTTGTGTAAGCATTCGGTGCAGGAGGTCATCTATACTGAAGTAAACATGATATGATACATGGTAGACTTATCTCTATGAAGAAGTATTACTGTCTATTGTAAGTATTTGTGTAATTAGGCCTTGACTTAGTAAAATCTGTATATTGCTGAACTATAAAATTACATGAGTGGACAATGCAAGCTTGACTTTAGTTAAAACTGTTCATTTGTTTGCCCACATCTCTGAAAATTAGACGTTAGGAAACGGTCATCTATCCGAGATATTCTCATATGGCTGCTGTCATGTTTTCAGTGAATTATTTTCAGTTTATTACAATTCAGATCGTTGTCCAGTGTGCTTGTATGTATTAAAAAGAAATGTGACTTGTCTAGGAAGCATAAGCCAAGACTTATTTATGAGGTATAGAATGAAATACAAAGTTTATCTATATTATATATATATACAGTTCAATCATTACAGATAAAAAGGTTAAATACCAAAGGATCTTCGGGCTGCAACATTTATAATCACAGTACAGAGACACAAGACAATTTTGTGAATTTCTCGGTTTTTTTAGGTTCTGTCCACTTGGAGGGAACTTATACATACATATGTACACACATATATATGTGTATATACAAACATGTCTCCTATTTATCAAACTTCTCTCAGAACAGTAAAAGTAAAATTAGATTTTTGTAAGCTGGACTGATGTGCATGTTCTTATTTTCAATGTATGGTAAAGTAATCTTGCAATTTTATTTTTTAACAGTATTCTATAATATACATAATCTAGTCTTTTCTTCTGCAGACTGTTTAATTCAGACAGGTTGAAGCTGCCTCCAAAGATTGGCATCAAATTGAGGAAACCATTCATGTAGTAAATAAGATAATTTGTTTCCACCCAAAAAGATTAAAATATAGATTTATTTTTTTTTAACCCTGTGTGATTTAACACATACAGTACCTGCATCTCTCTGATTCTGAACGCATTTTGGAATTCAGTGCTTCTACCTGGATTTCTTTTCTTCTTTTTCTGCACCGCACTTTTGACTTGAATTTCCTGAATTTTAATTAATACAGTCAATAAAGGTCTTCATATATTTCCAAGATAATAGTAATTGTTCATGTAGTTTCAAAATGTGATGGGAAACTGATGCTCCTTATGAAAGCAGAGCTAGTAAAAATAAATTACAGGTTGTGGAGTTTGAGTATTAGTGTATATAAAAACTAGGGAAAGATGTGTTCTGACTCCTGTTTTCTATGCCATATTTAGTTCAAGAATGTGTATTTCTTTGTGCTTCTTATTTTTGTGTCTTTATAAAATCTGTCGTTATCCTAATTGTTCTTCAGCCAGTCTTTCAGAATATCAGGCTTACTGCCTATAGTTAAAATAGTAGTTATTAAAAATGTCTATGAGAAAATTCTGCTTGATGGAGGTGGAACAAACATTGTGAAGCAAGGGGGTTTTACTTTTTTTTTTTATTTTTTTTATTTTGGTCTGAGATAGTCTCTGAGATGTGTGGTCTTAGAATACTGTATGGAACGGGATTTGTTAGGATTATCTCTCTTAAGCCCTGCCTATGAAGGCAAGACATACCAAGTAGCTATAAACTATCTGGTAGCATGTGAACTCTTTCACTTTTATTCCAGTGTAAGACGGCCCTTTTCTCAAACCTTGGATGCGAAAACACGGTGGCCTATTGTAAATGAAACAGTTCCAGTCCTTAGAAGTTGTAAAGCACCAAAAAATGAATTTGCCCTGCCATGACTTTTGCAGATTTACCCTTGGACAGATTCGGATGCCGTTTATCAGGCTTGCCCCGACCTGCTCGTCACATTTTTCACCCTTCAGCCGCACGGTCTGCTGATGGGCTTGGTGCTGTGGTGCGGTTTGCTCCAGGTGTTACTGTCCCTGTGCCCAGAGCCTGTGCTGGGGGTCGGGGAGAATGTTTTGGTGGAAAAAAGGTGGCTTTCATGCTAAAGTTGCTCTTGTGGCGTGCTGACAGAAATGTAAACAGAGAGAGAAAATATGAATGTGTATAAGGGAAAAAGCAAACCCTTAATATTTGAGTGGTTCTGATCCAGCTTGCGATTTGAGCTGTTATCCTCAGTCTTGGTTAGCAGAGCCGAACAGGGCACACTTAACTAATTGCGCAGTCTTCTGATACTGATGTTCTTTTATGTGATACTGATGGAAGAACTAGAAAAATTCGGTAGTTTTGGGGTGTTTGTTTACTTCAGAAAAAGAAAAAGTAGCAGTCAGCTGCTGAAAATTTGGCCCTTACAGTAATGTGGTCTGTGTGGGGGCTCCTAGCTCTTCTCGGTGGTTGTCAGGTGCGTTTAGTGCCAGGGCGGTGGAGGCAGGGTTTTGACTGATCTCCCCTTAGAAAATAATATATTTAGATGACAGACGTCCTAGCAGAGCAAGCAAAGTAAAGGTTGAAAACACTTTTGAGGTCAGCATTTGTGTTACTGTCTTTGTCAGGCCCATACAGAATGGCAAGAAACTTTTGCTAGTCAGGCATGAAGGTTTATTTTTCTGTTGAAGGTGTGGGGTTCACCTTGGTCTGCTTTGATGGTCAGAATAAGTTCAGTGTAAGTATGCTGCAATTTTAAGTGCTTCTCAGATTGTATTAAAGTTTAGAGAAGTCTATATTACATCTCAGAAATAATTCTGGACTGCCCTAACTGTCAAAAACAAAGAAAGAAGGAAAAGCTTACTTTCTCCATATCCTGAAGACAAAATAATGTCTTGGCTACGCTTCCCAGGTGAACTTGGCTCCTTCACAATGCAGTATTAAGCACGTAATGGCTTCTTATCTTTGTGCAAAATCCATTCCAGGTTATTGCACTCCGTACAAATAAAGTTGTTTGCTTTTAGAGCTTTTATTTTTGTTGTTGTTGTTGATATCAAATGAACGTTAACTTCTAGGGATTGATCAGTTCCTGAATGTGCAGGTCATTCTGTTATTATAAGATACGAGAATTTTTGTAAACAAAACCGATTTGTCCAGAGTGTCTGTCCACACATTTTGTCCATAGATATGAATTTCTGAATGCTTTTTAGCCTCAAGCATTGGCACTTGTGTACTAAAAATTTGTGTGAGCAGAAAATTGTTCTGCAGAAGCGAAAACCAGAATACAACCATAGTGAAAAATTACACTCAATAAAGCTGAAAGATGAAATATCTTCTCAAAAGCTTCCATGTTAGAAATATTCAACTAGTTTTAAAATAAATTCGTACAAGACATGAGCTTTTTCTGAGACTCAGTGAAGACAGAGTGATGGTTAGATTACAATCTTGATTTCTTCCCCCCCTGCGTGTATTTAGTGTGATTCACACTATCCTGGCAAATCCACTTACTCAGATTTCACAAAAATAAATATTTCTGAGCCTAGTATCTGAAATCACATCTCAGCTCTTAATTACTTAGTTGACACTAGATTGTCCTAAAGTTTTATAAAACACTAAACGCTCTCATACCTTACTGTTTATTACATTGGTAGTTTGAGTGACAAAACCACTTAGACACCCTGACTGTTACCATATCATGGCTTGAAAGGTAAAACAGAACGTTATAATCTTTTTAATAGGAACACTACATGATTCATAAGCGGTGAATATTTCATGCACTTTGCGGTTGCCTTTGTGCGGGAAGGTAAATGGAAAGTAAATCCATGTGTACTTTAGACAGTAAAAAGGCATTACTTTGTTACATCATATAAACGTGTAGATTTGATTCTCTCTTTACTCATGTTGTAAAAAGAAAGTTTTAAAGTGTTTAGCCATACCTGAAAATGTAAATGCACTAGCCTAATGTAATGCTGAAGAAAAATTAAGACAAATGATACTGCATCCTTGCCACAAACTGCAGCTTGTACAAAATTCACTTTAGTTATTATACTGTGAATACGTGTGCTAAACCTCCTCTGTGTATGCACAATTTATGTTGAATGCAACATGAATCATTTTAATAGACCAAGCAAAAAGTCCCCAAAGTCAATTTTCAAATTACGAACCTTGGAACAGAATATAACAACAATGAACAACAAATAGTTCGGATTTTATTCTGAACTACAAATGAACCATTAAAGGTACAGTATACTCATTCAGAAAAACATCTCCTCCTTATCACCACAATGGTTAAAAAGCATAACAAGAATATTTTTTAAAGGTCAGTTCTAAATTTTCTTTTTTTTCTGTGCCTTATTAAGAGAGACATTCATGAAAGCTGGTGCCATGATGATTTTAACATCTATTGTGCGACCTGGTTGGCTCTGGTTGGATTCTGTTGCCGATCTGCCATAAGTAACCTTGAGACATTATTTTGTAGGTCTAGTTTCTTTCAGTGCTTTAAAATTCAGGAAGCTATTCAGAATTTCTGCTTAGCAAGCAGCTTGGCTACAGACGGGTCATTTCAGAGCAAAGCCTTTGCGCTGTCTGATTGCAACTGCCCAGCATTACCAGGACACAGCAAAGGTGGTAACAGATGATTACAGGTCTTTTAAAGGTTGGTAAGCAAATAAAATTCAACAAAGGAAGAAAGATTATTTGAGTATCATCTAAAACCTGGACTTGATAGGTCAGGCTGGCTGTCACTCTAGAAAGAGGTGACAGTTTCTGCAGCCTGCAGAACGTGGGGCAGGTTGGCACGCAGAGTAGTAAGTTGTTATGCCCTATGCGAGTTCAGCAGAATGCAAGTGCTTGTGAAGAAACGCTGCAGAAAGAGGCTGGCCTCAGTGCGTGGGACTAGCTCAGTTTAAAATACCGGGACCTCAGTTTTGCATTACTGCTTCCCCAAGCACCGCATTTCAGAATGTGGATGTTCAAAACCTTTCCTTAAACTCTGGAAGAACCTAACATTTTCAAGCATCTAAACTTTTGTAAAGAAATTTCCATGGTAACTTACATGCTTGGTTTTGCCCATCTTTAGCATTCAGTTAGTCCTAATATTTCAGAATATATAAGCCTTACTGAGCTGCATGTTAGGTGTGGTTTGTTTATCTGAGCCTTACTTGGTGAATGCTCTTAGTTATTGCCTGCTGGATTGGGATGCTCCAGGAGATAGCGTCGTTGTACCTCTTCCTATTTTTAATCATAATGCTTAATTGGAGATAGGTATCTTTTGTTGTTGTTGTGCTTAAAAGGATTTGAATTAGCAGCCTCAGTTTTAGAGGTGAATGTTCTGAGTGGAAGGCAATTGTATCTGAATTGTATCTGAAGTCATGTTCTCGCTTCCTTTGCCTAAAATGTCTAAGTGGTCACTCAGGAGGAGACAGAAGAGATAATGCTGTTCATCTGGGATGTTCTAGGCTTTGCTTCTTGTTTCATGCAAGAAGCTCAAGAGTACAGCTGCAGTAGGTCAGCACACAGGGATTTGGAAAGGAAATCGTGTTTCTTTTGTCCTTTTCGTTTGCCCAAGTGAGAGTGTGCAAGCACTGATTATAGTTTCATGCTTTACTTCTGATGAGGGCCATGGACTTTGCATGGGCAAGATAGCTAAAAGGCTTTGTAGAAGAGTCTCGACAAGGTGGGCTTGGCATCTGATGGACTGAGCATGGCACCTGACACGCCTGGGTTCTCCGGCCTGTCTGTTCTTCTGTCAAGCTTAAGGGCGTTTGCCCAGTTTTTAGTTTCGATGTCATTACTCTTTTCAAATACGGTGAGGTACGCTGTCCAGAGGACAGGCAGAGAAAGTGTGTAATTAGCGTGTTTCACTGGGCTGAACCAAAGACTCAGCCAGGTGTGGAGGAGACTGGATGGTACCTGTGAATGAATGTCATTAGTTTGACAGGATGATGAATTAATGTTTCTAGCTTTGGAGCCGAAGCTAGAGCAGTTTCATGTGGTCTGGTCAGCGCAGGGGCCTGCAGCTCGTGGCACCTTCGGAGCAACATCGTGTAGCTTGGAATGTCAGCGAACTGAAATGGAAGAATGATCTGCTGAGTGATTCAATTCAGGCCTTTATTTTGACTTCATCCTTCTGCTGCTCGTGATATAATGATGTTTCTGGTTGGTTTTAAAATCTTAAAATATTTATTTAAAGCAAATAATCTAACTTCTTAACTGCAAAAACCTGGTTTTAAAGAAAAGGTGAAATTTTCAGTGGGCTTTGGTTGCTGTTAATTTTAATGGGAACTAAGTACAGTAATAAACCTTTCCAAAGTTTACAGGGGTCAGGTATGCAAAGCTGTTTACCTTTAAAAATGCACATAGGTACTAGCTTAAACATGCTAAATGACTTGATTGATATTGGGAAATTAGGACCCAGATCTGTAATGGTACCATGTACTTTTACAGTGCTGGCAGTTACTTGGTGGAACTTTATTTTCAGGTGTGTAGTCATCCTATTCTTCCAGAATAAACAAAAGAAGTTAAAGCTTAGCACCTTTAGAATATTATTGCACAGATCTTTATGCAGTTCTGAGAAACAGCTCAAGTTTTTCTCATCTGCTTATATTGACATTTTTTTTTTTTGGAGAAGTCCAGCACCATAACATGAGGCATTTGAAAAACTAAATTGAAACCAAATGCTTACAAGTGCTACAAGGCATCTAAATGGTTGGCTTACATATGCTTATTGCCTCATTTGCTTCATTAATGGGATTTTTCATTGCTGTATAGTTTCACTTATTAAATAATCCATGGATTTAGTTGATTGTAAGGATGCTGTTGACTTTTTTAAACAAAATTCAGTACTTTTGGAGCCTGCTCACTTTCCTTTAACTTGTCTCTGTTCTCCTAACATTGCCTACTTAATCAAGGTCTTCTAAATATAAAACTTATCCACCTTATCATCTTGACATATCCTTTTACATGGGCCTGAGAGAATTAGTGAGTCATGCCTCAAAATGCTGTGTTGTACCTTGTGCAATTCAGTGTTCTTTAACTGGTCAAATTTGCTGTCTAGATTAGAGAAGACAGAATGAAGTGAAAGAAAAAAAAGACTCAAATTGTACTGAGTGGTTTCGTGGAAGGGGAGAAAAGGGCTATTTTCACTTCATTTTGTCAGCCATGTCATTAGAAATTGGCAGTGGTCATGGGCTTTTGAAGCTACATATGTATGAGAAAAAGAATCTAAGTCCAAAATTCACAGCTATTGTGTATCATGTTCTGAAAACTTGTTATAAGGTACATCATGGCTATGAAAATTTTACCTGGAAATAATATAAGGACAATAGGATACTGTAAACTATTTAGCATAGTCTGTGGAGCACAGCATAGGAACCATGGGTTTCATTTGAAAAACTGCATAGTTCTGACTGCTTTTAGCATTAGACTGCATGAAACGTTTGTAGCTATTACGGAAGTATAAAACTAGCTTCCTTCATTGAAAATCAACTTTCTTTTTTAATTTCTAGAGAATGACTTTGTATTTGCATTTTGACTCAGTCTTTGTAACTGACTTTTTGATAATTGCAATTTTTAAGATGTAACTAATATAAGCATCTTTGAAAACAGCTGTAACTGTTTGGAAGTGCACATATCTTCTGGTGGAACAGGTTGAAATTTGCTCTGGAGTTCCTTGATAAGTTTGTTTATTTGTGTATGTCTGCAAAAGTGGCAAGGTGAATGAGTTTATACCATTAGAAGAGTAAAAAAAATCACAACCTTCTCATTTCTGATTATGCATTTTGTCCTGCAGTCTGGTAGGAGAACACAGCACGCTTGCTGTGGGTTGCTCATGGATCAGTAATCACGTCTAAATCGAGCTTGGTGTATTTTGGTAGGACTGGGTTCAGACCGCTTACATATACTACTGCAGGTTATTGACTTACATTAATAGCTACGCAAATTATGGTGCTTGTAAATTATCTCAGAACTTACTCTCTGTTTTGACTGTAGGTACTGTCACTGGCTGTGTCCTTATCTGCAGTTACTGTGATCCAAACCAAGTACACTACAGAGTGAGACAGTTGCTCTTGGAGACCCAACATCTGACTTGCATCTATTTCAAGGGTTTTAGTCTGGACTATTTTGGAAATAGACGTGATAAATTGTCTGCATTTGATACAAAAATTTGGCAAGAACTTTGCCAAATTTATTCTTTTCTGTTTTATTAACCCCTGGGACAGTTACAAATGAGTGAATGACTTTAAGCAGCCACCATAAGTGAGAAATCCATTCCTCAAAAGTTGCTTATTTTTTCCTCTCCCCTTTCTCCTTTTCTGTATGTCATATTTCGCCATAGTTGAATCTGAAATCCAGAATAGTTTAATCTCTTAGCAAAATCTAGGTTTTGACTAGTTTTTTTTTGGGTTACTTTTGGTGGTTTTGGGGTTTCCGTTTTGACTTCTTGACAAGCATTCAGGATACTAATTGTATGTCAGTGGCCCACAGAAGTGTAACCAGGATCACTACAATATTGTATCATGCACTTTACTAAATTCTAAGAGAGCGCCTCAGCATCAAAGAATGTGAAATTTGTTCTGGTAACGAGGGAATAAGGATAAGCCATCCTTAGACTTTAGCTAAAACTAAATCAGCAGTAAGATCAGAGAAGCAGCCCCATGGTTTTGTGCAGGCTATGATTCCACTCTCCGGTGTGTGAGAATCTCGTTAACTGCCAGAGAGATGAGGAAACAGATATTACTAGAAAAAGCAACAACAGCAAAAAATTTTATAAATACTTTTCTTTTTCTTGTAGATTGAGATGTAAAACTTATGAAAATGATGTGTATGTATGGAAAAATGTTATTTGTATTCCCTAAGAGTAACAGTTATTCCAATATAATGGCAAACCCCCCTTTATTCCCCAGCATCATGCATATTCTTCGTTTTATGATATATTATATGGCTTTTTGGTGTAACTACAGTTTTAGATCTTGTTGAGTAGAATTTATGTGTTGTCTTGTAGAAAATTTGTTTCATAATTCATTAATTATTTACTATTACTTGACCTTACAGTACATGGAAAAACCTATCCCATAACTGTAATTTCAGTGCTCTCTAGTGAGAAATCAATCACATTCCACATCTTTTATATTATTTAAAATGTGAATGATGAAATCTTCTTGTGCATTTCTCCCGAGTTGCTGAGGATTTTCAGGCATTAGTGTGTGGGAAGTACACAGGCCATCTCCTGCAGACCGGGGGGAGCTGCTGCCAGTGCTGCCAAACCCTTTGCCACTAACGAGCGGGCTCTTTTTGTATGGGAACTGGTGGCTGAGTCTCAAAATAGGCGATCTGGGGCTGTGAAAGACCAGGAGCATTTTATAACAATCTACTTCCTAGGATTTTTTTTTTTGTGTGTGTGCAACTAATATTTAGATAAGGACATAGCTTTAAATTAGTACTTCCTCCCTATATCTACAACCTGATACCCCAATTATTTATGCTAATGGTGTTACAGAACAAATGTGACGTGCCCAGTTCCCAGCGCTGGTGGGAACTCTTTGGCAATTGGATAACTGGAGAGTTCGCTTCTGAGATTTTTGTACCCTGTACTGTGAGACTACGGTGATGCATATTGTATTTATATTTACAGTTCAGAAGCATTTGCTGAATGTTGTGGGAAGTCACCCACTGCGTACAAGAAAGTGATGAAAATTGTGTTAGTGATACTGAGCTACGGTTTCTGAATACTTTGAGAGTCATTTTTGAAAATATATGTGTAGATAAAAGGAGAAATCAGAAATGCAACTGAGATTTGGAGGATATTTTTTGTCTGAAAATCTGCAAGAGAAGTGTTGTCACAAACAAAACACAGTTTTGAAATGAGATTTTAAACAACAGCACTGTTTAAGGAACAGATTATATTTGTACCTCAGCCTGCATGAGCACAGAAGAGTAGAATTTTAGTCCTTGCCAAAAAATCATACCTCCTATTATTAATGCTTTCTCCTTTTGACTGAACATATGTTTATATTTTTTTGCTCTACAAGACAGTTTATCAACAAAATATGTTTTTTCTTAATTCTCTCAATAGTTAAATGCCAAAAGTTGCATGTTCTAAAACATGTCCAGACTGCCATATTGCGTATTATGCAAACTCCTGGCTACTTTAGAGACGTATATAATCATATTAGGCAAAACCGTTCCAGCTATTCATGTATACAAGGTTTATGAAGATCAGATGTAATTGACACTATTTAGTTTTACTTAAATGACAAAAGCTTTTTAAATATAGATTTTCCTGATATTGGAGCATAGTTAGGAAAAAATCTGAGTATATGTAATATTATACACAGAAATAAAGTTAATTTTCTTGAAATATACAGTACTGTATACAGATGGAGTTCGGGCAAACATAGTAAAATGAAAAGTATAATGCTATTTTCCGAAGCCACATTTGCTAAATGCAGACTTTTGCAAGGTCAGCAGTTATACTGGAGTTGACTAGAAATGGCTTCAGTGGCTTTAACTTTACCAGTGCCCTTGATGAGGTGCAGAGTTGTCAGTATTCTCGTAAAATTCCTCAGTGATGGCTTCTTCTGTTCTCTTTATTTCCTTAAGTGAACATCTGTCTAATTGTTCACCTCCATTGCTTTAGTGCTTTCCTCATGCTTTCTCTGTTTCCAGACAATAAACTTTATTTTCTTCATAAGAATTCAGTCTACGCAAGGGTATTAGGCAGCTTGTTTGCACCTTTTAATTTCTGGAAGTTTTCCAGAAGAGCTTTTTGCTGTAGTTCCAATGGGTTCATCAGTGAATCATGTAACATAATGCAGCATTGTGTTTGGGTTTTTATCCGTTACCTTCTGTTTATAAACATCTGCTGGGAAATTTTCTTTCTGAAATTTTTTAATATGTTTTACATTTTTGCATGTGGCATATGGGTAAGATATACAGTAGCTGCTATTTTTTCAGGTGTTCAGGTAGATACAGCCAGTATTTACCTTAAAAATTGGGAAAAGGTAAAGCTACTTGCTTAATAAGCAAAATTTTAAGGTAGAACGTGTTCCAGTTATTTAGCTACATAACAGTATCATTGAATTAAAAACAATTTAATAATTGAATGACTACATTAGAATGTGGCATTAATACTTATGGTTGCAGTACAGCACAAGACATCTACAAGTCTTTCTGTCCAGTAGAGAGAGTATTACTCAAAAACTAGCATGCTGCTTCTTGCCATGCTCAGCTCTTTGTGTTCAGTTTTAGTTCTTTTATGAAGTAGAAAGGCAGTGGTGGCTGGGTTTTTTTCTTCCTTGCTTCCCCCTCCCTCTTATCTATAAAGCATTTATATCGCACACCTATTCTTCAGGCAGATATTTAAAGTCAGAAATAGGTTGTTATGCTTTTCTTACTGCTTCATTTGCCGTAATGGCAGTACTTCCTTGTTTTGCCTGTACGAATACTTGTAAGAATATAATTTTTAAGGCAGACTCTCTGTCCTTGACACTATATTCTTCACTGGCAACTTGTATTTAGGAAAGAAGTATTCTAGCAAGTGTAATGATAGGTGACCGTCAACTCTCCTGCTATATTGCTGCATAACACATTTATTTTTTTGGAGTATTTCTGTTATCCAGAGATCAAAATTTTATCAGAAAATTCATGTATATTCAGTAAATGAAAATTTCAGAGCTTTTCTTGTTGATAGTGCTTGAAAATGGGACACTTGATTTTGGACTTGATTCACATTTACAGTAAATCCATTTTAAACTTTCTTAATTATTAGAACAGTGGGATGTGGCCTTATGACCCCTCCGTCTGTGGCTGAATGCCATCAGCTTCATGCAGCTGTAAACTACATGGTCTAGACTTTGATCTCGGATTTTTAGACAACCCTGGAATTACATTATGTTTTTAATGATGTGTTTTGTTTTTATCTATGTTGCTGATTACAAGTAGAACAAAATGATTCCTGAGATGGGCCACATTTTTGCAGAAATTTAATTCCAGCCTTTGTTTGTTTTTGTTCGTGTTTTCTTTGCCACACAATCTTTATTTCTTTGGAAAGAAAGTACAGAGAAACTTCCTCCTTTTTTGATCACAAATCAGGTGGCATAATGCCAGGTTTCCATATTCTAGTGCTGTTCAAATATGCCTAATATTTTCTTGTGCATGCGGAAAGACTGAGTATTCATCTTCAAGTCTATATTGTGTATATCGAGTGTATATTAAGAACCTGATCCTGCCAACCCTTGTTTGTACAAGAAATCTTTATTAATATGATTCGGTCCTTTTATATACTGTTCTGTAAGATATCTATTTTATATTGTTTAAAGCTGGGAAATTGTAGCAGTCAACTGCCAGTTAAAATGTCTTAAATAGCTAATTATTCAGGTCTTTAGTTTCTTTGTTTGTCACATGTATTTATTTTTATGTATGTTGAAGCATCCTGAAATTATGATTAAAGAAGTGATGAGTTTTAACCATATCCATGTTTGTATTTTCCTAGCATTAAGAGCGTGGGGGAAAGACCTGTACCTTAAATCTACAGGCAAGCTTTGACATTCTTCAGAATAGCTGCAATGCAGTTTTAAACCTGCAGACGTCACTATTCTGCCAATTAATTGTGCTGCACTAAATGTTCATATAGCGCTGTGACCACATTCAAAATATATGTTGCTTCCATCCAGCAATTATAGCACTTTGTTTTTAATCTAAAACAATTTATTCAGATTTATTTTAATATTATTACTTCATTTTCAACTTTCCACTAAAGGAAACAGTATGCTTTCCTTTTAAGTTGTATAAGCCATGTCCTAAGACTGTCTTTAATTATTAGTTATTGTTGTTTCAATACAAATTTATGAACTATTTATTTTGTGTCATATAACTTACCATTTTTAAGCAGCATTTTTCAATCTGAACATAGCTTGCAGGAGGGCAAGCTGCCCAGAACATCAGTGATCTCACAGTTATTACTTTGTGTCATACATAATCTTGTTTTTTCCTGCAACAAATAAATCTTTGGGCCTCCCTGCAAAAAACATTTGTGGTTACAGTATAATAAAAATAAACCGTTTGTCGTGACTGCAGCTGACATTTATCAACGTATTTGTGGGTGCTCTTTCTCTCTCTGTATAATACGGAACATAATTTGTCACTTTGTAAATACATTCCAGCCTAAATCCCTGCCAGCATCTGTTAGTGTTTGAAGGATTAATGCACTGCACAGTGCATGTCTGCACTTTCAGGCAACAACATAGCTTATGATTATGGATCATGAGAGAACAGGGAAAAAGGGTTCATTTTGTATTTACTTAAACATTGTTGCCCTTTTGACCATCATGCTTTTCTCGTTTGTCATCTGTAGTAGGGATGATAACTTTTCCTCGGTGTGTAAAAGCTTTATGGGAAATCCTGCGGGAAGTTTTATACATCGGTGTATGTATAGCTGTACACGTAAGAGAACACATCTTTAATTTTATGGACAATTAACAGCAATAATATTGTATTGCAATAGGGAGGTTACTGGTTTAATCTGTTTAGAAATACTGTTTTTCCTGCCATTTCCAACACACGCCTTATACTGTTTGCCACCTATGTTGCATATTTCTCAGCAACCCATGAGGTAGGTTTATTTAATCTTAAAGACTTCCAACTGAGCAAGTTTTTGAAAGGAAACAAAGTCTGTAGCTTCTAAATCTTCCCAATGCTGTTTGTCTCGTTGCTGGTTTTGAAAATGGATTCTGCTATCGCTTCAAATCTTGCAGAATGAAAAGAATTGAAAGCATCTGAATAGGAGACTCTCCACCGTTGAGATTCTGTTACACGTTCCCAGGGTCCCTCGATTATTCTGTAAACAAGAAGATATGTTTATTAGAATAGTAAACCATATACATGTAATATATTGCCAAGATTATATGAGATTCCCCAAGATAAATTCAAGTGAGCTTTACAGGAATGGGCGTTTGGAGAGGAAAAGAAATGATCTATATCCAGGGAAGGAAAAAAATCCAGCTAAGAGTAGACTCCTAAATAAATACCCACAGTTCATGTACATTACAAGCTAAACAAATTCCTACTGCCAAAACCTATAGTAGATTTTTTTTTTAATGTATGTAATTTCTTGTTATTGAAGATGATGTGTACTGCCTGCAATGGAACCATGTGCATCCAGGATAAATCAGTGACATTTGGAGCCTACAAATTGAAGTATTCTGAAATTATAGTCTAGTAATTTTTGCATGTGTCTTTTTGTTCTCTCTGGTTAAGGAATAAATAATTTTAAAAATGTCCTTAGGACAGAGACCTCTCTTACTCTCTTTAACCATGATTTAGAATTTCTGTGTCATAGTTTACTTCTCTGAAGATACTAATTTCAGAAAGAAATTACAGATGATTTTCCATTTTTCATTTATAATTATCTTCAGAAGGTATAAAAGGCAAAATTTACAGAGATATTGATCTAAGAGTTAACTAATGTAAAGATTGTGAAATAACGTTGTCGCTTATTGTAGTGGTATTTATTGCAGAAGGTTTATAAAAAGAAGACATTGAAGTCTGAAAAGTGAAGCAACCATGAAGAAATGAATAAATGTATTTTGCATTTCTTTTTATATGTAGACGTTTACTATTAGAAAGAGATACAGTTTTATAATTATTGGCAAATGACTGTTGTGTGACCAGGAAAGCCCTTTCATATCCAACTTAAATACACAAACTATACCTAGAGACTTCAGTCACATTGTTGTCTTTGTAACATAGATTTTAAATTATAGGTAAATTATATATTTGGAAGAAGGAGTTTTGCAATGAGCAGTGATATGTTTAAAGGTGAGGACCGAATGCTGGGATAGTGTATGGCATTCTCAGAAACGAAACTCCTTCATATCAGGTTGTCTTTATCACGCTTCCACGTCTCTCTTCAGAATTTCAGTGGCTCATTTGTTGCCTTGATATTTAATCTCTAGCTAATGGAGGATCCAGACTTCTCTGCTACTTTTATAACCCAGCTGAGCTCAGCAGCTGTATCTCCAGGGCAGGTGTGTGTTCTAGGCTGTCCTGCGTGGGGAGCTTCCCCGGTGGCTTGGAGACACTCCTTCGCAGCACAAGCCTGCTGCGGCTTGAGGGCCCCGGCTTTTCCTGAGGAGGCCTCTTACCGTTCTTGGTTGTAGGTGCTGCTGGAAAAATAAACAGTTTTCTGCCGAACATCCATAAATGTTCTGGAGAAGGGATAGAAACAAGGACAATCATAACAAGAATAATAGTTCATTCTTCATGATAAAATGTAGGTCCAAGGATGCTCAGTAATCCTAGCAGTTTGCAGGCTCATACTGACCCGTTAGGTCTTTATATGTGTGCTATTCGCTTGACTTGGATGAAGGCAACCCCTGCAGGAATTCCATTTTTGTGAAGAACACAAAGATCTAGTTACTTCAGCAGGAAGAACCAGGCTTTACGAAATCAGGTTTTGGGAGAGCTCACATACATCATGAAAACATATTTGACAGGATTGAGCAAGATGAATAGCGGACAAATTGACAACAGTAAATTATAACCAAAATACAGGTAAAATTAGTATGTTGGGAAATAGCAAAAGCAAGTATCACTAGATAAGTTTTCTTTCTAAAGAAAGCAAGAAGAAACTTTTCATCTCTTATTTTTGTCAAGAATCACAGTCAGTCCCAGCTATTTCCTTGTACATCACATATGTGGGTTATTAAAATAATATTTAGGAAATTGGTTTGTGTCATGTACCATCTTCATAAAGGTAATGAAAATTTAAAAGCACTGTATAGAAATTGCTGATGTTGGGGGAGGGGGCAGAGAAAAACTAGAAGAATGAGTGTAAAATTGTCCTACCACAATGTCTTGTAATGAACATTACTAAGGTACATCAAATGTAGTAGAAGAACATATTATTAAAGCATCTGGCATGCGTGTTGGGTTACTCTTAACGTGGTATGATTCATCTGTCCCAATCAGTTCCATGAGAAGTAGCTGCAAAGCAATCAAGGCACACGACAAGATGAAGCTGGCGTTACATAAATACAGTTTTGCATGAAGTACCAAACGTTGACTACATTAGGGACAATAATATTTACAGTCCTAATCCTGAGTGAAAACCTTTTTTCTTATTATGTACCTCCATAAATAATTACGTACCTCCATAAATAGTGCATGGCACTGGCTATTGACTGTCATAAGCTGTGTGTCAAATTGTCAAATGTGCTTCTAAAACATCCTCTATTTTGGCCTCAGCATGGAAATATGGGGTTTTTTGGGTGTTGCTTGTCATATGCTGAGTTTTGGTTATTTGTTTACTTTACCTGTTTTAAGGTAATTCAACATACTTTTCATCAGCTTTGATGTCAAATTCTTTTCTTCCTGAAGATTTGGTTTCTTACACTGTGTAGAAGAACTATTTGCATTCCAAGATGTTGTCATAAAGATTTTTCTTTATCAAATTAAACTGCTTTTTACCGAATTATTTTATTTTCAGTTCTTCAAGGTCAGATATTTTTGTTGTTGTGCTATGTATTCAATTTTGAGTTAAGGACTTCTAAATATCAAAGATATATAGACGATACTTTTTGAGAGTAAAATTATACAATAAATTATCTAGTGTCCGCTATGTTACATTTTAAGTAGGCCCTTACAAAATGACTTGTACTTACATAAGATGCAGGGGCTACAGCATATTTATTAAGACTCTTCAACTCTGTAGGAAACTGGAGCAGTCAGAAGTAATGGTGTCTGCTGAGGGATTCTTTATCATATGAATTTACTTTTAGTCATCTATTATTTATTTCAGCTATTTTATATGCCATTATAATAAATATTATGACAGAGAAAGCTTTTATGCTTCAACTTATTGTACTGCTCTTCACTTCCTTGCAATCCTTCAGGAAAATGTAGCTATGCTTTACCTGTATTTAACGTAAATCATCACTTACATTTGAATGAAAAATTCACTATGAAAAAAGGCTCCTTCTTCAATACCAAGACACAAATGCACAATCATGTTTACTGCCAAACTGCTCTACCATGCAGTGTTCTTTTTAAGCAGTTTTTATATACATTGCATATAGTGAAATTGTTTGCTTTCTGGATGTTTTCACTTTCTCCTTAGTTTCTGGCTCAATAAGCATTTTTTTACCATGAGTGCAAAATACAGCCAATTGCATGTAAGCATTTTTAACATTTTTTTCTCCAATACGGAGCAGCTTGCTTGCAAAACTAAACAAGCTGTTTCCTGGTGTTATTTAGAGTAATGAAACTTAACTCGAAATATTGATAAAATGCATTTAGAATTGGGCATAAAATTGTGAAATACAAGATAATATTTTTTCTTTGCACTTTTCAAAATGTTCTTGTGTTGTGTATAAAAGAGGACTTGTTAGGAACTGGAGAATGATCCACCTTCGGCTGTTTCTTCAAAGGCAGGTTGTTGGTGCCTAGACGTTGTTCGCCTTGAACTGCCCTTTGGGCTTCATGAAATCCCTCATTCTTCTCATCCCAAAATCACTGTTTCGGTTGGTTCTAGGTGACCATGTTTTCACAAGTTTCAGGAGACAGCAGAAGCGTGTCTGCCTCTTGTGTCTGTTCTCCTTTTGGCCAGTTTGCGAAGCTGCTCTGAGTCAAGTTGTGAGAGTGCTTTGGACACAGCTGGGACACTTGTGCTGGAGATCTGCAGCAAGGGCACTGGCTCATTTTGTGCAGACTCTCAACAGCACCATGTAGCAATCATCTGTGATTTAGGAGTGAGCTCTTTAAATAATTCTACACTCATTCTGTTATTTAGTTTCCCCTTAAATGATGTAATTGAAAATCAAGTAGCAGAGGGAGCATTGGTATCTTTTGTTGATTTAATTTTAAAAATTCTGGAGTTTTCTGCCTTAGTGTGTTGGTTTTTCTGATGTCAGTTTTAAGACTGTCTTCTCTATCTGGGAAAGTGACAAGTCCCATTTAAGATTTCAGAACGTAAAGTGAGGCATAATTCACTACTGTAAATATGTGAAGTGAAATGGTGAGAGACATCAGCATAATACAATTATGACACATTAGATCAGGATTTGCAGCATACCATTAACAATCAGTTCTGACTGTGGATTAAAAATGTGTTTTCTTTTTCTATAAATACCACAATACATGCTACCTAGCCATATAGGTAAAGAGCAAAACCATTATAACAAGGGTAATACTGAGCTACTGTAAGAAAACAAACAAAAAACCTTCTACTTGTCATTGATTTGAGATATTCTTACATTATTAAGAACATACCTTGCAATTACATTGCCTTATTCATAGCTTTTTTTAAAAGAGGTTGTAACATAGAAGTAAGAGTGGGAAAATGTGGAATGAAAATGAATTGATACTCAAGGCTTAGCATTTCATGTTCTCAAACTATAGTAAGAGTTGAAGGTCTACAAAGTACCTCTGCGGAGTGAGAGGTGCTTGAATCTCAGTGGACAAGGGAGAGACTGAAAGAGGAAAGTTGGGGAACTTGCTTAAGCTCCCGGTATGTAAACGGATTCCTTCCCCAGCTGCTGTCTGGAGAAAATACTCGCGCCCAGGTGCTTTGCATGCCTTCAGAAGCTGAGGTGGTAGCTTCTGGTCTCGGTGCACTGAATGTCATGAGCTTCCGTTTCTCCTATGAGGAAAACAGGGTGAGTGGGTGTCTCTGTGCTCAGTTTGTACCCTGTGTCTATATGAAGCAAATAGAGACTGTTACTGTCGGGTTTTTAGAAAGCAAAAGGAGGGAGAAAGTTGAAAAAATTTGTATTTTTTCAAAGTTGGAAAAATTTTTGTATTTGCCTTTGCTGACCTGTTCAATGGAAAAAACTACCAAACCCATCCTTTTCTTCCTTTTCCGTCTTTCCTTTTTCAGGTCATTTTAGATACAGCTTCTTGAATTTCTGAACAAATGTTTTCTTTTCTGTAACCGCATATATATCAAAGCTAAAAGAAAAAAGGGTGAAATAGTGTTAAATTGTTTGAAATAAAGTATCTTTCTGGCTGAATAAAATAGAGTATGAATAGAAAGGTGGTCTTATTTCATTGATGAAACTGGTAAAGAAGAAACATAATTATAGTTTGCATTTGCTATCTAACAGTCAACCATTTGTCACTTTCAATAATTTATTTATGATTTTTGAATTTCTGGTTTTTCCATTTTCAATATAGTCATCCACAAATTGAGGCCAATCTTATTCTGTTTAATTTCTGTTTCTGAAAGTATTTTGAAGGCATCATACTTTTTCTTCTGGACTTGAAATGTACGGACACCTCTCTTCTGTTCTCAGAATCAGTAGCAGAAGCCTAACACATGGCATCAACAGGAAAAGTATTACCTGAGTAATACCGTGTGGACTTGAATTTGTGTCCCCAAGAGCATAGAAACTTACAGCTTGTGGCATAGTCTGTTGAATTACTTGATTACTATTTTTTTTGACCCCCCATTATGTCCCTGTATTTGTAGCATGCTTGTCTTTTTACCCTAGGGAGAGACAGAAGAATGTTTCAACTGAGGAAAACAGAAGCAAAATAAACACAACTATGCCCACTACTTCTCGATTAAGCAAACAACTTTGAACTGCAAAGTTGAAGAGAAGTTGTTACGGAGCTCTGTTGCATAATGCGAGGCAGCATCGCCTTTCTCAAGTTCCTGACCATCAAACAGAAGAAAATATTTAGCCAGTGGGGCAACATGAATTCCAGAACGATGTACATCTTGTGAGGGTAGAAAACCTCTTTGTAAAAGTTGGGTTTAGCATTTTCAGACTCCATCAAATGGTACTTCCTGATGAAAACTGAACCTGTTGAAATTTCAGTTGTATTTATTTTGCTGTCCTGAGAAGTCTGGCTAGAGTGGGACAAAGGGATTTGAGTGACGTTCTGTTTAAACCCAACCTATAAGGTGATGTTAGCGGGCAGAATGGGTACTAGCAAAGTAGAAAATGGATGTAGGGAGAAGAGTATCAGATGTAATGAAACATGGAGGTCGGATGAATTGCTTGAACTTGGGAGACAAGAGGAGCACTCTTCTTGGTTTCCTTCTGTGCTAACCCCCATGCTGCTTCCATTTTGTTCTTCCAGAAATGCTCGTTGTAAAACTTTGTAATCACAGCAGATCCCCCATTGCACCGTGGTGCTAAAAAAGCTCTTGTTGCCTTGCTACTCAAATGCTGCCTTGTATTGCAGAGTACCACTGTATCTGCTCCATTTTTTTTTTACTCCTTCTTTTAGCAGGGCTAATGTCCAGTATGAACCATAGCCATTATTCATAGGTGTAGGTAACGTGTTGGAATTACGTGAAGTGTCGCTCTAATTTCTTTTTTCCTGTGTAAGCTAAGCAGAGTAGACTGAAAGTTGGCGTGTTTAGGTTTGGGGAGAGTGTAGGGCTTTTGCCAGCTTTCTTTTATGTATGAGAGCGTTTACATGGTGTTGGGCAGCAATGAGTATAAAAGTGAGGGTGAGCACACATAGACATGTTCATAATTCCTTTGGATATCTATGTGACTTGTATGTCATGACGGCTGGTATTTTGTAGAGGATCATAGGTGTCCTAAAGTATAGCGTTTGTGGAAGAACTAAAGATAGCCATTTGATGTTGCAGTGCAGGCACACAGCTGCAGTCCAGTGAAAGCCAGTTCGCAAGTGTGGCTTGGAAGAGCCACCATCCCCTGGATTCTGGGATGACTTGCACTTTAGTGGTTGCAATGAAAATAGACTTTTGGTTCATTTTGTTCTGAGATTTGGAGTTACGTGTTTCAAAAGATCTGAGAACAGGGATCTTAAAGCTGAAAATACTGAGAAGAGTTGTTTTGGTGGTGCCGAAGGTTAGCACCTTCAGGTTAAGCTGGTGTTCTGTGGGATTGCATGTCCTCTCCTAGGTGAAAAGTTGTTTTTAAGTACTCACACAATTTCTTTAGAAGATATTATGCACTGGTAAACTCTTATTGTATGAAAAATTGTAGGCTGATCAGTTATTTTCTATACTAATTTTATACTGTTTTTTACATCACCTTCTGTGAACAATAGATTGATTTGGATTAATATGTGCAAATTCGAATTTATCTGGTTTTTACAGGGTATTGGCTGATTATTTTTCTGTTGGTATGCTATGTAAAAAATACCATGCGTTAAGACTAATGCTTACTCTACTTTTTATTCCATGAGTTACAGAAATTTCACTAGCTAAATGGAAGAAAAAAGATACCGTATTAACCTTAGCACTACGTTGTGTCAATTCATTGTATTCTATAAAGCTGTATGTTACATAGTGTACGTTTTTAGCAGAACCACAAAATTACAATGCTACTTCTGGCACTAAATGTTGTGCTTGTCCATTCTTTTTGATGATTTGTGTTCACTTTGGGGTTATAATGTTAAACAAGGGAATCGAACAAGTTTCATAACACACTTACTGTTACATGACACTGTGAACTAAACTTGCTGTTACTTATCTTTTCTTATATTTTCTCATGTTCCAGCATAAAGCCAAGGTAGAAGCAATGACCTTAGACCTTGCTTCTCTTCAGAGTGTGCAGCACTTTGCTGAAGCATTCAAATCCAAGAACGTGTAAGTACTCAGAAAATTACATGTAATAATTTCTTGTTATTTTAATGTCTTTATCAGCTGAGCACAGTTGGCAGAATTCACCATAGCTAGACTGATCAGTAACTACAGTTAGTGAATAATCTTTTCAAAGGATTTTTTTTTTTAATGTAAATTAAAGATCATTTGTTTTCATCTTAAAAAAATAATTACAGATCTCTTATTATTCCATGCGTAGCCCCAGCTTTAAAGGGGGTGTTGATACCGCTGTGGCTGTTGAAAAGGCCAAAGCTGAACTGCATAAAACACAGATCAGGCAACTTTTATCAGTTTTACCAGGGTTTGGAAGAGGTCAGGGATGAGCAATTAGTGCACTCCTTCTCTTGCTTTCTTTTCTTTCTCTCTCTTTCTCTTTTTATTTTTATAGCATTTAAAAAAAATAGCCCTATGAGCCAGACAGCTCCATTTTCCAGACCTGTATCTAGAATAGTCCATAGTTAAAAAAAAAAAAAAAAGAAAAGAAAAAGGGGAAGAGGGGGTGGTAATGACATCACTTAACAATAGACAAATTTATATGGAGATAATCAGGTTAGCTTCCAAATGGTTTGTTTAATTTGGCTTGAACATTAAATTAAAGAAATGATTTGAAATCTTGAAGTGCCAGCTCTTGACAATAAATTCCACACTTTGTGCTTTTATCCAGAGTTTGACCCATCGATTGTTGTGACTATTCAAACTTAGCTTTTTTCTTCAAATATTTCTGTAACACATATACATCTTACTGTACTTCTCAAGAGAATATGGCCTCTTAGACAGCTTTGAAAATATGTCGTCGTAGGGAAAATATATAAAAAAGAATGTTTTTTCACTTTTGAAATACTGCCAAAGCTAAATCTCACGTCGATGGACAGATGACATTTTAGTACTTATAGGTCTTTTAGATTCAAAGAATTGTCAAAACTGACTTCTAATACAAGTTCCTTTACTGCCAAATCCTTGGTAACAATATTTTCTTATCTTATATCATCTTCATATATTAAAACTTTCTTGAAATAGAAAGACAAATCCTTGCAGTATTGCTGCTTTAGTATGAACTCCGTTTCATAATATAAGAACAGTCAGTGTTTTAGTTTAGCTTCTTCATACTTTTACTATGCTATAGTTCTTTAAAAACTGTATGGTACAGTGAAAAGTTAAAACCACCCTTCTTCCAAATGCAGAGCTTAACTTGATTTGTGTATTGCAGATCATATCATGGTCATCCCAGCTAGACCATTTGGTATGCATGTTTGTAAATCCTTTATAAGTGAACGTGCTTAGATGAATTTTTGCCAGAGAACTTAGAAAATGAGAAGATATAGGATCAGCAAAGATATAGAATCAGTAAAACCTGTTTCACATTTGTTGGCATACATTGTTTTACCAGTATAGGTCTGTTAAGCTACACTGCCAGTGATGGACAGGTTTTACTAATCTTTCATTTTCTTTGAAAAAATTTTAGTAACAGACAGCATTTATAGCCTCTGTCTTGCCTTCAGATATTTCTGTCTCTAATCTGTGCTCAGACGTGTGTGTGTCTGGCAAGACTATGCCAAGCATTGCAGGAAAGTCTAAGGTCTGTAGCTGTTGTGAGAATGAAATGAATTTCCAGTTATATTTTGTTTAAAGTCTGAGGCTGGATGGAAACCAGACCCCACACACTGCCTGTAGCCATAGATCTTTTATCTAATACAGATACAGAAGAGTTACCTTACAGTCATCTGCACTGGCAGGAGAATGGACTGGAAGACCTAGTAGGTCTTTCTGGCTCTGATTTTTTGTCATTTAACTATGTCTGGATGTGGTCAAAAAAGCAATTATTTGGCAGTAGCATCTTATTACTACAATGCTAGCCCGACGTGTTTTCCAGCCCTAATGTACACTAACTACTTTTGTCTCGTTATTTGTTTTGTTGTAGTGTCCAGAGGCTTTTGTCAGATCAGTGATTTCTTTGCATTAATAGCTTTATGAGCAGTTGAAAGAAATCTTACAGGCTTCAGTGACAGACTGAGTCTTGTTCTTTATGCTTTGGCAAGTCTGTTAGCTGGTAGTCTAACTTTCTTAAAAGGCTTTGGTGTCTCTGATTTCATGCGCCTGTAGGAGAAGGCATGCTGTGATACACTCTCCCCGGTTCTTATGAGGTAGCTGTTAAGTCCTATTAATGAGCATAGGAAATACATTATGAGTATTGAACTTTCTTTCTTAGGAATTGCTTAACAATAAAGTATTAGGAAAATCAAACGAAGTGTTTGGTTCTTTTTCTAAACAAAACTATCCTTTGAGTTCTGAGTTGTATAGATCTTAGTTTCTGAGGAAGAAACTGCAATAATTTTAAAGTGTGAAAGAAATTTTATGAATGCACACATTTTAATAAAGATCTCTTTTTATTTCTCACAACTTTTTATGTGAAGAGGCTTTTAGTATTCAGTGGTGAACATCTTAAACTTCTGGGTGCAGATAGTCTGATTGTCTGTTTAATTTCTCCAGTCTACTATTGCTTTCTGGGACACTTCGATATTCTACAGAATCTGTTGGTCTTGGTGACACCTGAACTAATAACTGAAAATCTATGAAATGGAGAATAAGTTTACTTGTCTTTTGAAATTCTGCTTTTCTGTGACACTTCATGGCTTTAGGTACTATTTTTTGTCGACAGATCTAAGGGTGTACTCATAGTCACGTCACAGCCTGGGAGCCTGTTCTTTCCTGGTTGATAGCAGTTGGCAATGAGTCTTCAAGGACTGTTTCACAGGTCTTTTTCTGGATGAAAAAGCTAAAATGGAACTACGCCAGATAAGGGATCCTGAAATTTCATTGAGTGAAAACATCAAAACCGATTGTGGCTGGGAAAGGTGACGCTGGTGAGGTTGTAGGGAACAGAGGGAAAATTGCTGAGATTGTGAATCTCCTGCCTTAATCAAATAACTTGCAGAGTAAAAAAAAAAAGCCTTCTTGTATGTGCTTGAGAATCTGAGAGATTCTGGAAACTACATGAAGAATGAAGAAATGTCATCCTCTGCTCAGCAGGAATTGAACAGGAGCTGGTTATGTACAGAAAACAAATGATGCAACAGAGGGAGCATTGAGAAAAACATAAATAATAAATGGGAGGAAAGAGTTACTTTAGAAAGAAACATTTAAGATAAATTGGAGTAGTACTTAAGAGCCATGAAGGCTTCCTTGTTTGAAAGTAAAAATCAGATGATTCATCTTCAAGTTATCATGCTTCTAAGAGATTTGATAGGGATCTTTTATTCCTGTTTGGATTTGTGCAGTATTGCAGCCTTGTCCACAGATAAAATTTGGGCTCAGAGTATATCAACACTAGTAAATTATCCTGTATTCCTACAAGTATATTCTAGAAGATCCTTCATCCTCACAGAAAAAAATATTTTTTTTAATTGTTTGCAGTACCTCTACTCTTGACTTGATACAGCTGCTTCTGAGACTTTTTTTTAATCCATGCAATTTCAAATAAAGCTTTGGGGGAAGAGGGGTTTTGCAAGTTATTTTACATCCTGCGGTTCTGTGATCTCAGCTGAATATAAACTTCCCTTACGAGCAGGACAGTGCCCTCCAGTCTTTCTTGCTCTCACAAAGATTCTCTGGGCAGAATAAGCTAAACGTGATAACTTACTTGGATCTCCCAAAGACAGCTTTTCCCAAAGACAGAATAAAACAATATTGCTGTTGAATGTCTGATCTACCAGATCATTTACGGTCTATTAGGATGAGAGTAGGAGAAGAGGTGTCGGTGCACCTAAATGGCTAGATTTGCTCAAGTTGCTTCTTTTATCTGTATCTAGCCTTTCCTCTCTGCTAGTTTCCAGCTCAGGCAATTGATGGAATGCCTCTGTTATAGCAAATCAAATAAATGATCTGTTTATAATAATGTTCTGGGCTAAGGTGGATTTGGCATTAGCTGATTTCCGTGCAATTGGAAGAGGCAGACCAACCAATCTTTCCTTTTAGGCTTTTGGAACTGAAAAACACTGAATTGAATCTCCTCTTCATTGAGTGGGCACAATGTGAGGAATTATGGTTGGTATTAATCCACTTTATAGGCAAAATGACTGCCCTCCTGTGATTGTATGCAACGTAGCATTTAAATTTAGTCAGTATTTGATAGTTCAGGCTCTGTAGGATTTGGTACTTGTGTAGGAGTGTGGATTTGTAGATGTGATGCCTTGGTATCTATTTCCCAGTTTAATCATCATATATTTGACTAAAACCTGCATATTTTAGTTGGGGAACAGCATTAATGTTTCAGTTCTAAAATTTCCAGGTTAGCTACCTCGTGTCAATATTTACAGTCGTAACATCATGGCATTTGCCTGATTCTCAACATAAGAACACTTCCATGATCAAAACATTAGCAGGCAGAACTAAGTAGTAAAGTTACAGATGAAATTTTACATGCATCTTTAGTTTTGAGTGGTGCATTGTGCCACTTGTTTTGAATTAGAGTTCTCTTCAGCCAAACAGTAAGACATCAATTTAATGTTCTCAGTGTTTGAGGGAAAAAAATGAAAGTATCCTGAAAAATCTTGAATTACTTCAAAGATATAAAATAGTGTTTGCCAACAGGTACTACTTAGAATTTTCTGAATTGGTAGCAGCAATTCACAATTATGCAGGACTTCCGTATGTAGATTTTTACTGCATTTTTTTTTCCTATATGGAAAATAGGACTTTTTTTGTGGTAAGAATTGGCATATGCTAACAGTTTATTCGCTTATGCTGTGTGTAGAAATATGGAAAAAACAGCAGTTATGAATTATGATTCTCCATTTGGAAATTTAGTCTCATTTCCCTAACCAGACTCAAAATGGAGAGGGCCAGATTTTCAGCTGGCTTCCTTAACCGAGGCCTCAAACTCTATGAATACATTCATTTTTCATGCTGCAAGCAGAAGCACTCTGAAATCTTGTGGGTGCAATTAAGATTTCAGAGCCTGCTGAAAATTCACTCCAGAATACTGTTTTTCTGCCTTTTCCTGTATTATAACTGACATATTGCATGTGTGTTAAGTTGTTTTTTAATTCCAATTTAACCACAATTAAATCTCAGACATTGCCTGATAAATTCTATTCATACATATAAATAAACAGGTAAAAATGAGATCTGTTTAGCAAGTTGTTGTATAAATACCTTAAAAGATCCAGAAAAAATGAATATGATTTAAATGATTTACTAGTGATGCCATTATGCCAGTGTGCTTAATAGTTCTGTAGTAGATATGTCTCTGTCAGAGATGATTGTTGCCACTGCATATTGTCTTTCAAAATTTGAACACATATTCTAACGCTGTACCAATCTGTTAACTCTTTGACATTTACAGAAATACTTTTTGTGAATTAAAACTAGTAACAGATGAGCTATGATATTTGTCTTCTCAATTTAGAATACAGTTGGCATTCTGACAATGCCGCTGAGGCACAGACTTCTGGACAACATTGTACATTTTGAGATATCAAAAAATATCCGCATTGAATTAAGTATTGAAACATGCATAGTTCAGAAGTTACTGTTGCAGACAGCACGTATCTTAAATTTAAATAAGATCAAAGGCTGACTGCATCTGAAACATACATAATAATGTTAGGGTGAAACTTTTTTTTCCTCTTTGTGGTGGTACTGTGCTTTATTAAAGCCTAAGGATTGACTTTCTGCATAAATATTTTTTCTTTCTTTTTTTTCTTTTTCTTCTTTCTTCGTATTTTAAGCTCTCATACACAATATACCTCATTGTGGTAGCATGTGTCAAGTCATGTGGATCCAAAAACTATTTCTAATATTTTTTAAATTAAAAATCCCTCAAGCATAATCCCTCCTCCCTTTCACTGGAGGCAGAGATCGTGATGTTTTCACCAGATCACCTTTCATTTCATCTGCTGTATCATGGAAATATCTCCTGCCTCAGAACATTTCTGTTTTTTTTTTAAAGTAAAAGTCCATGTTAAAAGAAAGATAGGATTGACAATTCACCATAACTACATGTCATTGCATCTGAAAAGATATGAAGTGATTTTACATGTTACTTAGAGAAAGGTTTTGTTAGGTGTTTGTTACATAGTTTTATGACTACAGCTGTGGTGTCGCAGATTTGTGAACTTGCCACTTGTCTTTGGACACTTTCCACTCATTTCACTGTAACCTAATGAAGAAACCTTGATAACCTTCGAGTGGCTTTCTGCTCAGTACACTGGTTGTTCTGGTTCCCATTTTGAGCCATGTGTCTATGCCGAAATCTAAGCTGAGAGTAAGATGGCTCATAAAAGTCTTGGGGCCCTGTCCTCCTAAAAAATTTCCACAAGATGCGCCAGCTGTGAAGGCTGTTTTGAGTATCTAAGGAAGTAAAATATGTATGACTTAATATGCCTGATTAAAATATATTCTGTTGCAAATAAAACAAGAATGTTGCAGCATTATAGCTTAATGGGTTTTAAGAAGATCTGTGTGTTTAATTGATGTTGTCTTCTAAAAATTCTGAAATATAAGGCAAGAGTAGCTGTTTAATTATGTATACATTAAAATGTATTTAGTCTATTTAGTTAAAGGCTTTCTGTGGGAGATAATTAAAACACATGAAGGCAGAGTCTTCTGGCACTTGGGTATGGAAGCCTTACTGTCGACATTAGACAGGCCACACATGTACCTTGTGTGTCTTAAGCTTAGAATCCAAAAATTTCTGTTATAGTCTGAAGAGCTTGTATTTCTTCATTAGCTGTTCCCAAGGCACCAAAAATCCCAGAGGATGTCAAAGTACATTAGTTTTTATCACAACATGGAATCTTTGAGGTCTGAATGGCAGCACGCAGCTGCTCGGGGGTTTCTGAACTCTATTACAGCTCTATATATCTCTAGGCAAAACAGAGGATGGAGTTGTCATTGGCAAGTGAAATGTTCAAAATGCATGAAGTGTTTTATTGTTTGAATGATCAGCCGTGGTCCTGAAAACATTTTCCAAGGAGTTAGCTGTTTTCAATGGGAAATATCACGAATGTGTAATAAAAGTAGTAATTGACCTTCCTTGTGAGTTGTAGCTTTCTCTTTTCTAACAAGTACTCACTGTGTACAAATGAAATCTGTAGATTTAGAAGTACGTGCAGAAACAAGTAATCATTCCAGGGTTATTGCAAAAATGGATGTTACTTTACAGCTGGCTTATGTTTGTTTGTAACTGCTTGTGCATACGTGTAAATAATGATTTGCCGTTGGGATTTTGGAAAAGATGTATGTGTCCACTTTGAGGTAGCGAATGTCCTTAGGTGAGCTGCTGAATGAAAATTACCAGATTCTGGATATTTTCATTGCTGCTATCTTGTAAGTGTGGGGGAGATTTAAAACAAAACAAAACAGATATATCTTTGCAAGGCATGGCAAGGAATGAACAAAGTGCTTCTCTTATTGTGCCAGGGCATGAGAAAAGGAAGAAGATGGAGAATGGAAATGCTGCAAGGTTGAATGGATATAGAAATTAAGTTGCAGAGCCCTGTCCTATCCCTCTTCTACCCCAGCCTGGCTGCAGGACTTTAAAAATCCAGATGTATAAAGGCATTTTGAGTCCCCAGGGATACAGAACTAGCAAAGATGCAACACTTCAACAAAGGAAAATGTGGTTTCTTGGGTGGATTTTGGTTCGAAATGTGGTCCTGAGGAGGCTTTGAGGTGAGGGAAGAGCAGCGCTGACAGCTGTTGTTAATATCAGCACCCTGAGTATAGTGTGTGGTGTCAGTCAGAGGAAATTTAGGGCTAGGACCTTAGCCCTGCTTTTCTGATTTTGTGTGTAGTCTTTGTGAAACTCATACAAGGGTTCAAGGAGAAATCCCAGCTTGGATTATTTTTGAGGGAAGGTGCTTTGAGGTTTTGCAGGTTTTACGAAGGTCAGTTTCAGGTCAACATTACAGATGTTTAAAGTGTTAATGTTAAATGTTTAAAAATGTTAAATGTTTAAATATTTCTTTATTTACTATTGAATCTGAATTACTCTTCAGAAGTTTAACTTTAAAATTTTCACAATAGTTGAAATTGCTTCTGTACCTGATTCAGAGGACAAGTAGGCCTCTCAAACTCTTTTGTCCCCCTAGAGTTAAAATGACAGATTTTTTCTTCACAGGAATATAACTTATTAATTTCTGGAGGTGTAAGATGGTGTGGGTTTTTTTTAGTTGGATTTTTTCTCCCTGTATGTATAAGAAAAGCTAATAAAGGGAAAAGAAGGACTAATGGATGTTTTCTGTTTAGTTTCAATTCTGTTGAGATCTGAAGATTTTATAGAGGTGATGAATAATGATTGAGAGATGGTTGACCTGTACAGTTGTATGCAGATGATACATTATGAAGACATAGGGGCATCTGCTCATAATAATTCCCATGTATTTGATACAAAGGAAGAAGCATAACAGTTTCAGTCCACTCCCATTAATCTCTTGGAAGTGGAGCAGAAGTATTTTTGCTGATCAACAGTGTCAAATCCTGCAAAGAAATCCAGCAGGATGAATTTCAGAGAATTTTCTTTGCTTCTAGCAGGAGGTNAATCCAGCAGGATGAATTTCAGAGAATTTTCTTTGCTTCTAGCGGGAGGTCATCCATCAGGGCTCTAAATCCTGTGTTAGCGGCTTGCCTTAAAATGAAGCCTATCTGACAGGGATCCACAATGCTGACAGCTGACAATAGAGGGTATTTTTGCTGAGTTTTCAGTCAGTATTTTTAGAAAAAAGGGAAGTTAGATATTAAACATTTGTTTCCAGAATTCATTGAGTTCAGCAGTGCTTTTTTTGTTCATCAAACAAGTAAATATTTTTGCGCCGGGTTTAGGTTATACCTGATTCTGAGATTTGCTGCTGCTGTCTGACTCTAAGCTGATTTTCTTCTTGATCAGTTTCCCATCAGTGCTGCTTGGAAAACAGAGAGGCATTTCTGGAGATGATTGTTTAACTCGCCCTTTTTCTGGAGAGCCGAAAGCCTAGCCTGCGTGTCGGTTATTTCCTTTGTGAATTCAGGCATTCCCTCGCAGAAGGAAGTGCCATTTTCTAACTTTCAGAGAAGGCAACATGGGTGTTCAGAGTTATGGGATGGAAAATTCGGTGGGCTGTGACTTTGCTTCTTTGTGGAAGAGAAGTCACAGCTCTGCCTTTTTTACTGGCCGTGACATAGGTCTACAGTTGCTTATGGGACTTTGGGGATATGGTGAGGCCTTTTCTGTTGAATTTCTGTGTAATTCCAAACAGTGTGAACTTTTCAAATCACTTGAGAAGTGCCCCAGATGGTGTGACATTCTGCTTCATGGGAAGATTTGAAAGTATTCCCTTTGCATAATTTCTGGTTAACTATTTCATTACATTTGAAATGGGAGAACACCAAAGCCAAGAACTCCGTTGACATTTTGGTGGTGTTTGTTTAACCTCCTAGTGCACAGGCTACATTTGTTGAAAAATATTATTCTTACCTTTACAAATCATCAGTAATTAATTCCCTTGGAAATATCTACTGCTGCACACAGCCAGCTTGGGAGGCTGCTGACAGATCATAGTTTTACATCAGGTGCTAGAAATTGATTATTAAATTTCAGAACTAACTGATTTATAGCAACAACTTAATTTCTGTATCTCTCTAATTCATGCACTTATTGTATTTTCAAGTCGTGCAGAGCAGTTGGATTGCTTTGTTGCTTCTAATGGTGAATTGAGCACAGTATATAGGATCTGCATGACTTGCCCAGTGCAAGAGTTCGTGATGTATCACAGACTTGTGAAGTGCATGAGATATTAGACGGTTTTCAGCTGAGATATTCACAATTAAGAATGTCCTTGTTAATTCTACATGCTTTTTAACTTTCAGTAAATTGTAATTATGCTTACCAGCAAGTGAGAGTTTTCTGGAATTGCTGTATAGCTTGCAGTTAAAGCAATGTATTCTTGAGTCTCAGTCATGCTGTGAAGGAGAAAGAAACAGTGACTACATGCTATGATGGAGCAGCTTATGTTCAAGCCCCAGTACCTGCTTAAATTGTGATGGTAGACCATGGTAGCTCACTTGGTGTGATGTACGTCACTGACTGAAGGCATTTTAAGGAAATGTAGGGGTAAATTTTTGAAGCACTCTGCAAGGTTTTAACTATACGGTGTTGCCAGAAATATCAAATAAGTGTCATGGTTAGAGGGAGCAGCTTGATAATGTCGATACCAGGAGTAAACAGTAAGAAAATTTTCCTTTGCTGCTGACATTTTTTGTTGGCCTTAGCTGTGTCTTTGATGTGGAATTACAAACTATTTTAAATCAAGTGGGGATTTTTTATTTCCTTGGGCTCAGGAGGAAGCCTAATGTAGATCACTGCAATGTTTTTAATGGACTTGTGAAATGAAGGTCATAGTTCTGCTATCACTTAAAATACTCCTGTCATAAAGCAAAGATGTAGTGCCAGATGTGTGGTGCGAATTGGCATGTATCTTAAAAATTTTGTTCCTGCATAATGATACATTCAGTGATATAGAGCTCTGCACCACTGAGATTAGAATCTGTCATTTGTGGCTGAAATTCATAACTCTATGGTGGCTGTTACACAGTTAATCGCATTAATTTCCTGGTGTGTAACTGTCCAGGTCACAAAAACTTAGATGACAATTTTCAGTAATTGGACCTTTGTTAGCAGTCTGACGAGAGACGCCGACAGCTTAATGGACATGGATACAAATCTGCGAGGTGGTTCTTTCTGAGCTGAAATAAAGCACAGCAGCAGTATCTATTGATGCAACCCTTTAGGTTTCTTTTCTATGGTGTTTTCTAGATAAATCAGTTTGTAAACATTTAAAACCACTAATGCTAATTAAAAATATAGGAATTCTAAAAGGGAATCTGATATTACCTTTTCAGTATGATATTAGTTTGAAACGTTTCTGTATTCATTTTTGTATTTCTTCACAGATTTTTCAAATAGAATATTGTAGATACTTTTAACTTTGTGGTCTCTTTAATTTTAATTACTTTATAAAATTAGAACAAAATGTTGTTTGAAAAGTACAGATCTCTTGAAAAGCACTGAAGCATAATTTTATTTCTTTTATAAAACCCAATTAAATGCCCTGACAATTTAGAAGTGACTACATTTTATAGTTTTATAATTCTAGAATCATCTTTTTAATTAATTGAGCTGACAGTGTTAGGTATAGAGTGCTTATTTTGCCTCTGGTACTTATTCTGTAGTTAGTATAAATGAAGGATACTACAATTTGGATAGGTGGAATATAGTTTTCGTTTGTATGTGAGTCCTCTGTGTCTTACTGTGGTCTGCTATGTCATAGTACATATGACAATTATCAAATAGAATTATGATCCTTTAAAAAGTTCCATATTTGCTTTTGCAGGGAATTCTGATGGCATTTTTTGTATTACTGCTGCACTCGTGTGCTTCAGTTCTCATACAGGATGCTCTTATAGCAGTAATTGCATCTATGTTGAGGACTTTTCCCCAGCAGATTTACGTATCTGTAAATTAATTCTTGCTAGAGCTTTTCATAAACTTTCAGAAGAGATGATTAATCATCCCAAGTTTCCACACGTGCACTCTCAAGCATCATGAGGCTTTGTTTTCCTCTTGGTAGATGTGTCCTGAACAGGCAAAATGAACTGAGGTTTAAAACATTTTGATAAAATATGCCTCAAAATGTCAGGTACCTTTCAAAAAATGTGATCCTGCATATCTTACTAAATAGCCTGCTTGCACTGTGTTGAGTGAGGCTACAAAGATGAAAAAAAGTACTGCCTTTTTTATGAGTTTATTTGAACAGAAAGAGCAAACCTTGCCTTTAAAAGGACAATCCCCCTTTATCTTCTGTTTCTTTTGCGGGTGTAGTCTCTATATGAAGATATTGTGCGTATAAGCGTCACTAACCAAAAGGCAAATCAGAAATTCAGAACTTCAGAAAATGAGCTTCCCGAAGTACACAGACCATTTCATTCTGCTTCTGAAGCTTTTTGTTAAAATTTTCCAAGTTGGCACAGGTACAGGTATTAGATTGTTAACTTCTTATTAAAGCAGGCTTCATTTGTAACTTCCCAGCGGGCTTGAAGTTAAAATTTATTATAATAAAGAAATACAGTCTGCTGTTTATGTCGATGCTTATGCAGCTCTTTCAGTATTCACCTAAGGTGCATTTGATTCCCTCAGAAATGCTTTTTTTGAAAACTGGGCTATCAGAATCTGAGGTTTTCAAACATGCCTGAAGGAATCTAATTACTTTGGTTTGTTTGACAGCCCGGGGCTTCATGTTTCACGTTCTTTTCCGGAATTCCTTTTGCAGATGCTCAGAGTTGCAGTATATGTGTCCTTCAGCCATGCTGGAAAGCAATCTAACTCTGGGTCTCCTGTCATCTTTTGCGTGTAGGCCTGTGAGGAAGTAGTTGAAAAGAAGAGAGGGCAAGCAGCTCTTTTTCCTAGTTGTGTTTCATTTATTATCTTCAGAATTAGAGTTTATGTTGGGTGGTTGATTTTGTGCGATGGGATTTGGCCAACTGCACAAGTAAATGTGACAGATCTTAATACTGTATTGTTAGGACGTCACAGGTATTAGTGCATGGTTAGTGCAGGTGTGAAAGGTATTTGTTTGACAGTCGTTATTTTGTGTGACCAATCCTATTTAATTATATCAGGGCCAGGGATGCTAGATGCCGACTGTCAAGTGTGAGGTTTTCAGCTCAGGTACGCTTGCCTGAGGTCTGCTGTGTCAGACTCTTGACTCAAGGACAAGAATACATTATCGGTGCCAAGGTTTCCTTAGAGGTGGAACAATCTAGCAAGCGTAGATGTGTCTGAGGTCTGAGAACCAGAGTCTTTGCTGTGTTTCATAAGGATTTGGAAAAAGACAAGAATGAACAGAAAGGGTGTGTGTCCTTGATCTTGCTGTGGAGGCTGGGAAGACTGCAAGGTGTGTAGCATCCTGAGATTACAGTGGAGATGTCAAGGAATTTGAAGTTTTCTGGAGCTGATTTTTGAATGAGAGAGGTATGTGACAGTCTACATTATTTTCTAGCTTAGTTTGGTAGAATCTTACCCTTTGCAAAACAAATTAAGAACGCTTCATTTAAAATTCCTTCATCGTGGCATTTCTATTTAAACTGGGTTAGTTGAGTTCAGTGAGGAAGAGTTCTGTCCCAGGGATCTCATATGTATTGTGTGCAGTCTTTCCACCAAAGATTACAGCTTCTGGAGAATGTTTTTGATTTTCCAACTCAGTCTTCATCAACTTGTGTTTTTTTAACAGCATACTTCACAAGCTGCAGAAGTATACAACATGTGGGCATATGCCTTGTTGCGTTGTGTCTTTATTTCTTATTCACTTTTCCCCTACCAGTTGTGCAGATGTCATGGATAGATATGTGCCCCACATAAGACAGTGGCAGGAATTGCTCATCCCCTAGGAAAAGTTTATTTTTTCAGTGCTCCAGAAGGAGACTGTTTCCTGATTAGCAACTGGGAGAGCAGTGATAGCATTGAGGTGTTTCTGGTGACATGCCCATGCATGTCAGCCGTCCACCCGCTGACCACTTTTGTGGCGAATGTTCAGGACGTGGAGTTTGCTATGGTCCTGTTGCTTCTTGAGGTGCAAAGCATTGCCATTCTACTTGGTATTTTCGAAGAAAGTGCAAAAGCTGTGCGATCTCTGGTATGCACATTCAGATGACACGTTGTGGTGGGCTAATTTATTAAAGTAGATTTGGATAGTGAGAAACAAAACCAAAAATTGAACTGACACCACCTTCTCCCTCCTGCCCCCCTGCCCCTTCCCCAGGCTCAGCTTCACTCCTCCATCCCAACTCCTCCACCTCCTCCTGCCCTGAGCCGGGCAGGAGGCTGGAGAGTTGTCAGGACATAACGGCTCCTCTGTGCTGCCCCTTCCTCCTCGTGCTTGTCCTCTGCCGCAGCACTGCGTCCTCCCCACAGCGGCAGTGCTTCAGGGGCGCCTGCCCTGGCGTGGGCTCTCCCCGGGTCGCAGGGAAATCCTCGCTCCAGCGCCTGCAGCACCTCCTCCCGCTCCTCCGCCTCTCACCCTGCTCTTCACGCTGCTGGTGGGCACTTTTTTCCCCTCGGTCCTCTCGGCCGTGAGGTGTTTTGCCCTTTCTTACGCACGCTTTCCCAGAGGTGCCGCCAGCATTGCCGAGGGGCTCTTCTGCGTTGGGCCCAGGGCAGCGGCGCCTCACAGCAAGCAGCCGCGCGGCGGCCGGAGCCTTCGTGCCTGCAGCCAAGAGACGCCTTGGCCCGGTTCACACGGGAATGTAACTACAGGTATGTCATTGAGATTTCTGTTTTCCTGATGCCAAATGCTTCTGCCTCGTCAGGCCTCTCCACGTACTGATCTGCAATGCTGCCCTGTTTGGTGCGCCCTGGTGCTTGACGGAAGATGGCCTGGAGTCCACCTTCCAGGTGAACCACTTGGGACATTTCTATCTTGTCCAGCTTCTGGAAGACGTTCTACGCCGGTCATCTCCTGCTAGGGTTGTGGTGGTCTCCTCCGAATCACACAGGTCAGTGCATGTTACCTTGGCTTTAGCCAAAATCGTTAATCCTTAGAGCATAAAACGATTATGGCAGAACTGCAAAAGTTTTTGAAAACGAAAGGCCTTGCTCTAAAGCATTTGCATTTAAATAATCTCTTTCAAAATAGAAGCATTACTAATACCTGTGGATGTTACTGGATTTGGCTCTGTTGCTGGATAAAGTGTATTCTGGTTTTATGACACGATGTAGGTATTTTTTGATCATTCTTTGTATGAATGCAGATTTTTGCTGCATTTCAGACCACTCATTGATTTTGCGAGGAGATGGAATAATAATTGATTAAATCTGAATGGCGTGACCTATATTGATTTGTCATTCAACAACTTCAACATCTTACCAAGAAGAATGTGCAGTTATTTTAGCAGGAGAAACAATGCAATTAAAAACTGCTAGATGAAATCCAATTGTTTTATAATGAGAAATTAGGGAGTTCAATGCAGACATTAGCTCTATAATTGTAAAATGGGAAGTAGTGTAGTTAATACATATTAGAAATCTGACCATGCCTCTTTTGGTGAATTTTTTAATTAAAATGTTAGATGTTCGTCTTTTGTACTGCCAGGAGAAGCACAGCAAGACGATGATGAGGCTTGCCTTATTTCAGACATGCTTGTGGTGTTTTTGTTAATAACTGAAAGGATGGACTGGATTTAAATAAAGTTCCTTGTGCAAAGTGCATGCCCCACTTCTGAATTTTAGTGGGCACAAACCACTTACTGCCTTCTGATTTAGTTTGGGACTGCAGGATTAGACCTATAATG
>Ga0065711_1027057_pt1 | contig 54970 bp, 30 predicted proteins | sample Hoacrofraction12_FD_59098 | JGI IMG/M metagenome (GOLD analysis project Ga0065711, IMG submission 59098) | Hoatzin crop microbial communities from Cojedes, Venezuela - Epithelial fraction 12 v2 (version 2) | ecosystem: Host-associated > Birds > Digestive system > Esophagus > Crop | place... | reverse complement strand
TTTTTTTTTTTACCCCCTCCAAAAAATGATTCCAGGCCTGGGATAGTAGATTTCAGCCTGGAGTGAATTTTTGGCCACCTTATAAATCCTGAAGCAAGAGCTTAATACTACCAACTGGCTTTTTAATGGCTTGCCCACCCCTCTAAAAAAGCTGGAATATGTGAAAACCTCATAATTAGCATTACATTTTGCTCTGAAGAAACTGGCTCTCAGAACTCCTTTCCTGTTTATTTTGATGTTAATAGATTACAAGTTATAACATTTATGCTGTTTTAATAGGTTTATAGACCCACTTACTGCCTGATCGTGTTGGGCAGTGGATGGCAGCCAGTCCTGGCAGCAAGCATTGAGGAGGCTATGGTTGGTTGGAATAGTTGCGGCTGTCTGTCAGTCCTTCCACTTGTAAAGGAGATGAAAGAGTGAAGTTTTCATGGGTGGTCGTAGCTGACCCCATGAGAGAATTGGCAAGTCCCATTTTGATTTGCAGCTGTCATTTAAGTAGGTGACTAAGTATTGGTTTATCTTATTAATTAGAATGAATGCCTTTCTGGGGAGTCATATTTGTGCAGTCATTTTTGATTGTCTGCATTTGAAAGATTTTACCTTTCCTTAATATGACAGACTTCTTTGAAATTTCCACTAGTCCGATCTCAGTATTTACTGAAGTAACCCTATTTTCAGCCCACAGAAAATACCCAGCCTTTCAATCTCTTTTTTTTTTCTTTGTAGTAAAACATGAAAGTAATGATTAATTTGGAGTAAAAAATAATTTGTAGGATTTGCCTTAACCTTTAAGGAATCTAAGATCTAAACAGTGATGTTGTAATATAACGTGCTTAGAAATTCAGTACAGCAATATTTTAAGACTTTAAAAAAACCCTGTGACTGAGGCTTTCAAGTTAGTATTATTGATGCAGAAACCATTACATTTACCATCTGAGGACATTATTTGAATGACTATTTAGTAGATCTATAGTAGCTGAGTAGTTTTTTAGATATATGGAGCATATTCTTAAACTGAAATCAAGACCGCTTTGTAGCTGTGTCAGTAATTCTAAAACTGCGCTGTTTCAGCCAGTTAGAACATATAAAGTGAAGTGGGCCAATTTTTTTCTAATAAGTCATAATAGTGGTGAACCATGACTTTATATAATGTGATTTAAAGACAGAAAGTGAAATTCAATATATTTTCAATAAAAAAAAAAATCAGTGTTCACTTAGTGTGTATTTTCACACCCTGGTGTAATTAGAAGAACTTTTGATACCTAGCATGCCTGCATTCTTAAATATATACAATGATTTTAAATATATTTGTTTGTTGGAAGTTTACTTAAACTAAATTAAAGAGAATCTTGTCGCTTTTACATCATTAGGGAATATCTTCTAAGATTAAAATAGTGTATATATAAACATTCAATAAAATTAATAGATTCTTATAACTCAGCCTGTTAATCTCTTCTCTAATTCAGATGGATTTTGTTCAGTATTCAAATGCAACTACTGGGAAAACAGTGACCAAAAAATTGAGCTTCCTTCATGTGTTAACAAGAATTCTTGCTACTGGTGAAATAATTTTGAGCTTCATTGTTGCCTCTATGGGGACTAATTTACAGGGGAGAAAAGTATGTGTATTACAGCTAAAGATCTCCTTTCTGCTCCTGCCAAAGCAGTTGGGATTCAGAAATGAATCTGTAAGGATCCACCTTGCTTCTGGTCCATTAAGGACTTGTCTGTTGAGGGAGCTTTGGTTTTGGGAAGCAAAGCACTGTGTGGCAGTTTATGAGTTTTCCCAATAAACCTTGTTATCTCAAATAATGTTATCTTAATGACATGAGATATCGTTCCTATAATTCTGTTGTACAGCATTTGCCTCCATGGTTAACTCATAAAGGAATCCCAAGGGTCTTCTCTTGAATTTATTCCCTTTTCTTTTCCAAGAATGCAAAAGTTGAAAGAAAACCACCCATTGTTTGCTGGTAATAGCAATCAAAAACACAAATAGTAACCAGTCATTGGAAATAGGCTTTGAAATAGAGTAACAAGCGTGCCGGAAACTTAATATGGTTTAGATTCTAAATATGTGTTTAATTTTTGTTACTTTAAGTTGTTTAAAAAATGCATTGTCTTGTTGTAATGCAAAAGCTCATTCCTCTTCATAGGTATCAAAGCAGCTGACGTTTCGGTACAGTTTCCATACGTTAGGCTTTTAACAATGAAGTAATCATATGGTACAGACAGCTGTTACACAGAGTGCTAGAACAGCACATTAAACAGAATCCAGCAAGAAAAAGAGATCTGCTCAGCTAAGATGCTTCATAAATTTCAAATGGACAGTAGAAATGTAAAATAACAGGGGTCCCCCCAAATGAACTGAGGACTGAGAGGAGGAGTTAGGTGCTCACACTTCTTTTGTTTATGGATGTGCTATTAATACGTAGCCAAATGAATCTGAATTTGTAGCAGAGCTGCTGTTTCTATCAGAGTCTTTTTGGCTTTTGTTAGCAGGTGGCATTTCTGAACCCCGTGTTAGGTTGAATCAGAGTAGACTGTGAACCATTAAATCCACTACTCATTTGAGAATCTGCAACGGCCTTTTCTTTGGGCAGTGCAGATTGGCTCGATACTACTACGGCTAGAGAGAGCTTGCTCTTTTGTGGCAGGCTTCTTTTTTTTGGGATAGTGCACTGCAAAACACTCTTCGATTAAGATTTTAAAGGTGCTTGAAATTTGGGAGTTGGAACAAGTCAGTGGAAATAAGTACACGTTGATGGCTTTTTGAAAATCATGCCACAAATTCAGGCCTGACTTTCAACGCTTAAGAAGCATTCTGTCAGAATGGAATGAAGTATTCTGCACTTGTAGACTTGCAAGCTCCAGTATTTATGTATGCCCAAAAGCCTAACTTTAGCCATTCACTTGAAAAACTCTTCACCTGTGTTAGTGCGTTTTAAATGCTCAGGTTCAATTATTACACCTTATGTTAACGTAGCGTACTGTCATGCAGATGTAATTGAAATAATAATGAAAAGTAGAAATAGGAGATCAAATCCCAGGGCTTTTTTATTAAATTGTTGCTGAGAAGTGGGCTGAGTGCGGTACATTTTTGTATGTTTGCCATACAGGCTGTCTAGCGGAGTAAAGGATGAACCAACCAACTTCTTATGCAGCTTGAAAAAACACACTTTCAGATGTCTGAGGAACCATCTCATTAGTTGTTCAGATTGACAGAAGTTTCTACTTGCTTAATTGCCTGTTCAGAGACTGAAGAACTTGTATGCTATGTTTTTATTAAAAATCAGATATATAGACCCACACTTGTATAAACAGTATGGGCAAATAACTGAGCCATACTTCACAAAATGAAGACCAAATTCTGTACTCCAACATAATGAAAGTTTGTCTGAATGCATTCAGTATTTCAGGCCTACAAGGTCCGATAAAATCTATGATAAAATACCTTCAGGCAACTGTATTGTGGTCTGTAGCAGAACTTCCCTCTGAGGGATTTCACTGGTGCCAGGATTTCACATTTCTGTGCAGATGACGAAAGTGAACTTTCTTCATAATTACTGGAGCCAAAATGGTTCCATCTAATTGCAGGTTTGGGGGCCTATGTTAATCCTGCATGCTAATTAATACATACATATGTTTGCCCAGCATTTAGCAGTCTGAGGCACCTATTCTAGCAGAGCCTTGCGGGTGTTCTTGTAAAAAATAAATACATATATAATAATTAAAAAAATAATGAATGGCATTGTGCAAAACAGTTGATCAACATGTGAGTTAACTATAATATGTGTGTGCTTAGACATGGAATGAGATTTTAGCATGAGCTTTTGGCTGAGGTTGTGACTGAGCATGAATAATAAGTAAAATCTGTGGTAGTTTCTAGTTTCTGCCTTAAGGAATAAAGCTATAGTAGGGGGTTTCCAATAACAATGAAAAATGGTAAGTAGAAGTGCAATTATTTCCTATAGGGGTTTTCTTAGCACAGGTTGGATTTGATCCCAGCAACAGCTAAAAGATCTTGTTTTTTCAGAGCAAGATACATTCACCTTCTAGGGGTCCAGGCGCTAACTTCATACATATTCAGCTCTTTCTTCCAGTAATTCAGAGTGAAAAATGCTCAAGTGCTTGTCACTGTGCTTGGTTAAGTACTTCAGAAATTGATCTTTTTTTTTCTAGCAGTCATCTTCTGTCAGATTGCCATCCAGGTTCCTTAGAGAGGCAGGAGTATGTGTTATATTGGTTACTCACTGACAAAACCAAACCAAAAGAATTACATTCCCAGAACATACTGAAACTTAAGTTTGAAAGATCTTTGGAGCAAAGATGATCTTGAATTGCATGCACAGCAACAGTGCTGTTGTCATATTTCAGCCGTGACTGCATGGCAAATAATAATCACTAACTTATAGCCCCTAATCTAACAGCTTGAAATTATCATGAAGAAGTTCATTATGCATGAATTTGTGGCTCAGTGATTTCCAAGTAGATTGTATGGAAGTAACTGTATCCTGATGTCCCGAAGCAGCTGGAAGTCTCTTCTGCCGAGAGACCACCAGCAGACTGCTTGTAACTCTTGTTGCTCCTGTTTTCTTGACCAGTTTTTGTAGAATTTCGTGGAATTCTGATAAAGTGGTGGCAATAAGTAAAAGTAACTTCCAGTGACGGATTAGTTTCTCTTACTTACTGTTGGAGATAAACAGTAACGTCCTGTAGGAGTGTGGAGTGGGCTCTAGCACCAAGGTGTTCCGGAGGGTCAAGAGTCAGGAGGGGAAGTGGATTAGGTGTGCAGAAAGTAAAAGGGAGAGAGATTTTGCCGAAGAAATCTAAACAGGACAAGTGTTTATAAACAGAACTTTTCTATTGTTATTTCATTTTTATCTTTCAACTGCCAAAGCGTATCTTGATTTTTCTCCTTTGTACCATTTCGTTACATGCCATTTATTGAAATCTAGCTGCGTGATTACCTGGGTACCTGCTCTGCAGCTTGGCTGGACCCGAAGAGCAGGATGAGTTGGCCCAGGCTTGATGACTGTTTCTCTTAAAAGGGAGTCCATGGTGTCCTTTTTTGTTTCTTTTTTTGTCTCCTAGGCTAAACTGTAGTCTTTGAGGACTTTGTAACCCCCAGCTCCCCTTTGCCTTATGGGAATTGTCTGTTTTGTTTCACAGTGGGTTTGGGACTCCCTAAAGGCCACCTCTTCCAATGCGGATGGAGCGTGTGAGAGAGGAGTGTCGGTTACGTGTTTGCGAAGAGCATAGGGCCCCAGGCGCCTGACTTCGGTTCTTTCAAAGTCCTGTAGCTTGGGGGTACGGATCCTGGAGTATTTCTGCAGGGCTGTGCTAGATAAGCCAGCATAACCCATGAGCATCTCACTTCTTCAGAGGTTTGGGATTGCCATTGATCCAAGGCCATAACCTTGTAAAGATGGAGCAAAATGATGGGGATTCTCCCGTGATTAACTTCTTCTATGGTTTTCACAAGGACACATACCATGATAACCTCCCCTACGTAGTCCTTTTTTTAAGTCCATCCTAAACTAACTTGTAACCTAAGTACAAAAAGGCCTATACTGCCTTCACAAAATGAAATTATTTTAAAGTCATGCTTATAAAAATTGAAATTATTTTTAAAGTTAAAAGGCCATTTGTAAGTCTATATAGAGGACTAAGACTAAGGTAGAAATAGCTGATGGGGAAGAACAGGGCTGTGCTGTGAGGGGAAAATATGCAAAGGTGAGGTTTTTTTGGTCACAATTCTTCTCATAGCTTTCTTCTGCATTTTCTGTTTTTCTTCCTTTTCCTGCTTTATGGGTGCATTTCCCTTATAATTCTCTTTAAATTTCTCATTTGCTCTTTAACTTGGCAGTAAAAATGTGTTGAGCCCAGTTTGCTATAAAAATATGTTCTGGGAAGATTGACTCAGTTGCCAGATTTTGTGCTTTCCTGTAGAACTCTGAATCTTGCCAGAGGAGAATGTACAACAAAAATTTAGAATTGCATCTTATTTATCTCATCTCGCTCACTATAGGTAGCTTTACATGTAAACTCGTGTTTGTTGTACTTCATCTTCCCAGCCCCTGCAGCGCATTCTTGTTGCATAGAGACGTAAATTGCACCAGCAATTGTAAAGCTACTGTGCTGTAGAATTGTATTTTAGTTGCACATACCTGTAATTAATTGTATGGGAATTTTCACAGTACTCTCCCCAGGGAACAATTTCATTCAAAACTAACCAAGTTGTCTAGACTATAACAACTCATAAAATCATCACTAGTTTTGGTTTTTGAGCTACAAAGCAGCAATAGAAACATGGCTTGTAGATTTAAAGTACTTCCAAGCACAGGAACTGTTTTATAATCCCCATCGTAGTAGTCTAACCTGGCAAATTGTTTTTAACAGGATTGAGCACAGAAAATGTACAATAAGCTTAAAGTAAAGCTTATCTCTGTGTTAATTTGTGATGGGATTTTTTGGTGTAGAAGTGCACCCACTGTACATGGACCTTTCTTCCTCCGAATGTGTAAAAAATACACTTTGTGTGGAAAGCACATTGTGCCTGCCTTTTACAGCTTGTGGCATAACTGGTTTAGAGTAGGAATAGCTTGACACTCAGAAAAGGAACTTCAGTAGTCTGGGTAACAATGACGGCATTTGTGTTTGTGTGTTTATACTGCAAGGGCCAATTTGTGCAAGGATTTGGTTTTTTTTATAAGTTATCTGCTAATTACCTTGAAATTACTAACTGAAAGCACAAATGTTTTTCAGAAAGTTGAGAACTGTAGTTAGGCACATGGAACTTCTAGGTGCTTATTTAAATCATGCCTATGTATATGCACATATATATACATATATGTATAAAATATTACACTGCAAGTTGGAATGGGATTTGTTTGTACCATTGCAGTGCCTCGAGAACTGAAAAAAATAGCTCTAGCTATACTAGTGCTGTATGTCTGCATACTGAAAGCAGTTACGGTTTTCAAGGAGTTTTTACACTGCCTAGCAGGAAAAAAAGCATACTTATTTAGGGCAGCACTTCAGTGTGCTGAAGATGGTGAAACTTCAGCAAATGTTTGAGTTTGCCTTGCACTGTAGCCAAAGCAAATCGGAGGCAGAAAAAAGCAAGGACTAACATACCATTTCACACTCAATGACTTAAAACACAGACAGATTTATTTCACAGGGGAAATGGTGTATTATGAGTTGATGTTAGCCAGTATGTGATCATGAAAATGATGTAAAATTCTAGGAGAAACAGGGTGGTTTGTAGCTCTAGTGTATTACCAGCTGAGCTAAAGGCTAGGAAACATTTGATGACCCCAAAACTACTTTCTTGCCTCTTTAGCGCTTGTGACCTGGCAGGTGAAAGACACCGGCCTAATTCTTGCTGGAGATGAAGCCTGGTGCTTTGTCCATGCTAGCTTAGGCTCCTTCTTGAAGGTTTTTCCATAGATAGTCAGACAGCATCATTCATGGCAGTTTCTGAACATTTCTGCCTCTAACGCCAACAGATACAAGAAGCCAAGGAGCAATGGAAAATAACAACTTGAAAAATACTTTCATTTCAACTTCAGCCCAGTGATACATCTGAAACAACTCACGCCTGTTAACATAGGTTTTCTACACCTAATTGAAACAGTGATAGCTGTAAAGAAAGGTTTGTGGCAGCACACCAGGCATAGTGCAGATTTTATTTTATCAGAATTTTGTTTTTAAGAGAGAGGAGACATGAGTCCTCACTTAATGTGCTCTTACCAGGTGTTAAAAATGCATTTCTTTCTCAGAAACATGATGTAGGATTAATTAAAAAACATAACAGATCTTTCCTGTAGATTTTGTGCCTAGGCAGGATGACAAAAGCCTTGATTCTGGCTCAGTAATCAATAGACTTTTTAGTCCTTACTGGTAATTCTGAGTGTCGTCATTAGGGCTGTCTTTCAGGTTACACTGATGGAGTTTCTTAAATGGTCAGAGCATTTAAAAGCAGGTACAGAGAAGCGTTAAGTATATTTTCGTGCAAAATAAATCGTCCTGCCCTTCAGTGCATTGAAGTGGAGAATCTGCCATTGCCCATTGCCTCCCTCGTTGCTGGTCAGGGATTTGTAACCCTCATGGGGCTCGTAAGCATGAAATTCCCTCTGCCTGGAGCTGCTGAAAGAGCGCTGAGCTGCCCCGGGTCTCTGCAGCTCTGCCGCACCCTGGTCGTCCATGGGCAGCCTGCCGTGGGATCCCTTGGGCGTGATACAGCCCGTTCACTCATCAGGGTCCAAAGTCCGGCCCAGAAGCATCTTGGAAATCCCCAGGTAGCTGAATTCTGCTGAAATCAGCGGTGCTCCTCGTGTAGTGAGAGTGTTACCTGCACGATAGCAGCGATTCCTTGGATTGGAGCCTGGTCGTAGCTCGGTGCATCCTTGCTGGGTTTGTGCACTGATGGAGGCGAAGCGCACAGCAGTCGGGGTGGGTAAGGACTGTGTGCATTAGCAGTTTTATGGCCTGTACTGTAAGTGGCTGAATGGCTTTTGTACAGCTGTAAAGCATGTTTAACCCAATGTTATAAAACACGTCTCAAATGTATTTTCATAGCTTCATAAACTGTAGTTCATTTATGTAGGTCCTTTTTATTGTAATCCTTTATCTTAAACATGAAACTGTTTCCTGATACCGTTTCTACTTTTTTCTTCTTTTTTATGAAAAAAGGGGAAAGAAAAACTACCTTTTTGTTACATGCATCAGGAGAGTCCTTAAGTACAGTAATAGTGCCCTTTACTTGTATTTTGTATTTCTAACCTCAGAATGCAGGCCTAGCAACTAAAAAGCCAAAATAACATTAATTATGACTGTTCTTCACTGTGGTTTTTGGAGTATAAGTTTGAACAGATGTTTGGGGGGAGAGGAAGGGGGAGGAAGGATGGATTGTTGCTTAGCCCCAACTGGTTTTAATTCTTTCTTGAACATTTTGAGAATATCTTTAAACATTTGCCAGAGTTCAATTAACATCCCGTGACTAAAGGTGGAAAATGTCCTACTTTGTTTTTCTTCAAACATATACCTGCTCTTGCTGCTCATGCCAAAACCAGAGAAAGAAAGGATTCCAGCTGGCACAGGTTTTATTACTGTTACATTAATTTGCAGGGTAAGCCTCAAGTAGTTGGGAGGGGTCTGCTGGATGGATTTATTTATTTACTCTTTTTATTTTCATTATTTTAAAAAGTGCCATGTAAAACACTGCCATTTAATTACAGGAAGGTTATGCTCTTTTTTGGTGAGCTTTTAACAGCTTATTCTCATTTATATGAAGTTGTAGAAATCTAGTTTTAAAATATGTTTAAAGTAGAGATTGTGTTCTTGGCTTTGTCGTGTTTTTCCTGTACTGTGTATAAACAGAAGATTGTACATTATTGAAAGCCCTTTTTTGTGGCAAACAGGGTCGGGGAAAAAAGTTTATGTAAGAATGCAAAATAACTTCCCGAGACTATTGGCGCAGTGTGACCATAAAACCTCAACAGCACATTGTGCAGTGACATTACAACAATTTGCTTTAGCACCTCTGCAGCGTTCTCAGAAAGTCCTGTTCTACAAAACACATGCCGTGGTATCAGTTGACTGTGTTTTCCAGAATCAGTTCTTTACATGCATGTTTTTGTGATTAGTTGCCGTTTTGCAAGTAATTGGAAGCGGAGAATTTTTTTTTTCTTATTTAGCTTATTACGTATGTGTTTTATTTGCATACATTTATACATTCAATAAGCTGTAACATATCTGCTTATATGGGTGTGCAAGTTCCTTTTAGTGGATTTATAATCTCTGGAATGGAATTTTTTGTGTTTTAAGGACTATTCTTTGATAGACAGGTATCAAGATACAGCTATTTCAAGATACAAAATGGCACACAATTGCTCCTGAGGCCAGATAGAGTACAGCTGCTCCACCAAGCCTTTTATTTGCTCTGGAGGACTATTTTTTTTAACCTGGGTGTTATTAGTTCTGTTTCACTTGTAGCCCAAAATGGTGAGCAGATCTCATGTGTAATAGTTCTCAGTTTTACTGATAGTGAATAAGAATGTGTAATACTAATGTCATACTAATAATACTTTAAATAAAAACCTTTATTTTTTTACCTTTATCATTTTAGCTACAGGAATTTGGGGTTATTTCCCGTATAGGCTAGCTCAGCTGGAACCATTCTATACCAAAATACAGTATATTTGGTTCTGTGTTTTACCTGTAGGATGTTAAGTGTATGCGTGCTTTCCAAAGGGGATTCAAACCTTGTAATGGAATACGTCTTCAGTCACTTAAAATTCAGCGTGAGTTTACACTGAGCATTTAAACGAAAACTAAAGTGCTTTGAAATATTGGAATTGACTTATCTAACATTTCATTTAAAACACTGAGGTCATCTGTGGGTTGGGTGCATAACTACTTGTGGCTTCATCCTGTTTGAGGTATCACTCTCCAGAATAGCTGTGGAAAATGTCTTCAGACTGTCTCTGTGACTGTCCAGCTTACAGTTGCCGTTTCTGTGGCTGCTGTGAGAGAGGGTAGAGGATGCCCGGAAACGTCCACCTGTATCCGCTCTTCTGCTCCGCTCTGGTGAGACCCCACCGGGAGTCCTTCGTCCAGCTCTGGAGCCCTCAACACGGGAAAGACACGGACCTGTTAGAGAGGGTCCAGAGGAGGCCACAAAAATGACCAGAGGGCCGGAACACCTCTCCTGTGAGGAAAGGCTGAGAGACTTGGGGCTGTTCAGCCTGGAGAAAAGAAGGCTCCAGGGGGAGACCTTATTGCAGCCTTTCAGTACCTGAAGGGGCCTCCAAGAAAGCTGGAGAGGGACTTTGGACAAGGGCATGTAGTGATGGAACAAGGGGTGATGGCTTTGAACTGAAAGAGCATAGATTTAGATTAAATACGAAAACCAAATCATTTACTCTGAGGGTGGTGAGGCACTGGCACAGGTCACCCAGAGAAGCTGTGGATACCCCCTCCCTGGCAGTGTTCAAGGCCAGGTTGGGTAAGGCTTTGAGCGACCTGTCTAGTGGGAAGGTGTCCCTGCCACGGCAGGGGCGTTGGAACTAGGTGATCTGTAAGGTCCCTTCCAGCCCAAACCATTCTGTGATTCTGTTATATCCTTGCTTGCTTAGAGGTTCTCTCCTTCAGCAGACCCTACTGGCTGAAAGCTACTGTTTAAATAATGCAAACAAACAAAAAACCGTTTTTTTGTCTAACTTATTTTCTCTAGTACCTTGTGCATAATAATGTCAAGAACCGTGTTGCACTTTGTATTTGGATCTGTATTCACATCATTATATGAGGTACATTTTTTAAATTCTCATGGTGCTTGTTCACTAACTGAGCCTTGCTGCAGCCAGAGACAATAGAAAATTAGTTCTTCTGAGTAGCAGTCGTTCCTAAACAGCTTATTATTTAGCGCTTGACACTTGATCTGAGCTAGGAGAGAACTAGAAGGATGGGCGGTTTCTCCAGAAGACATTTTTCTGGCCAAATCCTGCTCTGACTAGTGTCATGAGGAAGAGCAGGATGCTGGCAGCGGCGACAGCTGCAGTGCGAGACGAGGGACATGCTCCTGGCGCGAGCGTGTGTGAGAGCGGCCCGGCAGCGAGCGCCGCAGACCACACAGCCTACGGGACCCGCCCGGCCCCAGGCCAACTCAGTAATAAGTTGTAATTGTTATTTTGATGGCTCTTTTGTGATCATGCAGAGGGATGGAGGTCTCTGCCAGCCTTGGCAAGTGCCCGTTTGACAAACCATAAGCATCTCAAGCAGCTCCCTCGAGTGACAGCTGAGCTGCCAAGCATGCAGTTGGCTTTGAGAACAGATTTGCCTCTCCTTTCCAGGAGCGCGGTTCAGAGAGGTTTCCTGGGATAAGAGAGAAAACTTTGAACTGTGTGTCCCTGCGTGCATTGGCTGAAGAAAGGCTCCAGCCTTCACCATCGTGAACCTAGGGCTCACTTGACGTAGATGCATAATCCAGACCCCAGGGTTGTGCTTGCAGTCGAAAATACCAGTGGCTGTAGTGCAACACAGTGCTCTGTTTAAACTACCTGGGCGGGTTCAGTTGTATCACATACACATTTACATCATCTTCATGGACGTGAATGATAGAAGTATTTTTGAAAATATGAGGAATTAATCTGAATAGACCTTTCACAGAGGTTATTAACTGTTTTGTATTTCATTGCCCCTAGCATTTATTTCCTGTGTTTTATATAAAGGAAGACTATTTAATTTCGAATGACTTGACGTGTCTTGGGATCAGCGGTGACTATCAGCTGTGGGAACGTTCTCCCTGCTGGTGATTGTGGAGGAGACTGTGCATCCGTGGGCACAGAGGGAAGAGGTTTCACAAATCCATAAATGCGCTTTAGTGGTAATCCCAAATTCACATAATATTAATAATTCACCTCTTTTATCAAGGAAGCTGTCACAGTATATGGGAATGCAAACTTCTTAACATAAGAAGTGTTCTCATAAAACTGTTTCTGTGTAATACAAACTGCAAGTCGCGCACGGGACAAGTGTGAAGCTGCATTTTTATGAGAGATCACTGAAATTACCATGAACTTTCAGTGACACTAGTGATGTTGGTTCCTGCTGCAGTGAGCTATTTGCTCGTAGTTAGTCATTGTATACTTAAACATATGCTTTCTGGTCACAAAAATAATTGGCAAGGATGTTCTGGGTTTGTTTTCTTTCATGGGAGGAGAAAGGAAGAACTCGTAATGTTCTTGATCAGAGGTCAAGATAGATCGTATTCTTTGTAATGGCACACACAGCTTGTGCTGGTTTTAATCAGCTTTGTCTTTTTTATATTTCAAGGCACAGTACAGAAGTCCTTAGAGCTAAAAAGTGAAATAATTACAAATGATGTGCACCTGCTAGAACCAAGGTCCATTTATTGTAAATCTCGTGGTGGAATGAATTTGCTCACTCAAAAGGCAGAATTTATCTTGGCTACAGTGGTGTGAATGCCAGATAAACCCCACAAAGAAAAGATAAGGCTTCAGATTTTCAGCAGTGCAGCTGGGATGTTGCCTGTTCCAGAATGTCAGATGATTAAGTCTCTGCAAAACGTTTGAGCTATTTAAATTACTGACTTCATCTGCAGTAGATGGGCATTCAAGAGGTGAGATCTTTGCAGTAGGATTAAGTGATGTTCTCGCTGACTTCAGTAACAAAACTGACTGGAAGAAGAGGTAGGGCAAGTCTTTATGATGCAGCTTTACTTCTCATCACACTACAAAGACTTCTCATCACGCGGGCAGTAGTCATGACCCCTTTTCGTGCATGTGTTTATTTTTGACAGATAAACTGCTGTGATGCAGACAGCCTTCTCTGTTGTGATGGATTTGTGTTTAAACACGGCATAAAAATTAAAAGAGAAATAACTTCCTGGAATACTTTATGACCCTGTATGTTTTCTGTCTTCTTATAACTCGCAGTTTTATGTAATACCTGGCTCTGATATGGCATATAATGCCAGCTGTGCCTACTGGTGTCCACCTCAAGTCCATGGCCACTTCAAGTCCCTCCACCAGTGGAGTCCACCTCCTCTTTGAGGAGCCCTGGCATTGTCTCAGCATGGAAAATTCCAGGAAAAAAACCCCGAAACTAGCATTCTTTCCTTGCCTTTGTTTTTGTTTTGTTTCATTTTTTAATATGCTGGGGGCAGCACAGATGAAGTGAGCCTTTTGACAGGACCACTGGCGTGAGGAGAGAAGAAATGGCTTTGTGGGCCAGGACTGAGGGAATAGTGCATGCAAGGGTGGGGGCAATATTAGGAAGATGTTTCTGAGTCATTTGGACGATAAAACATTGGTTTTAGGTTAGACTGAGGTAGAACTATGTAGGGTCTCTGAATGAAAGCCAGATGATGAAACTGGATATGGTGAAAAGCAACAAGCTAGGAAGGAGCCTCAGAAAAAGCATTGCCAGAGGAGAGAGGTGAAGACAGTTTTCTTGCTATTGTAGAACTAGTATTTAGTTACAGTAATAATGATGTGTATTTGTACATCACCTTGCTGAAGGCATGTGCTTCTCTATCACCCTTTCCCCTCCAGATATTTAGACACTTCCTCTTAAAGAAATGTGTGTTGTTGACTTTTGGGGGAGTTTTTTGCTATTCAGACATCTGAAGCCTAATTCCGATATTTTTCCTTTGAGTACTGCATGAGGAGAAATGGTAAGGGCATTAGCACGCGTGCTACAGGAACAGCGCTGCTCGGTCCCCCAGAAGGTCAGCATGCCCCAGCAGAGCGTCCTGTTTCCCATGTGCAGGGCAGCGTCCAAGCGGAGATCAGCGAGCCAGCTCTCTTGCAGCTCTCTGAAGAGTTATTGCAGACACTTGGCCAAGTCACACAGTTGTTACACCCTGGAACAGGCCACAGGTTAGATGCAAAGGTGCTTAATTTTTTTTTTCCCTTATAAAAAGTAAATATTTATAATTATTGTTGTGAAACACCAACCAACTTTTAAAAAAAAGAAAGCAAGCAAGCTATATCTTGATCAAAGTGCACTGCTGTGCTGGCGGTACCCCGGCAAGCTGCCGGCGGCTTGGCTTGCAGTTTGTACACCTGACGTGGAGCCGAGGGCCAGGGACTCCTGCTCAGCGTGGGAATGGCTTCGCAAAGCCTGGGCCTTACAGTACTTAATTAAAATACCTCATCTAGGGGCTGTTTATTATGGCAGCGCCAACCTGTGTGTTGTGCTTTTCATTTTTTTCTCCTTTTTTTTTCCTGCCCTCCTCTCTGATGTGTTGCACGCAATCAGTGAGGCACCGCATGGGTTGCTGCTCTTAGACACTGACAACTGAGGAAATTAAATTCTGAGGCAGAATCAGTTAAAAGCCTGACTAAATCAGTGTTGTTTTTCTCTAGCAACTGAAACAACAATTATTTAAAGGATAAATTTTTATTGCTAATGAATTTTTTTCAAGACAGTAAGGTTTGTGCATTTTGTTTATACCAGGAACCTCTTAAATACATTTTGGGATTTTAGGTTTGTTTTTTTTTTTTTTGAAGAGAGTACAAGCAATTGAGTTCAGTAGGACACTGTTAGATAAAAGCAGTGATAGACTGCAGTTCCAGCTTTGTATAAAGTAGTATGCCTTTCAGGTACTTGGCACCGTTAGCACTACTGCTTTGTGCAAGAAGAAATAGATATTTATATGGTTATTCATACTTGCAAAAGCTCACCATACTTGTAAAATTCATAGTGACAAGCCTGGATTTTAAAACTTAAGACAAGGGAGCATTTGCTTATACTGTTTAAACAACTCTTGACTATGCTAGACAAAATCTTGCATTTTGGTTCAGGTCAGCTAATTAAAAGAAAACCAGAAGGATGGTCTTATGGTCTTAAACCAATGCTTACACACATATTTTGGTTTTTTCCGCCTCTCTCTTTCAATGTGTCCACCTATAAGTGAAATGTAGCCAAAGTTGTTACAGAACTGGGTCTTACTGTACAAAGTTACTAGAAAAATTAAAAGGGTGCCCTGAAAGTACAGGAAAACCTATGGAAATGCATAATTGCAATGATTGCTTCTTTTCCCCCCCTGTTCTGTGTATCCTTTCCCTTATATAGCATATTGCATATTAAGTTTTGTAAGCCACTGATTGTTGTTTTATAAAAGCTTACTCCTTGTTATCATCAAAAGTAGTGATATCCTTAGTAGATGTTGTACAGTCTCGAAGGATGTTTTCTTTGGGAGGACAAAATATTATTTGGGGGGAAATCACCCACTCTTAAGGGGGCTTACAAGAGGGGTGATTGTAATGGCAAAAATTGTTGGTGTCAGTATTTAGAATTGTATATTTTCTCGTCCTGTGAGTGCATACGTGTATTTACAATAGGGTATTGTGTTGCATTTGCTTAAAAAAAATCCCCACTGAGCTAAAAAGTTTGAAAGGAACAGCTTGAGGATTTTTTTCCATCAAGATACAATCAGGGGCAGGAAATCGTAGAAGCAGAGTTGTGGTTTTGCCTCCATTTTTTTATTAGTTAATTAAACTATAACAACTCTTAACTTCATTTCAGGTTAACTGTTCCTAGAGTTCAGAAATATTTTAAGAGGTCAATAATGCTTTCTTTGGCTTTGGCTCGTTCGGTGTGGGAGAAGGAGCCACAGTCAGCAGGGCAGAGGTTTCCAGATGTGCTGCAGAGCGTGTGTGCGTGCGCTCATGTCGACGGTTGTTGGTGGTGGGAAACTGTCCGTCTTTCCTCATCTGCGCACCACCCTGTGCAGATGGAAACCACAGGAAAGAAACGTGGATAGCCTGACATCTGTAAACGGGCTTACAGTATCTGATTAAAGCCCCGGAGCCCTGAGTGCTTGCAGCTACCAGTTGACATGTGATTTTACTCAGCGATGGGGAGGTGCCGAGTCTGAGTGAGAGTCCTGGGGGAGGGGGAATCCAGAGGGAAAAGATGGAAACCATAGGTGTATGTTTAGTTTCGCCAGAAGCAAAAAAAACATCCCAAAGACCCCGTTGCAGCATGGGTTTTCTCTGGGAAGTCGGGATGTTTCTTTTTTCAAGTGCTGGGAGGCATCTGTCTGCGTTTTCTTCTCGGTGGGTAGAGCTGCTTAGGGGCGTGCACTGAAAGGGCATATGAGGGAAGCAAGCAGAGCCATGCAAGTGTCACATCACTGTCTTTAATAACGGGAGCTATTCCAGCACTCGGAGCCAAATCATCTTTCAGCACAAAGGATAAAATTTAGCAGAGCTGGGAAAGAGAAAGAAGAAAGGGGAGGTGAAACACAGCACCACCTCCTGCTGACACCACAGAAGTTTTCCCTCAGCTTTCCCTCTCTCCCTCTGTGCATATATTTTCTTTTTAATCAGCTGGGGCTCTTTCCTCCCTTCCTTTTTTTTTTTTTAGCTGTATTTTTATAGTTGGAATTCTGCTTTCCTAATTTCTCTTGTTTCATATCTAACTTCTTCAGAGAATTTCATTAATAGTTATTGCAATTAAAAATAATAAATATACTCAGGATCAGCTGCTCAGATGGCTGTCGTAGCATATCTGGAACATAATGCGGTCTGTTCAGGGCAGCCACACAATGCAATTTATCCCCACACCTGAGGGAATGAATTTCACAACCATAATTGCTACAATATAATTCTTATTAATGTTGTGCTATAATTCCTATTAATTCCAAAGGGCTAGTAAATGCATTAGGACTTGTCAACATATTATTTTACACTGTTTATGATCTGTAGAATTACGCTCTTCAGTATTGTATTGCATAAAGAAAAGCCTTAAAATCAGCTTTAATTGCAGGGGAAGGAAAAAACCACATTTTCTATTTGGGCAGTAGGAGAGAAGGAAAGATCCTGGTGTTTGAGGAGTAATGAAACTGCATTTTAAAATCAGTCATTTAAACCTTCTGTGCCATGCAGTTAACACTTTATGAAGATATATTAATAATGCCTGTCCTGGTTATTAGAAAAAGAACCACTGGTGTCTTTATGAAGGAATAAATAACTATAAGAAAGATAGGTTTATGAAATTAAAAATAACTGTCTTCCAGCAAAGACAAAAGTAGGGAAATTACAAGTCATTGCAACTGATGTAATAAATGCAGAACGTGTTATCAGGCTGTGCTCTTATTTATTCTTGTTTTATCTCACTGCCCGGCTTTTCTAGGTAGTGAATATGATGAGGAGGAAGTAGACTATGAAGAATCAGACAGTGATGAGTCCTGGACTACAGAAAGTGCTATCAGCTCTGAAGCTATCCTTAGTTCAATGTGCATGAATGGAGGGGATGAGAAACCTTTTGCCTGTCCTGTTCCTGGATGTAAAAAAAGATACAAGGTAAGCAGTAGTGCAGACCTACCTTATTTCCCTTACTTGCGGAAGGGGCAGGGAGGAAAGCCTCTAAAATCAATTTGTACCTTTCTCATTTAATGGACTTTTCACGTTTATTTTTGTGGTATTTTAGCAGAGTGCATATTTTACTCCCTTCTCAAGCACAGCCAAGTTACTGGTTTTACAAAGGATGTAGCCTTTTGCGTCCCTGTCTGTCAAGAGAGATTACATACAGTGACTGCTGTGCTTTACACATTTTAACTAGCTTTCTATTGTTCAGACAAATTAACCACAGAATGCAGGAGGTACTACCAGCAAAATAATCTCTTGGGTCCCTTTCAGAGACACTAAATAAAAGGCTTCTGCCCATCAGTTCCAGAATGAATTCCTTCTGCTTAACTGCTAGAGATACTGCCTCTTCTTTAGTGAGACTGTGCCCAGGGTGCTTTTCCAGGTAAAGGTGATGTGTGGAAGGTGGTGGTTAAAGTTTTGCAAGTCAGAGGTCACCTCAAGAAGGCAGAAGCAGAGCCTTGCAGAAGTTCTGTCCTCGTTCTGTCCTGGGTCCGAGTTCCCATGACCCGTCTGCACAGCCGTCAGCGCGTGCAGGGCTTGCATCCCTCTGCGTGAAGTTCTGGGAAACAATTCCCCCCACACCCCTTTTTGATTAGTCTCCATCATGAAAAATATTTGTCAGTTTATGGGAGTGAAACATCTTTAACTTTGAACCTTGAGCTGGCTGGTATGGAATATGCGGTGATACTGTATGAGGACAGGAGTATTGCTTTACGTGAACCACAGCAGGGACAGATGAAATTGTATTGAACAGCTTGGACTTCAGTATGATATTCTGTACTCATTGACGTTTGGGAGCAGAAATAGCATGTTGGCATAGTTCTTCTAAATAATTTTCTGAAGTTTTTGCATGAAGTACTGGAAAGTGCAACCACTGACCTATACCCTAGAAAAAGCAGTGGTGGTTGGGTTGTTTTTATACTAGTTTTATTTTAGGGCTTCTCCTTTAAATAACTGAAAAACGGGGACTTAAAAAAGAACAGAAATATGAAAGAGAAATAGGAAGAGCAGTAACATTTGAGATAAAACAGTTGTGACAAGAATGAATAAACTGTGCATGAAACAGTGTAGTGGACGAAAACGTGTCTCGGTGATGCTGCAGCTGTTCTGGACCACGACAGCTCCCACAGCAGCAAATCACAAGGCTCCGATTCGTATACAGATCCGTTAATACTGACAATTCTTACTTAAAACATGAGCAAGAAAGCAGTACGCTCGTTTCTGAGTGACATACAAGTCTGTTTTGCAGAGATTAGCCTGAACTGTGTAATGGTTACTCTCCTCTTCAGTTACAGGAAAAACTGAACACCATCTCCAGGGGCAGGGCAGAGGGAAACATGTTTTCAGACTATTTGCAAGTATTACTTTGCAGATGTACCCACGTTATGCAAGATTAATACTTTTCTCGCGTGTGGTAGAAGCTGTGCCAGATGAAGGGTATGGAACAAAAGCTAAATCCCCAGCTCAGGAAGCAAACAAGCCATGGTGATTGTTAGAAGTCACTGTGCCCACAGGGCATCTATGCATTGCAGAAAACACTCACTTAATGGCAAAGGCTAGAAGGAGAACCCTGTAATTTGCTACATCCTGTCTGTTCTCTGTTTGACTGCCAGCCCTCTGCCTTTTTATTGCCCAAATAAGCAAGCTGTTTCTGCCTGCTTCTGCTATCTTACTACCTTCATCTCAAACGCATGAGGACTGTCTAAGGGATATCTCGTACACCATTAATGTTAGAACAGTCGGACAGGGAACAAATTAACGACCCTAAGAGAGGCTGACAGACAGAGAGCAGCACCAGATAAAAATTACCATATTTTCCTAAGAGACTCACCTCTGTTTAGTCCTGATAGGAAAACACGTTTCCTTAAACTCTGCCTCACCTCGTTTCTCTTTTCTGTGGGCTCTGTTTCCTCCCTTTCTTCTTTTCAGCCTAATTCTTTTCTTTTCACGTTTTTGTTTCCTTCCTTTTAGCTTTGTGTCAGCTGTGTTTCTTGTTTCCTCTTCATCCTCCTTCTGCTTAACCCCCTTCTCTGATGAATTATTTGCAGAGCCTGGGTAGGGAGTCCTGTGATCAAAGCACTGGGATTTTCTGGTGGGTACTGGATAATCACAGTCAGGGCTGTAAAACAATTACAGAGCTCCAAACAGGAACACGGGCATGCACATACAGTAATTGCCAGGCTCACTTTACGGCTGAGAAAGGATGCATTCCTTTAGGGACCGAGGAGGAAAGGAGGATATACACAGTTTTCTTTTGTCTGGCCTTAGGTGACGTACGTTTGAGAAGCAGAAAAGTTATTCTTAGATGTGTTATTTGTATTACCATACTGCTTAAAGGACCCGGTAGGGATGGGGCTCCTGTCTGCAAACAATGTACAAGGATAAAAGATGGCCTCTGCACTGAAAAGTCATTATGGAAAGGTAAATAAGACAAGAATGAGTACAACAAATACTTCCAAGGAATGGGCTGGGGCGGACAATGGAAACTGTAATGAGAACATGTTTATACACAAGCCCAGATGAGTATCAGAAGACCCTGCTGGACTCCTGCCCAGCTGCTATCTCTTGGCCGTTTCCTATAGGCAGTGCAAGAAGTGAGTCATAAGCATTAGTTGTTCTTCAGGAACTTTATTTTTTTTAAGAAATAAAATTGCTTGCTTGTGATATGTATTGGTACTCTATACAGCGTGGCACAGATTTTCTTAATGATAGGTAAATTTGTTTGTGGGGTAGTCAGAAACAGCTAAATGAGTCTGGAGCACACTGACTTCTAGATGCTTAAAACACAAGCCTCTGAACTAATTTCTGAAGCTTGCTTTCTTCTTCTCTAGTTATGGTTACTGACCTAGAGAATATATTGTAAGTATTCTATAGTTTACCTTTTATGGATATTTTCTTTCTTCATATGATTTTTATTTGATGCTTTAAATTTGATTTTTAGAAAATCATCTGCACGATTCAAAGGAACCTTTGGGTAACCCAAAGAGGTTAGCCTTATTTCTGTGGAGTTCACCCTCACCAGATTTTGAATTTACAGCTAGATTTAGATGCCCTGTCCAGAAGTGTGAGGGTATTGAGTAGTTAAAGTGCTTTGCAAAATACAACCTGTAGGAGCCAAAGTGTGGATTTATGAAGATGGCAATTAGTTTTCCCATTATTCAGTACCACCTGTGTGTGCCAGTTACTTGGTCTCTCGCTCTGAAGAAAGACATTAAAAATGTGTGTATGATGTAGATAAACTTATTCAGGCAACTTCCAAAGAGCAAATGAAGTTAGGTATGTAATAGATACAAAAAACCCCGCAAATAATGCATATACACTGTTACAGAGAAAACTGTGGAGTGTTTGTCATAATTCTTCTAGTTTGTGCAAATGCAATTATAAAAGAATAATAGATATCCATGCATAGAAAATGTAGGTTATATGCATGACTGCTTTTTGGCCTTGGGCAAGAGGAGAAGTGGTACCTTGCAAGAATGCCGAGGCATTGGGCTGGTCGCTCTGGCAGATAATGGGACGAGGGTCCTAGGTCTGTCAGGTGGGTCAAACCCCTGGGAAGGCTGATCTAAGAGCAGTGAGACTTGGCAGAGCTGTGGGAGGGAGAATATTGAAGTGAGAGAGGGAAAGAAGGGAGGTTAACGTGAAAGAAAAGAGCAAACCAGAGCTTGCAAGTTGAGCAAAGAGGAACTGGACCCACAAAGAAAACTTCAGGAGGAACAGCCAGAAGATGCAAAAACAAACATGAATGTCTAAGTCTGAAACAAGAAATCCTCCCAAACCATCCTTGACATCTCTTTTCCTGCTTGAAGTGGGTGGTGAGCTCTCTGCAGCGTAGTGGCTGCATGAGTATGGCCGTGCAAGGGGCCCTGCCTGGCAAGTGTCCTTGTGTCCGTGCGAACCAGGTAGTGCCAGTCTGAACTTCTCTATCTCCTCCTGATCTGGTCCCAGGTTAATAATTGTCTCCTTCTGTTTAAGGTTTTAGAGTGCCCTTCTATACTGCCATCTTCTTCCTCAATCATTTGTGAGAGTAAATAACAAGCAACCTAAGTAACCAGAGCAATAAAAGTGATGAATGCGTTTGGCAGTGGGCTTTGCCATAGCGCAGCAAACTCAGCCCAGACATACAACAAAGTGTTTACATTACAGCAGTGGAAAAAGTGCTGAGCAGTCGACTGTAATTCTAACAACACTTTTCTTTTAGACAGGAGTACAGGTCAAATTTCATGTTAGACTAGCTCCTCGTACTCTGCGTGGAGTAGTACTTTTCAAGCCTTCCATGGCACAATTCATTCCACGTAGGTTTCTGCTATAGCATGTCCTTAAATTTTTCTGCCTGAAAGTACTTTCCCCCTTCATCAAAGCACGTGGTGTACCTGAGGCTGAGCGGATCCTTAAAAAATCTGGGTCGGGAGAAGAGTACCATTGGCAGGGAATAGCGAGGACATTCGTGATTGCAGATTTATGGCATCTGTAGCAATTGATAACTAGTTTAAAGGTATCTTAAAGTGATTTCTTACAAAAATGAGAAGTCTAAACAGGTTTCTGTAGTTTCTAAAATGTATATGGGGTTTGGGCATAGCTTTGTTTTTAACATTTCCCTGCAGTAGCAGCAGTTTAGCAGGTCACCCACAGATTTTCTTGTCTTCGAAGGCGCAGGTCCTTAGCGGTACTTAGGTGCTGACAGATGCCTTGCGCCAGTCCTCATCCCACCCAGTAACACTCCTGGCCCCCTCACCCCAGTGGGTGCTGGAGGTTGTAACGGTGTCCGAAACCACCTAAAAGCTGCCTCAGGATCTCCAGTAACATGCAGGGAATTCACTTGACTGCTCCTGAAGATGATCTGTAGCTTTGATGTGCTCTTGTCTGTCTTGGTGCAGCATTCTGCCGCCTCTGAATACTCGTCACCCCGAAACGACCTGCACAGAAGGCTTGTATTCGTGTACCTGGCTCAGACTGGAGACGGGCGATTCTCGTCTCCCACGTCTTAGGTGACAGCTCAGCTGGAGTTCTCCAGTGTTTTTGAGGGTGTAAAGGACAATCTGGGGGCTGGGTTTGCAACTTGAAGTGGGGATTCAGTGCCTGGATGCTCTAGGGGAGAGAAGCATGGATTTGTGGGCAGAGCAGTTGCTCGCAGTCTTGCACCATACCCTTTTTCCAGGGTGGATATTTTAGGCTAAATTTTTCTTTCGAAAGGATTGCCCCAAATCAACCTCCCCAGACGCACAGGTTGCCCTGAAATGCCACCTCAGTGGTACGGACTCCACTGGGCGTTACAAGTTCTGAGGAGAACAGCACCTCGCTCAACTTGATCGGAACTGGAGAACTGGTTTTGCTTAAAGATTAAAAATACCTTGCCATCGTGGCACAGTTCACGTGTAATGGACAAGGACCAGCATTTTGCGGTGTAAGATGAGATAACCGTAGCTGTCTGGGAGCCTGGGTGGTTTCTCCTGCCATCGCACTCCTCGCTGCTTTCCTGATGGCAGCTGTAAGTTCCTCGAACTTCTCCCACTTGCTGTTGGAGCAGGGCAGCACACAGGGGGACCGTCTGCCTCGGGAGTGGGACGTGACGCCAGAGATTCTGACTCCGAATTGGCTGGGTGAGGAGGTGAGGAAGGAGAACGGGAGATGTTGGCAGGAGAGTGGTATTGAAAGCGTTAACCTTGTGCCTTCCTAGGGTTTGCTTTCTGATGCAGAGAGTCTTCTGAAGTTTCAGGCGTTGTAGCTCTCTTCTGTTTACTGAAGGCTTTTTCTTTTTCATTTCTTTAAACAAATTGTCCAACTTGTCTAATTGCTGCGAGTTCCAAGCTGGAGCTTCCACTTAGCATAAGCTGCACGTTAGTAAAACTGAACTTGCTGCTTAAAAAGAGCCAAAGGGACGTGTAACACCAGGCAGTGGTTCAGCAGAGACAAAATCCCTGGAAGCGTTAATTTAGTGTGTTAATTAATAGCCATGCTGTTAATTGGTTTTGGTGGGTTTTTTTAATAATTGAAAAACCCCTGAGATACGTATCTGGAAACTCCAGAGCAGACACAGTAGAGCCTCGGCGCTGTATCCTGTCTTGGCATCGTTTTTCTTCCTGAGAGAAGCTTTAATAAAAGACAGTTTGCCTTTCCTTATTTATCCGAAAATCCAAGCTCTTCTACTGGAAGCAGATAAGCGAGACCCCGGTAAGGCGAATCCTACATAAAGCGGCATCGCATCCCAGTGAGACCGCAACAGCTTCTCCCACTGTGGGCAGCAAGGTGTGGCAAGGAGGAGAGTGGTACAGTTCTGACTGAAGTTCAGTAAGGTTCTTGGTTGATCTAGCAAAAGTGCTGCCTCCTTCCTGACCTCTCCAGCGTAACGGTAGCGTGGTGTGCTGCTGGCTTTTGTTGCTTCTCTCCGAACTACAGTGGAGATCAGCTCTCTTAGTTGTAGCTGTAGAATATTCCCAAACAATAGCTGTCTTGAAGGCAGCTTCTCTGGATTATTTTCTAAGTGCGTGCCCTGTGTAACTCTTGAAGTTAAGCATTCTCTGCGGTTCATTCTTCGCAGACAATGGGAAAACTGTCAGGATTTGCTGGTGCCTAAAGACACATCTAGAAACAATGACACAACACAGCATGAACACGCCATGGGGGGAGCTTCAGCTTTTTGAAGAAGTGTGACTCGAGTCTTCATGCCAATTCTTTGTTTGCTTGTAAACGAACCTCTGAATCAAATTTGTCAACGCTATACGAAAAAACGTCCGGAAGCAAAGAACATCCATGTGTGAGCCCCTTAAACGGTGGGTTTTGGAAAGTGCCCTACCTTGGGAGATAAAAATCAGGATTACTGCGGAGATTATTCTCCACCTTGTCCCACCTCGTATCGGGAAGGCACAACAGACGCGCGACACCGAGCAGCAGTTCCTAGCAGTTCGTGTGGCTTTGCCCGTAACGTTGATCAGTTTGCCACTAACGTTTTGCTTTCTCCCTGACAGAATGTGAACGGTATAAAGTACCACGCCAAGAACGGCCACAGAACGCAAATCCGTGTACGCAAACCCTTCAAGTGTCGCTGTGGAAAGAGTTACAAGACAGCTCAGGGCCTGCGGCACCACACAATCAACTTCCACCCCCCCGTGTCTGCTGAGATTATCAGGAAGATGCAGCAATAACATGCTGGTCACAAATGTGCCAAGAAACCCTCACCAGCAGTTGCTGATTTTGAGAACAGCCACCTTTTTCAGGGGAAGCATTCAGCAACCCTTTAAAAAAGTTAAATGCATGCTTTAAAATTTTCTGTAATTTTGGAATGATGTTATCTTTGTAGAGTTAATGATTTTGTACATTTGCACATGTAATCATCGTACCCATGTTCATTACTTTGAGATAAGGTGCTATAAAAGCTATAGGTTCTTCAGAACATTTTTCTCCAAAACAAAAATAACTGGGGGGGTAGGGGGGTGGGGTTGTTGCGTATTTAGTTGTACTGAAGCATTGGGACAGGAGTGAGAGGAGGAGAGCTTGGCACTGACATCCTTTTGAGATTGTAACGTGATGAAGACTTCCACTGCGTCTGTCAATGTGCGTGCAAAACCAAAACAATCCCGCCCTCGTCAAACTAGCATTAACATGCCTTACGTAACGGAGTTACCGGTGGAGTAGCAAGTCTTTTAGGTAATGGAAATATAAATAAGAAAGAATGTTTAACATAATATGCTAAAAATATTTTCATACTTAAATAACATACGTAAAAAGGTGTGCTTGCTGTATTTTATATTATCTTGCAAATCTTTCTTTTCCCCTCTTGAAATGCTGAAAATCTTGCCATTCAAACTAGTAAACAATCACTTTAGTGTTAGAAATTACTACTTTTTTTTTTGTACAAGGTGTCATATTATGTTCATGCCCATCAAACTTTTGAGGACCAATATCCCAGTCCCACTGAATATTTGCCCCTGAACTATCTGTTAGAAAGACACTTGGAAATACTTAAGTGCAAATTTATGTGTGTGTGAGAAACAATTATCTTCATCTCCGATGAAGTTTTAAAGCACTTTGTAGTTCTCTATTGCCAACAGATTTAATGTTTTATGTGTTGCCAATTCTTGCAACTACGGTACGAGCATTTGCCTGTGGTTGCAAATAAAAAGTAAAAATTCTACGCCTGGTTTAAGGAGGTCCCTTCTTCGTGCTAAGGGAGCTTCTAATGCCTCTCCCTCATGTTCGTTGTATTTTGAGGTTCTCTGTGTGCATTTTTTGCTTCTCATTGCAGGTCACCGCGTTCCGTTTGGAAGCGTCTGTTTAGCTTTACAATTAATTTTGCTGAAATGAGACATAATGAGCCTTACCGAAGATTAAGTGCTTCTTGCAGCAGGTGGTCAGAGACTGACTGACACCACGAGCCACCGCGTCTGGGCCTTGCCCGAGCGCCTGTCGCCTGCTGCCTCGCGCTTCTCCCACCAGTGAGTGCTGCTCCCGGCGTGGGGCTGGCCCCAGGGGAGGGAGGTGGCACCCCCTGCCCTGCCCCACCCGGGAGGGGCGAGGGAGGAACGCGCTGAACACAGGCATTGCCTTCGCTGAGTTCCTGGGAGGTGCAAAAGAAAGCTCAACTGAAGGAGGAACGAGCTTTCCCTCTGCTTTTTTTCCCAAAGCTTTAAAGGAAAACTTTCTAAGGCTGACACTTACCTGTTCTCCAGCAGAGTAAAGGTCTCATTAGAACACTTCGCAGTCACCCTCAGTGAATTAGCGCGTTGAAGGAAACAGGACTTTTTCAGATCCTGGAGAGGTGACGGCGCTTGCGCTGTGCAGCGCTGTTGGCTGGGTTTGAGGGTGATCCAGAGATGAGGGCTGCCAGGGCCCACCTCCCCTGGTTTGGGGAACGGCTGTGGCCCCCAGCCACCTTTTGGCTCTGCTTCTAGTGCAAGGAACTACAGGCTGGGTAAGTTCGTTCAACAGCTAAACAGTTGTAAAAGGTCATTGTTGCATGTTAAGTCCTTTCAACTATAAAAATTAAATTCCAGTTTCTATTTACCTATTCATTGTGACAGTATTATTAAACAGGTAAAGATGGGACTATTTTGTTATACTGTGTATAGTGAATGTATTGTACTGTGTCTGTGAAAAGTGTGCTTTAAATTATATTTTCATATGTTTTGTTGGGGACAAAGTACTTCAAGTTTGAAAGTGACAGAGGTTTGTTTTAGAACTGAAGGCAACTTAAAGAATTCCTGTCAAGAAAGCTGCTTATAAATGTAAATCAAATCACATTTAAAATAAACTGCCTCTGACCTAAGAAGCCTGCTCTCTCCTCGTTACTGACCCTGAAGAGTTAAGTTCCTGGGCTGTACCTACTCTTTTATTTGTGTATTTTACTTTGGCATCATCAAACTCTATTATATTCAATAAACACCTGAAGCAATTTGGGCACTACACCGTTAATGCACAAAATTACTCAGAACGCTGCAGCCCGGGGAGGGGAATGCGTATTTTGATGTCATCAGTCAAAAGGACTTCAGCTCTCCCCAGCTGTTTCCTTCCAGCACCCCCAGCAGGGCGCAGGCAGCTGGACAGAGTTTGTGCTGGTGCTGCAGGGGTAGGACCGAAGGTCTCCAGAAAGGCAGCGGCTATCGCTACAACAGGAGAAACCGGGACCATTTTAATCGGGTGAGGCTGCAGCAGAGGTGCTTGGCTTCTGTCAGCCCCTCAAGCCGCGGGGGCAGGCTGGGCCAGGCCACAGCACCGGCCCCTGCAGGCACCCAGCCACAAGGCATCTCTACCTTGGCACAGCCAGGATCTGCGGTTGCCCTGCTTGCGCAGGACACCAGTCCCTGAGATTTCCTAAATCCTTAATAATACAATAACTAGTAGTATTTTGGGTTTATAGCCAGTTCTAACTGTTTTCATATGCTGTTGAGTTACTGTAAGAAAAAGAACAGACAAAATACTCTTTCAGTACCTCCATGCCCTACCTCAGACCATCTCTTGACACGAAGTTCACACAAAATAATAATCTGAGATTTAAAAATGGAACGCAGAGGACTGCTGGAGTAGCTGCTACCCCTGACACTGCAATTCGTTCCTTCAGCGTTTCATAAATCCTGCGTCGAAGGGGATACTGCACGCATTCACAAGAGACCAGCAGACAGGAGAAGCTCCTCAAAACCTTAACCCCAAGTCTCTCTCCCAAACAACACAGAGAGCAATGGTTTTGTTGTCACACGAAGCTGAAACATCATTTACTGAAAGTATGTAAAGCCTCCATGCTGGTTTGTTTCGCAACGAGCAGCAGGAAAAAAGGACCACTGACTCCGTGAATAATTTTGCTTTTAATGTAACGAGACTACTGTACAAGTGGAAAGCCAATTGACTTAATACAGTTAAAGTAAATATAAAATGTTTAGCTATACACACTGGAAAGAAATACATAAAGTTAAAAAGCAGAAGGTTTTAAAAGCCCTACGCCAAAAGGAACACAATTCACTGTTGTGAAAATAGAACAATATTTTCTACTGACTGCAATTGCAACCTACTGGCAAGGATTTGTTTGAATGGTTACTTTTAGGCATTTAAGCACAGCAGTGTCTTTCAACTCAAAAATGCCGCCTGAAGGTGTAACGCACTGAATTTAACCTTGTCCCTCAAGGCAAACGTTCTGTACGTGAAACTGAAGTATTTGCCATTACTTTTGTCGCAAGCATGTCATCTCGCAGTACGTGCATCTACATTTCAGAAGTGTACTAGAAAACTGTATTTTCATAGGGCAAGTCATGTAACTTTCTGATTTAAGTGTTACTCAAAGAAAAAGACTCAAAGAAAAATCTGCTAGGAGAAACATCTGTCTACGACGTTTTCAGTTACCACGGTCAGGAGAAACCACAGGTGTTCTGGTGGCTTTTTTATGTAGCTGGAGAGCATCACGAAGCTGGCCTCATTTTTTTCCGAGGCCGAGTCATTCCTGTGTCCTTACAGATTCCACCGAGCAGGGGAATGAATGGCTACACACACACAAGGCAGCGGGGAGCTGTGGGGTGTTCTTTAGTATAAGGTTGGGGGGGAGAGAGAGAGAAGGTAACCCAGCAGCAGTTTACAGCCACGACCCGTCATGGCTCCCGTTAGAGTACACGCGCTTTTAATCGGCAGTTTGCACTGTTAGAGAAAAGCTGCGCTCGTTTTGTTCCGCAGGCGGACTACTCAGATTTGGGCTTTTCAAGCTACACTGCAAAACAAAAGTATTTAATCAAAATTTAATACGTTCTGATCAAAGTGCGTCTGGACGTGCCTCTCAAACCCTTGCTGGTCATAGTCGGGCGGGAACTGCTCACTGCACATGGGGCACACCTTCCAGTGGCTCTCCACGTGCTCCTCAAACTTGCTCTGGTCGTAGTTGGGTGGAAACATCACGTCGCAGAGAGGGCACTTCTTGTGCACGTCAAAGCTTCGCAGGGAGGTGGAGGGAAAGAAAACAGGAAACAGTCATTTAATCTGTTTGTTAGGGCAAAATCAAAGGTAAAAGCAGGATGCTGCTGCCACCGACGCCGAGAGCTTTCCTACGAACCGCAGTTTCAGCAGACTCGGTATCTAAGCAAGTGCCGCACCGTTCATTTACACGTCTTTGCAAAAAGTGCTCGATACGGGTACAGTAGCTTTACAGAGGAGTTCCAGAATAACCTGGCATTTTAAAAGCGACAGGATTTTGACAGAATTCCAGCTACCACCGAATACAAATCGATTGTGTGTCTTTAACGGCCAGGCAGTTTCATGGGAAACCACTCTCTCCACTCATAAACGCTTGCTCCTAGCAAACGTCACACTTTATAAAAGCTCTGAACTTTGGTTCACAATTAGGTTGGAAAGAGAGGGGGAAAATACAAAAGTTATTCATTCATTTACTAAAAAAATTGTCCAAATTCCGTCCACATAAGGTACAGCACGAATAGCCCACCCAGTCTCACCGCGTGTTCCCTGACAGTTAACTGTAAACCAGATAGTCACTGAGAATGCGTAGGAGTTCTTCACCTCCACCCCTGCCTTGTGTAAAAGAGCCCAGGAGTATGGAAACCCGTCCGTGCCACTCAAGGCCAGTAAGAGGTAACATTTACCTGGAATCAAAGCAGAAACCTGTTCCACGTTCATGCAAGAGAAGACTTGGAGGATCAGGAGCAGAAGGTGCAGTGTTGTCATCATCCTGTTAAAAAAAGGAGGTGTTTTAAATAATGCCCACTAGAAACGGGGATTCTTCTCCCCTCCTCCAAATGCATTTCTGTTACCGAGCACAAACATGGATGAGCTCTACCTTTCGTTTTACAGTCCCTGCAGCACAAGCTTTTACTGCAGTGGACAAAAGGGGGAGGTGGTTCACGAACAAGGAAAGCTGCCCGCAGGCTGCCTGCTGACCCGGCACCCAGAGCAGACCCTGGTGCCTGCACTGCTAGGCTGTACGCAGCGCCGAAGGGAACAGGGCTCACCTCGGTCTTAACACCTGGGGGCTACATCACAGACCCCGTGCCACGCTCAACGCAGGGCACCGCGCCACTAACCCTAACAGCATTTTATCAAGAGCTAAAGCCCAGACAGATTCCAGCCAGCAGGGTGTCACGACTTTTAAAATGTGTCGATGTGAATTTCAGCAGGGAAGAAAGCCACTGACGCCAACCCACGCGCTTGCCTCCCCGTCCACCGGTCAGTTCCGAGTGACCGGCCTGTGCTGCTCCCGCCAGCCCCGCGTGTCCCGCCTTGGGCTGCCTCCCGGTGCCAGCCCTGCTCGCCCTTCGCGGCGACCAACAGCGCGTGCGCCGCCGCGGCAGGCTCCGATGAGGACGGACCAGCGGGTTTCCCTCGGAGCCTCTATGGGGCTGGGGAGGCCGGTCCCCACGCGCTGCTCCCCACATCCCACAGAGGACGAAAGACGCCTGCCTGCAGCGGGAAATGCTCGAGCGGAAAAAGGAAGAACCCCTACAGCGACCGCATTCTGAGAGTTCCCTTCTGCCAAGCAAGGGGTCAGAGCGCTGAGGCTTTGCAGGGGTTTGGGTGATGACATTATTACAAATTACGATTTAAATAAGCAGAGTGATGTAAGCAAACACAATTAGGGGAAGAAAACAGCACAAAAAGAAAATAAATTGAAGGGGGAGGAAGAGAATCAGAACTATGTGTGTAAACCCATTCTTTATGCAGCATCAAGTGATTTATTATACAGCATCTTGGTTCTGTTCTGCAGTTGGGTAACGCAGCACAATCCCTACTTCTTTCAAGGGGGGAATGCAGGTGAATTCAGCAAGATTTTTGAAACTCCAAGTCCTAAACCATTTTCCTTCTCATCTCAAAGATGCCCTACGTGCAAGAATGACGAATTATTTAGTTGATCTCCAGAAACAGATGCGCAAGGGGCCCCACACGACGGCACACCTGCTGACTGTTTTACACAGACAACTAATACGCATCTTCATAGTTCATTTTTAGGCTCACGTACTTTGTCCTTATGACGAGTTAACGGAAACAGGCTGGGATGGGAAGATTCCCTCAATATTTCTCTTCTCCTGACAACAGCTGCTTCATTTCAACCATTTAACACTCCCATTAAGCAGCCAGTGGGGCTTGCTGCGGCAGATGCTGGCAACAGACATACTTTCCTGTCTGACTTGCCTGCTTTGCACCTGCAGCAAAAAGGGCACATGGGTTTGAAAACCCTCTGTTGTTCCTTTTGTCACAAAAGGGGTAGGACGTATGTATTAACGAAGAACAACTATGCGAAGTACTCCTGTGCTGCAACGCCACAGCTTCTACAGCGCCAAAAACACGACAGACCTGCTGAATGCCAGACTGTGAGGAGAGCGGGGCTCATCTGAGGGAACAATGTGCATCTGCCTTCGAAAAACCAGTTCCACTGCAAACACAGGCCTAATTAGCATCAAAGTCCTTTAGGAAAGACTTTCTTATGATTCTTTACTGTTTGTCACTCAGTTACTTCTTGAACACAGGGCGTTTTTGTCACAGCGCTTATTAATACTTGGTTACAAATGACAAGGTGGAGGCGGCAGGTACTGCTCTGGTGAAAGGGCTCAAATTCACAGAACCATAGAACCATTAAGGTTGGAAGAGACCTCTCAGATCATCGAGTCCACCTGCCAAATTCCCTCAGTAAGCTTTGTTTAGGACAGATTCGCAGACCCAGTGACAAATGCATAGGTGATTCATTATATTAAGGGTTATTAGTGTTAGTTGAGTAAGCAGTCAAGATTTACCAATGCTAAATATTAGCTTGGTATAGAAGGGCATTAACCTCAATTATGCGGCTGGCACGATACAGATCGGTCTCTTTTTCCCTTCAAAATTATTAATGCATTCCACAAAACCCCGCTTCCAGAAAGGGTCTTCACACAGACCCAAAAGACACCGCTGAGCTGAAAGCCCAGCTGTAACAGAACACAGAACTAAACACTCCTCTGGTAATCCCGCTTCCACACAAACGCGGGGATACCACAGAAATTTCAGTTTCCCTACCAGGACAGGAAACCTCTCGGTCTTGACGCACGCCTTACACAAAAGGTTAAACCGCACGGAGCAGCAAATGAAACACGTTCACGTAACACGTTGTTCACGGAGAAGCGCTCTTCCCAGTGCCCTCCATCCCTGTGTTTAGCTGTGTCAGCACAAGCAGACTGCTGCAGCACCGGCTTCCCCACACACGCACTTCTGCTCTGCTACCACAGTCCGTGGGAAACCAAAGATTTTAATTTGAATCAACAAAACGCAAACCGATTTATACGAAGGTTTGCCATTTAAAAAATTTATTTTAAAAGAATCAGCACTGTCTGCCCACCTTCTATAAAGCTTTAATAGGTTAATAGGTTGGGGGGGGGTAGTTTGTTTTGGGTAGGCTTTTCACGTTATTTACTCTAGTCATTTACTTTTTCAGTATTTTGCCCCCTCCTTTTTTTTTAAAAAAAAAAAACATTTTGGTTAATGCTACTTGGTAAGATAAAATTTTCTTACTTCTTTTGTCCTTTCTTTCCGCTTCTGGCAACTGTGATACCGTCCCACGTACAAATGTAACATTCCTCCTCACTCCTTCATGAAAAATTCATTTGAAAGAGAGTGTGATGCTTTCTTCTGCGTGGCCACACGTGCACTATTCTGCACTGCGGCCTTGTAGGCACTAGCTTCAACACAAGGCAAGGGCAAGTTATTAGCAGTTCTACAAACAGGCTTTTCTGATTTCAGAGCAACGTTAAGTCTGGTATGTCCTAAGGATATAGCTTTCTCCTGGCCCAGTTCAATTACCTGTAACAATCATACCGTGTGTTCCTCATAGTAGCTTCTGACCCGTGCACCATCTACGAATGACAACACTGAACAGGTATGGATATGGCGCTGTGAAGGTATGGAAAGTCTTTCTCTTCAGTGTACTTTTGCTCTTGGCCAAGTCTATAAAGCTCACTCTGCTCTTAACCTTTTGTTATGTTTAACCCAAACAAGCAGAAAGCAAATCTATACTGAGCACACCACTCATTACAGAGATTACTGTGTAATTACGGAATGGTCAGACAGTAACGATGAGAACTTTATCTTGGTCTGAGAGTACTTCACAGCTGCTCTAATTACAGGTTATGCTAAACAGCAGACAGTCACCGATAACTAAAAGTTCTCATGCACTGCCCTGGGGTAACTTGGAACTCCTGGAAAATGTCCCATTGTATTGGACCCCGACAGCTGTCTATTTCTGTCACTTCAAATGGACAAAACTCCTGAAGTGCACCCTTTAAAGCAGAGAACTATACGCAGGGGGGACGGATCTTACTCATCTTGGTTCACCATCACTTCGCGCCCGGTTTCTTCCAGCTAGTATAACTAACAACGCACTCTTTATTCTTATAAATGATGTTACACATGCTTTTCCTCTCTCCCAGGGTAAAGCAAGCCATCCCCTGAAGACTCAAAAGCCGAAACGAGAAGGCTGCTTTAAGCTGTTTTACAGAAAGAGTTTGACGATAACTGCTGGGAGGCCAGGCCTCAATGATTCGGCCTATGCTGCATTTCAAGCGCAGGCATCAGCTCGCTTTCAAGACCCCATGGTCAAGTCCTGAAAATCATCTGGACAGAAGCCCACACTCCATATTTTGAGGAGGCGACAGCTTAATCTGCCCTTTGTGTAGCCCCAGAGCCAGCTTTCGTGCACTGCAGACTGATGACCAGGGTGGCTGCATATACTTCACCAGGACCTCCGCAGTGCCCAGCAGTGATGTAACGCCATTGGTACGTGGCCTCACACGAAAAGGGTCTGGTATCACATGAGAAGTCTGGTACCCGGTACCCACAGGCTGGCACTGTGCTTATGTAAGAGTAAGAAATGCCAGGTTTGGATAATTAGGTTAACGAATTAATAAAGGATGCCTTTAACATCATGACTTAACTATTATCACTGGACTGTAACTCTTTCAAATTGCCACAGAAGCCCCACAGATTACACGGATCAAAGATAAATGCAGCATTGCACAATAAAGCATGGTAAAACAGAGGAAGTTTGCCACTAGAAGAGGAAGAAGGGAAAGCTAGGCATTAACTCTCAGAGATAAACACAACTCACCTAGTTTTACCAAAACTAACCAGTTTCCTCTCAGGTGCTGCCTTCACGGTGACAACTGGCATCAGTTCCAAGACTGCCAAACAGGAATGAGGAACAAAGCCGCGTGACACTGTACAACACCTGCAGACTTGACCAATCCCCACCTCTGACTTCTACAGACCACATTAACACGCAGCAGTAAGCGAAGCGATTCCCATCTCAAGCTTTAAACAGCAAATGAACCCCCACACCGCCAACACATAGCACAGGTACACTGGCAAGAAGAGGACATCCATTTTCCTTCTGCGATTAAGCTCTGTTGAAGTCAAATCAAACAAAAAAAAAAAACAACCCCTTTTAAGTCTCTCCACCTCTCTGCAAGTAGTCTGGTCTCCCAAGAAGTACCCGGGCACCGACTGCTCCTTTCATGTCTGTCCTATGCAAAAGATAGGAATTGGCTGCCAGGGTAAGGTCAGGCTAACAGCGTGCGGTGGGGTTCTTTGCTAGAAGAAAGGCCATTTTTGGATTCATCTCAAAAAATACCCTGACCTGGTTGTCAGTTGTCAAAAGTGACACCCCCACCCCACCCCCCAATTTACTGTGACTAACAACATTGTTTAAGAGTCTCAGGACAGTTATTCTGGGCTTGCTGCCAACTGTAATCAGGACTACGTTTCTAAGACTCATACTTTAGTATTTTAAATATATATATATGCATTTTTTATGGCTCTCTCCTGTACATACTTGTAGGTATTTTAGAAATTATTTGCTCCAAATGATTACATTTTGGTCAATTATGGGAGCATGAGCAAATAGAAAGTTAGTGCTGAGTAGACGATGGTGGCAAGTCAACTATTCTACACAAAATCACCACTGTGCATGTGCTCATCTGGCACGATTAACACAGACCAGCTTACCCCGCTCAGAAATCACGGTTTAATTGGCCTAAGAGTTCCAAAAGCCGAATCTATGAAAGTCTTCGAGTCACATAGAACTGATGTTTTTTCACATCAACCAAATACATGTAAGTGCTCAATCCCAAGGAACAAAGTTTTGGGAGAAAGAAAAATCGAACACAATGGCAACGTTAAACCAAAATTCTGATGCATCTGCAGATGCATCCTTACTTAGTCTACAACTCAGAGTAACCGAGGCCAGTAAAAACACCTTAAGTTTCAGTACAGCAGGAGCATCACCATCACCTGCTTTTATATTGCTACTCAAGATAACGGCCAGTAACTAAAAAGTCTTCACCGAGAAGTAGAGAGGGAAGCCTCCTACACCTGGGGTAAAAGCAAACAGCGTTCTCCTTAGGAATATGGAAACCAAGTTCAGGTCACATTAGGAGTAAATGCCTCAGCAGAAGGATCATCTCAATCATGAGCTTGAGAATTTTGTAACGTACCAGCAGGAAGGCCAAAATGACTTTATAGGGGGTTACAAAGGTAGTAGCTGTACTCCACAGAACTGAAGATCAAATCATTAGCTGCAGTACAGAAGCATCCACAGGAAAATAATTCATATGCAACTTTAGCATGAAAACAATCCTCTTGGAGTGAGCTTAGGGCATCTGGGATGTCTCTCCGTCCATGACTGCGAACAGTACATACCGTAGCACCCATCCAGTACTACAGGGCTGTGGAAAAATCCTGCCTCACTCTTGTGAAGTCTACAGAACTTTTCACAGTGGAATGAGAAAGAAGCAGTGAGTGAACAGAGACCAAGCTGGCACCCTTCTTCCCCATCGCCAACCAAAAGGACAGTTACTAGCTCGTGCCACACCTCTAGTCTATTAACAGAACTGAAAGACTCACATTTCCTCCTTGGGACAGGCTGAAAGATCGACCGAGGCTGTCTCACTGACGATTTTTAAGAGGTGCATTGCTAAAAAGTACATGTGATGGCCACTGCATTAGCTCAACAGGCTGACAGTTCTTCATTGGGAAGGGAAAAGGAGGAGAATCTTTCTGTTGATGCAGAAAACTATGGCTGATCCATAATAGCAAGCAATTTACAATTCTAATGACACAGAATAGAAACATCATCTTTTTCATATACTGCAGACAAGGTACCATGAGTTGGATCTTTTTCAGTACAAGACAAAAAGCATATAAATGGATCTTTACCCAGGAACACAAGATTCCTTTAGGCAAAAGTGCACTCAGCACCTCAAACAAGTCTGTTACGAGACTGACAAAGAAGCAGGTTGCATTAAAAACAAACTAAACAAATAACGAACAAAAACACCGCATGAAGACTTTTCAAAAATAAGGAGACACCCAGGATTCCTGTACAGAAGGTTCGCATCAGTTTGGACAGGTCCAAGGTATTCCACTAAAAAGGACAATTTCAGTTCAAGGAAGAGAATCAAGTTTTACCACAAAAAAGAGAACTAAGGAGTCCTGACTGTCTCCAGATTTGTCTTGCATTCCCCCTAACACTTCTCCCCCCACACTGTCTCATGTTTTCTTCCTGTTTAGTTGGATTGGTGACCAGTTTGCAGCCATACTCAGGATTATTAGCCAGCCGTTGGCTACCTGCTAGAACAAGAATTTATTAAGGTCTCTCTTCCCCCAAGCAATTCTCAAAAAAACTGTGAGAAGTCAGTACCTAACACCTCTACCACATGTCAAACATGTTTGAAGTTAGCAGAAAAAAGCAAAAACAATATCCAGAAAGAAATAAAAAATGGGAGCAAGAAGGCAAAATGAAAGTCTGAACAAACTGGAAGAGAATTCTGTCTCGAGTAAACGTCAGAGTACAGACGACCAGAAAGCAGGTACTCCACTTACGCCAATTCACAGCACAAATACCGCTGTATGAGCTGCTGAAGTGCCGAACGGTCCAACGAAGGCAAAGCCTTTAAAACTGGAGGGCTACCAACATGCAGAGTGGAAACGTGCAAATGGACAAATGCGCAAAGACAAATTCCAGATTCTTCCCCCGGTGCAAAGGAAGACACATCACATTTGGAAATCGAGTAACTCAACATTTACAGTGAAAGAAGGTCAAGGTAGTAACAGTTGCCGAGATTTGGTCTGTAGGTTTGAAGCAATTCTACCTAATTCCTTGTCTAGAAAAACATTTCTGGGAGAAACATTCAAGTTTTCTCCTCCATCACCCAGATCGTTTATGAAGTTACTCAACTGCACAGGAATGTGAACAGCAACTACAGCAGGTAAGTTTGACTTGCTAGACCCCTCATTGTTTGCTGACCTATTCCCTAGGCTAGACTGAACACCCTAAATGAAAGGAGGTCCCATTTCTGGCTTTCCCTCTGCAGCAGTAAGTTGCAAAGTTTCTCTCACACATGCACATACACACTTCCCTACTCTCACCTTATAGACTGAAGAAAGCCTATTTTAGTCATATCTGAAAAGTCCATTTTCAGTTGTGTGTATACATCTACTTCATTCTCCTACATATCATAATATTGGCTCAAGGTCTCAAAGATCTGTCATCTTAGATAAATACTGTAGACATGTTCATCATCATAGGCAAACCGCCACCAAAACAGCCATGATGTGGTGGAAGTGACTACAACATCCTCGAGTTCTTAAACTAATACAACATGTAGTAATAGGAACATGGAGAGGAAGACGACAGAAGTCCATACAATGGTAATATTTTAAACAAAGCAGCAAGTTTACCAGTCCTTTTCTTCCGAGAGGGAATCCTCCTCCAACAAAAGGACCAGCTTAAAAATGCACAGAATTACATCCTAAACAGCTTATTTTAAATAACAGTACAACAAATGGTAATCTCTTCGTATTTACAGTTTCATATTTGCTGTTTCTTCTGCACAAATAACAGGCTCTCCTTTATAATGAATCACTTACATATATGGAAGTTTTCCCTGGTTATTTCTTTAAGTACTGCACTACAACTGTTTTATCTTTGGCATATTACTATGTCTCTCTAGAAAGATTCTTGCAACTACTCACTTCCATGTAAATTTATACACTACATACACAGTCTATTTTTGAGAAGACCAAGCAACTGATTCTCATTTGAAAGTAAAAAAATAAAGACATAAATTATTTTATTTAAGGCAACTTTTCTCAAGCTGAACTTTATTTAAGCCTATTATATTCCATCTCATTACAGAAATCCAAGCTGTGTCAGCAAATGAGCACAAGACTCTAGCACTGTTTCTCTTCGGTTTGCAAGAGGGCAAAGCACATAGATCAGAAAGAACACCCTGCTAATTAAACAGAAGCAGATGACTAAAGAAGAGAAGAGCTTGTCATCTGTAATATCTACGTCAAGAATGATCAGATTAAATATGCAAAATGTGAAGTAAAGGTGGGCAACAGCATTAAGCTCACATTCCAGATCTTGAACAGGCTGCAAAAGTTCTGACAGTTCCTCTAATTATTCACAGTAATGGACACTGGGGGCAAAAGGTAGGAGGAAGAAATACATTTTTCTCCATTATAGGTGCTGAGCACCAGGGCTAAAATCATGCCTGTCTGAACACTGCTCAGTTTCTGCAAAGGTTAATAGCAATTAAATGTGGCAAACTAGACTAAATGAGAAACAGGTCATGATACCACTGTACTTGCAAAGAGCACAATACTTTGCAGAAAGGTATTTCTTGTTTAATATTTCTGAAGGTGCAAGAGCACTTAGAATAAGAAAGAGTAGTAAGTCTGTTCCTGTTCAAGTGAAGGCATATGGCCCAGTTTATTACAGAAGCCAATTTACCAAAACCTTTTTTTATACCAGAGTGTGCAAGTTAACTGTATTAAAAAGAAAAGCTAACCAGTTTCTACTCAGAACATACAAAGCCCTAAAAAAGGAATCGGTGAGAAGCTGTCACTTTCAGTTTAATCAGCTTCAGATAACAGTCAATTAGCTCTTCCAAATATGTGTCTAACAGCATAAAACATCCAAAATGGAAATTAATAAATGCGAAAGACACAACAAGAGATTAAGTATCTAATACGATACACCTTTTCATTCAGCATTTAACTGAAAATACTAGTATCAGAATCCTTTAAATTTCTATCTGTTCTGTTACAATTTAGTACCTACATACAAATTATAAAACCAGTAAGACATGGCTACCTTTTGAGCCCTCATTCTACCACACAGGAGACAAAAAAACAAATCAGCTGAGATTGCCTGGGGTTTTCTACTTTAGTATTTAAAAAGATTCAGAAGATACAGTCCTAATACCAAAACAAGCCTCTCAGTAACTCAAGAGACTGGGGGAACAAGTACACTGGGGGAACGACTATATTATAATGAATTGATGTGCAGAGTTTTCTCCTTGAAAGCAAGCAAAACTTGCTTAAAACATTGTTCAGGGAAAAGAAAAATCAATTCCAGATTTACACAACAATAAATCAGGCTTATCAGATACTGAAAATCTACGTGCAACTCTTGCTTACTCATTAGTAGACATATCAAGGAAGAAAAAATAATAAAAAGGTAACTTGCATTGCTATCTTCAGGATCTTCTAAACCGTCAGGCCGACTAAGATTGCGTGAAGGCTGACTACACACTACATCATCTTCCAGCTCCCAAAATGAAGTTCTAACAGGCGGTCTTTGGATCTCATCAGGATTAAAAGCGCCATCTGCTCCATCTGAAGAAAAATTAATCAGAGCATCTTTGTTCAGTAGAGTTTGTATTTTGAGATTACCGATGTGCTACCTCACATTTAAATATCAAGACTTTCAAACATTTTTTGTTTAGATAAAACAAAAGAAGAGAAATCACCTTTTTCAAAAGGTGTCTCTAAAACTGTGTTTACCTTATTGATTCTCATCAGTAAAATAAAGGCACATTATTGATTCTCATCAATCAATAAAGGCTCTGTACACCAGTGTAAAGACTGCTGATACTCAACCTGCATTGAGTGAGCCACTGCTTTTCAAACAGCAAGAGAGAAGTTATATTGGGGTGGGGGAGTGGAATTTACTTACCTCTTCTCTCCTGAATTGCGTAAGGGTTTCCGTATTGCAGTACTGGTAGTCTGCTTGGCACCGCAGGAACTGGTCCATTTTCCTCTGAATATGGGTTGCGAAAATGTAATGTCTGTTGTGAAATTTGTCCTTCCATCATCCTTCCAGCTTGATTTCCTGGTGTCCTGCCAAGTCCCTAAATAATGCAAAGTTTAAAATGTGATTAACCTATGGAGTCCTAGTCCTAGCAAATTTTGACTTTTTATGAAATATTTAGATCTGTTTTTAAAATACATCTGCTAACCTTCCCACTGTCTTTTCATCTTGCTGTATTGCCAAATATATCATACATACCAAAACCAGTCAATGAAGACAAGAAAATACAAAGAAGATATTTTAAAGAAATTTTCTTTTTTTGTCATTAGTTAATTCAAATTACACAAACACAACTGCCATATTTTTCAAGAAATATCTGCATCCTTTTTAAAATGAAGACAAATCAGTTAAATAGGTAAAGAATAGGTGGATTAACAATAAAGATAACATGCAGTAAGAGAAGTTTTTTTAAATTAAAAATAATATTTTTTTTCATATCATATGATACCACTCACGAATGTACCATTTTAGTATGTGAAGTACATGTATGTACATACTTGACATAATTCACTACGAATTCGTGACTGGCAGATATTTTAAGAACTATTAAGTGCATTGCACTGGATCCTTTCTGGTATCTAACAGCAGCATGTTGACCTACACCAAGTGTAACTTCACATTCTCTAAGATGTGCTCAAGGCTGTCACTTCCAGTAGGAAATGAAGAACATCAGAACAATCTTTTGCTCAGTGTCCTTCCCATGCACACAGGGGAAGAAACCATCAGAGAATTTAGAAACCATCTCACCTGTTTTCTACAATGTAACTTCCTTAGAGTTACCCTTACTTGCAGAGCCTCATGCATGCATGTTAAGCTCTGTACATTATTTGCAGATGTGTTAGATGTAGCTGTGTTTAAAATTGGAAGAGAATTATTTTGTTCAAATGCAGGGATCCTATCCACCACATTCACCTAAAACTATACATACAGTGGCAAAGATCCATTACTTTTCCTTGTTCTCAGCTCCTTTAAAAAAATTAATTTTTAAATATGTTAAACAGGTTGGAACAGTTTTGTCCTTGTTTGTGATTCTGCTTGGTGATCATGTTCCACTTGTAATTATTATGGGGTTTCTTTAATTGTTATTATTATGTCAAAATATTTCTATTACCATTATATCAACGGTCACTAATGCAGCTGAAATTTTTGCATGCTTCTCTTCTTCGTGAACAGAAAGAAGAAAAAGGAATGCTTGGGTTTTTCCAGTTAATATACAGTATTATCTACAGGGCTGACAAGTGGTTTGTGGCTTGCAATGCCTGAAGATACAAGAACACTTTCAAGCTGCACTGTAAAGCAGACTTAATCATCCAGTTAGAACCTTTTTGTTCTTACATTCAAAAATGACAGACTGTACTCTATGAAAAAATTACAATCTAGATGTATATCAAAGGGGGAGGGGAAGAGAACAATAAAGTGATTAGACAGGTCAACATGTTAAGCAGTAGTTTCTACATCAGTAGCATGGAGTTGTCAGCTTCTTAGTGTGCATGAAGGAAAGGCTAGTTTGCAGGAGCACCCTCAAGAAAATAGTTACCCAGTGGAAATCTCTCTCAAAACATAACAAAATAGCAAGAGAAAAACAAACACAGAAGTACGCACATTAGAAAACGTAACAGAAAAATGATGAAGCATGGTCTCACAGATTAATCAATTCATGATACTGGAATAGAGACGGAAAGAAGACAGAGAATGGTAGGTCAGGAAAGACCTGGAAAGGATCCTGGAAGCATAAACAAGTAACTGCTCCTAAATGTAGCGGAGGCTGACAGTCAAAACAATTGGCTAGGAAAATGCATGCAGAAAGTGTCATAGGGTACACAGCAAGCCAGCGAGAAGAGGTTTCTCCTGTCAAGGCCAGAATGGGCTACAGCAAGTGTGACAGTTCTACTGAAATCCAGGCAAGATTTTTAACCTGATGGTGAGCTGAAGGAGACCACGTTACAGATACTTTACATCGACAGGATTTATGTAAACACTGCGACAACAAAAATTTTAAAATGGGTCAGACTGAGGACAATTCACTCTATCATTCTGGACTATAACCTAGGTATGGCGGTCACGCCGCTAGCAATCACGCAAAGGCCCCTAAACATGTATGTAAACTCAGAACTAGCTACTCAACTGATTGATTAATTCTCTATCTTTGGTAACATTCAGACAATTGATTCTAGGAAGGAATACTATTACTCAAAGTTGGTATTTTCTATTTATATTAACATATAGAAATTAGTGCTATTTTTCACAAAGGTAATCCAGACTAGGTTACCGATTTCAAAAAATACTTACACTAGAAGCATCATACAGAACAAAACTGCATTTGTACTACTGTTTAATTACAAATGAATGGGTTTTAAACCCATGAGAAGTTGTGTTTTCATACACAGATTCCAGAGTTGTTACACTTCCTGTGGAAAGTAATTCTCTGTGACCTTCATGAGCAAAGTTCTAATTCATCCTTCTTCCTCCTTCTTTATATCCTCACCTACTTTATATCTATATATGTATGTATGTATACTTACAGTTTAGCAAGGGTATGTATGTAGCTTACTTCCTAAATTCAGTGTTTGCACCCAAAATATAAAATTGCTGAATTTACTGAGGGGCTTTAATGGCCTGCTTGCTTTAATTCTGTTGTTTAAATATTTCTATCAGAAAGGCAATTAATTCTTTCAGAAAAGCTCAAATAGAACATTTGAAAAAAATTAAATATACTTAAAATTCTGGATTCTTGCATATAATCCATAGAGACATAGTAATTACTATGAACTACTAAGGGGTTTTTGTAGCTTATAAATCGCTAAAACTCTAAGCCAACACATATTAAGACAGTAATTAAAGTGACTTAAGTGTGGTCAGTGCATCAGCTGTAATTCATCCAAAGATAAGTCTTTTTCATCCTTCCATGTAATAAAATGCGTTAAGTGAAAGTGAGCATGTATGCCAACAATACCCAAAGGAATATGCCACTTGCAATTCAGAACCAAGCAAAAAAATTCCAAGATGTAAAAATGAAAATAATAATTAAAAAATAGACTTAGGACAGATACACTTTTCAATCATTTTGTTCTTTCTCGTTGGCATTTTCTTCTGGATTCTCTGGGTTCATGTTTAATACTTGCTAATGTAACGTTAACAAAAACCTCAAAGATGGAAGTGCGCATTTTTCCTATAAGACTTTAAATTGAAACTTAAACCCAAAACTTCAATTAGCGATTTAACTACATGGGAAGTAAAATGTGTCAGTTACTAAAAGGAACAACTCAGTGTATTTTTCTTAAAAACAGGCAAACTTCAGCTGAAACGCTAGAATACATAAATGCAAAATCAAGTAGCAATAACTACTCTGAAAACAAAACACTACTCAAATGAAAAAAGACTGAGATTACACATTTATTGTTCTGTAAGTACTATCAGGCTTCAGACATGAAGGGTTTGGACTCCAACAGCAACATAAAGTCATTTTCAAACAGGAAAAAAGTAGTATTTACAAATGGTAAGGCAGCTTACACAAAGTTAGCTTTTCAGAGCACTGGCCACAAAAACAGTTGTGTTTCTTTTCTTTTAGAAAAACCTTCTAATACAGGACAACACAATTTCTGCCTCACACCCTGCAAGTAAAGTATCTTCCTGTAGGTATGACACAAAACTATGCTAGCATTACTTTAGATTTATAGACTAAAGTGCATATTTGATTGAAATGGCTAGGGTGAAATGGTTAGGATTACATCTTAAAGTTTTAGTGAGCATGTAAAATCTAAATAATTAATCTTTACTCAATACAAAGCAAGAATAATTAATTATCAGTGAAATTAAGATTTTTCCTTTTTAAAATCAATTTCTTCTGCAATATGGAAGCAGTTTAGAATGAGAGGCAGTAGCACTATGCTTTAATTTTAGCATCACGTAAGACTAAAACAGAATGTAGATCAAAGTGACTGTAAAAAGGTGCTGTAAAATAGCCTTAGCCAGAAGTCGGACTGCTAGGGTAAAGACTGATCGAAAAAAAAAAAAAATCATCAAAGGCTATATAAGTACGTAAATAAAATAGAAACTAAGTAATTTTATAGGTTTGAACAGACAGCAAATGCACATTTTTAGCATGCTATGTTTGGTGACATTTATAAACAAACACTGATAATGGAGTACAAATTGAAAAGCTGTTTACTATACTGTGCTCAACCTTTTAAATCATGGTTCCAGTCTCGCAAGGCACTTTAATTCTTCTTTGTAATGTAAATATCTATAAATTCGGCAGACAAAGTTCCAAGCTTTTATAAGCTCCATACATTATTATTACAGTTGTTCTCCTTCTTATGTGTAGTGTTTAAAATTGCTCCCTCCAGCTAAACTAGATTCCTCAAAACTCAACTTTTATTATGCTTTCTTTTGAATTAGAAAAATAAGAGAGATCTATTAAAAATTACATCTTTGGTTAAAAAAAAGGTAATTTAAATACCAGCTACTTGAGAATCTAGAACTTTACAAAACACTTGACTAGCTTAATCTGAAATTAGCTTTCTGTCAGTTTATCAGTATGCAAATTCCTGTTTTTACTAAGTATCTGTTCACAATGGATTTTTTCAGGAATGTGAACAACCCTAACTTGTCCACAGTATCACGCAATACCAGCTGAATGTAATAAAGACATTTTATTATTTCATTTTTCAGTAAAACCTAGCTTTGATTAATTGTCATATAATACCACAGAGGTACTTCCAACATAAGAACATTAGCATTAATATTTCAGAATGTCTGGTTTAATAGTAATGGTAGTGAATTTAATTAGACAGTGCACTCTTGAAAGCAGCAGTCCATTTTCTATCACATATTTAAAAAATCATTGTTTGTGTATATTTCTTTTCTGACAAAGATATTCTTCCAGTTGTAGTTTACCAAAGTCACTACCGTCACCTGTCAAGCTGCTCTTATTATTATACAAGCAGTCAGTAAGAGAATCGCAGATGTCAAAAGGATTCGGTTGTATGCACACATCAGAAAAACCTGGAGATTATACCATTGCAATGTCTACATCTCTAGTTACAGGACAACACTGGGTAAGAGCAAAAACAATCCTAACCAGTGATGGAAAAAAATAAGCTGTCAAACTAGGGATGTACCATTCATGTCTTACACCAGGATTCCAAAGAGAACAAGGTTTACGAATTGTGCCACCTGTCCCCCAGTAACTCCTGAAAGTATCAGGGAGAGAGTCTGTCTCAAAGAAATGAAATTCCTACTAGGTTTGTTAACTGATGCTCCCTGAGAAGACAGAAAGGCTGCAGCATGAGCTCATTAATAATCTTATCTATTTGGCCAAGCAGCACATGCACTAAGCTGGTATCGGCCTCTACACCGACAGGGCTGAACCTCTTTCACCAAGAGATACAGAGGAGTAAAGCAGGAAGCAGGCTGAAAGTCCACTGAAAACTTGGTAGAAAAACAGTGATGCTTCTGAGACGAGAAAGGAACATAGGACCAAGACTGGTAGGAATTCCTGTGTTCTGTGATCTGTATAGCTAGCTGCAACTACAGATTATTAATCTACACAGTAATCCCTACCTGCAAACAGAAATAATTATTTTAAATCCTGGATGGAATATCATTCTAGTCAGGAATAAAGAAATAATTTTTGACATTGTAACATTTTTGTTAGATGGTATGTACAAAATATTCTAGAATACTATTACAGAACAACAGACATCAATATTTTAAAGGCTGAGTCAGTTTTGGCAAGTTGATATAGTATGACATACATTTTTAAAAAATACATTAGTATTATTAACAGAATTTGTAGTTTAAAATGCTAATTCATTTTGGCAACATATCCAAATATGGAAAAGTATGTTTAAAGAGTAAACAAATTCTCACTTAAAAATAAATTGCAATTCCTCAAACCAAAGAACGCCACAAGTTTTAGTTTACAAAATTTAACAGGAATCACGACAATACCTTCTCACTGGTAAGGAGTTCCAACTGTGATGCCAGTTCCTTCATTCGTCTTTCTTTTTCCGCCAGCTGAACCTACATGAAGTTTAAAGTTCTTATATTGGTGAATAGAAACTACTTCCCTGCATGTTATATTGTGCAAACAAAGTTCAGTGATTAAGTTCATCTTTCAGATGGAAATCATTTTGTCTACTATAGTTACATTCCACATCTAGTACTACTACAAATTAAAACCGCCAATTCTCCCTAAGTTTATCTACTGGATAACAGGTGTACATTAGCAGCCTTTTCTTGCCAGTTTTCAGAGAACAGTTGTGGGATGGTAAAATTCTAGATTAAAAAAGCAGGAGTAGTGTCAGTAATATTAATGGCAGGAGGGACACCACTGCCCAGAAATAGTTGCAGGTTTGCAAGCGTCATTTCATAATTTCTACAGAAATTTGCTGACAAGCATTTCAGTGACCTATTTCATTCACTTCTCTCCAGCTCTTATTTCCCATCACAGAACTGAGAGAACCAAACCTCCTCTTACCTCAAAGACACTAGATTTGTTTCACTCACAAACATCTACCTAGTGTCTCTGTTGTGTGGTCTGGGAGGAGATGGAACTCACACAATTCTTCCAGGCTTCCTCCTTGTTTCAAAATGATTTATTCAACTAATCTTTCTCTACAAAGGGCTACTTTATTTGGATTCTGCTTACTTTGGAGACTGCCTCTCCACTTGTTTTTCTAGCTTATAAGTTCAATGCTCTGCACAGTTAAGTATCAGGTTTTTTAGATTCTGAAATTCCCTCTCCTAGTTCCCTACTGGGAAGAAAAGCTCACTTCCTCTCCCTCCCCTGCACCCTCCGGAATGATAACAAGTTTTGAACTGGAGTCAAAATGCTTTCAATTTTGGAACCAATTATTTATTACTCCTGCTGTTCAGAAGTTAAAGACAAACTTATTTTACATTGTGATGCATGGCAACGGACCACTGCTAAATTTAATAAATTGGAAAGAGTCATGCGTTTTATAAAATTGAAATTAAAGGTTGAAAAGTGATGAAAAAGGGCGGCAAGGCCTACAGAGTGCTGAAATGAGCTAATTCAGTATTTTATAAAGAAAAAGTGCTGTAATTTCTAACAGAAGGGGGTTCCTACTAGAACTGATACAGTCACAGTCTAATTTAAGCCCTGTTCATCGCAATGGGCAAAAATGGGCAACAGAGTATTCTATCTTGTCAACTACATTATCACTATGAGACTGAAAACAAGCATAAAAGCTGGTCTTACGGCAATATGTTCCTCTTATCTTGTCCTTGTTGACCTAGAAAACCACTTCAATATATGTATCACTATTACATAACCTCAAAGATTAAGGCCCCATGTAAGCTAAAGCTGCCCATTATGCCTGACTTTCCGGTGCATGTTACATCACTCTACTAAGACTATAGTCGAGATCCTCTGAATTAAAATAATTCTTTCACGGTGATTTTAAAAACAATATATCACTCATCTTGTATCTCTTTAGCTAATTCAGATAAAATGCACAAGACATTACTACACTGGTAATGCAGCATGCACTATGAAGATTTAGACAAATATGCCAATCGATATTCCTGCTAGTACTATAGTAAGCAACAGGAAACTAGAACTCCCTATCCCTTTTTCCCCTGTAATACAAGATTCACGTCATCTAGAGATTTGTCTAAACCCACAGCATTAAAAGACTGATAACCATCTGGCAACGTAGCAGGTCTGTCTTACTTTAAAAGAAGCATTACTAGACTGTTGTTTCTGCAAGTGCAAAGCGGATTTTCTATTTACAGCAAAAATACATACAGTGTTCCCCCCCCCATTAAAACTTTTCATTACTTGAACTATTAGCAATGATCAACTGTGTTAAGAAAAGGATACCGTTCATTGCCATAAACAAAACTTGTAACTTACTTTATACTGATCCTCCATCGCTGCTAGCTGTAATTTTATACTCTCACTGATTTTCACTTGTTCTTTCCACTTCAGCTCCAGTTTAGCTAGTTCATCAGCATAAACACTGCATTTCATCTTCTCTTCCTAAAGTAGTTTATACCATGGCATGAAATATTCACAATTTTAAGAGATCTCCCCTCCCGCCCCCAACAACGACACCATCTAACTCCATGCTTTTAGAACAAGACTATTTACAAATGGCTTCCCCAAGAACTCAAGTCTGACTCCAGACTTTGAAGAGGACAGGACCACTGAAAAACTGCATAAATGATGTTCAATAAAAATTTTTTCCTTGCCTGAGTTCAACAAGCTGATATTCCTCTTTAGCTTCACAGTTTCAAGTTTCTTTGTATCCTAATATTACACCATAATCATGATTACCCTTTCAAGTGTCTCACATGCAACTTTTACAACCTAAATATCTTTCATCCAGAAGGTCAAAGGCAAAGCTTTCCTCAGGCATCACTATAGAAGAAATAGCCAGCAGAAGCTAACGCAGGCTCTCCAAAGACAGGGTAATAACCAGAATCACATGACTGTTGTTACATCCTGGAGAGCACATTAAATTAGAATAATCTCCTTGTGACAAATAAGAGAAACAAGATGATAAACTGAGATCATGGCAGTTTGTGAACATATTATGACTATTTGAGAACAAAACATATTGAAAGACAGAAAAATGCTAAGTTTTTAACTCTGATCTTAATTCTAACTGTTCTGATTTCGTAATGTTGATTAATATTATTTTTTCAATCCCCAAATCAACAAGCAAACAAATGGACAGAGACAACACACAGAGAGCATTTTTTAAACAATTCTACATGAGTCATCTTTTCACCAGCATCACTGGCGCAATACATTGTCCTACATAAACCCAAACTGGTTAAATGAAAATCCAGTTAGGACTGACAGGTATTAATATTTGAAGGACACTAGTATTGTGGCTACAGCACTACTGGGGCCAACTTTGGTCCAGAGAAGCATATAAATGCGTTTATGTATGGCTGAGCCCAAGCTTGCAGGCAGCACCCAGTCAGACATCAAAACACCATAAAAGCCCAGGACAGTCAGATTTGGAGGGCGTTCTTCACTTGAAGAGCGTATCAGATAAACACTGCTATACTTGTTCCAGACATCAGCTGGCTTATAGAAACATGCTGTATTTGATTTATAAAAGCAATTATACTTAAAATACAATGAAAAAAAAAAAAAGTAGAAGTAGTTTTTATTCAGTTCATTTGTTTTACTGCATCTGGGTTATGCTAAGGGGTCCTTGTCTGGACTCTTTAACACCGCAGGTAATCGAGAGCTGATTTAATAAAAATGTGGTTTCTAATGTTAAGATTTCTACCATCATCACAGCGTTTCACCCAAACAAGCAAAGCAATTCAGATAGGCAGGCTCTGTGGTTCTAAGACTTAGCACCTATAGCTACTTTCTGTTCAGCTTTCCGAAGCAGCCATTTACTTACTGCCAACATTTGCTTGCATTTCTTATACTTCTCTGTTTTCTCAGAAATTTCTTTATGCATTTCACGTACTTGCTCCTTTACCATGAATTCCGTAACTACATCAGATGAAACGGGGCTAACTGTGAACATTGAAGAAAAAACAAGAATATTGATTTTTTTGTTCCATAAAGTTTGTATAAGAGAGATGACAGTCCAAATTTGACAGTGCACCAAGAATAGTGCGCTCCATGTTATCCAAACAAATAGTTAAACAGAGACAATCCGTATCACGTGGCTAGTGCTACATAGTGATCAGCAGTCATACTGGCATGTCTGTGTTCAGGTGGTTCACAACTGAAGATGAACATAAAAATACACATACATACCACAAAGGTCAATGTGAAAAAGAAAAAGAAAAAAAGAGGCATATCTCTCCCCTTAACTTCCAAGCAAGTAAACACCAGAGCATATACATTACAATATCACACTAGATATTTTATTCTTCCCATAAAAACATGAAGTGCCTCAGCAACCTACTTCATCCCATCACATACTATAACTGAGCGTGTTGGGATTTTATTTCTTTTAGGAAACACTTGTATTTACTTAAGACAGGAGGAAACTGACAGAAATTACAACCTATAATCTCTATAAACAGAAAGAATCTGTGAATTATAAAGTAACACAAAATTACTCAGTATTTACTGACATCTATCAATTTAAATTGAATCATAAACCCGGCTTAGTTTTAACCTATTATATGTATGTTTTAGAAGATCAGTTTTGTAAGAAATGAATAATTCATAAAAATTATAACCTAAATATTTTCTAATAAACCACTACTGCCTATAAATCACAAGAATAGTCTATAGACTTCACCTTGCCATCACATGATCAAAACTTTTCAGGGGATTTTTACAGTAGAATGCTACACTGGACAGTCATTACAACACATTATAACTGCAAAATTACCATGCTATTGTACACAGTTTGCAAATTTGGGGAGTATTTTTTTTAATGAATTGATTATATGCTTGGCAAAACCAGCTCTGTGTGAACTACAAAGCAGAAATTCAAGAGTTCAGTCCTACTGACATTAACAAGTATCAACTGAACAGCTTTGAAAAGATACATGACATTATGAATGTTACCACTTGAAAAAAGACACAAGATTTTCAGAGGAATTTTCATGCTTCTGATCATTGCTTTAACTAAAACATAACTATATACTAGACTTACACTATACATACTATTAGAGGCTACTTCACATAGACAACACTTTCAGGCTGAAACATATAAGACAAAATTTAAGGTGTCAATACCTGGAGATGCAGACAACTTTTTGTCTGTAACGACGGCAGTAGCTGTCTCAACATTAGATGCATCTGTCAGTTTCTGCTGATGCCCTGCAATTTTCTTTGTGAAAAAAAATTTTTTTTGGTATTCAATTAAATGAAAGCTAAAGCAAAAAGCAATGTATATCTTGCACTATCATCTCCTCCAAAATTGGACTAGTCGGAATTGCTCATCAAAACAGGCAGCAATAATAAAATGTAAACACATTTAATTCTACTAACACTGAAATTGCCTCAGACTATGATTTTTATAATCTTACATTACAAAGTTCTTTTTCCCTAGAAACAGTAATCTCTACACAAATTACGAGAAACATCTCATGTTCTAGAGAATCAGTTACACTTCAGTCCATCAACTTAAATCTAATATTCCATTAGAAAATGGGACTCTCTGTTACCAATGAGTGCTGGACTTCCTCTGTCTATGTAGTGAAATTTGGTGTTTCTTATCAGATATACAACAAAGCCAAACATGTGGAAGATTTTTAAGGAAAAGCCACAAGCATTCCGATATGACACCTCATTCACCATTGACCTTCTGGATGAGAAGACAACTTTTTAAAGTAATCTGTGGATCAAAGATGGGTAGTTGCCCCATTTATTCTGTGGATTGCACAAATACTTATATCTGTTTTTCTCAAGAATTCACATTTGTACATCTTCCATTGCTCAAACACCTTTTCCCTGTTTGAGCTCCTCTCCCACTCAGTCACTACTTTTCACAAAACTCTGAAGAACTCTGCTCTCAAATCTGTTTGAAATTCACTGACAGGTTGAGTTACTAGGTGGCGTAAGACTCACATCATCATTGCAAAAGCCTCATTTATGGAGCAAAGCTTAGAAGAGTGGTAAGAACACAAAACACATACGGAATACATCTATACACTATTTTGCAGAAACTATCTCCCTGCTTCACTTTGAAATCCTCCTCCAAGTTCTCCATTTCCCCCACTTTTGGGTTTGAATGGGGTTTTTTTTTGTGGTGGTGGTACTGAATAGAGGCAACAATTACAGATTTTTCCCTGCTTTAGTTTCAAAATTCTTCCTTGAACAATGTTATGCTTATAGGTTCATCGGAGCTCTGCCAGCTTTCTACATACACCAGTTACTATAAATACTATGCTTGGTTTCAGCAACTATCTAAAAGGAATCATAGAAGTAATTTAGCTTTATGGAAGAAAATTGTAAATTACAAGAGCCACTGCTTACTGTATGTTTTAATCCTTTTTAAAAGCACTGGTTTTTGCAGAAGGAAATTAAATAATTGCTGAAAAGTTACAAAAAGCAAGAGCAATTTCTTCCATTCTACTTACTGCCTGTTCTGTAAACTTGTTTACTTGTTTTTGAAGTTTTTGACATTCTTTGAATTTTTCCTTGTAGTGGTCAGCAGCCATTTGCAGACGAAGCTTCAGATCTTCAACTTCTCTGCGTAGTTCCTGCTCTACTGTGTTTAAAGTTTCCTTAAAAAAAAAAATTAGAAACTGTTCTCCCTTTTGTTCGAATACCACTATTTCCCAAAAAGCCTTTTTTCAATTAAAGAAAGCATAATGCTCTATGTCAGTACAGAAGAAGTTCCTATTTTCTTTGTGGGAAGGAGAGGAATAGAGTAGTAGAGCACAGATAGAGGGAGCATCTGTGCTACACTTCATTCCCAACAGGACACACTGAGGGAGTAAATAGGCACTGGTATAATACCAGAGGCAGCTAAAGAGGATTCTCATTCTATGGGCAGATTAATGTATACCAAAAGTCTGAACCTATACCTAATGTCTGAACACCGTCTAGGTGGTGTTCTAGCTATCTTATAGACAAGTATAGCCACATGGCAAAAATGACCATAACTGTATTCCATCACACTCACTATGTTTCTACTAGAAGTGGTTCAGTTGAGCTGCAACACTGATAAACGAGGCTAAGCAAACTACATTTACCAATTGGATGTACGCCGTATTCGGTTCCTTTCTGGTAACTGGAGTCATTCCGATGATCAGCAGCTACTTTCAGGATGCATTTCAAAGACATTGTATATAATTTAAATTCTTAGAAAAAACATGTAATTCTTGGATGTTTTAAATATAATAGTTCTTTTGAGGGTTGTACTATTGACTTCGTATTTGCTGCACCATATTAATGACTGTTTACCTCAATATATTTTTTCAAACTACTACATCATTACAGTAATCCCAGTAGCGAATTAATCAAATACAGCTGCAGTCACAGAAGATCCAGTACAAAGCTCACTTGAGTCAGAATGATGAAACTTATCTTAGTTCACTAGATTTTTATCCAAGACAAAGAAAGTCAAGACAGTTTCCATTACATTAATATTTTTATACTTATAAATACCAAAACAAATTAACTTTGACCACAAATATTGGAAGGACCCATAAGAATCAAGAGAGAATCCATCAATGAGGAAAGAACATTATTTTAAAAAATTTATCAATCAATTTTCCTATCTGAATCGATTTTTAATGCTACTGTGGCTCACAGAATTAAGAAACCAACAGAATTCAAAACAATATAGATAACTACTGTATTATTCTGTGAAAATAATCCGCGGGTGGAAAGGAGTTGCTGTACGCAGTAGCAGGAACGTTCTTTCTTACCAACCTTCCAAATCAGCTAACATGTACTTGATTTAAGGTAGTACCTTGAGCGTCGCAAGACAGTTTGATAATAATTTGTACTAATCATTCAGAAACATATTTTATTCCCCAACTTCAGCAAAACTAGCTCTGATAGATTTTACAAATACAGATAAACTTCAGTACTAAATACTGACAATTTACCTGTTCATTTTTCAAAGCCGTGATCTTTTTAAGTTCACCTAAAGCATCAGCAAGTTGCTTTTTCAATTTTTCATTTTCCACACGTGCACTATGAAGATCTGCCATCGTCTTATCTCGCACATTTACTGCATCACTCAGCTCTTTTGACATTAGAACAGCTTCTTGTTTGCTAGCCTGAATCTGATCTTCAGCTTTCCGAAGCTGTTCTTTTAAAATACTTGCCTCCTCCTGGGAAAGAGAAGAGAGAGAAGAGAATCCATCATTTTTTAATTCAAAACTTAAATAAAGGTTGGTATAGGGATTAAAAACATTTGAAACAAACACCAAGTTTTCCTGGTGGCTTTAGCAAAATCACTAAATCAAGAAGTCAGTAGACAAGTACCATCTTCCCCATTTGCCATCTTTGCTAACAATGGTGTTCAAATACATTTTACTATGACATAAAGGCAAAATTAAATATTATTATTTTATCTATACTGGGTTTTTGCTGTACTTTCAGCTTTAGTTTTAAACATATGCCAAGAAAAGTATTTCTGTTTTCCAGAATATCTTTGTTCTTATCACCGTAGAACTCCCAACAGGCACAAATGGCCATCCAGCTTCAAACCCAAAGTTCACCCCACAGTAAGACACTGCAGGTAACAACAGAGTAAGCGGTCTTACAATGCCTACAACTGGTTGACGTAAGACACTGTAAAGCAGCTTTGGGATGTTTTTCTCACAGCTCCATTTCCCAAGATCTTGCACAACAAGCTCTCCAGAAGGAACTGAGAACAAAGAGTAATGAAGAGCAAGCTGCAGCATGCAGCACCAAGAGTCTCAGCACTGCTGCAGCTCTTTAGGGCAGCCCAAGGACCAACTGACCAAGCTGCACTACTGGCCTCTCATTCCTCAGAGAAGCCCAGAATCACAAAAAAAAAAAAAAAAAAAAAAAAAAAAA
>Ga0065711_1027056_pt1 | contig 54972 bp, 23 predicted proteins | sample Hoacrofraction12_FD_59098 | JGI IMG/M metagenome (GOLD analysis project Ga0065711, IMG submission 59098) | Hoatzin crop microbial communities from Cojedes, Venezuela - Epithelial fraction 12 v2 (version 2) | ecosystem: Host-associated > Birds > Digestive system > Esophagus > Crop | place... | reverse complement strand
GTGGCCAATGCCCCACGTCTGTCAGTGCCCTCAAAAGAGGTGTTTGGACAATGACCTTCACAGTATGCTTCAACTTCTGGTCAGCCCTGGAGTGCTCAGGCAGCTGGATTAGACAACCCTAGTAGCTCCCTGCCAACTGGAACTCTTCTATTCAATTTGATTTGACTTGATTTGATTCGATTCATTAGGTAAGAAAATGGAGTTTTTTCAATGTAATTTTGCCTGAACTATTACTGTTCATCCATTGAGAAGGGCTGGGCTAATGCCAGGTGTTCCTGGCATCGCCCACAACTTCTGCCCATACAGTGCAGAAACCCTGTAATACACACATAGGTGTTGGAGGTTTTACTGAAGTTTCCAAAACGTTGGTGTGAAGGAAAACCTCAAAAAACCACCCCAAAACACAAGCCTTAGTACACGAAAATAACCGCATACCTGCACATCTGCGTCCTGTCTGCTGAAGCTAAAAAGAGAATAGATAGCAGGGACAACTTCACTGTTGCATCAGGCCCCTGCCTGGATGGAGGCACCCTGCGCCCACATCATGCGTGAGGGGTGCAGACTTCCTGCCCTACCCGTTTCCATGCTCTTAACAAACAGTTTCATTCTCTGACCAAAGGCTTATCTGCAAATAACCCACCTTTCCGGCACATAAAATCATTTGTTTACACATCTTCACCTGCCTCTAAAGATCAGTGCTCCTGCGATATCAGGAAATACCCATTGAAGTAGTTAACACCTCAGAAAGAGAATCCACTAAAATACAGGAGGGATCTAAGGTCTTTCCCTATACATGAAAGGAATGTAATAAATAGTATCAGAAAAAAACGGGAGTCTAGTGTTAAAAAGTCGAAAACTAACAGGCAGGGGAATTTGTGTAAATAGTCATAGCTCAGTTGAAGTCAATGGACCTATGACAATTTACACTCACCAGGGATATAGGCCATGAATTTTGCTACCAGATGCTCACTGAATGTAGCAACAGACCCCAAAAGCAAGATTTCCTTGTGTCTAGCATACAACTTGGATAAATGTTAACAAATAGCCTTTATTTTTGTGCTTATTATTTTAAAAGTAGCAAATCACAGTATCCCTAAAAAAAGTACTTTGTCACGTCTACCAAACAGGGCAATTGTGCTGCATTTGATTTGAATGTTTATCTGCTAGCTCCTAAAAAAGTACATTCCGAACTGCAACTCCAGATTCAATCTCTAAGAACAGTAAAAAAATAACAGTTGATCTTTATTCTATTGATTCTATTAAATGATGGATTTGTTAACGTTAAGCAAAGTATCTGAGACACTGTTTTAAGCCAGGTAACAGATAAAGCAATTAATTGAAATGTCACTAGCAAAAACACAGCTGCAAATAGTGTTTGTGACAAACTAGGGAAAAGTAAGTTGCTTGTCAAACAGCAACTTTTAAACAACCACTTTATGTTCAGTCTAATGCAATGATTTCCATAACGGATTATAAAATCAGTATTTTTTAACACAAAACTCAGGCTCCAAAGTCTGTCTCTAAAACATAGTCCAAATAATGGTTTAAACATCTATTCCGATGACACCATGAAAGGAGTATGCTCTTAAACACAAGGTATTTAAAAAGCATTTGAATGCAAAAAAGAGGGAGGACATCAATAGGGTTTAAGCATATGCCTTCACTGAACCATGAACCAAAAAGTTCTCACTAGGCATTGCCTTAATTGGGCATTAGCACTACTAACTGAGCTGTACCCTTGCTAAAAGATACAATGTTCAATTACTAAGTGGATAAAATCAACTGAAAATGGTATTGCCTTCCTTTATTCACAGAATCATCATCTATCAGTCCTGTAACAAGAAAAACACACAGCCTTCACCAGCAAAGATGCAGAAGAGAAGCAAACATACAAACCTGTGGGAGGATGCTCATTAGATAACACTACATGGTGCTGTGGTTTGATGGTATCGCAGGTATTCACATATTTAGTATTGCTTTACATACTTCGAAAAGGTTTCAGTGTATGAAAAACTGTTGCTGTTCCAAAATACAGTAATCACATATGGAAGTAGAGACATGGGTGGCAGGATGGATCTTACTACAGTAAGCTGTGTAAAAAAGTCAAAGAAGCAAAGCTAAGCAAGGACATCTATGTCCTGAATTTCTGCGAGGACGGTCCCTGGAGGCAGAATCCGCCATAATCCTCTGACTGACACATGTAACTTCAAACAGATGATCTAGTATTACTTCTACCTACAAACTACCTCTTTCAATTTACTCAAATGACATTTTTGTAAACTCTCCCTCTGCTTTCATAGGTGTCACCACGCTGCTATGAAAACTTGAAATCAGGTGAGTCACCTGGCAATCCAAAGAAGGCTGCAGGTCTGTTTTGCTGAGTGTCGTATATTTTTAACAGAAACATCTCTGTTACAACCAGGGTTACTGAAGAACTGAAAAATAACCTGCAGAAAACTACTTTCAACATACAGGAATATGGATCTGGCCATGCAGCATTCCAGCTTCTCGCTCAGCAAAGAAATCATTATGAGTCTCCCCCCTCACCTGCTTTTTTTAAAGGCAATTTATCCCTCTCAGTGTGTTATAACTGTGTAATAAATTGTCTCCATCTGACATCCCGAAGGAAACCCAGCAGGGCCAACAAGGCCTCTGAAGAGCCTCCAACAAGCAGCTCCCTAATACCCCCGCTACCAGAGGAAAGCAAAATTCTTCTTCTCTTTTAGCCTCCCTCATCCTGTCATGTCACCCTGAGTAAGTACACAGGCAGATTTTATGCACAAATAGAAATCTTATATTATTGTTCAGTTCATTAAAATCCATCAACGGAATTTTACATGTATGCCAGGAAGACAGGTAGGACATAGAAAGTCTTGAGAGAAAAGAAGACTAAGAAAGTGTGGTCAAAAATAGCCAGTTATATAAATCCAAGGAGAAGGGTGGTTGGGGGGCATACAAGAAAGACAAAGGAGTAATTTAAAACAAAAAACTAAAGTCCATGAAAGTGCCTCAGGCTTTCTGGTTTAGGTTTTTTTCTTGAATGATGGGAAATACAAGTTTTCTGCACATTGCTTCCTAGCTTCTTAGTAGAGGTTAAAAAGTTGAGATGTTTTTGTAAAAAAAAATTGCTAAAAGCCATTACTAATTAAAAATTGTTTCAGAATTAAAAATGTTTTAACTGACCATGCCATTAAAAATGTATGACTTTTGAAAGTATCTGAGCAAAAGAAAAAATGATAATAACTGTATTGGCGAAATATTTTTTCTTCTTTCTTCTTTTTTTTAACATAACATAGGTAGCTCTTCTATTTCAGCTAACACGGAGATTATACACCTGACAGCACAGAGCTTTGTGAAACAGCCAGAAATTATAATAGCATCAGCTATAAACTGGTTACACAATCATAGGTGCATGCAAGTGTTCATATTCAAAGTCTTTCACAGAACATTTTTATTAAAACTACAGAAACATCAACTATTTATAACCATATTATACTTAAGTGTCAGTTCTACGGTAATTTTTCCAGTCTTAAGGAAAAAATAGCATATTCCATTTATCCAAAAACCCTAGCATCAACTAAATTACTTCTTTGAAAAGTCTAAGCAATAATAGGAAATACTTTATTGCTTCTGTTACTTTTTATGGATACAGTATGAATGACTTATTCTAGGCATTGCTGCAGAAAGTTAGTTTCTGAATTCTTCCCAAATAGGGAGGCTGTTTTCATAGCTGCTCTTGACTTTGTAGAATTTACATGAGCTGACATTTTCCACAGTCCAAAGTTAATTTTTTTTCTTTTTCACTTCAAAAGAAATGGTCCAGCTGTTTCAAAAAGTGAGGCCAGAGAATATTAGCATTTTTCTCTTTAGGGAAAAAAAAAATTAGAACGCATAACAAAACCACTACCATGAAAAGGAGCAGCCATTTTGGTGTCATGCTACTGTGTTCCCTTGCTGTTGAGCAGACACCTGAGACTTCCTGGAACATACCTTTTGCTGTTCCCACGAAACACTACCCAAATTTGCCCAGCCTTTACATCATTTCCAACTTCATGTGCTCAGCCCAGCCTACAAGAATGAAGACGACACGTCCTCCAAATGCCCTGTCTACAGCAAGTTCTGCAGACATTCGTGAGAAAATAAAACTTCTTGGCACCCTTGTCAGGGCTAGAACCCAAGGTTAACTGAGGCAATGGTATGAGGAGTTTGATGATGGCCCAAGACGAGAGGGCCTACGGGAGTGTGAGCAAGAGGCAGGTCACGGATGCATAAAGGGACGACCACCAGCAGGGCACACCATTGTCTAAACTCTGGAGCAAAACCTATTAATTTTTGTGTCTCGTCATTTACTTCTGTCAATAGATGAGTATGTGCCTCTTCTGGTCTGTTCTGGTCTGTGTTGAGGACAGCAGTCTATTATTAGCATCATCCGCTTGTTGGCTGGCTCCAGCCACCGAGGTTTGGGTGGTATGGCTAAGCAATCCAGAACTCATGAAATAATTCTGGTGTATCATCGTAATTCCACATAATAGGATTGCTGATTTTTTCTAAATGAGGAAAATTGCCTTTTTCTGCATAGGACATTCTATGCCAGTTTTAATCAAAGCCTCTGGAGTTCTCAAGAAATAAAAATAAACAGACGCTCCTCTACTTCAGCCACTGGAAGAGGGTAGAAAGGAACAACCTTTGGCTCCACAGCTATCTTTTGTTGGGGCTGGACGCACAGCACCCTGAATCACCCAACAATCCTGGGAGTCCTGGGTATCCATCCATCCCTCATGTAATCCCAAATGATAATTTCCCCATACTTTGCTGGCTTTGGACTTAAAATCACTTACTGAATGCTTATCAGACCTCATTTCCAAAGACTCCTCACTTCTTTTTTTCCCTATGTATAACCAATTAATATCTGAATGTCACATTTTTCATTTAAATCTTCCCACAGTATAGTAGTGGATACTGCATTGCATCTCAGGCAAAGCAAAACAGCTCACATTCCAAAATCAGAGTTATAATTTATTTTCACATGCTGCACACATGGATGCTATGCAAACATTGTTTACTTGACAGGCTGTGAGTAGCAATTGCACCAGCACCACAGCTCTATAAACTGATCTGATCAGGCTTAATATTAATAAACTCTTCACTAATCAAAACATGTAGAAAACTCAATTAGGAAAACAAATGCTTCTCCAAGTTTAACATTTCAGCATGTAGTTCTTAATGCTTGAAAACTAAGACCCTGCATATACCGATACATCCGTCAGTCTGATCACCCATTGCATATTCTTGCTAGAGTGCTTGAGTCCTGGAACTACTGATCTTGTAATATTTTCTTTCCTCTCCTCAACCTAATGCTGAAATAAAAAATATGCAGCTAATCTTTGTCATCCACTGAGGCTGTCTTTTCCACATTAATTACTAAACACAGCATGAATACGCTACCTTGCAGCTACCAACAATAACTGGGGAGTATCACCACAGCAGCTCAGAGTCAAAAACCAGCCACAGTTTTAGCTTTGTTAACGCAGCACACTCACAAGTATGCCCTTCTTCTAACTTTCAGATTCCTGTGTAACTTAGCAGATCTTACAGTTAATGTTTTTATTTAACATGCAACATTTCATGGTTGGACTTGATGATCTCAAGGGTCTTTTCCTACCTAAATGATTCTATGATTTTAGGTAATAAATTGTAATCCATTACAGAAGAACGTAAAAAGACAGTCTGCCCGCCTTCTGTTGAAAGCATAGGTTTGTGCCCGTGTGAAACAATATTTTTGTTATGCTCCTAGCTGCTGAGACAGCCTCTTCTTACTCTGGAGGATAGACAGACTGTCTCTATTTCGGGGATTGTGGTAACACTGCACATGTTCCTTGGGGAGGCAGATGGTATGCTGGGTGAAGAACTGGCTGAACAGCAGGGCTGAAGGGGTTGTCACGAATCGGGCTACATCTGACTGGTGGCCAGTCACCAGCGCAGTTCCTCAGGGCTCAATTCCAGGGTCAATTCTCTTCAATATTTATATCAATGATCTGGAGACAGGAGTTGAATGCACAGCTGGTACGTTTCCTGACCATACTAAACTGGGAGGTGCTGTTGACTCTCTCGAGTGACTGTGAGGTGTGTGCTCACAGTGTGAGGTGCTGTGAGGTGCCTCGACCCCTTCTCTGCTCCATGCTGAAGCAGCCCCATCCCCACAGAGCCTCCTTGCCTCCCCTGAGCCCCTCTGGTTTGTCAAGCTGTCTGCGGGACCCCAAATGGGACGTAGTGCCCAGAGGAGGCCTGGTGGGTGCTGAGCAGAACGGATCACCCTTGTGCCATCTGGCTAGGGGAGAGAGACGGGAGAAGACCTTCCAGAGTGAGCCAAGTGCTGCCTTTGATGCCCCATGGGAGGAAGCAGGGGAGCCCCAAGGGCTGGCCAGCAGTGCTGGGGTGTGGGGAGAGCCCGCAGGACTTTGTCCTGCAGCCCCCCAGGGAGGCACGATGTGTCATCCAGCGAACCCTCTTGCCATATGTGCCTGGAGACGTCTGCCCCGGCCAGAGCGACCTGACAGGGCCCTGGGAAGACATGGCTGAAGCCTCGGTGCCTGGTGGGAAACACCAATGCCGAGCCCAGGGCAAGAGTTGAGGGGACGGAGTGGGCTGTGGCATCACCCACGACGCTCGCCCCAGCATCGCCGTGGCCCCAGCGCACGCGTCGGGGTTGGCGATGGCCTGTTGGAATGTCCTCGAGAGACGGGTTCTGATTTCACCGAGTCCCTGAAGGATGGGTTCTGTTGTCAACGACGGATGGGCTGCAATGTCACCTAGCGATGGATTGTAACCAGGAGCCCCTCGCTGCCTATAGCCGGGCACCGAGCCCCACCCGGCTGGCTCGTGCCCACACTCCAGCTGAGCACTTTGCGAGGCTGGAGTGTTGAGCACCGCTTTGGTGCTGGTGTCCTGCTCAGGGAGCTGTTCTCTGCCTTCCATGCCTGACGCCAGAGCCCCTCAGAGATTACCCCCGTCCTGCCAGCCTCAGGCAGCTGGGGCACCCAGGAGCCGCGCTCACAGCAGTAGAGGTGAGCTGAGGGGGAAACCTCACCCTGGGCACCTGGGAGGGTTTCCTTCTTGAAGGGACCTGGGCACTTCTTCCACCCCTCCCCGGGCCAGCCAGTGACCGTGGCCTCTCTGCCTTTTCTAGCGCGACACCAGCTGCTGCATCACCCGGTGCCCATCGAGGGGAGTGTTTTGTCATCTCCAGCTCCCCCCAGCCCACCGCAGCGGGTGGAGAGCACGGCCACAGAGGTGAAGGATCGGTGCCCAGTGTGCCTGGACAGCTGGGATGATGCCGCCTATGTGATGCCGTGCCTCCACCACTTCTGTTACTGGTGCATCGTGCGGTGGGCTGAGAGCAAGCCTGAGTGTCCCCTCTGCAAGAGGGGGATCCAGTCCATCTTGCACTCAGTGCAGGTGGACGACGACTTCGAAGAGGTCATCATCAGACCATCCAGGCTGACATCAGCTGGCACCCGGAAGGCAGGAGGAGCGCCCCTGGACCCAGGCACCCAGAGCCCCCCTCGCCCTGCCACACCCCAGACAGCAGCAGTGGAGTCGGTGCCCAGGGCTGCAGTGGGCAGCCTCCAGCCCGGCACCTGGGCGGACCTCTTCAATGAGCCCCTGGCTCTCCTCCAGCGCTTTCTGCCCTGGCTGCAACAGCAGCTGGGGCAGATCTTTGCGGAGGAGCCTTCAACAGCAGCCATGCTGGAGGACCTCATCGTGTCCGTCCTGGGTGTCTTCGGGCTGGACGCAGCTGTCCTGGTCAGGCTGCTGGAGGTCAGCCTGCAGCTTTGCACGGTGGCATTCGTGCAACACCTCATCGATGTCGCCATGCAGCGCTGCAGCCGGGAGGCCCCTCATCTGCTGGGCCTGGAGGATGGCCTCGCTGCCGAGGGGCGGGAGGGCAGCCCTGCAGCGGCCCCTCGTCCTGCTGCCTCCCAAAGGGGGTCTCCTGCCCCTGGCCCGGACCCCTCCAGCAGCCCAGCAGCAGCCCACACAGAGGAGCACCCCAGCACCTCCACCGCTGCTCTTCACGGGGGTCCCAGCAGCCCCCCAAATGCCCCTGTTCCCACCCACGGGGAGCAGGAGGGGGCCACATGATGGGCCAGGGGAGGCTCTGGCAGGGCCTTCCTCTCCCAGCCGGGGCAGGGACCACCACCTTGCGGGGCCACGGCGAGCCCCGAAAAGGAGGGCCCACCAGCTCCCACGACCCCTCCCAGCCCCCCAGGAGGCCACCCCGCTGGCAGCGCTAGAGCCAGGCCCAGCGGCTGCCAAAACCAGGGCTGGGCCAGCAGCTGGGGCACGTGCCGGCCTGCAAGTCCATCACTAGGCTCTCCCTAGTGATGATCTGGGCACACGTCACCAACCGGGAGGTGTCCAGGGCCAGCCCGTGCCCCACTGCTCATCTCCTCAGCCCTGTCCTCCTCCCCATCACACCCGCTGCCCCCACGACCCGGGGCTCTGCTCTCCTAAAAGCCTGCGCTGCCCACTGCAGCCTTGTGAATGCAGCGTCCAAATCCCTCCTACTGCACGGAGTCACGGCTTGGGGCTGCTCTCGGCATCACCCCAGGATCCTACCCTGACGAGGCAGGAGCCCCAGCGTCTTTAACCAGGGGAAGCACAAAGTCCTGCACCTGGGGAGGGACAATGCCAGGCTCCAGCACAGGCAGCAGGCTGCCCGGCTGGAAAGGAGCTTGGCAGAAGAAGCCCTGCAGGTCCTGGTGGGCACCAAGCTGACAGGGAGCCAACAACGCGCCCTTCCCACAAGGAACACTAACTGTGTCCTGGGCTGTGTCAGGAGGAGTGAGGTGAGGAAGGTGAGCCTTCCCCTCCACTTGGCACTGGTGATGCCACAGCTGGAGCGCCGCGTCCGCTTCTGGGTTCCCCAGTAGGAGAGAGACATGCATGTACTGGAGAGAGCTCAGCAAATGGCCGTGAAGACCAATAGCACACTGGAGAATCTCTCCTCTGAAGAAAGGCTGAGTGAGCTGGGACTGGGGAAGAGGAGGCTCAGAGGGCATCTCATCAATGCAAAGAAAAGGCCTGAAGGGAGGCTGCAGAGAAAACGCAGCCAGGCTCTCTCCAATGGTGCCCTGTGACAGGAGAAGGGATACTGAAGGGAAGTCTGGACATGATGCTGGGGCAGCAGCTCTAGCCGTCTCTCTGCTGGAGCAGGCGGCCCTGACAGGATGACATCCTGAGGTCCCTTCCAACCTCAGCCTTCCTGGGACTCTGTGAAAGTACTTGAGCTGTGTAAAAAATCCATTCTAATAACTTCGTTTTGGTTCTCTGCATTAAAGAAGGAAAGTAGTACAATTCTGCTCTGCTGACACTTCTTAGCCATCCTCAGCACACACACCAGGACGGATGGCACAGGTGCAGTTTCTGCTACAAAGTCAATGGACTGAAATCTAGGACTGCTAGGAAAGACTCAGAACCATTGCGCTACGATTTTTGCCTGTCAAATTGCTGGGGTGTTCAAAGAGAACAGCTGCATTTTCAGCTGCTCTGTATGCAGCAGCTGCTGCTGCAGCTCCTGAGAGCCACCCCAGAGTGGGCTGCGTGGCACAGGTCCCTCTCTTCCCAGCAGTTGCTGAGTCTGTACTGGGAAGTCTGAACTGGATGAACAGTTTCGGAAAATGCTGAGGGCCTTCCTGGTCGCACTCGTATCACGAGGCATTCCTATACCATCCCCAGCAGGGGAAGAGCCGAGGGACTGAAGAGGCTGAAGCTGTAGGAACTGAAGATTTTGATAGTTCAGCACACCAAGTGCGATTTTAATCTTATCACTGCTGTCTCTTTTGTACGTCTTTACTTCATGTTGCCTAAGAAAAAACCCTCCCCTTTAAACAAATTGATTTGCAAACTGCCCTATGAGCTTATATAATCCCCCCAGCTATATCTTCTTGTATCTTACTGGACGACTCCAAGACAGATTCACTGCTGGCCAAGGCAGAGCCCATCAGTGATGGCGGTAGCACCTCTGTGACAACGTGTTTTAGATGGGGGGGGGGGAAATCCCTGCAGCAGGAGAGAGGAGTGAGATGATGTGTGAGCAACAACTCTGCAGACACCAAGGTCAGTGAAGATGCAGGGCGAGCAGGTGCTCCAGGTGTCAGAGCAGGGAGTTTTCCCCTGAAGCCCGTGATGCAGACCATGGTGAGGCAGGCTGTCCCTCTGCAGCCCATGCAGGTCCATGGTAGAGCAGACCTCCACCTGCAGCCCATGGAGGAGCCCACACCAGAGCAGGTGGATCTCTGAAGGAGGCTGTGACCATGTGGAGAGCCCGTGCTGGAGCAGGGTCCTGGCAGGACCTGTGGCCACATGCAGAGAGAGGAGCCCACGCTGGAGCAGGTTTCCTGGCAGGGCTGGTGACCTCATGGGGAACGCACACTAGAGCAGTCCATTCCTGAAGGACTGCACCCTGTGGGAAGGCCCCACCCTGGGGCAGTTTGGGAAGAACTGTGGGCTGTGGGAAGGGCTCACGTTGGAGAAGCTTGTGGAGCACTCTCTCCTGTGGGAGGGAGTCCACACTGGAGGAAGCGAAGAGTGTGAGGAGGAAGGAGCAGTAGAGACAACATGGGATGAACTGACTGCAACCCCCACTCCCTGTCCCCCTGCTCCTCTTGGGGGGAAGAGAGAAAATCAGGAGTGAAGTTGAGCCCGGGAAGAAGGGAGGGGTGGAGGGAAAGTGTTTGTAAGATTTGTTTTTACTTCTCATTATCCTACTCTGATTTGACTGGCAATAAATTAAACTAATTCTCCAAGTTGAGTCTGTTTTGCCCATGACAGTAATTGGTGAGTGATTTCCCTGTCCTTATCTCAACCCCTTTATTCCCAAGGGAACAACAACAACAACAAAATTGTATATTTCTACTTCCATTACCAGAAATAAAGAAAACCATTCCTCTGCCCGACCCTCACTCCCAGCCTTTTGCTTCATATTCTTCTTGCTCTCTAACAGATCATTCATGGTTTTGGACGACCTGCTCCACAGTCGCGTTCTCTCCTTTACAGCATCTCCAGTCTTTTCCCCCAGTCAGGATGACAGACCAATCCTTCCATAAAGTGCCAGTGCACCATACAACCAGCCCAGGATTATGTCTTCCAAATAGAGTAAATAAAATTAAAAAATCACTATGTGAATGGAACAAAGTCTGTAAGCTTAAATAGCCTAATCTAATTAAATAATGTAATCTATGAATTATTCAGTAAAATGCATTCTATTGAAAAAAATAAGGGGGAATGGTAATGGAAAAAAAGCCTACAGATTTTCTAAAAACTGAACACCATATTTATGCCTCAGAAAACATTCATACAAAAACACAACATATTTCTTACAGAAAAATAAGAAGTACACAAACAGGAATGCAGCCAACGCATGTGTCTTTAGCAACCTTTTCCAAAAGCAGTCAGCTTGCATTTTTCAGTTTCAGAAATAAAAGGCTTGGTCCATATGATTAAAGTTATTAGCCAACAAGTGTATATGCCTTCCTATATTCATGTAATCTTATCTATTTCTTCAACCATTTAGGCAGCCAGTGACATGTATTGTAGTGCCCTTCTTCAGCATTTACAATGTCCCCTGAGGATTGTATGACTAAGCTTAAAAAAAGTGTTAATCAGAAAATACTATTTAACCTAATAAGGCTTTTGTACTCATTGCAGAGAATATATGACAATGTGAGATCAATGCCACGGAAATGGTTGCGGTATACTGAATGCATTGTGTTTAGGAGTATACAGAAACATCACTGAGCTCCTTTGATTACACTGAAACATTAATTTCAACAGATTAGTCCTTTCCTTCAGTATAACTCTATATCTTGCTGCTTACAGTCCTTTTTTGGCATATAAACTAGCAGAGTGTAACTGACTTCTTTCTCTTGTAACAATTAACTCTCCGCACAGTCAGCAAACACCCTGTGTTCCAAGATACAACGTCCAATTCTCTTTCACTCACATGCCAGAAGAGAGCAGTGAAGCTGAGGAACTACAGAGCAGGAGACCTGGGGCGCCCAGGAGACCTTTAGAAATGAGTCTTTAGCTGTATGTCTAGGCACACAGTCACCCGTGAAACACTGCACGAGCGGAGCCTCAACAGAACATCTGTTCGGATAAAGTGAACATACTGCCATCACCCATGCAGCCTTCCTCTGAATGACATACAGAGGCAGAAAGGATCTGACCGAATACAGGACACTAATCAAAACAGAAAATCAAAAAGTTGGTAAGAAAACACTTGTCTACTTATCATTCAGATGCTGGAAAAAGCAGTGGTTATAAACTCAGCTAAATTATAATGTTTACATTTCTTTTACAGGTAATTTCTTACTATTTACACAAAACAACGTCCACTGTGTGTATCTGAAGTTAGGTGAGACTCATTCCTTTAGTTGCTTGCATTACACTTTTCTGAAGCTGTCTTCTCTGTCTCTCTACCTCAATCAGATAAAGATCTTTACCTAATCCTATGAATTAAACAGTACACTGAGCTTCAAAACGGAACTTTTGCTGCCTATCGATCAGATTGCTTTTAGGAAAGGTAGCATGTTGTTTGACTGAAAAATCTGGCAGATTGCTTGGAAAATAGAATATTCACTTGAACTGTTAGTTAATGTTTGGGCTCACTGTGTTTGGAAACCTCTCCTGTTTGTCATTACTCATGTGGTTGCCTAAATACTGAAAAATAGTGAATTGTGCATTTTGATACCATTGACTACTTTCTTAGTCTTTTGTGTCTTACTTCAAGTTCCAAATACCCACAGATACTTAAGAATCTCAGTTTTCATTAAAAGTTTTCAATCTTGTGGCTGCAGAGAAAAAGCTGAAAAGAAATAAAGCAGAAAGTGTAAGTAAACAAAACTCCATGTTTCCCCACTTTCTGACTCTGTAGCACAAAAACCCCCACAAACCAAACCCAGTCAGTCCGTTGACCAATTTTCTTGAAATCAGTTGCAACTTTGTATTTCCAAATTTCAAAGCAGAGGCTATTGTAGCAACTGTTCAAAACACTAAGGCTATTTCTACCCGGAAATGCATTTTCTCCACAGCAGAAATCTGGGAAACTAGGTGCATGACTATTTAAAGATTGTATGAGAGATGCTTAGTCTTGTACGCACTTCTAGGGTCACGGTAATATTAACTGTAAGGACAACTACATATAGGCTGTGTATCTCAGGTATGTCACAGCCCTCTCAGGTAATTCCAAGATCTAGGACGTGAATGGGACATCGAGGCCAACACACAGGGCTGTTGACATTCGCCTAGGACTGGAGAACATCTCTGGACAGACTTACCTGCTCTTCAGCTGACTGAACGCTTCCTGCGTTCTTTCTCTCCTCAGCACGTCCCCTGGCTCCCAGAGCTACTCTGTCTGTGCTCACGATGCTGAGGACATGCAGTAGCTCTGTGTTTGAGGTGGCAGCTCCATCGCTTTGTTTTTCTTTACTAAGAAAACAACCCCAGACCAGAGCCAGGCAAAGAGAACGCAGATTCAGGCTGAGAAGAGCTAGCAGTCAGTTTTGGCATAGAATGACTCTCCTCAGGCAAACAAACTAAGACTAAGGACTGATTGCCCATTAATTAAGACAAGGCTGAAGGAATTAGGCAGGTATTTCAAGCTAATTGCTCAAATGCCCTTTCCAAGACTTCAGGGAAAATACCCCAGAGCATGCTGACTCATTGGAGTAAGTCAGTTTCTTTCCAGCCATGCAGAGATACAAATCTGGATATATAGGCAGCAAAATTCCACTGTGTGAAAGCTGGTGAAAAGAACTAAGCAGAGATAACACAGGCAGATTTCAAGCACTTGTCTCTTACACTGACAGAGGGCCTTCACAAAAAAAAACCCAAGCTATGCCAAAACTCGACAGTAAATGACATCGTAAGCAGAATACAAAGGTTTTGCTTAGACTGCAAGTTAAGCACACATTTGATGAGACTGGAAACACCTAAGCTGTTTGCATTTACAGCTAAATCATTCTTCCTCACAGTGTATGAATACTTATTTTCCCCAAAGTGCCTTGAGTTTTTCTAGACTGAAGAAAAAAAATTCACTGTCCTGAGCAGCTCCTTAATTTGGAGTGTGGATTAAACCCCCGTGCATGTACCTTCTGTGAATGTTTTGGAGAATCCTAAAGTCCAGTAACCAAAAGCAAGCTCAGTGGTACTGCCAGGCTACTGCAGCCAAAAGCAGGCGTCAGGCTTGTTGTTCCAGGTGTAGGGCAGCCCATGGCAGTATGGCTTCTGGACTGCAGCCAGTTGGGTGACTGCAGTCTCACTCAGAGAGGTGCATCCTCTTTCCTGACAGTCACTTTTTCCTAACAGTCACTCCTTCTCTTCTCCAGCTACGTATTCTACGTTTTTCCTCAATTTTTCTGCCCCATGAACAGTATTTGCTGGAGTAGTTCTAAACAAAGGATTGGCGAGCCTTTCTGTGCACTTTCAAGTGTGAAACTTAAATTAATCCTTAAACAACTCCAAAGACCAAAATTGTTTCATGCAGCCTGCTTTAGTATTTTGTCTGTTTTCTTCGACTGTGAGGTCTCACTTACACACCAGGGCTACATTTGGCAATAGAAGTAATATAAGAATGCTATAGCCAGCCTGTTATTGTTATTTATTGAGTTTACTTCCAATCTTGCCTAAAAGAAAACTAGGGCTGAGCCCAGTCTTTTGTCATCATCCCTTTTACTCATTTTTGCTGAAGTTTGTGTCTAGGTGCTTATTGGTTCAGTTTACGAACTCTGCCGTTAGACTTCCCCCAGAGCTAAGTTTATTGGCTCAAGCTATAATGCATCTTGCATGCTTGTACATGTGGCAAAGAAAAATTAGTAAACATTTCCAAGTCATAGTCAAGGAGAACTCAACAGCCATGAAAGTCATGAGGTCTTCTGTTCATGCTCTTGGCCAGTAAATAACAACATTCTAAGAAAGCCAGCAAGTCAATGAGGGAGCCATATGAGGTGAAACACAATGTGTTTTAATGGCACATCTATTGCAAGAGTAAACTTGTAGCTACTTTCATTTTTTTGATATATAAAAGAAAAACAGTTACATGACACGACAAAATAAAGAAGAATAATCGACTGCAGGATAACTAAGAATATTACTTTACAAATTAGCAAGTTCACAAAGTGTTTGGTTTAAAAATTTTGTTTAGAATTTTAAAATGCATTATATACCATAATTTGGTTTAAATGTTTGTGTGCAATTAATGCCACAATGCTTTCATTTTTAAGTTGTTCTTTTACCCATACAGCTTTACATATGCTTTATGGTACATACAAGATCCTGCTTGCTGCAGAAATTCACAAGTTAGTATATTCACTGAATATTGCTGAAAATGTAAACAAGCTTGATGAACATACCAAAATTACAGCTTGTTGGTAAAATATCTCTAAACTACAGAGTGGAGGTCATACCATTTAGAAAGCCTCCCAGACTGCTGAAATGTTCCTGAATCCTAGACTGTCATATAAGATGATTCAAATATTTATAATAATCATGGCTGAAACTTTAAAAAGGAGACTGGTCAATGTTACACATATGAAGTTGTAGGAATCTTGCATGATCTTCACAAGTCCTCCTCTAGAATATTTTGAAAGTATGGCAATTAATGGTTCCCTGAAAGACATTCATGAAGTTAATAAATGTTATGATATAAAGGCTTTTCCCAAATCTTAGTATATGCTTGTGCATGGTTTTGTTAGAGACTTCAGGGTACTAATTTAAATAATGAAAATAATACAAATAATGCAAAGTTATTAATCACCTTTTACTGCAAATGACAGAAAATCCTAAGGTGAAAACTGGCTACTTCAGAACATGCAGAAGGTTCACAGTATATTGCCTGAAATTTGTGTATGTTCAGCAGACTGTTCAAACCTGTGGAGGGTTAGATGATGGTCTCAAATTCTGTTGGACTAAAAAAAACAACTCAGGCACCAAAGACGACCATATTTGCTGCATCTTAGAGACGCACGATATTTAACACATTTTCATAATATAAGTTATTATATGATTTAACTCTTTGTGTCCATCTTTTTAAGGATTTACAGTACAATAAACAATCTAGACAAAATTTTGACTCCAAGTTAAAAAAATGAAGTGCCAAATCATTTCTTGAGTTTATATCTGCTTTTATTATTTCTTTGGATACTTTTTAAATTTATAGATTTCCATTTTGTATTTAATTTTCAGTATCTTTACCACTCTGCTGTCACTCTGGCCACATTCTCTGCTCTGAAAGAACTTCTCTGTCCTTTCAAATTGCGCAATCTTTTTTACTCATTACTCCCTTTTAGCTTTTTATATTGTTCTGGGTCTTTCAATTCTAGTATTCTCCAGAATGGTATTTTTAAAAGTTCCCAAATTAATTGATGCAATTGTAATTAGCTTATTACCTTCCAATCTCTGTCTTAAAACTCATTATTAATTATATTAACGCATTGTATTTTATATCTCTGAAATAACTAATCTATTATTTCCCTCCCAAGCATGCTATGCATGTGGCTTTCGACAATTGCTGGAGGAATAGTGGTGCTGTGTGTCTCTCTGAAGATCTTTTCCCCCTACTTCTGGGAAGATTTAATCTACTTCTTGAGGCGGAAGAGGTTAAAAGCAATGGTAAAGAAACGGGCAAGTGATGGAATTCTCTCCATAATTGATCTTTTCAAGCAGAGAGCGGGAAAGTTTCCTCACAAGCCATTCCTCATCTACGAAGGGAAGGTGCACACCTATCAGGATGTGGACAGGAGGAGTAACAGGGTAGCGCAGGTCTTCCTACACTATGGGAATCTGAAGAAAGGCGACACTGTGGCCCTGCTGATGGGTAATGGACCTGATTTCATCCATGTCTGGTTTGGTCTGGCCAAAGTGGGCTGCGTGGTGGCTTTTCTCAACTTCAATGTCCACTCTAGATCTCTCCTGCACTGCATTAATACATGCGCAGCAAAAGCACTGGTGATAGGAGAAGGTAAGCTCTGTATTGTGTTTGACTTTCTACTGCTTTATGCTTTTTATCAAAAATAGAAAAACAGATTCGTTCAAAGCTTCCAGCGCTACATATATACATTATGTGCTGGCTAAAAAAGAGGGAAAGAGATAGTTTTGTTTAAATTTCAGGTGTATAAACATCAAAAATATGTGGAATTAATTAGCATAATAAAAGGCTTAAATCTGAAACTCTCCAAGTACCAGACAATGTACCAGCAGAAACAATCATGCATCAGCAAGCAAACAGTCTAGGGAGACATTTTAGCATCATCTCATGTCCATTTCTGTTTATTGGATTGTGTAGCTACTACTCCACCGACTACAGGAAGACTCAGATTCCCTTTGTTAGTGGTGATTTCCTTCAGCTCAAAATTTTCACACACAAATTTATGATTACTTTAGAACTACTTTAAAGTAGTGGTCTTTACATGGAAAAAAGAGTACAGCATGTTGAGCTGTAATTTTCACCCTCTTACAGGCATATTATGTAATACTGGACAGTTTATTTAACCTTTCTACTCCTCTTTTCTGATCTTTAATACAGGTTGGCAATATTTGATTAATTCCAGACAAACCCATGAGGGCTCATTAGTTGGCATGTGTACCAAGCTTTAAAACAAATGTTATAGCATACTGATTAAATTAAATTCTATATATTACTATCACCAAGTAAGCTCAGGGAATTTTACCTCTTGCAATTAAAGCCACATGAGAAGTAAAGGGAAATCAAACATCATGATTTTTTTTTCACTGTCCAATAGGTAGGTTAGTCCTGCTGTGGGCTGTGGTAGGTTCACTGTAAGCAGTTGTAGCGTGTATAATTCCAGTGCAGGTAACCAGGTCTGTAGTCGCAATTATTTTAATAACAAGCATGTGATTTTTTTAACTTGGCAGATTGTGTGGGATCAATAGAGAAAGAATTTATTTTTCATCTCCTGGAAAATAATGTTGCTGTCTGGCTGATGAGCACCAGTTCTCCTTTCCAGCATGTTCACACTGTACCAGACAAACTAGACAAGGTGCCAGATCACCCTGTTCCACTTCACTTTAAAGCTGTCACTAACACAAGAAACACAGCTATGTATATCTTCACATCAGGAAGCACAGGTGAGGATGTGTACCGACAATGTACAATTGCAGCTCTCTGAATATTAAGGTGGTATAAATTTAGCAACAAGACAGGACACAAAAAGACAGAATTTCAGTCTTTAAGAGAGAGAGGAATTCATTTAGCTAAAAGCATAATACACTTTAAACCATGTTTGCCTTGGCATAGCAAGGGCATAACTCCAGTTAGCGAACTTTAACATATTCCATGGCTGAACTTCATTTCTTAAATATAAGGCCAATCAAGTCTGTCCCTAACAGCTTCTCAGATTCCATAGTGACAGAATTTCACATGTGTATGCTAAAAATAGGGCCAGCACAAGTGCTTGGGCTTTGGGAGAAAAGTTTTCCTCTGAGACTGGCCTGAATAATGAAGATTCACCTCACTTCACTGGGAAGGAAAGGGGAATCCTTCCTCTAGTCAAGCCAAACAACTTTGCAAAAGTTATTGCTATTGCAAATGGCAGCCGAGTGGCACAGTGGCTCTTCAGAAGCTTTCCCATTCTCATTTTGTGGCCAGTGAACACTGTGCACAGTCAGTCTGCACTCGCCTCTGAAGGGATGGGCTTTCTCCCCCAGGCAAACCAGATGAGAGGATTAAATAGCCTTACAAGCAAAAGATCAAAGAATCTGAGAGACCAAGGAGATACACTCATGAGGTAAAGACTGACGGACAGGACAGACAAAGACTCAGAAGGAAAGACAATTCTCCCTGCACATTCCAGACAGAATTCTGTTTGCAGCAAAATTATGAATGCAAGCAGTACATTTATAATTATATGCTCTTCTCCCTTTGACAGGCTTCCCAAAAGCTGCTGTCATCACTCATCTAAGAACTCTATTTGCCTGCTTACTATTTACTCAGTGTGGTGCAGTTTCTCAGGATATTCTTTATCTCACTCTTCCCTTGTACCACATCAGTGCTTCTCTTCTTGGCATCGGTGGATGCATTGAATTAGGTAATATTTACCTTCTAGTGAAGTTTCACTAACTCGAGAATGCTGTAACATTTTATTACTTGGTGAGTAATTCTGGTGAGTAACTCAAATATTATGTCTACCAATAGACTTCCACTGTTCTGTCATTTTTTTCACCTTCTCCAGTCTGCAAACAATATCTAAGACATATACCTAGTTTTTGAAGCTTAGAACAGACACCAGTTGTGGCATAGATCCAACATAACATGACCTGAGTTCTGTGTATTGCTAATACCACTGCATATGTTCTGTAGATTTAACCTGAATCATATTTGTATCCTACACCAAAAGTCTACAACGTCATTCACATAGGCACCTAGAAGTTAGGCTTGATTTTTAGTGTCAGAAGGTACAAATGCATCGTGGAAGCTTTAATTAACCTTCAGAATAAGGTCAATTAAATGTGTTTTGGAGCTTTTTGAGTCATATATTTAAGTAACACCTATAGATTTAGATTCATAGTATTAAAGCGAAGAAAAGGAAGAACGACAGAGCCTCCCCTTTTGATCCTGAAAATTGGAGTTATTTCTAGAGGGCTAGCAGTCAGATACCTTTTCAGATATATCCTCCTTCCCTGTCCTTAGAATCTTGCCTAGATGCAAGTTTTTGGTATGATAAGTATGTATCTGGACTGTTTTAAAAGCCATTTCAGTGCTTTGTCTTGTCAGGAACAGCATGGGCAGGCATGCTGGGCTACAGCAACTGATAACAAGACTGCTGCTGCCTAACAGAAACACAAAAAGGATGGGAAAAGTAGTGTACAAAAAGAGTTGAAGCTATGATTTATCTTGGAACCAAAAAAGTAGAGTAACTGCTTTTTTAGGTGGGCTATTCAGATGAGGGCTCAGGGGGACCTGAGATTCAAATTATAAGGCTTGGAGGTGAGTGAGGCTGAAGAGCTCTTAGAGGGCTTCAAGTCTTGCATGAGATGGTACCTGGGTTAGGGAGGAATTGGCAAGCTAGGAGCAAGTGGACTAGTAGGGATTGAGAACTTCGAAGGCACTACGAAGCTTTATGTGGGACAAACAGGAGTCAGGCAAAAAAGAATTTTGGAAGGGACAGAAATAGGGAAGTTTGTAAATTCTTGGCTGACAACACTTAGGAATAACTGTGAAAAAGGGACAGGGTGGTAGACATGAGAGGTCTAGGATGAAGTGGCTTTTGGAATGGAAAGCTCTGAAGGAACTTCAGGGTCACAGAAACAAAAAACTGAGGATGATAAGTCAACAAGAAACAGTAAAAGGGGCGTGAGATAGAAACAGTAGTGACTCTGAGCCAGCTTTCCTTCCACCACTTCTCACACAAATACAGAAGCCGCAAGCTGCTTTCTCCCCCATCCCAAGCTGTCTTTTTTGAGAGTTACACCAGTCGCCATCTTGACAGAAACAAAATGGTTAGTCTTTGACCTATTCCTAACAACTGGAGACAACTGAAAGGTTCGCTTCTACTGCCTCTGATATTGTAAGTTTTTAGCTACTACTCAGAAAAAGAAGCAAGGCTCCATTGTGCAAGTCACATTTAACAGAAAGATCTTGCTGGAAATAGCTTACAAATTATTTAAATAGCTGAATTTATCATCAGTTGAATTAAGAGAATGACAACTTTTTTCTAACAATAGTGGTAGAAGATAAGATAGATTTTAAAGGTTATTTTGAATTTTCTTGTCTGTTTTCATCACCTAGGAGCAACTTGTGTTTTGAAGAAGAAATTTTCTGCAAGCCAGTTTTGGAATGACTGTAGAAAATACAATGTTACAGCATTTTTGTACATAGGAGAACTCTGTCGCTATCTCTGTAATCAGCCCAGTGTAAGTTCTTTTTTGCAAATGCAGCTTTAAAATATAGCAAATTTATATTTTACAAGTCACATAGATTTACCTGTTTCTCAATGGTATAGTATTTTTAATGTTTGATAGTTTTTTTTTCCAGTGTATACAAAATTTGGGTCTTGTGTTCCTTGTAGTTCTAAAATAGCAATCATGTTTATATCAGCAAATGTAGTGGTTACGCAGAAACAAGCGTTGCAGGATGGGACAGTTATGCCCAGACACTTACATAAATTCCTGCGAACAGCCAAGCTTGTTAGCTCTTCATCTGCGTGACAGGCAAGCTGCAGATCAGTAAGGAAAAGGTATAAGCAGTAAAAGCTTTTATCGGTCTCGATGATCACATGAGAGCATGAACCAGATTAAATGATTAACCACCTGCACTGCACTGTTCCAAAGTAGTTACTTACAAAGAGAAGGCTACTTTATTTAGTATTTAATGGCTTTGAAACTGCTGAATGAGGTTTTTTTTGTGTAAACTCTTTTCTGAAAAGGTGTTCCAAATACACATTTTGTTCCACTGCTGTGTATAGGATGATAAACTTCTCTGTATAAAGCCATAGTAGTAACAGTGTGGTGCAAAATCTTGGTCGCTCCTGGGATGACAGTATTGAAAAACATAGGAGCTAAATCATGATCAAGTTTAGTACAAATCAAGATGTCACCAAACAGAACAGTAGCAGAAAAGCAAGTCTGAAAATATATATTATATTGAAAGGCTTGCTTCTCAATGATGGTGGAAAAGATTGGTTAATTTTCTTAAATCTATACTTGGAAGGTAGGAATTTTCTGAAGGGAGGTGACAAGAAGTATTCTTAGCTACCACAGAAAACATCATGTACAAGCACAAGTTTCAAATGATCTCCAACTGCATTTGTCAGAGATTGGCACAAGAAGAGGCAATATGGGAAAATCAGAGAGAATCCACCAGCTGGTTTGAAGAGAGCTTATTATTGTGTGGTCCAGATGTAGGAGAGGGGTCAAAGACAAAAACATATTAGAGGGAATAAGCCAGGATAGCTGTTGGCCAGAACTCAAGTCTGTACAAATATTACGTCAGTTGTCCATGGATCAAAAAAACAAAGCAATAATTAGCTAGGGCAAACTAGTTGTGTAATGGTCTCTCCTGCAGGAACAGGCAGGAAGAACTTTGTTTACTTGGCTCAATAACAATAATTTAACAGAGAAGTTGTTGATACTTAACTGGCAACTGGTAAGAAAAGGGAAAAACAGAAAGACGGCCTAGCTGAGTTGAGGAAGCTGAGGATGCCAACATAAGTGGATCAGGGTAAACACAGAGTCCTGTCAAGACCACATATCCTGTCAAAGCACGTATAACCCCTAGTGTACCACACAAGTTCTTCCACAGTGAGCATAACCTGTGCAGGCTAATAAGCCAGCCAGCTACATGCCGCCTGGACTCCTTGTGCTTTGGCAACCAGAGCACAGCTGTCCCGGTGCTGCCCCGGCCTAGGCCTACCTAGAGGAGGGACCTGTTGGAGTGTGCTCCAGCTCATATCCAGGATGTCTTTCCTTACCTCCTGTCACAGAGCATGTCTAGGTCTCATACTGAAACTGAGAAAGAACATAAATTTAGGAACTAGGATTTCTTCATGTATACAGAGACCCTACTCTCTGACTAAATATGTCTACAGGAGGCTTAACTAGCATCCACGTACCTATTGGAATTAAATTCTAAACACAGTACCTCACAGAAGGTAAAAAAATAAAAAAGAATGTATGTTGAATGTTTTTAAAGAGAACCATACAACTTTTAAAATAAAGATATTTTAAAATTCAAGGTAATGCAGAGAAGTTCTTCAGATTGCTATAACAAGGATGAAATAATGTAAGCATACAGTTTGTCGTAGGCTTATAATCTCTGAAGCTCCTGAGATTAACTCTAAATCCTAGAGTTTCACAACCTATTTTGAAAAAAAACCCAAAATCCATTACTTCATCCTGCAGATGAAGTGCTGAAGAAGGGACAATATTAGGCATGAAGTAAGTCTCCCAATCAGCCTGCCAGCTGGTTCATAAATAGGTTTGATCACATACATGTGATTAAACTGTGCTACTCCTTCAAGTTTACCATGAAAACTGCAAAAGAAAACAGAGCTCTTCAAGCAGAAGCGGGGAAGTCTCCACTCTTGTTTTTAACAAGTGGAGTTTAGTCTGCATTACAGATGAACCTCTTGTGGCAAATAATTTATCTGCCATAAAATGCAGTTCTGGATCAAATGCAATTGTCTGTTAATCCAGAGTTCACAATACAATTTTATATGAATATTTTTAAAGGTGAAAAAGATGAGTAAAATATTTCGGTATAATTCTTAGGTAGTGTTCCATTTTGAAATCACCTTCATATTATTTGGAACTCAAATACATTTTTTCAGTTTTAAAGTTTAAAATAAGACCGAAATGGAAACAAAATGCACTTATTTGCTTTGAAGCAACCGTTCCTGTGGACCTGAAAAAAATTTATTTTCTGCTGTCATTCAGCAATGGCAGTTACTTAATCACTCAATCCCAACTACATCTCCAAAAAAAGTGGGGGCTTTTCCATTGTCAGAGTAATGGCTATAGTCCTATAGATAGGGTGCTGAGCAGTCTGGCCCAATGCAGAAAACATTTACATAAGTAAGCATTTAAGTGGTTTGACACAATAATGACATAACTGACACGTAACAATGACACATTAACAACTACAGTTGGACTGCAGGTTTGATTATCGTCTTTTCTGAATCTGGATTTAAAATTAAAAACTGCACCTAATCGTAGGAGATACTATAAGGAGCTTTAAATCATTCTGCTACTTTTTCAGGTTCCTTAGGCAACATTGCAGATGTGTAAAATTTACTACCAAATATCATTACATGTAAAACTGACCATAGGGTGTCACAAGCGTTTTCCAAGACACGAGTTTATTTATGCAGAAAAATGTCTTCAGTTGGTTCAGTTGGTTCAGAAAGCAATTTCCACTCTATGGCAAATGGCACTTGCTTAAAAACTATTTATTAACATGCTCAAGATAAAATAATTATTATAAACTTTGTAATATACCTGTCTGTTATATAATTTGTAAGTGAAAATACAGTGAAGAACTACAGATATAAATCCTTCAACCTCAGACCAACAAGAATTCTGATGTTTTTCTGTTTGATTTTTACAAAACCAATAACCTTCTGTAAAGCATTTTGTTCAAAGTGGAAGTTTCTAAAGGAAAATTTTTCGATTAGAGAATTTTAGATCAACTCTAGGTATTTAGACCTACTTTTCTCAGCTGCAGAATGTTTTTTTTTTTCTGTTCACAGAAAGCAGAGGACAGAGTTCATAAAGTGCGCTTTGCTCTAGGAAATGGTATCAGACCTGCTGTCTGGAAAGAATTTCTGATGAGGTTTGGCCCAGTTAAAATATTTGAATTCTACGGATCCACAGAAGGAAATCTTAGTTTCTTGAACTATACTAATAAAATAGGAGCTGTGGGCCGTGCTGGCATCTTCTCAAAGGTAAATGTAATCAAATCAAGCAACCAACCAATTAACCAGCCAACCAAAAAAAAAGCAGATGAAAGGCAGAATTTATAAAGATCAGGAAAGCGTACAAGGAAGAACCTACTTACTACAGTCCAGATGCCGCAAAATTTGGTTTATGGAAACAGAAACCTTGTTCTTAGCTGCTTACTTGACTCTTTTCTGCATACATATATTGTGAAACTAGAAAAAATATACCGAATAAGTCCACCGAAGCTGAAACATAGATATTAAGTGATGAGGCAGAAATTAGTTTTGATTTGACTTTTGGTATGAATCAGGAGATAATGTGTTCCAGAGCAAACTTACACAAATTTACTCTTTGACTGCATTTTCACTCATGAAAACCAGCATCACACTGTCTTCTCTGAAATAAGATAAGCAAAACAAAATAATTCAAAATTCTCCACCAATAAAGGAAAAAAATATAATCTCAAGATGTCTGAACAATAAAATTTATATATATGACTACTGTTGAAACTCTCATTGGAGATACACATCTTCCACCCATAAAAATGCCTAGACAGTCTCAAATGCCTTTCCTATTTGTAGACTTTTTGTGAATCATGAACATTATACTACAATAAAATACTGTTAAAATTATACTAAACATTCAGATCAGTTAACATCAAACCCAGATTAATGACTTCCAAATGACTTCTCCTTTCTGAGATGCTGAAAATGCCAAAATGCTGTGCAATGCTTTTGTTCTTTTAGCAATCTTAACTATGTAGACAGGGTATGAAGGCAGGAAGCACTAAATCAAACCATTGAGCTGTAAGTTTTCACTTGGATCTGTCTGGAGTAATTTTTGAGATGTCTGTAAATTTAATTTTGACATTTTTTGTCAGAGAATCTTGTTGATTTGCATTCCAGTAATGTTAAGCCTTTACTTAGAAATGGATGGTAGTTTTAAAACAAAATTAACAATTTGATCAAAAGCATTGTTTCACTTTACTTTATATAAATGCTTTTAAACCTGGCCATACTCTAAAACAATGGATTTCTTTGTATCAATAAAGGAGATGAACACTTCATCTCTGTATGTATACTTAGTGTTGCTTACCATGATATGAATACTTTCTGACAATTGCTTCTCAGAATATTGTCAGTATATTTCAGGCTGTTCCAAATCTTCTGAAGTCAATAGGGTACTATCCATTAATTCAAAGCAATTTTTATCAGAGCAACTGGAAAGTGAGTAAGCCAGTGAGGTTTTTTAAGTATGTTTATGCACTTTTTTATTTAGTTCCTACATTCTTTTGAGTTGTTGAAGTATGATGTCTGGAAACAAGAACTTGTGAAGGATGAAAATGGAAAGTGTAAGAAAGCACCCATAGGTAAGGAAAAATATTACTTATCTATTAACTAACAGCTATCTCAATTTAGATGGTGATATTTTGGGGCAGGGATTAACTCTCTGTTCTGTGAGCAACAGGTTCTTGACATACACTTAGAATCTGAAAATAACACAGGAAAAATTTATTATCAATAGATCCAAATAGGGATCTATTGCTAATATATGAAGGTCCAAATAGGGATCTATTGCTAATATACCAAATAACATATCCAAATAGTTATAATATACACAAATATCCAAAAATACAATAATCTATGAACATAATCAATATTTTGGGCTCAGAGTGTTTTTATTCTCACATGCAAAAACTTGTTCAGAATCCTGAACAAATCAGATTTCTTAGTGCTGCTTTTTTTTCCCAATAAAATGGACACCATAATTCCTAGATATGCTGTGTTCTGAGACCAGTTGTTTACAGATGCTTCCTAATTTCCAAATTTAAAGTTCTGAGGAAGGACAGTATCATTTCAAAATCTGGATAATATTTTTCATCTTTTTACATTTAGCAACCAAAACAGATTTAACTATTTAGTACCTAGAGTTGCACAGAATCTCCTAACTCCTACTTAGAATGGAATAGTCCTCAGTGAGTTGAAACTCCCAGGCTGAAATAGGATGGCCTCAAAGCTGACAATATCTTTGAGAAAAATCCTGAAAACTTTCTCTCACAAAAGACATAGCACTGCATTTTCCTAAAGTCGCATTAGACATCTATGTGTCTGTGTACATATGCATGAATCCATGTGTGTCAAAATTAACAGTTCAGCAAAAAATGTCTTCACATCATCAATTTTAGTATGTATCTTTAACAACCGTCGAGATAAAATTCTAGAAGGTGAAAAAGAGGCTTGTACAGCAGAACTAAATGATAGTATTTGTCATGCTACTATCAGATATCATTGACACATAGTAGAACTGGTCATCAAAGCAGCAATTATTAGTAGCTGTTTCTGATAACTTATTATATTCTGGTAGTAGTAATGGAAACCAAAGTAGCAATTATTAATTATTTCTGATAATACATTATTTGCTGATAACATCTAGATCAAGCAAAAGAATGATTTTTTTTTCTTGAAAAGAGCTTGTTTTCTCACTACAGTTACACCATAAACTGGACAAAAAAATCTTGGTTTCTCAGTGAAATTCATAAAATGCCCAGTTTCATGACACAACTGGAAAAAATTTGCAGATTGTACACATACGTTTTAGATAACACTGAAGCCAATGCTCGACGTAATGTGAGACAGTAATGACAGTCTATTCCCAAACTGAAATAGAGAATCATTCTGTAAAATTGACTGGGGCTTAGAATAACTTTTTTTAAAAATTCAACATTTTTGGTTGTTTTTTTTTCTTTTGTTATAAAGCATGCATCCTATTTCCAGCAATGCCAACTCCTCTTCCAAACAGTAATATGAGCTTTAATTCCACTCTCCATATTTAGAGTTGAAAACAATAACAAGGATTTAATAGGAGAGGCAGATATGCAGCTATGAGGAAAACAATTTGTTTGAAAACATCTCCATACATCTGTTGAAGAAAAACAGTAAAAATCTTTAGAAGGTGGAAATGCCTTATAACCACAGGAACAGACTGAGAAATAAGCCAGTACCTATCACAGATACAGAATAATAAAAAAGCATTTTAAAAGGGTATTCTGAGCCAAATCCAGTGAAGTCAATGGAATTTTTGCCCTTGAGATAAATGGGAATTATACAGTCAGAATCAAGGAGTGATGCCCAGTAGGGATATGCTGCAGACTCCAGAGACCCCTTGATGTTTGGATGCCCAGGCACATTGTGGCTTACAACGTGTGTTTCCACACCAGTACAGTGGTGAGAGCAGTAGCAACCCTGACCTCCAGCAAAACATAAGGCACAAGAGGTTAGGCGCTGTGCTTTGCCCTCACATGTATTCTTTGACTACCAGCACACTTTTCAAATGACAGAATAGTCATCCTTTCATTGGACAAATGGTTGTTCAGGGTAAGTGATGTACACTGTAACTCCAAAAAGTTCTTTCCTAAGGTCTAACTTTTCAGAAGAGAAGGAAGAAAACTATGTTCCCTCTTCCATTCACCTATTTCTGCTGTTCAGGAAATAATTATGGAGATGTAGCAATAAGATGAGTAAAACAGATGTGGCTTTCCAAAAGATTTTTTAGTATCATACTTTATGTTCTAAATAGCTCACTGTAAATATGTTTGTTTGCATCCTGTTCTCATGAAACGCAGGTAAACCTGGTCTTCTAGCTGTCCAAGTTACTCAGGATGCCCCATTTTCTGGATATGCTGGAAATAACGAAGCCTCAGAGAAGAAACTCCTGCGTAATGTGTTTGTGAAAGAAGACGTGTATTTTAACACAGGAGACCTCCTAGTGATGGATGAGGATGGCTTCCTCTACTTCACTGACCGGGTGGGAGACACTTTCAGGTATAGCACAGAGTTAACAGTAAATCCAGTGAGTCTGGAAGAAATCATACATATATAGGACTGGATGACACAGGTCAGACTTGAATCTGATCAATATCAATTTTGTTTTCACAGAAACATTAAGGATTGTAATCAAAGTCCACCAAAGTTCACACTAACACAGCAGAATTTTTCAGATTTGAGCCAAATGGCAATTCTATTTATTTTAAGTTTGGGGTCTTGAATGAGATGGCATTAAATCAGAAAAGGATTTATCTTTCTACACTCTTCAGTTAAGAATAACAATAGTCTGCATTAAAAGTAGTGCTCCATCACACATAGCCATGGATATAATAAAAATTTGTTAGCTAATACCTTCTTTACGTAAAAAAATATTTTCAACAGGTGGAAAGGAGAAAATGTTGCCACTGTAGAAGTTGCGGAGATCATTGGTATGATGGATTTTGTCCAAGAAGTTAATGTTTACGGTGTAAGCATAAAAAGTAAGACATTCCCTTTAGTTTGAGAATATAAAATTAAAATAGTAATTGCCTACTCTATTTTTTGTGTTCTTGCAACAGAATGCATACTTACATGTAAGAAGACAAATGGTGTCAACACAGCAACTCCGGCTTTCCTATCGTGCTTTGAAATTTCAGTTTCAATACAATGCTGTATTTAATAAACATGACATACTGAAATTTTGTAATGAATGGCAGAAACATTGGAATGAATTAAGACTCATAACACAGATGTGAGAAGTACAAAGTTATAAACGACAGAAGACTTCTAGGCTACAGGTTTTCATCTGAGAAATGGTAAAATAGAAGGCATATTGAAAGATGATATGTCTGAAAACACTTGTTGCTATCTTTTAAGTACAGTCGTAGAAGATACATATTTTTTAACAATTGGAATGTTCCTGTTCACATATGGTGCTTCACAAAAATATACAATATCATGCTGAAAAACTGTAGGCAACTAAATTACAAGATGAGGTGGAAAATTACTTAGAAGATGCATCCATTGAATGAACAGGTTGAGGAAGGCAAACTTTCTTGTGGTGCCGAATAGCTGTTCTGTGTTTCCTTCAGGTAAAGGCAAACAAAGTCTAGTATTAAAAGAAACTAGTCATGAAGAACAAGCTATCAAGAGACGAGCTACTGCTTAGCACGGAGAGATGGGAGACACAATGGGTTCAACGAAAGAGGATATATGAAAATAAAATTTAAAAAAGGTCATACTCTGAATGGTTGATCAGCAGGTGGCTGTCAAATGCCAGTATGCTCATTTGTAAGAGATGGCATCCTCAAGTGCATGCAAATAGGACTATAACTTAACTTGGAAAGCATACCTTGTTTTCATCTACAGTTGGAGCTGACAAGGACTCCTTGAAGGGCTATTGCTATCTCAGGCAGTGAATAGCACATCAGAACAAAACCTCAAGAGCTAAAGAGTCACATTCATTCTTGGCTGTAGTGCTAATAAAAACTAGATAGCACAGCCTTTCATATTTCTGAATCAACTTGAGTCTCAAATCTTGCCAAAACAAACCTCATACGATATTACCAATTAAATAACTGCAAGTTAATTTTAATGAAAAGGAAACACCCATATTTTATCTTTCCAGTGCCTTGGCCACACCTCAAAGCTGCTCTTTCATTCTGGACAGATTCAACTGTGGCAGCTCATTTCTTCTAATTTAGATGTTTTCTCCTTTTGAAATTTTTACTTGTGTTTGAATAAAGAGAAAACAGGAACTATGTTTGTTATATCTTTTTTAAAACAGTTTTGTTTCTGTTTTCACATCAAACACATTTTGTTGCTTGGAATTTACTAAGAGGCACCTCCCCTCTGTCACTGATCTGTCTGTGCAATAGAGCAGAAAACACTCAACACTGCTTATAAAATGTACAATGGCCACTAGACTTTTTATAGACCAACTACAGTCTCATAGGTGTCTATGTCCATCTTTTGCACTAGTCTTTGTGGAAGTGCATTCAGCTTTTTATTGAACTAATGTCACTCTGATTTCATTAGGCCGCTATAGTACCAATGTAAAGATTGAGCAAGGTAGGGGGAAAACCCAGCAGCCAGCTGTCAGCCATACAGAATTCCCAATAAAAACAGATTGGTGATATTTTTTTGAACTGAACAAAAACACTGAAAGTAAGTTTAAATCTTCCAATACAAAGTATCCTGTATCTTCTACCCAATAATGTCTGAGAGGATAGGGCAGATATTTCACAATACCAAAATATTTGCTCTGATCAATACTAAAAGCCTCCAAATATCCTACAAGACTGCGTATACACTCTTACTTGTCATCATATTTTTCAATTTTTTTAGACTATGAAGGAAGAGCAGGGATGGCAGCTATTGTGCTTAAACCTGACAAACCCTTTAATGGAAAAAGACTTTATAAGCATGTTGTAGACTTCCTTCCAAGTTATGCCCAACCACGGTTTGTGAGAATCATGGTAAGACAATCTGTTGCCTCCTACTTGTATTTACCTTCTGTCTGACCTGAAAATTGGTCTCTACAATCATGGAATGCAGGAATTAATTTACAAACAGTTTCAAGATTTGAAGCACAAAAGGTAATACTAGTCTGAATTATTGTTGGTATTATTATTATGGTGAAATTAAGCAAATATTTGATGAATTCAACTTATGTTTTGCTTTAAGGATCCGCTCATATCTAAAAATCCTAAATGTGATTAATAACTTGGCAAAGCTGGGTTTTGTTTCAAAGCTCTTCTTCTTTAACTACTGCGGTTTTCTAGGCAATGGAAGACTAAGCAGATGCAAATCAGCAATATTACATACAATGGTGCCCTCTTATAAAAGGATGACATGACTCGTACAAAACCCTTTCCTAGTATGGTTGTTCTTGCGTGATTAATTATTTACTATTACTGAAAAAGCATCAAAGAAATATCCAGTTCTTTGCAACAGATAGTAAGGTAAATACTTTACAGTGAATATCTTATAATTGGAGAACTAAAATGTACCCACATGCTTTGAGTATAAAAGCAGAACTGGGATATAATTATTTTTAAACATGCACCTTAAAAGTGCAATGATTACACCCCTTGTGTACTCCCCGCAGGATGACCTTCTGCAACAGAACAGGAGAGCATGAACTGGAAAGAGCAGGAAAGGGCCCCACATGACATCTTCTGAAAGTTTGTAGCAGACAGTTTTCTGCTCCTGGGGGATGCTGAGAGGCATTCGGCAGTTTGCCTCACCCTAAACACTGACAAATTGTCTGAAAGGCACAAAATTTGATTGAGAACAAGATGGGAACATAATAGAATGACTGAAACAGGAGAGGAAGAGAAGAAAAAGAATGTGTACATTTAGAAAGAACTGTAATTTTTAAGAGAGTTTCAAGAATTGAGGAAAGCTATTTTTTTCACAAATAAGTTTCTGTACCAAGTAAATGTATCTTCAAACACAGTTAGCACAGGTTATATGATCTGTGGTACCTCAGAACAGCAGTGCCCTCTTCTGGGAAAAATCTTTGGAACAGACGTTTTCATGGTTCTATTAGATGGAGAAATCTATACAGAGCTCTAGAGTCTATATATGTGGAACTGATTAAGCTGTTTGCCTTTATGTGTCCTCTGACTAAAGCTTTTTTAGCTAATCGGAGGGAGCTTACTAACAAAGATACTAGCAGTACTAATTAATGAATATTTACACGTGTAAATTCTTATTGAAAGAGATGAAACCAATTTTATTAAAAAAAGCAAAATGATAAAAACATGTTATTTTAAAAAACACCTTAGAGGAAGTTTAATAGGATGAATGGTGAACTCAATTTTCTGAGTGGACAGAAAAAGAAGTCCCTTCTGAAAAGAAGTGTCTTGAGAAAGAGCCCATCTTAAACAAAAGTGACAAAAAAAAAAATGAAATTCTCACACAAAATTGGATTTAAGATAAAATAAATCTTGAAAATTTTTCAGCATTCCATATGTAGGCTCTTTTTAATATGACTTGCAAACATGGTTGACTGATTTTGCAGAAGCCAGACAGACTGAGAGTTGTTCTTCTCAAACTCTCTGACTTGACTCAGACACCCAGAGACAACAACACAAAGCACCAGGGTAGTCCGAGATTCTGAGATAGTAGCTTTTTCATTTGACTTTTGCTAACTTCAATTCTTGTTTGCAGAAAGACATTAGGAAGAAGTTTCTAAGAGCATCCAGGGAGTGACTTCAGTTTTGCATTATTTGTGCTCTGTTTTGTTCTGGTTTTTCTTGGTTTTCTTTCAATTTCCATGTAGAAAAATCTGACTTTATTAAAATAACAACAGAGGATCACTTAAATACAAAATCTCCACAATCTGAATTTGTGACACAGATTTTAAATATTTCACATCTATCTTTATTAAACTTTTAATCTTATCACTTTAACTTTTTAAATAATTACCAAGACAAAATCATGCTGGATATTCAATCTGAAGCAATCTGGCTTTGTAATGATTGAACATTATTACCATCTGGCAGCTATTCAGTGTCTGTGCAAAATGACTTGGTGGTCGAAGCATGGTTCCTATCATAAGCGCTGCCAAAAGAGAGAATGAACTGGCAAACCTATTAGCAGTCTCAGCTCAGAAGCCAAAGACTAAATGATCTGGGAGTTGTGGAAATGGAGTAGCCGTGTGAAGAGGAAATCAGGCATGTTGTAGATCAAGACAGAAAAACAAGAAAGAAATGAAAAGTGGCCTCTTTCAGCATGAGAACTAAAAGAAAATGTTGCCTTTATTGAAAACATTGTACAAGTAAAAAAAATGCTTGAGAACAGTGTGTTTTAAACGTTTCCCTTACTGTGAGCTGCATTTTAAATAAGATTATTTTATATATCAGTTCTGCTTTCATACACAGATTATTGTGTGCAGACCAACTTGTTTATGAATTGGCATTTGAAAAACTGCTTAAAAAGCAATAACGCAGGAAGGCATTTAACATATTCGTACTTAATGTCTTAAATTAAATTTAGCAGTTGGAAATCAGAGGACATCCAGTACCATAAAATCAGCCAACTGTCTGCAGAGAGTGTCCCATAAACTACAGATTTTGTGATGGGCTGAACTAATGAATGTTAAAGAAAATGCTTACTTTGAAACAGAAACTTGGAGGCTTGCATGTGTCTTTGATAAAGAAATGAAGAAGAAACGAAAGCTGCACTTAGATTTAGATTTCACTGCATCTGTGAAGCAGATCATTCTGTCTAACTGAAGACATTCAATAGTAAAATTGTACGATCCATTTTATTCAGTAATTGCATCATATTTTCACTGATATAGGCTGAAGTGGAATATTGCACTTTACTTGAATTATTTTTTTTCAGGATGTTATGCAAATTACTGCAACTTTCAAGCATCAGAAAATGCATCTGGTGAATGAAGGATTTAATCCAGAAATTATATCTGAACCTCTATATTTCATGCATGAACCTGCAAACTCCTATATTCCTTTGACAAGAGAGATATACAAGAACGTGGTTTCTGGTGAAATACGTATATAAAACATACAAATAAAATTACAATACATAAAGTAAATTTCAAATATACTCTTGCAATTATTTCAACAAAAGCCAGTATGTAGCATTTGCCAAAAAACACAACATAATCAGATCACTCTTACTGTGATAGAATTTGTCTCTTCATAAGACAGAGCCACAATAATTATGCGTATTGTGTGAGCTACACTGCATCTGCTCATATGACTTCCAGGGCTCACACATGCAAATTTTTATTTTACAGTTCTCACTGATTAAAATTATTTTTGTCTAAGCCACCAGTATCTTAACTTAGTTGAATATTTTACTCCTTTAGATCATAACACTGATTCTGCTTTTAGAATGTGTAAATGATTAGATGAATAACATCATAGGCACTAATAAAATAAAAAATGGGCAGTCAGAAACATAAGCAAAATACTGCACAAGCACTGAATGTGGACGTCAGTTCAATGTTTGTTCATTATATTATGTAATATTTAATTGCAATATTTTATGTGATGTTCAATTTCAGATTTTTATGGAAAATAAATATTCAATGTCAAAATACAGTTTTAGTATTTACTGGTCATTATTTTTCACAGCATACACCAGAACTAACACAGATTAAACTATTTGTAAAAATTTATCCTTGCTGGCACATGACCTCTTCCTTTACTTACCAATTCTCATATTCCTGAAATAGACTTGTCATGAAAACAGGACAGAAATTACTATAACTTCCAGCGTTTGCTGGAAGTGAACACCTAGAACCTGTTAAAAGGTGCTACAAAGGTTCATAGGCAGAAGCAGATCAGAGAATATAATATTAACACACCTGTTGGATGTACTTTCCTTCACTGTACATATCTGATTACCTTTAAAAATCAAACAAGTCCACACTTCTGTGAGGGAAAACATCTCTACTGTATATTGCCCTGAACTCCCATGACCTTTCATCTGGATTTATAAAATAGCTGTTATATTAATCTAATTCTGGCCCACTTGGAGCCCATTTTACAGACTTGCATGGTTAGGTTTTTCCCAAACATGAGACTTATTTTTCATTGGTTTGCAGTATGTGCTATTACTATCACTGCTAATAGTGCTACTACTGCCATAAGGTTTTGCAACATGGTAACTGACCAAAACACCATTCATCTACTGTAGAAGCACAGAACAGAAGCTGGCTGCACCCCACAAAAGCTCATTATGTAACATATGAAACAATTTGACTAACAAACCAGCGCTGTTATGATCATAGAGGCCTGTAACCTCTGATGATGCAGTGTATCTCTCAAGATCCGTAATGGTGCCTATGCCATTTCAAGTTGCAAAAAGAGTGTGTGCCAAAACCTAACACAGCCACTGGAACTGGGCTGCTGAGATCTAGAAGCTGATAAATAAAACAAGTGTACAGAACCTGACAGCATACTATAAACAGCATACTACACAACACCTATAGTATACTGACATCTCCCACGAGACACAAGGTTGATGAGCTTGAAGCGAGTTAAGCAGAGCTCTCATGAAAAAACAACAGTCTCCTAAGTTCTTAAGTTATGAATTGGCCGTTCACGGACCAGAAAGCATACTGAGCACAATATGGGTTTGAGAAGGGCCCAAGGAATTCCAGTGGTCTGAACTGAACACTTCACTGTAGTTCACCAAAAATCTCTTTGATTGAGTGTCAATGAACATCTTATAGCTTGCTAAGAGCTCTCAATTTCTGAGCATCCTAGTGTCAAGAAAGCAAGGGATCAGTTACTCGTAATTATTGAATATAGTGGTTCCTCCAACTACTTCTGCTGTGGTCTTCTAACACACAGAACAATAGGGCTCACCTAGAGCTCACCTTATAAGCTGACACCTTATATCCAAATCGTCAACAATTTTCAGATCATGACACGGTATTGAGACAGCTCTGAAGTGGCTATTGTAAACAAAATAATTGTGTTTTTCCTACCATCTAAAGTTTTATATAAATACACACACATGTACCCCCTACACATGTATACCACTAAGCTTCATGAGGACTATACCTATATAACTGCTGGTACAAGTACACTCAATTAAGTTTCCAACATCTAGAGAGTTCCCAAAAGCTCAGGCAAAAGTCTGGTCACCTATGTGGCTTTATTTTTATTATGGACATGTACTACAGAACACTGTTTGTCTGTTTGTTATTTCCTCCTTTTTCACTCACCCTTTCACTCTCTATATTCAATTCCTTCCTAATGTTCATTCTTCAGAAGAAGTTACAATAAAGAATAACACAAAAGACTTCTATCCCTGGCTGCACAATTAAAAGTCAGTAGCTTCTTTATTTGCACATATGCAATGAGAAGAAATTTACATAATATTTGTAATATATCTTCTCCAATTAAATAAAATCTCTCCAGTAAGTGTGAATGGTAATGTAGACAGATAAAGGCATAATAACTAGTGTCAGAGGGAGTGATACTTAGAAAGGTTAGACGTCATATGACACCCAGGTGTGCTAGTGGAATTATAAAATCCATGAGGACAAAGTCTTTACCAAGATTATAAAAGACATAAGCTGCTATCAAGTCCCCACACTCATATTATCATAGAACCTTAAAAGGAGCACATCTGTTTTAAGCTCTCCACAGCAAAAAATCTTTTTATTCTGCTTTGAAGGACTTTCTGAGAGTCATAGAAACCTTCAAAACAGACTTTTGTTTCGTAAACAAATCTGCTATATGCCACTAATCCATAGAACTCTTACATTTTTTATAATAATTTGTTGCAAATTAATTAAAAAGTATTTAATTTCAAAACCAAACCAGCTTAACCTACTAAAAGAAATTATACAGTAGTACTAAGGAATCACAGGAATAATTTCAAAGCTTGTTTTAGCAACCATGTAGACACTACATATAATCATATATGGGGTAAAGAGTTGACTGTAAGAATGCTATTGGTATATTCAATCATCTCAGTCACCACAAGATGGTAGCATTTCTGAACATTACCGGTACTTGCTTTCTTCTCTGGTGTTTCAATGCACAGAATTTTACAAAACAGCAGTAGTCTGATTTTTAAACACAGAATGATTGAGGTTAGAAGGGACCTCTGGAGGTTTTCAGGTCCAACCCCTCTACTTCAGCAGAGACACCTAGAGCCAGCTGCCCAGATGGCTTTTGAATATCTCCAGGGAGGGAGACTCCACACCTCTCTGGGCAACCTGTACCAGTGCTTGGTCACCCTCACAGTAAAAAACTTCTTCCTGATGCCAAAACTTTTTCCTGATGTTCAGGAGGAACCTCCTGTGTTTCAGTTTATGCCCATTGCCTGTTGTCCTGTCACTGGGCATCACTGGAAATTGTCTGGCTCCAGCTTCCTTTCATCCTGCCTTCAGGTGTTTGCAGAGAGTGATGAGATTCCCCTTGAGCCTTTTCTTCTCCAGGCTAAACAGTCCTAGCTGAGTCATCTTTTCCTCATATGAGGGATCCTCCAGTCCCGTGATGAACTTCGTGTTGTACTGGACTGTCTCCAGTATTTCCATGTGTCCTTGTACTGGGGAGTCCAGAACTGGACACAGTACTGCGGGTGTGCCCTCACCAGCACTAAGAGGGGAAGGCTCACGTCCCTTGATCTGCTGGCAACACTGCTCCTAACACAGTCCAGGACATTGTTAATTTTAAAAACTGCTTTAGAATAATTCTTTTTTTAATAATAAAAAGCATAATATTAAAGAGCTTTCAGAAGCTCAGAGAAAAGTCTGGTCACCTATCTGGCTTTATTCTTACTACGGAAAGTTATTACAGAACACTGTCTGCCTGCTACTTCCTCCTTTCTTCCTCACGCTTTTCTTCCCTACATTCAATTCCTTCACAACATTCATTCTTCAGAAAAAGTTAAAATAATGAAGAGCACAAGACAACAATTCTATTCCTGGCTGCACAATTAAAAGTCAGTATCTTGTTCATTTGTGCATATTTACAGTCAGCAAATTATGTTCCACCTCACTCCATCGAAAAGGTTTTATCCTTAATGTTTACTAAAAGCTCTAGAAAAGACAAAACAAAACAAAACATCTCTTTTTTTTCCAGTTCAGTTCAAAATTGTAATTTAATCTTTGGTTTAAGGAACAAAAGACACACATTTCTGTCTATCAGCAGTGGAGCTACCAGTAGTTTTTTTAGCTACCAGTACAAGTGAATTGCAAAACAGTCTTCATCAACTGGGGAAGCAGTAAGACGGAAAACTTGTAAAGAACTAAATGCAAAAAGGAATGAATTGTACCTACACAAGAAGGAAAATAACTGATCAGCAACTTTTTGAAGAGGAGCCTTTTATTGGTTAGAGTAATCAAATCAAAGGACCTGTCTCCAAAGCAGGCACAAGCAAGGTAAGGCTGTTCATTCTCCAGCAGGCCATGTACAGCAAGCTCCTACCACAAAATCATTCAGGTTACTCTGGGTACAAAGCACAGTGACCAAGATAATATGACCTGCACAAAAGCTTGTTCTTTCTGCCAGACCACTGTGGTTACCTCCCTTGCAGAACAGCTCAAAGCACAGAGCGAGGAATTCAGTTATGTTTGTATTCATCCAAGAAGATACAACCAAAAATGCTAAAAGGTCATTTTAATGACCTTTAGCAGTAATAGCACATATCACCCACTTAATTAAGCATGCAAGCTGCCTCTGAAAGTGACTATCTCTTCCTAATGGTAAAGGTTTCAAACTTGGGTGCTTTGAGTTGCACGTAAATTAGAAGTCCACAGAACAATGAAATAAAAGTCCTCTCCAGAAGGACTTAAATTTTGCCTGGGTCTCCCTTCATTCTGCCCTGGTGCTGCAAAGCTGGAGAATGAGCACACACTTTCACGAGCAGCAGAGCAGCAGCATAGAAGGCGTCTCTGGATGAAGAGCTCTTAATGCCTGAACACTGAACCAAACACTACTGTGAAGGTAAGAGAAAAGAACAACGCAGCTGGGTATTATGAAACACTTTCACATACTAGTAGTAACTGGTAGACTGCTGAGGAGGCTGTAAAACACATGTTGTTGGAAGCTTCTGAAAAATTTTAGCTCAAATGTACCCTAAGTTTCTGGGCAGGGTATTTGCACTAGCTTGTTACAGGTTTATTTCAGAATACAATACTGTGACTTAAAAAAGCAGCCATTTAGTCATGATGGGTATTCACAGGAGACCACGTATCTTCATATCAGCAGGAGAATTAGTCACGTATGCTGTTCTCATAAGCCATATCTGTTCGTGAGATAAATATCAGCAATACTTTATTTACAGCTGAATTTCTTTTTAAGATGTACTAGATGACTTCTTGGGGCCTCTCCCTGCCCTACACTTCGTAATTTCTATTCAAAAACAGGAGGAGTTTTATCTCAGGCCTAAAAGTAATCTCCTCTGAATGCATCAATGAGGTCTAGGTGACCTGCCAAAATTCAAGATCTGTAAGGTTATTGTGGTAGGAATAGCAACACATGGCAGAGTCAGGTATTTTTCCATACACTTTTATCTGCTTCACAGTTCAAAGCCTTTAGTCATCTCTGCCAGTGTTAACCTTTCTTTCATGTTTTTTGTTTCTCCTGAGGTACTTTCTGTGATCATATCAGACTTCAGCATCTTGTCTGTTTCGTTGCATTGTTTCTTTCTCCTATTGGCAAACACCCAGTTCAAAACAGTATCAGTAACATATATTCACTTATTATTTCAGACTCCTGTATGGATGATTTTGCTTTAGTTTTGGGGGAAGACATGCATGTAATTTTGAAAATGGCAAGAAGAAACTTACTTTCGTAAAAGAATTCCACTGGGGACTGTAACAGCAACCTCAAACAAATGACAACAATTTAAACCCAGTATTTAAACCAGAGTCAAACCACTGTTATAAAAATTAACTTTAAAATACTACAAAAAGAATTTTTAGTATAGAGAACCTTTTAAATGTATAATTTAATAACCTATGTCACAGATGGGTGTTAAACAACAGTGACCTATAAGTAAGAAGACCTTTCAAGAAATTGAGGGATTGAATATTTCATATGCAGACCAAAATGTTTCTGGCAATAGGAAAAAAGTCCTATCAAATACAAAAAAATCCTTAACACATTAGCAATTTCAACAATAAATAGAGCGGGCACAAATTTCTTCATTCAAAACCTGGAATCCTTTTAGCTGCAAGGATAGCAGGGCTTTTATTTGCTGATCACACTGCCTTCTTTTTTAGGATCTGAAGAAAGCAGGTGATACTTGTATGCTTCTGCCATGCTAGAAGCAGAAAGAAATCACCTCGGGAAAGTTCAGAATAAAATGTGTTTATATATGAATACATGTGCCGCTGCTGTATTTACACAGAAGTCTATACACATACTACAAGTTTGTATAGGCTTGATGCTGCCTTGTATTAAGCTTATGTATCAGTAAAAAGGACAGAAAGAATGATTTGTATGTAAGCAAACTATTTGACAAAGACCTTCCTCTTGTCAATTTTGTCAATAAACTTTTGAGATTTATACTTTCGAGATTTAGAGCTTGTTATTGTCACTGATCATTCTTTCCAACATAACACTTCAGTGCTAATCAGATTCTGCAGTCTGTTCCACAGAGCAGCTGAAAAAAACATCCTTACATCAAGGCTCCTGCCCATGTTGGGGTCACATATATAACAGTCCTGCAGCCTCCAGAGAATGCTTCTACCTTGGCTGATGTGCAGCACCACAAATTCATCATTTTGCTGTTCCTGTACATGATTTAACTTGAAAAAGAACCATCCCTACCTATGAATAAATCTGGTTTTTTGACTTGAAAAGCAAGTTAAATTTTCATAATATTTCCTGGGAGACCAGCTCAAGGAGAGGATACATAAGGGAGGGAAGTCATTAAAAAGAAAAAACAACTCTCCCACTACCTCTTTTTGAAGAAACAGGTTTCCTAATATCCAGCCACAAATGTTTGGAGTCTTGACAACTAAGTACAGGAACTTGAAAACCTCGTACATCCAGAAACCTGGGAAGTTTTTACCGTGTGCAGATATTAGGTGGTGCAGGAGTTCCAAGCCTCAGGCAGGCAGGTAAACAAACTGCCAGAATGCAGGCTAACACTCTTAAAAGTTCAGGGTCATCTGAAGTGTTGCATGGCATTCTAATTCACGTTCTGCGTGCTGATTTTAAAATACCCTAATGGCTTTATTTGGCATTGCTAATTTTATCTGGCATTGCTTGTGTTCTCTTCAGCTTAAAAGCGCTTGTTTGTCTGTTTTCTTTGATAGGACTAGTGAAACAAGTTTGACATCTTCCAACATTTTCTACAACTAGCGGTTTTAATTAAAAGAACTCTTACAGAAATCAAATGAGACAATTCTGTAACTGTTGGCATATTACACAAAACATCTGGCTTCAAGTCAACGGCAACACAAATACAGATCATTTTATAAGCTTAAAAGAAAATATAAATCTCATTAGCAGAAATATGTATTTACATCGAGAAGAAAAAAAAGACACTCCTTTGCATCTTGTTCAAAAAAAGTTGTAAGTGCTTTTTTGAATTATAGAAATAAGGCATGTTTTAGCATATACATCATGATTAAACATTGACAGTCAACACCAAAGTGAAGTCACAGCTGCTGAAAATATGTTAATATCCTTCATACACAATAGAGAGAAACAAGGGTGAGCAAATTTCATTTCAAGTATTCTGAGCTGTTGGAATCCTCATGCAACACAGCAACACGAAGACCAGAGTCTGGTACCAAAACTTACTGAAATAGGACAAAAGAGAGAAAGAAAAGTTCTAAGATGAGGAATCGTCTTTCCTTAATTGCAGTAAAGATAGGCTAATCCCAAACAGACATAAAGAAATATCTTCAAAGTGAAGTTTTTTATGTTTCTTTGTTTTACTATGACTTCTGTTCAAGAACCATATTTACACTATTTTCAGAGGTCCTACAGATAAACCAGAATTCTGAGAGGCCTCAAGTCAAGGAGAAGGGAAGACATTTACAAAAAAGACTGTGTGAGTTTTAAACTGTTCCATGTTTCTTGGGATCTAGACTGAAAAAATGTATTTCTCAAAAATTAAAAAACATGACAATACTTTAAATATCACAGTGTGCCTACTATTGGATAATGCTTGATTTAGTGTTTCTTTCAGCATGCAAGTATTTGCCTGAATTTTATCAAACTCAATATCACTAACCAAAGGTTTCTTTTGAAAGCCTTGAAGGAATGTATCTAAATTCAACTGTTTTGGCATGCTGTACTGTAAATAACTATATATACAGTAGTCTTTAAACTATATCACCCTGGAATTTGGAGCAATGAGTGAAGCAATGTGCTTATAAAGTAATTCGCAAGTTTTTTAATAACAGAAATCTGATAACAACATAACTTCAATTACTTTTTACTACACAGGTATATTGACATATACACTTATCCTTCACATAGGAATTTTTAAATTACCCCAGAACAGTGACTTTCTGAAAGCAACACTGATGCCAAGTTAAAAATTCTTCCAAAATAACTGAACTAATTTCAGTTTTTGTCTTGACCCTTATCATAATAATAATTGCTGTACAAAGTTATGGGCCCATTTAATAACAGATCCTGGTACCGCCTTATACTGCCTGCATCTTACAGCATCTTAGAGCTCATTCATTCCTTCATATAGTGACAGTTGTACTTCTTGAAGTAAAAAAACTGAAGAAATCTAGATTATGTTTTAAAATAATCCCCAGTGTAGGATGCTTCTTGCTGTAAGACACACAATATGCTACGGTCCACAGCTGAACTTTAAATAATAAATGGAATCGGAAGAATTATCAGCCCCAAACTCCCTACATTTAAAAAGAAAACTGTTCCTTACATGTACAAAGTAGATGATATAGAATTTTCAGCTATTCTCACTCTGTATGTATGCTTTTTTTTTTTTAAATTTTTTTTCTTTCTGTTAAGTTGGACATCTACACTGCCACTTAAATACTAACAATACATCTGCATTTTATGTGAATCACAATGTAGAGAATCCTTACCCAAAATTCTCTGTACTTTTACTTCAGGACATAAAGAAAAAGAAAGCTAAAGGCATAGGATTGATATACTCACCTCAGTAAGAAAATCAGGAATATAAGAAAATGTCAGTATCAATAAATTAGGCGTCTCACCCACCTTCCCCCAAAAATGAGAAATATATGGTATTGACAAGGACACAGTAAAAATGAACAGAGTTAGATAATCTTCACACAAGTACCACTTCCATTGTAAAAAATCCTAAACATTCTATAGTATGCCTAGAGGCCTGGGCCTTTTTTCAGAAAGAAGAACAAAAACAATACGGCAAAGGTATTAAGCACTTTCAGAGACAGAGATACTTCTGCAGCCTTACAGTGGGATTTGTGAGAGAGCTGAAAGGGATGATGATATCCAAAATACTCTGCTTCTGAATGTTAGAGACAGTAAATGAACATTTGGAGTCTGCCTGTTGAGAGAAGGAATAGAAAAAGGTATTACATAGCAATAGGTCTTTATATTAATTATTTTCTGCCCACCCTGACAAATGGCTTTTCTACAGACATAGCAGTATTTAGCAGTTTTAACTGACAATACTTTTAACAAATTTCTTTGTTCTGTGTTGAAAAACAGTTTAAAAGTAACGGAACTCTTGACTGTGGAACTCTTAATAGGGAAGTCTATTAAATAGTTCCTCTTTTACCTAGATTATATTTAGCAATACCTCTCATATAATTTTTTCTGATACATTTTTGAAATTTCAGGGACATGATTCTTGATTTTTTACTAAGAAACCACTATGGTAGCCTTTCTCAAAATATTTCACTAACCACTAATTTCTGAGTATGGCATTTGTAAAGCATGCAAATTAAGTAATTTTGTTATGAAATAAAGGCAAAAAAATATGGAGTAACCAAACTGTGAGTACAATCAACACTCCTTCAGAAAAGGAATTTTAGCAACTTCCAGATGGACCTTCATCCCTTTCCAAGGTAAGAGCCCCAAATGAGTAGTAAGGCTCTAAAATCCTTCAGAAAAAATGATACAAAGAAAGATCGTATTTCTGAAACATGTAGGTATAGCAAAGACTTCCGAACTTTAACTTCAGAAAAACAAACAATCAGTACTGAAAGTTGGAATACCTATCAGGTCTCGTGACACAGAACTATGGCATGTTGCTTCTCTCCTTACCACCACTACAATTCCGTGACCTCTGACAACGTGAAGAGCTTACACCCATCCCTTGGAAGGCAATGTGGTGTTGAGGGACAGGGGACAGGAAGGGGGCGAGAGTGCAGCATGTTGTTGGCCTCTCTGTCCTTGCTACTGCCTCTTCCCCCATGTCTGTCTTCATCCTTTCTTGCACCCATTCTCAGAAGAAGCTTAAGACAAAAGAACTACAACCCTTGCTGTTCTATGGGGGTGAGAGATCTTCCGCAGGGTACTTAAAGAAGACTGTGCATGAGAGAAATGACTTCTTGCAATGCCTGAGCCTGTGCTGTCTAGGTTGCAGTCATTGCTATCACAAACATGAAACTCTTCTGCAGTCTGTGTTCCTTCTTCCTCCAGCTAGGCAATTCTCTGGTTTGCTCATTCCACAAGCTAATCCAGCACAAACTTTCCTGCCTTGGCATTCTGTGGCAATTGCAAAACCAACTCAAGCTCATTTGCCCAAGCTGTTATTTTTCAGCTATCACGGTTTACAAACAGATGGAAACATAGGAAGACATACTAACCACAAATTACTCCATTCAGACCATGTTGTCTGGTCATCTTTGTACAACTCTGCATGGTCAGCTGACCTTCTGAAAGTTTCCAGAATTCCTTTATGCTTTCATTCTTAACTGGAGCTGACCACCTCATGTTAAAGCAATTTTCATTGCTGTCGACACAGTGGCACCTGAGTGGACAGTGTGCTAGCCGAGAAAATACAAAATGGGACTGTTTCAGCATCTATTAGTACTTCACTGACCACTAACATCAATGCTGTAAGGGAACTGCTAACACTGTTGAGACATGACTACAAAGCTGTGATTAGCCAACAGCCCACTTATTAAGTGGTTAATGGACTAGTGTACAATACAGGCTACTAATGTTCATTACAGTAAGTGCTTAAAAAAAAAAAAATTGGCCACTGCACACAGACGCATCCTTGAAAATTACTATTTCAACACCCTGGCATGAAGGTTACATTTTGCAACAAGATCACTCATATAGATATAAAAAGTTATTCAACTGCATCCAGCTGAATTTTTTGGCAAGAAAATCCCTTTAAGAAACAAAAGCATAGTTATTTGCTCACATAGTGCTGATTTTTTGTAAGTGTCTATACTTGCCTTGTTGTTACCACTTTTTTTATTAACAGGCTAACATTTGAAGATATCTAGCTATTTACCTCCTCATTTTTAAGACAACCACTTAGTAACATAGACACACCCCAGCAGTTAGAAACTAAGAAAACAGCCAGTTTGTCTGAAACTTTCATGGCTTACAGCTTAGAAACACCATAAAAGGACACAGACAAAAAATATTTTCTGTGCATGTAGTACTGACTATATCAGTTAAATGCAAAGTTACTGACATTGAAATATCTGATTAAGTCCCCTTATCTGTTCCTCATTAATTTTATGAGGTTTATCAAACAAAGTTGTTGAATACGACAGATCTCATCTACATTTCACATGACAAGTTACCCGAATGAACATAAAGCTTGTTGAGTAGCCCTGCTGTTGCTGTTTGGTGACACTGACTAGCTGAAATGGAGCCATAGTAGCATTAAGTGGGAGCTTTCTCTTCAGTCATCTCTCAGGGTAAGCTGCCTTGTGAAGGTGGAAAGGAGAATACCTGAAAAAAAAGGAGAGCACAAAGAGTAAGCTGAACATTGCTTCAAGCAAGCCTGAAATTAATGTGTGCCAGAAACTGGTATTAGCTGTGAAAAAACACACCAACTCAATATAGGAGACTTAATACAAGAACAATTTGCTTTACAATCACATTTACCAGGATCTAGGTAGAAGATGCTTGAGGAATGAGTCTCTGGCACCACAAAATGGCTGTGGTTGCAGGATTCAGAAGAAATGTCCCAAACATGTGCGGAGAAGTATAAGTACCTGTAACTCTGAAGCACTTAAAATTCTTTGCTCCCTCGACCATTGAAAGTCGGTTCTTGGGCTTTCAAGAGAGTTGTTTCCCCTCTTCATTTCCATAAAACAGAAAAGGAGCATGAGAGGAGAAAACTAAGAAAATGAACAAAAGCTTTTGCCACTGAATTTAAAGAAATCAGTATTTTAGCATATACCCCAGTTATACCAGATGACAAAGTATTTCTGAAAGTGATGTTCCACACAGAAGACACACTTTTTTAAAACGTAGGGACAGATTCAGCAATGGGAGTACAAGTACAGGGAAGCACTGCTAGCAAGCAGAGGCCACAGTAACGAACTGTTGTATCAGCTAACACTGGTAATACTGTCTTTAGAGTCATCAGCTAAAATTTCTAATGCAATCAAAGTACAAAATAATGAAAGCACAAATAAGGGACAGATGTTCTCTGGCATAATGTTTAACTCTGATGGAAACATGAAAGCTTAGAAAACAGAGGCAAGTTGAAAACTATCCTAGGCATGCTTGGAGGCACAGAAGGCAAACACCCTGTTCTAATCCTTTGAAGGATGATTCCGGCAGCCCTTTCACCTAGAAATTCACCAGGATAATAAAAAGACTGAATACTTCCACTGGTAGCTATTCAAAACACTCTGATTAGAAAGATTTTTTTTTTTAGTTTTCTTTTAAATTAACTTTGGTCTCCCTACCACATACCTGCAAAGCAGAAGCAAACAGAATGGAAATGCTAGGCATCTGGCTCAGAGAAGATGTCCTAGAGCCAGTTTGTCCTATTTACTCATTGTTGCAGTTTTGCTCGAGATCTTCATGCCTCAGATGTGCTCCGCGCTGTTTGGACACAGGCCAGCATGCCAGAAAAGTTCCCTAGCATCACTGCTAGGCTTTCTGGTAGACTGCTATGTTACCCTATTCCAAGCCAATTTAAGATTACACAGAAGTATGGTTTTATTATTTGACATGTCTTAAAAAAATGAATTGAGATACTGTGCTCTGCATTGGTAGTCTAGAACAACAATTACAAGAATAACCAAAAACTAAGGCGTGGAACGCCTATCTGTTAGGTATTTTCAAACCACCCAGAACTTACCTCGAGTTAAACTAGCCATCAGTAAAATACCTGTTTAAAGGATGTGAAAATGGTGGCACTTCATACTGTTTCCTTCTCCATTCAGTTCACATCCTGTCTGGGTTTTCCCCATGCTTTAAAGACTTAGTCTTCTGGCATACCTTGCACCTGAGACTGCAATAGAATAACCTTTCTAACTGATTTATATTCAGATTCAAATCTTGATCTGACTCTTATTTAAGAGGTGCTTTTGATCTTTCTTTACAAATAATTAGCTGTCCTCAAGAGTCAAGTAAGGTAAGTGTCCCTTTGACAGATCAGTGGAATTTCCTGCACTTGATTAGCAAGGCAGGCGCTGTGTAAGGAGTAAAACCAAAATCACTGGCTTGAGCCTATCAGAGTAACATGTGAAACTCTTCCATATACTTATTATATTTAATCTCAAATGTATAAACTGGCCACTAAATAATTTTTTTTTTAAAAAGTGGGTTTTATATTTGCAGGCTGCTATTGATTTTTAATTCAGATCACTTCTGGATGACAGGGAGACTGAACCCCAATTCTACCTTTGCAGGATTCAGAAAAACTCACTCTTGTGTGCTTATTCAATCAGCATTCAACAAAGTCGTTCAAAGTGTGAGAAAATCTGAATATTTCAATGTGCTTCTCTGGGAAGCTATGGTTAAATTTTCCTGGAGTACTAATACACTGGCATAAGACATAGGCAAATAGCTCCTAGTATGAGCACAGATTCATGAATACAGGCATAACTACAGATTTACCCACAGAGCTTATTCGAAGCAAATTAACAGACAACAATAGCGTGCTTTTTTTTTTAAACAGTCTACTACATTAATAATAAAGCTTTCTGTTAATAAAATTATGTCTATCAGAGATGATTGCTTTACATCCTTGAAAGGTTGTCACAAGTCTCTACAGTGTTGACATGCTGCAATGAATGACTTGAGACAAAACACTTCATGTAATGTATTTTAAATTAATGTCCTCAGTGAACTACAGAATAAAGAACCATTCCAAAATATAACAAAAATGATTTATCTTTTCCTATGGATTTGAGTCCTAAATGCTTTCCAATGATGAGAAATTTCTATAGTGTCCTGTCCCTGTCACCACAACAACTTTAATCCTTACCTCCTCTGGTCCCTGCAATAGCTCTAGTATGACTACACCACTCATTCCCCAGTCTCCATGTGACATTATTAATCCAGAGTTAGTTTCGTGTGGCTTTTTCAGTGCTGTGACTTGCTGACTGGCCACTCGGCCATCCATTCCTGGTTTGCTTATAACTTGTCTAGTTGTAGATTTAAGATTTCAGACTTTCCTCGATGTTTCAGACATCAGCTGTGGAAGTTAATAGACACGATTATTTAGACAAATTATTTTACTTGAGTGGGGATGTAGCTGAACAGTGGGATGTGAAGAGCTGGAAATTCTAAAGGTATGGTTATTTTTACACAGACTTTTTATATAATTTTCTAGATTATATGTTTCTATTGTTTAGAATATAGAAAAGGATTAAAAAAATACTAAGGAAGAAATCAATAGTGGGGAATAACCTGCAAGATGATTTTCAGACTGTGAAGCTGTTTTCTTCCTTTTCCATATTACAGCATTCTCTGATAATCTGAAAAGCTATCTATCTATTATTCAGTCACAGAAACTCTTTTCTTCTAGGAATTTCTATTTCACTTTTTTCTGCTGTAAAATTCAAAATTTCTATTCCAGAAGAAAAGTCACTATGTTGAAACTACTGTAATAAAAAATTGAAGTAAACAGTTGACACTTCAAAATTTATACTATTATTTAACCTGGGAAAAAAACTTGATACATGTAAAATACCTTATTTAAACAACATGACGCTTATGCTACTAAAATAGCACAAGCTAATTCCCTTAGGCATACTAACCAGGTTCAGAGTTAATGTAAATATACATGCAGCCCTATATTGTGTTATCTGGATATTAAAAGGCATAATATGTCAAAATGATAGTATCAAAACCACATTTTTTGCACTACTGAAGCATTTCAGTAATTTGTGTATATTTTCTTGCTACATTAAGATGTCACAGAGAAAAGTTTTAGTTTTGTCTAATTGCATTTTTCAAAAAGAAATTTTTCTTCCACCTGAGTTCCACCAGAGGAAAATGAAACTCCTTTATATTTCATTATTGGGTCATACCATACTCTCAGGCATCAAAATGTTTTCTGTTGAAGGGAAATTGAGCAGAATAATTACAGTGCACTAAATAATTCAGGGCTCAGGGTTTGTCTGTGGTATGAGTTTACGAGTTCTACATAATGTCAAGAATAAAATGGATTCCAGCTCATGACATGTAACAAGAAGCCAATTAACAGGTAAATTTCTTGCTATATTTTGGGGGGTTTATTTACTTAAAAATGAATATCACTACATTTAAAAAGTAAGAGTTTTTAGAGGTTTTTTAGAGTTAACCTTTCGAATAGCCTTAATTAAGGTTTCTTCACAACATGAATTTACCAGTTGCAAGTATGTGTTATGTTAGTAATTTTAATTTCATAATAGCATACAATCTTTCCCAGACAACTATCGCTTTATTCAACGCACACGGCAGCTCATTATTTACTTATCAATAGTTCAGTAGTTTATGTAACACTCATTGACCTATGCACGCAAAAAATTTTATCTTCATTGCTGATATTAACAAGTTGACATGAAATAAGATTGTTGATTTCTTTGTGAGCCTTTCAAATCCTATGTTACTTACTTCAAAAAATGTTAATAAATGTGCATACATGTCCATTGGCTAAAAAACTGAAATTGTGGAGAGGAAAAATACTGCAAGCAAATTCAGTTCTCTTACCTTAGGGGCTACACCAGCTGCCTAAACTGAGGCATGTAAGTGCCACTTGGGATACATGAGACTGGCAATGACGACTCAAAAGCTCAGCACCTTCTGCATAGGCACCTAAAGGTCAGTCATTTATAGCCAAGGAACCTAGAACAGCACTAGATATCTAATCACAGGCAACTGATTCAAGCCCAAGGTATAGACAACGCTTTCATATAAGCTTCATTCTTACACTGCTGTTACAGTTCATTTGAGACCTCGTCAGGATGGTCAAGCCAGCAATTCAACTCCTCCCAAATTAGACATCAGCATTTGGTCAGATGAGTGACTCTGAATTCCCCTAGTCATATTCAGTGTTCTTTGGTGCAAGCTCCCATTATAACCAATACTCAGATACCCATCTGTCTTACAGATACCTATGAGCTGCATCCAACTTAGAAAAATTAGTCAAATGTGTCTGGTAATTTTTGAGGGTTCAGTTTTTCACCATTCCACTTAGCACAGCATACAAAGCATGGCTCTGCATGTCTTAATCTATAGTTGTCGGAGTAACCACCAAATCAAGAGTCTAAGAGGGTCTTTAAGTCTAAGGTTAAGCATATAGCTTGGCTAAATCACCCAGTTTGGGGAGGGCATGAGTGATTAATCCATTAGCACACAGGAATTCTGGCACAGGCAGGGATCAAATCCAATTCCAGTATTGCTCCACTTGAATTCTGTGACTCTTTCATTGTCTACTGAAATTCCTTGTCTCAGCTTACGCACTTTTATAACAAATGAGAAAATTACTGAAAACCAACTCATACACTATAGAAATTTCCTTCCTCCACTGGGAGAAAGACAAGAAGTAAATTAATGTTAACTTTACAAAGACACTTGGATAATGAGTACAGAGAATTTATATATTACTATGCACACTTGAAAGGAACGATTCAGAGATCACAAAATCACAATTTTCCTTTGAAAGTAAGTATTTCAGAGTATCAGTCTTTACATTAGGATTGCTCATCGTTCCTGTTCTTTGGGATAAGCAGCACTGATAACATGTAAAGTACAAAGTTATTCCTCTTTGTTCTCATCACTAATGTCTTTGATGATGTGCTAGTCATTAGTCATCTTAATAAATACAACCTGCTACTCGCCTGTCTGATCTTCAGCTCACAGCACAGTATATTTAAAATACATGTCTTTCATCCACAGGCCATTCTGTATCTATCTTCCTTTTGTGTTCTGTCAGTTACCTGTCACCTACTGCTTTTCCTTTCACTCTCACCAGTACACCCAGAGCTTTTCAGAAATCTGGTGCTTTGAGTATTTTTGTTCTTGTTTCTTGTCACATCTGCACTACACAGCAGAATGACTCCCCTTCTGCTTTCTTTCTGCCTTCTTCAGAGTAATCCTTACAAACAAGAGTACCTTTCAATCTCCCTTTACCTTCTTCCAAATCAACATGTAAGTATGCATCTTTCTTTAAGCTCACAGTCTTTCCCTTCATTCATTATTTATGCACAGCTATGTAGCAGTTAACAATGTCAAACTCTGGTCAACCAAATAACTATACAGTGGGTTTTTTTACACTACTTTAATCACAGGTTACTGTAGCATTTAATTTACTTCTTATTTATTTTTTAAAAATTAAAACACTGGCCCATTAAGTTACCTTCACATAAGAAAAGCAAGCTAAAATTCTGTCTCCTCACAAAACATCTTTCTGGAAGAACTGATGTTCTCCAGCTGAAACACTAAATACTTTGGTCTTCCTGTAAACATACAGCTATGTAGGATACAACATATACAGATAGCTCCATTGCGCCTTACAAGTAAGGGACACTACTGTATCAATAAAAAACTATCAGCTTACTGCCACTATTGCCTTTAAAGAGCTATGAAATCTATTTGTAGTCTAGTTGTGCACTATTTAATTTGCTTAAATTTGTTTCCAATGGATCTGTACATTCTTAGACAAATCAGGCCTCGGTCTTAGTGGTAAAACAGAAAATAACAGTACTAGAGCCAGCTGAGAACATAACTAGGTGCAAGTGTTGGTTCTCTCCCATTCCTTTGGAGCAAAGCCAAAGGATTTAGCCTAGATTAAAAACTTTGTGATAAAAAATAGTCAAAAACGTAGTTTTGAGCTAAACTGATTGTCTCTGCAGTTGGCGCTGACAAACACCACTCATGATTTAAAATACTTTGACTACGCAACAACCTAAAGGAGAGATGCTTCAATAGCAAGAAACATTCTTACTACTGAAAAGCAGTGTAAGAAGCTGTTGCCAGCCACTTCTCAATGTGTTTGTTGCTGCCTCAGTCCTTCTTTTTACCTGATACTCTCATTCAATTCTCAGCGCATATGGGACCGCAGGAAAGACAGTTCATATGATTCTCAGGGTTTTAAAGCAAGAGCTAATTTTTTTTTCAAATTACTTGAAGAAATGAGCACAAAGCTGAGCTTTGACTTGAGTCAAATGGCCAGAATTAAATTTCCTCAGTCTCAAGGGTAGAAAAAAACACAATAACCTGAACTTTTCCTATTAAGACTTGTGGGGGGTTGGTACGAAATCTACCTTCAAAAGCTCTGGTTGATTTCAGTGTTTTCTCTTGGCAATAAAGTACCAATTCTAAAACCGCGTGTTGTGGAACATATGCCAAAAAGCCTGAGAAAGCGATGGTCTACTGTTTCCGTTATTATCCTTCTGTAGTAATTTTTTCAAACATGGAGGAAGACAGTGTGCATTGTGATTTAGAGTGATTTATAAGTTTTTTGAGTTCGTAGAACAGGAATTTTTATTACATTCACTCTGGAGGGAAAAGTCTTTTGATAGCGCTGTAATTTGAGGAATCTACCTGCCTCATTTGAATTAGATCTCTTGAGTTCTTTATCAGTGCCTTGTTTTCCTACCACCTACTGAGTAACAGGGCAGCAATGGCCTGCATGATATGCTGCAACCTTGTTCTCATCCTCCTCTAGTGAGAGGGCAGGTTTGTCCCTTAATGAGTCATTTGTGCTGTGGTTAAATCAGAGTGGGGGTCTCCTGGGCTTGCTAAAAACAATACATTCCTCAATTTGTTTGCCTTGAAACTGTTCTTCATTATCAGTATAGATCTTCCTTTCAGCTCTCTTGCAGCTGTTGCTTCCTCACCCATCAACATTTCCATTCACACTTCATTGATATCAATTTTCTTGCTTCTGTCACAAGGCTCTAAAAGAGGCTAAGGAGAACCTTAGACATAAAGAGGAAGACTCAGGCAGAAGAGGGGAAGAAGCTGACAGGAGTTTCTTACTGAGGTGACCTGGGTTAGCTAAAAATCCCACCAAAGTTACAAAAAGCAAGTTTTGCAGGAAAAATGCCATGGTTCAAAATAAGTTATAAATTTTGTAAGGAGGACTCTGGACAAATCTAAGCCATTTGATTAAAGCATGAAATGTTTAAACCGTAACTGTCATATGTATTTCCATTATTTAACCATTTTATATTGCCATATGCAAACTGCTTCTGCCCTAGAAAGAAAAGCAGTGTAGTATAGCACGGTTTACAGGCTGAAAGAGTGACTGATATTCAGAGCTGGAGAGAAGAGAAAAGAGGGAAAAAAAAGGGGGGAAAAAAAAAAAAGAGAAGCAGCTGTAGACTGGCAGCAAAGGAAAATGTCAGGGGGTTTAGCAGAACAGGAGACAGGGCCAATGAGCTATACGCAGGCTGGATGAATGGGATATCAGGTAAGTGTTTTAGAGAAGCAAAGGTCTGTTAGGGCTGTTACACTCTAAGCGTGGAAGCATTAGCAGTAGCCGGAAGACTGGCAGAGCAGAAAAATGTGAGATGTTGTCTGCATGCTGTAACGGAGGAGTCTAGGAAGAACTGAGTGGCGAGATGCTTTTATTGTTCAGGCTTACTACTCAGTTCAGGATTTCTACTAACATTTGTGCTAGACAGTCTCAAGAACGTGGTTAGGATATCCTTTCAGATATGGGATTCCCTCCACACTATTCATAAAATTCAAGTTGAGTCTGGAAGAAGTATCCTTCAGTATATAAATGTCTTGTTTGTCCAGAAAAGAAAAACATCCCTTGGTGACTCCGAAGTACATGAATGAAACAACAGGCAGGCTTGGTACCTGAAGAAGACAATGGAAACAAGGGCTACACTGTCAGCTTTCAGATCTTGCAATTAAGGTGTACCATTCTGGGGAAGAAAAAGATTTTAATATGAAGTGCCAACTGGATGGATGAGAAGTACATTCTTGCAGACACTGCAGTAACACTCTGGAGCACTAGTCAAGATAATATTCTGGAGCAACTGCCCACTACATGAGGCAAACAATGGGATGGGGTGTGGAACACGGTAGGAGGCTAGATTATTCTGGTGTGATATTGGCAACAGGCAGACAGAGGAGTTCACACTATAAACCACCAGTATGTATGGTCTTATGACTTTAGCAAATTCCTAATTGTTCAAAAGCACATTCATATCCTGTGAAAAAATGCTTTTACTATAGCCTACAGTTTTAAAATAAGTACCTTCTCATTTTTTGTCATGATGCAATGGAGTCATGAATTCAAATTGCTTGTGGCCAACACGAGGGCAGAAAACACTTCATCCACAAAATGACCTCAGCTTCTCCACGCAACTCCAGACTCAGCTGCGCTAAAACACACGAACATCATGTTACACCTCTCACCAAGGGCAACGGCAGCGGATGCCTTCGGGTGGCAGAGAGCCACCGGTGTGTGGAAGGGCTTGGGCTGACGGACCTCAGCAGCATCAGCCCCATGCCCCGGTGTGACCGCTTCTTGCCAGGGGCACTCCTCCTGCACGGAGAGGACATTCACACAGGACGCTGGCCCGCAGCCTTGGCCCAGCCGCCAGCTTCCAGGCATACCGAACGGCTCCTGAAGGAATTTCCCGGCCCCGGGCCGGTCGCAGTGCCGGTCTCCTCGGTCTGAATCTGCTCCCGAGACCCAGGCGGTGCGTGAGCGCGGGCAGCGGGCTCGCCTGGGCCCCGGCGGTGACAGCGCCTGGACGCCGAGCCCTGCTCGACGCCTCAGCGCGGAGCCGAGCCCCAGGGACCAGCGGTGTAACTGCGTTCCCGCGGCCGAACTGCTACGAGGAACGAGGGAGCAGCCTGGCGGGGGGGACTGGCCCGGCCCGGCGCGACCCACGGCCCGGCCCTCGCTCTGC
>Ga0065711_1027055_pt1 | contig 54974 bp, 26 predicted proteins | sample Hoacrofraction12_FD_59098 | JGI IMG/M metagenome (GOLD analysis project Ga0065711, IMG submission 59098) | Hoatzin crop microbial communities from Cojedes, Venezuela - Epithelial fraction 12 v2 (version 2) | ecosystem: Host-associated > Birds > Digestive system > Esophagus > Crop | place... | reverse complement strand
TTTTTTTTTTTTTTTTTTTTTTTTTTTTTTTTTTTTTTTTTGGTATATCTGTGCAATCTGGCACAGAAGTGGAAGGATTAGCAAACTGATGTGTTATGAGCAAAATACAAAAATTGTCCCTTCTCTCTAGGGACCAGCACTAGTCAGTGTTGAATCTGTCTCAAAGTCAGCTAGAGGAGTTCAAGCACCACAGTTTCCATGCTCCTGTGCTTTAGGCTCCTTCAGAGATAAACTTGTTTCCATTAGAAGCTGCAGAACCAAATCTCTGCAATAAAACAGTAAGAAAATCCAACGCATAACTCAACTGGAAAGGGACTAAACCGATGACATAGTCTTTACTATTTAGCTTATGTAGCCAGTCCTGTCATCATCTAGAAAAGATCATCCCCCCACCCCACACTCACCTGGGGTGCTAATGAGGAGCAAGCTAACTGAGACTCATGGCTCACAACCTGCTGGAAAAGCAGATGGACCGTGAGAGATCTCCAATGGACATGCAAACATAGCTCCCCTCTCTCAGCCCAAACAGCATGTCACCAAATTATGGGGAACATAAGGAGCCCTAGCAAGTCTTCTTTGCCACTGAGAAGAAGAGATGGACACTGAGAAATCCTATTGCAACTGTGCTACTGAAAGGGAATAAAAGGGAAAGGAAGAAAAGGAATATGTCTGGGCTTGGAGAACAAGTTACTGCTACTGACAGCCTTTCAAGGCAGTTAAGAAGCCTCACTCCTCTTCCACATCAGTTTTTTGGCTGCTCCTTTGCAATATTAGCTCTTCATGGCTAGATAAGTCTTGTTTAACAGTGGCTAATGGCAGCACCTCAGAGGGAGGCAAGAAAATTCTCTGAGTACCAAGCACAGTCTGAGATGTTGATAGACCTCAGTTTAAAAGCAGATTCTACTGCAGATGATCTTTGTGATTTTGGGCAAATCAGTCTCAAATATTTGTAGCTCAGGTTTCCTCTTACAAAATGAGAAGAATTTTATTTGTTCGTGTTTTAGGAGTGGTTACCAGTTTCAAATGCTTAGAAATTTCTTCCTGATCCTGGTGAGGAGACACTCTACTAGTACTATGAATCTTGAGAGCCCTTTAAGTTAATTTTAGTTTAATTAGTGTTAAGGGTGGTTTCCTGATCTTTTATTAAAACTATGTTTTGTCATAATTGCTAGACATTCTTACTGGATTTATAAAGATATATTTCAAGCCTGAATCTGCAGAGATAAGTGGACATACTTAGAGACTCAGTCTTTTTTTCAGAGAAAATGTTTCTGGCTATTAACACTGCATGGAGAACACCCAGGGCAAGTGCAGCAACCCATGCATTATGTGATAAAAAATGAAGCAGCTGTAAGGCAGGTGTGGAAACGGAATCGTAATGAATGAGTAGAAATTAAAACATTAAGCTGATTGCACACTTGACAGCTTTCACCGCATGCTTGCTGACTGCATTTCAGGCTTACCTGATAATGATCAGAGGAATGAAGTACACCAGGAAAGCCACCACCGTCATGTAGGGTATCCAGTAGGAGTCATCAGGCCAGAGAGCCCAACACTGCACTTCTCCGTTGGAGAGCTGCCGTTTCCCAAAAATAATCAGAGTTGGTATGGAAAACAGGAAAGAGAGGCTCCAGGCCACTCCAATCAGAACTTTCGCCTGCCTTTCTGTGCAACAGAGTCAAACAGACGGTGTTAATGGGGGTGTTGGTGTGACTGGGCCCAACAATACTGATAGAAAGGCAGGGAGGAGGAGGAAAATGGGTGAAGAGAGGGAATTTTGGGCAGCAGCTGGCTGATGCTGGAAAGACTGCAAAAGAGAATGGGGATTTCATCTCTTTCTCATGATAAAAAGTCATGTTGTTATGGGCTTGTATTTCACGTGTTTTATGTAAATATCCTAAGGGCCCGTTGAATCTGAAATGCTGTGAAAAAGGCACTGGCCAGGGTCAGCAAGTCGGAAACATGAGATGTAAATGGTTCCTCTGTGCCACCAAGACAACGTCAAGAATGAATGCAAAGGACTGCAGGCCTGCCCTGCTGCAAGCTCCGACCCTGCCTCGGCAAAGCAGTGGTCAGTAGGAGGACAGAGAGACAGAAAAGAAGGAGGACCCCTTGTGCTACGGAGAACAGAAGAAGGCTGAGACTGGGAAGGGTTACATAAATTCGGTTGGAGTGTGCTGGATTTACTGGCAGGGGAAATGTCCTTCCTGGAATAGAATTAAACATTTTGATGCACCTTGAAGTGAGAAAGCTCACAAAAACGTTTCCTATCAGGATTGAAACAAAACTACACGACCGGCTGCCTTTAACTCCAGCTGCAACTGTACTGCCCTGAAGAAACATGGTCCTGGAGAGCCCAGGAATCTCCTGTAGTTTTCTACATCATGGCAGTGACCAAAGCCAGCCCAAGTGATGCCCAGCGTGGACCTGCACACCATGAGACAGGGCAGATGATGGTGAGCTGGTACTCGAGTGCTCAACTCTGTTTTATCTGCTACAACAGACGTCGATTAGGAGATCCTGCAGGACCTCATGGTGAAGATAAGGAGCTGCAGGATCCCAAAACACTTGGTGAGTTTGGGCTACGGCTTCCTCTTGAATTCTGGCCTCATCTGCTGCCAAGTGGGGAAAAATGTTGGGAAACCAAATGATGCCTTGTGGCACCCATGGGGTTCTGTAAAAATCAATGGGTTGGAGCAAACAGCCCCAGGGCTTTCATTTTCACAAATCTGCATCTTCTGGCTAAAATCCAGGTAGCTCTAACCAAAACGTGTCATGAAAAGAGGCTGATCTCTGTAGTACCAGTGATTCTTAGCTGCAGCTATTCCTCCTGAGTCAGATTGTGAGAGGAACAGATGGGGACAGACTTTTTGATCTGTGAAGCTTTGGTTTTAAAATACTTTATTGTCCTATGAAATACGCAAGGTTGTGTGTGAAATAGGAAATCACTTTAAATTATGCATATCAAGAAGAGCGTCTTTCCTCCTTGAAGCTTGAAAACCAATATGAAAGCGTGTGGGAGAAACATTAAAAAAGTAATTTTATGCTTTATAAATCATGAGTTGCAAATATTCTCTTATCTCGCTCATTTCTAAATGCTATCCACATTCAGCAAAATATGGTCTTACTAGTCTAGGGCTTAAGAGAACTCTGATGGCATCTGCGTAAGTGAGAGGGTTAGATTAAGTCTATAAATATTGCACAGGCAAAGGAGATCTGTAAGTTTTCCCAACGCATAACAGAATAAACTTAGCAAAGGAATATTAAGAGTAAGTTTCACAAAATATTTCCTGACAGGAAAGGCTTTTCATTGTGAGCTAGCTACTTAAACTACGTACTTACAAGCCTCAGTGGGGACAACATGTCTATTTCTAAGAGGAAAAGATCATACTCGGATAATATACTTTTTGCACTGTGTGGCAACGTCCTTAATTTGAAGAGAAGTGGGCAATATGTGTCGGGCAAGAGCGGTGTTTTATCTTAGTGTTTTATAAAACACTACCCGCAATGTTCGTTTGTTCTTTTTTTTAAATGTCCCGCATGTTTGGTAGAATATGGCCTTGCTAGTCTAAATGGCTTTACAGGGCACTGATATCATCTAGGTGAGTAGACTTTTTTTTTTAGCACACTAATGTTAATTGGCTGCTTCACAAGCAGGGGTTTTTTATGTTGCTTTTTTTGTGAATGCTCTCATACGCTCTAAATGCCAGCAAATCATGTAACTAGAACTATATCAATTATAAACGGAATGAAATAAAAAACATCTTTTGAAATCTGGTATTCTATTCAGCCAGTTTCAGTATTTCCCTTTAAAAACAACATTGCTCTTTAAATGGAGAGTTTTTCATGCTGGAGTGGTCAAGACTAACAGCCAGGCTTGGAGGGGGAATCTCAGGTGTGAGCTCTGGCACCAACTCGCCAAAGGACATTTTCATGTCACTGTCCCCTTTGCCGTGCTTCTGCCATCTGTGTGCTGCGGCAGTGGTTTTGTGCACATCTGCCTGCTCCCAGCAACATGTGGCGGGGAGGCACCTCTAGGGAGGAGTTTTGGTCCTTTCTACCATGAACAGCAGTGCTATGCAATCCTCCTATAAAGCAAGCCCCATTTTAAAATTAGGTTTGAAATCCAGAGAGAGAGCTGTTCTAGAATCTTGTGGATCTGATGGACCCTAATGTCATTTGCAGCCCAAAGCAAAGGGACAGTTTACACCTACTTGGGTTTTGTCTATTACTTAAGCTGCTCTGTTCTCACCTGCTTTAGTTTAGTTTAGTTTGTATGTTGCTTGCATATATCTTTTCAATATGGTGAAATATTTATCAAATGTCATATGCTATAACTTCCTAGTTTCTTTTCTTTTTAATCCTTATTTTACGTTTCTTTAATGACCCCTTTGGTTATAGAATCACGTGCCTCACACGGTAATTGCATCAGGATTATAATGTAGAAATCTTCCACATTCTGCACTTTCTGTGGTCATTTATGTATTTGCAAAGTGAGTATTAAATATCTAACTGTTAAAGTTTTCATAGAAGCCACGCAAATGTTTTTGAACATGACTTGAGGCTAGTAACTAAACCAAATTTTAAAAAAAAATATAACTTTTTTGGCGTTTTCAAAACAAAATATTTTGTTTTTTTCCGGAAAGATATTTCAATGCTACATGGAAACATAATTTTTTAAAAGCGGTAAGGGGAGACAACTGTTTTGTCTCTTGATTAAAGGATTTTGAGGGATGAGTGTTTCCTTTTGGAAAGACAAAAACCAAGAGTGTTTGCCACAAGTTGAGTCAGAACTGGTTTTAAGGTTTCTCTGTGTCATCACCAATGACAAAGTTTCATAAATCTCTTTGTTCTCTGCCTGCGAAATAGCTAAGAGGGCATTTCAAAAGCCCCATGCACAGCACCTCTGCTAGGAGTAGCTGGGTGGAAAAGGTGAATATTTATGTGTATTCCAGGAAGTTATTATGATAAATATACCTCTCTAGATCCTTCTTTTGGTTTTGCAGCTGCCTCCTTTTTCCCTTTGAACATGGTCTTCGCTTGTCCATTAGTGCGTAGCCAGCCTTTGCCAGAGGCAGGTGGGATTTGCCAGTGTTATCTCTGCTCATGGTCTGTTTCCCCCTCCCCAAGAGCTGCACCCAGCTGATGGCTCTGCTGCCCCCCCATCTGGGTGCAATGGCCACCCTTCTCCATCTTAAAAAGGAAAGAAAAAACTTTATGGTATAGGTATAGGAAAAGAAACTGATTTAAAATAAGTCTTTTATGAAGATTTGAGGTGGTTTGGTGGGTTTTTTTCTAAATTCGAAGTGGTTTACAGAGATTAACCACCAAATTCTCTACTAAACCCAGGCGTCAATTGAACAAGCACTGCTTTTCCTGTGCTATGTACACAGAAGTGTCAACAGGTCTGTCTCACAGCTCGCCCCACTCGGCCGGCCATCGGTGCTTCAGGTGGTCTGTGAGCCCTCCCCAGCCTGGCGCAATGTTGGCAGGAGCTGCAGAATGCACCGCACCTCCCAAAGTCTGCTGAGAAAACCTTGATATCAGTCCCCCTCGGTCTGAAAATTTGGTCCACATGCTGGGGAACACAGGCTAAATTTCACAAAGTGTTTGAAGTTTTCAGACTTTAACATCTGCCAGAGCTGCACCACTGCCTGTGCTGTGATTGATTCATAGGTTTTCAAGGCCAGAAAGGACCGTTAATCTGATCCCCTGAATAGACCGGGCTGTCAAAAGCCATCATTACTCCAAAACAAGAATGATATTTGCATCTGATTAAACTGTATCTTCCAGAACTCGTGGTTCTTGTAACCATTCCACTTCCTCCCCAACTGCTATTTCTGTTTATTCACCCAGTGCAAGACACTTCACGTCCTGCTTTAGGCTCTGTAGGAAAGAAATCATGCTCTTTAAATTGTATTGCTAAGCAGCCAGGATGTATGTGAGTGATGTAAAAATAGCAAACAGAAAAAATTACAAGAAACAATAGATATCCAAACTTACATGCTATAACTTTCAAAGTTCTCTTGTCAAACTCTTGTATGAATTCTCAGTGTTGGACTCTCTGTCCAAGTCATTTTTTAGTGTGAATATTGAGGCTCCTAGAGTAAATATAGTTCTACTAGGTACAGATTTTGCCCATAATAACCTTCTCAAAATGCTGGAAGATAATGAAAACCTCTAGACTTTTAAAAATGTCGTTTCATTCTTTGCTAACACAATGCTTGTAAGAACTGCTGAGAGCTAAGTGTGGGTTAATAAATCTCGAAACCGCAGCTCCATTGCCATTTGGAAAACTAACGGAGTCCAAATGTTGCTACAGCAGGAATGAATAATTCATGGCACAGGGTTAAGAATTTTGAAACTAAAAAACTATCCAATAATATCCATAGCAATAGCAAAGTACAGAAATTCTCCTACCTCCTTGCAAGAACTTCATAGGGTAAACTATGGCATGATACCGATCTATGCTTAGTGACACGAGGACGTAAGTCGAGGCATATAGAAGGACCACCTAGAGTAGAGGGTACAGGAGACAGCAGTTGAGAGACATTTATTGCAGAAAAGAATGTCAGTGAGAACACTGAACTAAGAGTATTTGAGAACTTCTAATAAAAATTAAAAAGAAAAAAGAACAAAACTTGAATTTTTACCCAGCTCTTTTTTTTCATCTAGTCCACAAATTGGAAATATTTAGTACACTTTAATTAAAAGCGTTTCAACTTCGAATGAACGCTTTTAGCATTTAGCGCTTCTGATGCTACGAAAATGTCTGTACAGCATTTTTGTTACAGTTTATTGCTGTGGGGACACAAAGCTGTGGAAGCTTGGGCGTACGGGGGAGCAAGAGGTTCGTATACCTGCAAGTAGCGAATGACTCTGCAGACGATATCAGGAGCCATGAAATCTCCAGTGTAGCGCCAAATGATGTCCGTCATTATGTTGATGAGTCCCGTGAATGCATCTGCAAAGGAAATGAACTGAAGGAGCATTAAAAGAAGCAAACCCATGACTGCAGGTGAGCCACAGAGGTGGGTAACACCCTCGGGATGTACCAGCTCCCCCAGGCTTGAGGGCAGCCACGACGTGACCGGTCAGCTGAGGATGCTAGAGGAGCCTGGAAGGCCTCAGAAAACACTTAAACGTTTGTGGGTTTATTTCAATTTGAAGCCAATCCGTTCAGACAGACGAGGTGCGATTCCTCTAAGTGTCAGAGCGTGCGTCTGGTTTCTCGTGAGTGCGACCTGCCGCTGCCCACTGCGCTGCGGTTCAGCCTGGCTGGCATTGCGGACGGGTCAGATGAGCTGCACCCTGAAAGTGGCTTCTTCTCTCTTCTGCTAATAAAGGGACTTGAGGTGACCAGCCAAGACGGCCACGTCTGCAGTAACCTGGGTGCAGGTTCTAGTCTATACTGGCATCTCTACCGGAGATGCCTAAAATTAGATCAGGTGCTCCTTGAACAAAAGGCTGGGATTTTTTCAGGAGAGCTGCATTAAAAAATCGCCTATGGGTGTTACTTCCATGTACACCTAAATGTTTCAGGCCGATTTGTGAGAGATGTGGAGGGGGCTGCTGGGTGGGCCTGATCCTGCAGCATGCCGGGCTCACCGCAGCCTCGTAAGGGCCCCCAGGTTTTCCATGAGGTGTCGATAAAATAAAGCATTGCAGAAACTGTAGGTTAGTGTCTCAGTGCATCGGCTTGATCTTAGCCGTGCCAAATATTGAACTATTTAATGTCCTTTCTCCTGTGTCTTTTATGTCACTGTAAAAAGAAATACGTCTCCTGTGAAAGGAGCTGGGGTGAAATCCAAATGCTGCTGAGGTTAGTGGAGATTTTGTCAGGATTTTATCTGCAAATTATTTAATGACTAACCTTGCCATGTCAGCTTAAAGTTAACCTGCTTACGCCTGTACTGCTCCTGTACTCTACATTCCCCAAAATTCCATCTCAGGCCATCTTTCCTTTGTTCTTGTTTTGTTTTTTTTTTTTTGAGAAAATCTGAGGAGCTATTCCACCTTTGTTCTGCTTCTTACTGAACAAATGAGCACTCACAGTGATGAAAGTTTTACAAAGGAATTGCAAAAGCTTGTTCTGCAGTTGTACATACGGGCAATGTTAAGTTTTGTGTTTAAAACCAAGATAATAAAAAAGTTCTCTCCCTGTAGGACAGGATAAATATTTTTAGTGCTGTCCGTGGGAGAAAATGTGCGTCAGTCCAGCATTCTGATACTTCAAGTAAAACAGCATGTTGCTTTTCTTGCAGGGAGCACCACGAAGGGACAGAGCAGTTTGGAAAAACATTTTGTGCAATTTGTCAGGACAAAACCAAGCAATAGAGAGAAATAGCTTCAATCCATATTTAAAAAAGTTTGGAGTGCTGCGGTAAAATGTTTCATTTTGCTACCACCAATTTACACATTCGAAAACCATCTGTAAATTTTGCTGTGATAAAGGCATTCTAACCCCCATATCAAGAGATATTGGTTTGAAACGTGTGCCTTTGGAAAAACAATATTTCAACAACTGCAAAACATATTTTTTTGAGCAGTAAACAGTTTGAACCAGTATTTCCAAGCAAACAGGTATGGATTTGGCAAAAAAAGTTTCTTCTAAGCTCTTTGAAACTACAGAAATTCCAGACACTTCTAGCTGGAAATTGAGATCTCAGCTTAATGCTTTAGAAGAAGCAACTTGTTTTGCTTCGCTGGAAAATGAGGACTATTTTTTCTGTATCAGTAATCCTTTATCTCCTCTTTTTCTTCAAGGCTCCGTCTGAAATTAAATTAGAACAGAAATATCATTGCAGTTGCGTGTAAGTACATTGCCTCCCTCCTCATGACTTTATCGTTCAAATAATTCTCGTCTGTTCTTGCCTCTGCCGGGGTTTCCCAGCCCCGTTTTCTCTCTCCTCTCTCTTCCCCTGCCTCCAGAGGGAGGCCGGATCACAGATGACCTCCAGAAGGAAGGTAGTGGTTTGAGACCTCGTGTTAAATGTTGCTCATTGATTAGAGTGATGGGGCAAGGGATGGTTGTTCCTCTGATGAATAGAGTGGCTTGAAGACTTCATGGAAAAGATTGTAGGTGTGTATAATTAGAGTGGTCTTTGAAGAAACCACAGAGTATTTTTCAAAAAGTGAAATGCATCCTCCAGCAGTGGTTCAAACCCAGCACTTCCCCTTTCTTTGCTCCTGAATTATTGATTCATATTCTCTCTCTCCCCAGTAATGAAATATTCATTAATTCAAAGTAATGCACATCAATAGAGCTTCACCTCAGGGTATCCTCCAGCTTTTGATGGTCTGAGCATCTGCCAAGGAGGCGGTAAATGGGGGTTCAACTTCCCTCCAGAGGAGGGGGGCATGGGGCTGCTCTCCCTCCTGCCCATCACTGTGCTCTCCAAAGGAAAGGAAGGGAGAAGGGAAGGCACCTCAGCTGTCTCCTCATCTCCCTCTGACCACCATTTTGCTATCCCCTTCCAGCGCACTAGGAGAGAGCTTTGGAGGTGGATCCTGCACGTGAGGTGAGAGATAGGCCGGTGTCCTGGTGATCTCTGGGATGCAGAGACACTCACTGGGTCCAAGCGGTTTGGATATCCAGTGTACACCCACATCATGTTTTTAGCTTGCATCGACAGTGTGTCTTTTAACCTGCGGAAGGCCCCCGCTTCACTGGCTCGTGTCATGGAGAAGCCACAGGGGAATGAGCCTTTGCTTCAGCTGATGCTCGCCCCAAAGTTGCTCTGTGGGGGTGTCCCTCATCCACCCCACACCATGTAGCTGCCATGTGCCGGGCGGGGGGGCCTAGGGGGGGTCGTTTCTCTGCTGAAGTAAACCCCTGAAATGCACAGTGTGGATACCAGCTCCGTCTTTGTAACGCTACATGTCTGTTCCCACTGCATGGCATCACCTACCAATGTAGCTATAGCCTGAAGTATTTTGGTAGCTTTAAAGTAAACTTGAAACTGTCTTTCCCTTGAAAGCCTTTGAGTGAGGTTTTTCAGGTAACTGCAGTGGCTTTTAAGCAAGATTCAAACTTCGCAGCTTCTTTGTGCTGGCAGCCTCAGCTCCTCTTCCCCAGCGGTGCATTTTCAATGCTCTTTGTGCTGAGTTTCCGAATTGCTGCAAAGGGCTCAGCGCGTGCTCCTCCAAGGGTATGCCCCTGAGCACAACACGCGTGTGCATGCCAAAAGAGATGCAGCCAGCTGTGCGTGCATGCCAGATTAGCCATATTTCTCACTACCCTTTAATTACAGAAGCATTCTCCAGCACAACGTCCTCATGCCCTCTGCAGGTTTCAGAAATCACTCTTGTCTTTGCAGTCCTGCCAAGTAACAGACCAACTTCTCTCACTCCTTTGCTCTTCTGCTGCCTACTCCAGAGGATGTTTCTTATCCCATCTCTTCAAAGGACCAGAGTCTCTCAGTCTGACCCAGCTGCACACCTTTAGAGGATTTGTCATGCACTCACAGGTTACTTTAGATAGGGCCACCAAGTAAATCATGTTGCTCGTGCAGGTGATCAGACAGCATGCAGGAAAAATGCAGCAAACCTACTGAATGTGACAAAAAAATTGTGCTACTGCTCCCTGCTGTATGCACTCTAATCTGTTGTTTCTATGCATCGTTTTGTGTCACACATCTATGACTCACCCTCTAGTCAGCTATCTGGTTACCCCTGTGCTAAGCATACACGCAAGCTCCACCGGTTAGCAGCACCGTACTCACTTTGTGCCCTGAATGTCCCACCTGGCCACTTCTTGCTTTGTATGCTCAGTCCTCCAGTGCCACAAGTACCTGGTGCAAGCCTTTGCTAGTGATTTAGACAGTGAATGTGCTGCTCATCATTCTGTTGGCGTATCACAGCTGCAATAATTAGACTTTGAGTTTTTCACACCGTCACAACGTTGCTTTAGCCTACAAGTCCCCTTTCATACAAAGCCTCAAAGCGCCAGTGCTATAAATCTGATACACAGTTCGTGAGAGCTTTAGTGACTGGTAGATGCATCCTCCTCACCCACGTATCGTCTCAGATGGAATTACAGCCATGATCACAGTGTCCTGAAATCCTCATTCGCCATGTCTTTTGAATTGCTGTGATATAGGTCAGTGTTTGGAAGCCAGCGGATTTCAATGATGTGATCTCAGCAGATCACACGTTCCCTGATGGGTTTTGACAAGCCTACACCTCAGTGAATGTCGCTGGATTATATCATCGATGTCCTAACTGGTAAGTGTCAGGTATAGGAAACCAACGTAGCCAATACATCATTTTAAACCTCAGTGTCCTCATTACTGCTGGTATCCTCTTTGTTCCTTACTAAGCTGGTGGCTTGCATGTTAGGTGCTTGTGTTCTTTCACTGATGAATGTTCCTGGGCCAAATGGCACCGAGCTCATTCCTGAAAACAGTGCTAATCAACCTTCACTCATAACTGTGTGCGAGCTTGTCACTGTCACTGCTTTCTTCGTACTCATCTTCTTTTTACCAAGAAGTGGTGTGTGTACTGTGGTTCTGTGTCTGCATTGCTAGGCAACTGTGTGGTTATAGGCTCATCTAGTTCCTTAGAAAAATAGGCAGAAAATAAATTAATGACATACATATAGTCTCTTTTGATAGAAAATAAAAATCCCAGCAAGCGATAGTTTGTGACTTTGAACATAAGCAAATGTATATTCACAAAATGAAGCAGACAGAACGATTCTGTGCTGAAAAGAAGACAGGGCACCAGTGTGATGGGGATGGTGGTAGTTTGCTCTTGAGGGGAGGTGGACTTTCTACAAACCAATGTAAAAGAAAAACTCCATGAGAATTCAATAATAAGGATAAGTAGAGGAAAGTAGGGAGGAAAGATGGCTTTGCCTGGGGTGCAGAAGGAGGGAAAAATGGCCTGCTGATGTTTGCACAACTTGGAGCCACATGAACCGGGTAGGTCTTCAATCCTTCATCTTCCTCCTCCCTGTCACCGTTATGGCCGCAGCCAGTCCTCAAGGGCAGAACTAGTGTCTGCCTTTACAAACCTGTCAGCATTTCAAAATGCAGAATTTTTAAACAGCATTTATCAAAAAGACCAAGAAAACGACGGAGAAGTAGAAGCAGCCTGTTTTTCCTAGAGGAGACTGAAACATGCTGAATATAGTGCTACAGCATCTATGATTGGGAAATATGGCAGGTATTGAAACAACCTGTGAAAATCCTGGGCCCTAAAGACTAATTCTCTGTTGTGCTCAGCAAAATCCCTTTGGATTTTTTACAGGCATAACTGAGTGCAGGCATTGCCTCTATGCGTTTGAGCACGGGAACTGCTCAGTTCAGGAGGTGATTGCAGCAACTTGGGTGGTGGGCACTGCCTCGTATGACTGACGAGCACAAAAATGTGAAAAAAAACAAAATACTGCCCTTGGAAGGACAAACCTGAATGCGGGCTTGCTGTTGCTGTGAGTGAGACAAATTTTCATGGCAAAAATCCGTCCATAGAGATAGAAGTCCATAATAGAAAACAAATGGAGGTAATTAGTGATCTGGCACGGGAACAGAGACAGGTTACAACTGTCTCAGTTAATCTGTTTATAGAAATTCATTGACTGGATGGCATTGCCAAAGGGATGCACGTTGTGCAGACTTCAGGATATTTCTTTCATTACAACTAAGGAGGGTAAGACAAAAATCTGTGTTAGCCAGTCTGCAAGAAAAGATCTCTATCATTCGATTATTAGTACTGACACCACTCTTCCCTGAAGACACTCCTGAAGATGCTGCAAGTCTTTGCTGTCAGAAGTGGAGAGCAGATTGCTGGTAAGCTGCGGTGGGTTAAAAAGCTCCACACGTCATGTCAGCTGCAGTTTGATCATTTTTTCCCCTGATGAGAACAGTTCTGTGAGGTTGGATGTGGTGATCCATGATGTCTTGGTGAAGCTGTGCCTCTTACTGAAATTTCATCCCTCTTCTCATGTCGCTTACAGAGTGATTCCGTTCTAATGAGGGATGTTTCGTTCTGCTTTGTTGATGGCACCAAACTGCACAAGGCACTGCAGCAGCACCAGCAACATTTTGTAAGGCAAGACAGGAGGTGCGAGCTGCTCTTCATGGCTGAGCATTTCACATGGATCATTCTTTTTGGACCTCACCACGTGCACTCCTGTCACCTACCACTCCCCAAAGGGCATCAGAAGAGCATCCAGAGCTCTGGAAGCACCAGAAGCACCAGTTTATTAACACCTGCCTGCAGCGGAGTGATAGACCCTTAAAAACGAAAATGGCATTGCTGTCCTATTACAGCAATAAGGTCCTGTCCATGATTTTTGAAGTGATGAGTCAGCCACCACTGCTCTGCCATTGCTGGTCTGTCTCACACTTGATGTGCTGTCAGCTAATAAGAGTCTGTGCCACAGACTTGCCTTGCAAGTTAGTAAAACCCTTAGCTGATTTTGTTACAGACCTGAGGGCACAAGCAATTTAAATTTCAGTGTATTTAGGTCTCCTGAAGCAGCAGGTTCGCCTGGACAGGCACAGGGGAGAGAGAGTAGAAGAAGCTGCCCTAGCTTCTGCAGACACCCCTGCAGCTCATTTCATTACGTCCTTACGCCCATTCTTCCCTTAGTCTGTGCTTGCCGCTGAAAACACCACACGTGGCTTTGCAAGTATTGCAAGTATTCGTTGCACTAGAAAAAACTTTGTGACCATGTTAGCTAGAAAATGTACCCAGCCCTCTGCTCTTCTTCAGCACCTGAAGGAGAAATAGGTTATGTTCCTGCTCTGCGCACCCATGGCACAAGATATGTGCAAGATCTGTAGAAGATGCCTTTTAAAATGATTACATTTTGCTCTTAGAACACTGAGCCCCCAGGACCTTGGTGCAGTGCCTCTCCATGCAGCCGTGGTGCAGCAAGGGGCTGCACACGGGGCACGGGCGGGTGCTAAGGACCCGGGGCGAGAGCCACCCTCACGTTTTCACCCTCTGATAGCCTGTCCGTCCTCTTCACAGTCCCTCCTGGTGTGCTTGTCTGAGTTGGTGGTTGTTCGCAGCCTCTTGCTCCAGCATTGCAGAGCATCTGGGCACTGTGTTGGTGACGGGGGCAATGGAGGGGATGGCTGGCACCCCCGGGGCTGCTGTCAATCCACCCACCCTGAATTTAGTTCTTCTAGGGGTGTTGATGTGGAGCAGATGTGGCTGTGCTGAGGTGGTGCCAGGATCCCAGTTCTCTGCCAAAGAATCCCTGGCGAAGGGAGGAGCAGTGCGAGCCAAAATCGGGGGTGCACTAAGCTTCCGTGGGGAATCAGCAAGCACACCCACAAGCACTTTGCTCTGCCACAGTGCTGGCACTGGAGTATGCGTGAGGCAGCAGTTTTGTCACATGTACCAACAATGCGTACTCCGCCACTCCTGTTTTCTCCTTCAAACCTCGCAGCCTGGAGCAGAACACAGAATGTAATGCAGGAAACAAAACCCACTTGAAAATTTTCAAGAGGAAACCTGTTCAGTATCCCTGTTAAAGCTATACAGATTTTTTGTCAGTGGCAGAAGTGACGGTTTTTTTTCTTCGTGGCTCAGAAAGCGACAGATTTTGTTGAGCTGAGTGAGCATTTTACTTATTTACTGCATTTCTCACATTTCTGCTCTGAGGTCCCCATCCTCCTGAGAAGAGGAAGGCCCTGTTAGGCTAGGCTTTGTAAAAGGCAGATGCAGTGAGGCTCCAGCCTCACTCCAGAGCTCATCCGGGTTAGAAGATGAAGGGCTGAGAAAAGCATGTACTGCACCATGCCAACCTCTTAAGAAACAGCACTTAGAAGAGAACTGGAGAGCAGGTCCCTAGGAATTAAAGTTCAACATGCCCTGCCACTGTGGAGGGCATTAAAGTTTTTTTTAATTTGCCTTTACTAATAAATCTCTTCCTACCACTCCTTCCCACCCCCTGCTTGCTGTGGGGATGCAGCTAGAGGGTCACGGGGTGGGGGGTAGACTGAACTGGCAGCGCTGCAGTAGGGAGCACAGCACCCCCTAAAACAGAGGACGAGAACTGGAACGGCAGTTCTGGACATAGAAATCCCACTGTTTGTCGTTCATTGCCTCTTCATTTTTTTTCAAGTGGTGCCTGTACTTCTGGCATTTTCCAGAAGAAATATACCTACTAAGATACCAAGTACCAAACAAGTCCATTTTAATTCTGTCTTTCCCCAGCATCTTGCACGTAGTTTCTTTTGTTATTTCCTCTGGATCTCCCTTACTGATCCTTTTTGGCAACTCTTTACATCAGGTATTTTAAGGACTCCTTGTTCGTAGCTTGGTCACAACAGCAGCTGTGTGATTATTCTCATCTACACAATGTGGACTATCCTGGGAATATTTTCTGTTGGCGTAGCTCAGGCATTCTGGTCATTATAGTCACTGAATACCTACACTTCTTAGAATCCTTTCTTAGGAGGCTCAGTTATTGTTGATGTAGATACTTTAGTCTAAGTAGGAATGGTAAGAACAAAGCCTGCTTTCCTCCTTCGCAGCAAAGTGTAAATCAGATTCCCGTGATGCTCAAGCAGTGATATTACACACTGCAGCTCAATTTTTGTCCAGCTTGAGGCTTGCATTTACAAAACAGTAGAACAATGCTCATTGCCATTTTTGTACCTGCTTTGTCTCCCCTGGTGTTTGCTGATAGCACGAACAAAAGCATGCTGGTACAATGCGTTGCAGAATTGCCTTGTAAAATCATCGTGTGGAAAAGGTAGCACACATGAATGTACAGTGAGCTGCTTTCCATTAAATATACTGCAGTGCCAAAACAGGCTGAAGATTTCACTACATATGGTCTGGATCTCAGTCCTGTAGTTGGGCTGAACTTGGCCAAAATGGGCTTCTAAGCATTTGGTCTTATTAGAACAACTAAAGCTCTGTAGCACCATATGTGATATATTTGATCTGAATTCCACAAATCCTGTTCAACCTTTGTAAGCCTTTGGTAACTAGCTAGGCAACGGAGTTGAAGGGAGTGACTCTCCACAGAAATCCTGTAAAACACACGAATGTGATTAGTGTAGATTGGCAGGTGAGGAAGTACTGCATGAAAATGCTGGGTGTTTTGTCCTACAGCCCTCCGAAAAGATGGGAAAAAGTTTTATTGTTGGTGGCATAAAGACAATCTAACTCAGAATAATAAATAAATACCACTGCTTTAATATGCAAGAATGGAATAGAAAAACACCCCTGCCTTCTTAATGCAGCTTTTTGTTTCAGCACTTTTTAGTGCATGCAAAGGCTATTTCCACCATGATTTCCATTCACTTGCAGTTAGAAAAGCTGCGGTGCAGATGACAGACTGGAAGATGTTAATGATGTGTTTGTACATTTAATGCAAAAAGTTTAGAGCCATGTCTTTTAACGAGAGCTAATGAGATCCTTAGCAATGATTCCAAGTAAAGCATAGTCATCATGGCCATGCTGCTGGCAGCACCGTGCTCGTGCAATTCTGTCTCTCAGTGTTTACCCCTTGCATACGAGGAAGGCAGGTGGAAAACTCTGCACACCGACCTTTGTTTATCAACAGAAGTCAAACTCTCACGTAGAGTAATTGTAAAATAAGCATCCTTTCTGTCAGATGACAATCCTGCCTGTACTTTCATCGGGGAATCAAACAGGAACCCATATAATTTACAGGCAGTATGTTTTCCAAGCAGTTCAGAAAGAAATCCACGTCCCCCCTTAATGCTGAAATATTGGACCCAAAGGATTATACAGCTTGGCTGCCAAGGACCTTTTATTGAAAACAAAAACAAAAGTAGCACAACTGTCATTAGGATTTGAATGTCTGAAACAGGCTGAAGGTAGAAAAACCATAATCAGTCCTCCAGGACCACAGAACAATTCTGTAGCTGTCAAAACAAGAATTAAGCCTTCCTATAAACCAGCATAAATTGACGCCGCAAAAGCCGACTGCTGCTGATGTAAAAAAATACATAGTTCAGTCTGTTGGCTGCCGAGTGTATCCGCAAAGCATATTCAGGGCTACCACTGGGACACAGGAAAGGTTATAAAAACATCAGCCATCCTAATGCCTGCTTTTGCTCTGGGGCCCCAAAGAAAACCCCGAGTTCACCTCTTGCCCTTCACGTTTCCCTGTGCGGCACTGTGTGTGCCAAGTGTGATAGGAATATAAAACCAACTGTTCCTGCACTCTGCCTTGTCCAAAAAATGGGTTGCTTGGAAGAAACTTGTTTATGAAGTGATACATTAAATGGGACCAATGTTTCGCCAGCCACACTCAGAGATGCTGCTGCTCTGCTTTCCCAATGCACGTTACTCATATAAATAAAGGGTGTGCTTATGCTAACCATGACACTGTGTCTGTGGGCTGTGGCACATCATGAACCTGGTACATCAGGTATTTGTTGGTGTGGCCAAGTCAGGCATGTCTGACAGTGCTCCATGTGCACGCTTCTTACCTGGGGTCCCAAAAAGTTCAGCCTGAAACTAATATGAGGGCACCCAGAGCCTCTGAGACCTTCACAGAGCTTTGCTAAAATGGATTCGGTTTCCCACCAGTGTCAAGAGTCTTTGGATGAGATGTGATTTTTGGTTTGAGGGTGAAGACAGCCAGCAGCTGCTCCAAGGTTGCAATCCCAGCCCAAAACTGAAACAACAGCATGCTAAAATCATAAAGGAAACTAGTGTTTTAAAAAGTCTGGCTTCCCTTCCTGACCAAAAAGGTCTGGGTATCTTTTAAGTGAATAACCAGAAATTTGGATTTTCCCTGCATGTAATTCAGTGAGATTGATGAGTCTAATAAGTGTAAAGAACAACTCTCATTTAAAAGCTAAAATCAATTTACTAGTGCCTTTTCCTCTTTGAAATTGGAATGTCTTCCAAAACAGTGAATGAATATGAACTTTCATATTTATTTACAATTCACAGCAAACTGTTGGAAAAGCTTCGTGCAGATCAAAGTGTATTTTTCCACTTCTGAAGCAATGAATGGTCAACCAAGAAGGGATGTGAATATTTTTAGCAACCTATTAGGAGAAATAGATAACATAAGCCACAGACTGTATAAATCCAGCAATCCGATGAATTTATAATATCATTATCTTTTTAAGAATATATTCTGCAAAGTATAAAAAATGCATTGTGGAAACACTGTTTGCTGAAAACAATGCTAACCTGCCAGAGCACGCACTTAAAAATGTATTTGATATACTAATGAGTGGGTGTTTAAGAATTTGGAAATACACTCGAAAATGCATAATGCTGTCTTGCAAGAGTAGGTAGTCCATTTGCTTGTGACATTTTAGGATGATTGAATTAGTCTTGAGCAAGAGCAAAATGTTTTTTGTGACATTATCTGCACACAAAAATGTCCAATAAAAGAACTCAGAACAATTTCCTTTTCCAGATCCTTTCAGATTTACTTTGACATTATAAACCATGTAAGCGAAGTGCAGAGTTATTTAAAAGCATACCTAAAAGGGGTATGGTTTTGGAAGCACTGTTTTGTTTTTCTGATGGATCTTGCTGAATCAATTTTTTCCAGTCTATTTGTATTAGCTGGGTAGAGCGTTCACAGAAATGCAATTATGTATTGTAATTTCACTTTGATCACAGTCATTTTCTTTCTTGTGTTTCTCCAGCAGTCTTCTAGAAAATACAGCAGTAATGGTATGCAGCAGTGGATATTGAACTGCTTACAAACCACTCAGGCAGCTCATAAAAACATTATTAAAAGGCAAATGCCCTTTGTGCTCATAACTTCTAAACTACGCAAGCTGAAGTGCTTGAGTACTTCTAATGCATTGTAATATATTGAGATGTGCTCTGTTGGAGTTCATACTTTCTGGCTGACAGCTTGTCCTCTTCTGTCAGTCACCGGTTTGATGTGACTCTGACTCTCCCTCCAGTTCAAGACGACAGGTGTCTGAGTGTTGTTTGCTGGGGAACTTTATGACAGGCAGGAGGCATATATATTCTTCCTGGATACAAAAGGATCCTTTCCAGAGGGTGCTGAAACATCTTCCTGGTACCCATGAGTGGCCACCTCCCAAACCGTCAGGCTCTGGAGATGCCCAGTCCTGCAAAGGTGCTGTGGTTCACCGGCTAACGTGACTCTGTCCCAAAAATTTGGGCTCTGGGAGAGCTGTGAAGGCCATGGAGGGAAAGAAGGCTTTCTGTGCCCATATGCTGTGAGGGCTTCACTCGGCAAAAGAACAATGGAGCTATTTTAAAGACATCATTGATGTCCACTGAGGAAGTGGCATATTGCTTTAGTTTCTGGATGCATTAAACAACTGTCTTCCCCTCTCCTGAGGTCATCCCTTGCTCAGCAAAGTCCGTGAATGTAATATTAAGACATGTGAGTTTACTCCTTTACCTAATCTACGGATGTGCTTTCTCCCAAAATCAGGCCCTGTGCAGGTGGCCTGCAGCTTTCCCCAGGTAGAGGGGAGCAATGATACTTGCCGCGGTGTTTAGCAGCTGCATGAGTACTGCCAGTCCTCAGAGTGTGCTGGGGACTATTTCCATCACGGCACCTTCACTGGGTTCAGTATATTCTTTCTTCATTGTAGATTTTGTTTACTGTGAATTTTGCTGTAAGTCTCTTCATCTTTTGTCTATCTTGCCTACTTCTACTGTAAACTAAGCATCAACTTTATACTCCTACAGAGTCCAGGTTTTGTAGCCTAAGAAATCATTCTGTAAATCGCGGTTTTAAAGCGTGCAGAATACCGTGGAATATCTAAGACCTTCACACAGACAACAGGCACCAATCTAGCCAGTATTGAACTGTCAACATATTTTTTTTTTTTTCAGTTGGCCTCAAGATCTTTATCCCAAATAACAATTTCTCTATTGGTATGTGATTCCCCCCAAAGGGGAATTGTTTTTCCCTTTGGTGTATTAGTGGAATATACTTTCCCTTTCACAAGGAGTAAACTGTACTGCCTTCTTTTCCTCCCCTCCACTCCCAGCTCTAAGTGTTGATATTTGATAATTTGATAGCTTTGGTCTAGATAGGGGAGTGAGTGTTCCTCTCAGAAAGACCACTTAAAAGTTATTTGCAATGGTGGACTTCATGTTTCCACTCTACCCAGAAGCAGGTAGTAGGCAATGAGCTAAAGTCTAACTTTAAGCACACTAGCTGCTCCATGCTACATGCCTTTGGAGATGGTATGCAGTTACAATAAGCTAGCTTCAGAACGCAATAGGTGTTTTTAATGCCATCGCTGACAGAAAATCCATAGCCGAGGTAGCATATGCTCACCTTCCCCTGATCCAGACACAGTGCAATACACTTTCATGCTGGTTTCATTCCAGTGCCTCAGAAGATGGCAAATTGAACCTCTGTCTCACCCACCCTACAACCAGATCCCTTGTTATCCAAGCCGCTACAAGCTCACACAACTCAAAACTTCTATTTGAACAAATTTTTGCTGTAGAAGAGACAATAAGTGCTTTGCGAAACCCTTGAGGGTTGCAAAAGGTACCATATTTTCAACAAACCCAGTTGGTTTACTTGCTGCATGGAAGGGAAACTGGGCATTTGAGAGGTACTTCATGAAGACTACATTTTTGGTGTTCCAGTTAACTTGCCAAGCTATAAATTATAGCATACCCATGCAGGGAGACTTATAGACAGTCTTCATTTATGGCCAGGTTACAAAGGTACAGGTCTCACTCCTGATTTGTGTGTTTGAGAAGCTTCAGTGCTTGAAAGAGGTAAGGCTTTGCAGCAAGATATTATGAGAGAACCCTTCAGAGAAACCAGGTTGATGTGAAACTGATGTGGTTTACACTTATTAATATTAGATAACTTTGCAAAGCAAAGATTTCAGGTGGGTAGTTTTATCGCTATGTGGTCTTTTGTGCATTAAAATTTCATAACAGTTTCTGACTTAGAGCAATGAGATTTGCCACTAATAACTCTTTGACACAAAGAAACTTATCTGATGTTTCATAGGGAGTTTTGAGTATCACAGGGCTGTAAAAACTCATCAGAGGAGATGATCAGAGGTTGGAAATGCATACATTGCATGAGTGGATCAGTGCTGTAGTACAGTTTTCCTGGGCCCCATGCAGCCAGAGCTGTCAGGCTTACTCCAAATGGGCTGTGCCATCTAACAAGACCAGTATTTAAAATGTGTCAGGCTTGCTGTGTGCCTGCATGTGCTTCTGTCAGGGAAATCCAGGAACCAAATTTAAATTAATTCTGTAAAGGAAAAATGGAAAAGGTGACATGGTATCCTCCTTTTAGAGAGATGAACAAAACACTGAAAGACCCTCACTTTTCCAGGGTTATGTACAAAGCTGGTCTCAGAAGTGATGATGCTGGATTCCATGCTACGGCTGAAAGAAAAAGCCACTTTTGCTTTTCAGCCATTTTAGAGGGATCTGCTACTGACTTCTATGAGCAAAACTCCATGGCCTTGAAGTTCCTCAGTAAAAACTTTAAATAAGAGAGAAAGTCCCCTTAATTTTTAAATATTTTGTGTGTTTCATTAAAACAAAGAAGAGTGAGCAAAAAATGACATTTCTTGTCTTTCAATTGAAATCAGATGTCACTGGAGTGACAATTTCCTAAGAAGCAGTATGAAATTACCATATTTAATATACCTTAAATTGTTTTTCTGGATTTAGTAGTAATGTAACAGTAACTCCAGCAATCCCATAACACATTAGAAAACCAGTGTTTATACAGTCCCTATCTCTGTAGCATGGGAAAGCCATTTGCTAAGAAGGGTCTCCATCCCTCCTACACATAGCATCAGTTCCTGCTTTTCTCCCTGCCTGTGTGAGCTGGAAAGTAAAAATGGATAGAAATCAGTTCTTCCATTCAAGACTATAAAATATCCATCCACAGAACAACACCATCTTAAAATGTAGAGGTATGCTACTCATCTCCACAGTTAAGGTTATACTAAAAACCCAGTAGAATAAAAGCTGTCCTGGCACATCCAGTGGATGGGATTTGATTTTTGCTGTTAACATTATTTCTTCAGCTCATGAATATCTTTGTAAAATTATTTACACACACACACATAAAATACTGATATCTTTTTTTTTTAAGAGACTTAAACGTCGCTTTTTGTTGTATTTCTTCCGGTTCCTACAGCTTCAAAGCAAACTCATTGCTCATGTTGAAAACTCCCTGTTCCCCACTGCTAGTCGGCAGGCTTCTGCCATGTTCAGATAATATTTTGTCTGTAATTGTCTTTTGCAAGTCTACAATGACAGTACAAACATCTTGCAAGAAAAATCACCTCTGTTAGTTATCAGTAATCTCTCAGTCTAAGAAAGACCAACCAACTGCTTCTGCTTTCCAGTGCTGTTATCCCTGTTTCTTAAGAAGCAGCAAGAAGTCTGACTTGGAAGTGAAATATTTGGGGGTTTGTCCAAATGTAATTTCCATCTTATTTTGACTATTCCTGTGAAGCAGGTCTTCACCCTGCTCTCTTTCTTGCTCCTGCTTGCCTAACTGAATAGGAATGGAGAAATTTATGACTTACCTGCAAGTGTCTTTTGGATTTAAAACTTTGGGCTACGGAGCCTGGCTACCTCAGTTTAACGCTGACAAAGTGGTTTTGGTTTTTTTTGTGTGTGTGTGTGTGTATTAAATGTGTGCAGAAACAGAATGAGCTGCTAAAATGCATCCATATCTACATTGCATCCCTCAGGAATTTCAGGCTGTTCTTTTTGGTAACACAGTGGGGCACAGCAGTTATCTCCACTGCAAAGGTTCTCCTTTAAGTTTAATCATGCAGCTGTTGTGTTACTGCACAGGTTTGGAATAACATTTGTTGTTTAAGCTACACTTTTTTTCCAGACCCACTTGAATAAATTGTCTTTTGGGCAGAGCCCAGAAAAGTTTGGACATATTCCAGATGGCCATTTAGAAACAGAGCTGAGCACAAAAGAAAGAATCATGCATTTTCCATCAGGTAACATGTTGATATGCCTTGTTGTGCTTATAAATAAATTAATAAATAAGTACTGAGAAAAAGCTTCTCCGTAAAACTTTGTATTTGCAGATGGATTTTGAGTCAGAGCCTTCTGAGGTCTGATTGAAATGGTGGAAGATTAGGTTCCTAGTTGTCAAAGACGAATAGTAATCCTGACATATTTGTTCACATCCGAACACTGGAGGGATTTATATAGTCAACTTTAGAGACCTAAATTAGGAATTGAATCCTTCTATACAAGTCAGTGAAACTTACAGGCAGCTCAGTGTCTTCCTCTATTGGCTATAAATGAAGCACAGGGAGAGTGACTCCATATCTTACATACCTACAGTGAGGCACCTAAAATAGATGGCATGAATAATCCCTAAAATGAGTATAAGTGTGCAAGAATGCAGTCATGAAACTTAATCCCATTATCTCTATGACAGTTATGCCACATTCTGCTTCCCAGGACTGATGTCAAGCCATATGCTTTCTTTAGACCTACTTCTGTAGACATGGCAAGAAGTTAACAGAGCATTTTCCCTCCACTCTCCCTGCTAATTCTGATGCTACACAAAGCAAAAGAAGCAATGTTTAGGGCTTGTGTAGCCTGAAGAAGGTAAGACTGAGAGGAGATCTTATAAATGCTTAAAAATGTCTCAAGGGTGGGTGTCAGGAGGATGGGGCCAGACTCTTTTCGGTGGTGCCCAGCAACAGGACAAGGGGCAACGGGCACAAACTGCAGCATAGGAAGTTCCACCTGAACATGAGGAAGAACTTCTTTACTTTGAGGGCAACGGAGCAATGGAACAGGTTGACCAGAGGGTTATAGAGTCTCCTTCTCTGGAGATACTCAAAACCCTCCTGGACAAGGTCCTGTGCAGCCTGCTCTGGGGGAACCTGCTTTGGTAAGGGTGGTTGGACTAGATGATCCCCAGAGGTCCCTTCCAATCCCCACCATTCTGTGATTTTGTGATTCTAATGCCCTGAATAACAATAACTTCCTCAGATGACAAAGGTCACAGATTAAAATCCCTTTGGATCAAAGACCTGCAAATGTAGGTTATCACCAAAGTACTCAACCACCTATCTAGAAGAGAAAGGCGTCTGAAGATATTTGCCTGATTCACATTCCACTAGGCTAACTGGAAAAGTTACTAAGATTAAAATATTGTTCTTTTTCGCTCTTTCTTTCAAATACCACATGGTTATTAGTGTACAGTCTCAGACCACACTGCATTTTTGTCTTACAGCCCTCAAAGGTGTGGTAGCCAGCCAGGCAAACCTTTACAGTCTCCACACAGCCCTACTGGTATCAGCAGAGCTGTGATGGTGCAGTAATTTCGCTGCACAGTGCAGGTCTCGGCACAGAGTTAGAGAAATTACATTGAAGGTGAAAGGGGCGGGGGGGAACTACTAGCAAAAACTTGCTGAAAGAAAGCACTTTCATTTTAGTCACACAGATGTCTAGTCAGGAAAAGCATTTGTATGCAAAGACCTGAAATAATGATAGCTTCTTTTAAAATAGTAGAAAGGGTAAATATGGATCTCCTATGTGGAAATCTGTAGGTGGGGAAGTGGAATCAAGTTTAGGCTCTGTGTGTGTCTGTTGAAATGAGAGAACAGTGCCTTTGTATAGAGATGGGGCATCTAAGGTCCATTCATCATTTTTTAATCCTTTCAGAAAAGACTTATTACCCAGGAAAAGCAAACAGAGCAACTGATTCCATCTTAGTTAAAAAAATGTATGATCTGGGATGAATTTTGGGAGATAGGATCGTCACAAAATGTTCTGCTAATATTATTATTTCCGTTGTGAGAGTGTCCAGGGGCCCAAGCCTTAGGGCTGGCATTCAAAGGCACTCCTGGGTGACTTAGGAACAGAAGTCTTGTGCCTGCCTGTGATTTTAAACATACATATACACTGCAAAGCAATAATCATTGTGTGCTGTGTTGAATATTTATAGGTGTACTGTAGCTAGTGTTTCTCTGCTCTAGACACAGGGGACCTGTTAAGTCCCTAAAGGTTATATATGGAAAAACTCAAATTCTTTGTACAGCAATCCACACCTCTACCGAAAATATGTTATAGCTCCACAAAATAAAAGTTAAAAAAGATTCCTCTGGCTTGAGAGTGTTCTAGTGACTGAGATGCAGATGAAATGAGGGCATCTCCAATTGTTGCCGAATTCTCAGGCTCCCAAGTGGTCCTGTGCAACATGAAAAAAGCCACATCACCATATCCTACACTGAAATTGGTACTGGAGCTACTGGCAAGCTGGGAAAGCGTGTCTGCTGTTATGCAGTTGCAGAGGGAATACGGTTTATATCGCTAGGCACTTTGAAAATCCCACTGTGAACACCTATGGATGATGAACACACCAACTGTCCCCTTACAGAACAATTTAGTACAGTATTTAAATGCTGTACATTGAGGAAAGAAGAGGGGTTTTTTTATGAGTTCTCCTTGCCTGCAGGGACCTCAGCTTTGTTCTTGGAGCTATGCCACAGAGTGGTTTTCCCTACCTGTAAGGGATCAGAAGACCACTGCTCAGACACAACAGGCTGAAAAACGCTGGTTTAAGGACGTCTGCCTAGTGGGTTGTGATTACATTAATTACAAACCATGAATCATGGACATCTTGTTCCTGCATTTCTAAGATTAAAGTTGGCTATAGAAATAACAGTCATTACAGGGCTTTTAAGTGGATGACCATTCTTGCTTCCAGTAGAAAATTTGGAGAGCTCATTATCTTTATATTTCCACTAATAAGAGGGACATTGCACTCCACTGTTATAGATACAGCACGTCAGCTTTTTTTGCTTTTTTGCCAGTACTACTTTTTCCTACTGCAGTGAGCTACAATGGATAGAGTCATAGCAAACACAAATACTGTGTCCAGCCCTGGAATTCCAGTGAGCCCTTAAGAAGGTATCTAAAAAAAAGTGAGAATTAGGCAAAAAGTAGACTACACAAGCTCAGGTCCAGGCTGGTTAACACCATTTTGAATTCAGTTTGGAATTGGAACCTAAAGCTGAAGAAGTAGTTGTCAGCAAACCTACAGCTCATTTCTACACTCTAGGTGTGTCCCACTTCTACAAGAACTCCCTGGTGGGGCACTAACCAGCCTGCTTTTTGGAGTACCGTATTCTAGGCTAAAACTTTCTGGGTACTGCATCAAAATCAGCTCCATTGCTGTTTCTTTGTCTTTCCTGGAATAATTTCTTGACTCCAGTTCCCTTGCCCGTGTACACAGAAGGCAAAGGCAATCCAACTACCTTAGACCACAGGATTACTGCCAGTTCTCCAAGGCCACCTTTATTCTTAGAGCCCCAGTCTTGTGGGAGCATATCTTCACCTTTTCAAGGAGAGTTCATTTTGCACCAAAAGCAGTTTCTTTTACATTAAACCTCACAAGGAAGTTGTGCAAGCAGATCAAACATTTGTGTGCTAGTCCCAGTTTAACTGTTCCTACACTGCTAGACTAGATTGGAGCAATGTATAATCAGGATGCAGAGTTCTGTGTCAGACCTCCAGCTTCATGATTTCACCTCTAAAACATGGAATCTGCTCTGTTTTCCATGACCATTTTCCTCTGTCTGTATGAGCAAACACTCCGAAACAGAGATCCTGACACCCACAGGATCTCGCTTTTCATAAAGCTTCTTTCAGCACTCAGTTTTGATGCTAACCTTCACTCTTGGTTTCCTTGCCTAACTTATGAGGATATTGCACTTTTTACCTCATGTACTTCAGGCTCAGCTTTGGAGAAAATGTGTTTCAGGAGGGATGCGTGTATTTGAGATTTTCTATTTTCCTCAGGAAGGATAGAGTCTTGTGTTGACTAACCATATATGCAGACCAGAATGATTATGTATAGACATACAGAAATATTCCTGACTGTTCACATAAGAAATCTAAGTGTATAATATCAAACTGGAATTGTATAGTGTCAGTCTCCAAGTTGCTTGTTACGATCTAGGGTACTATGACTCATTTTCAAATCTGAGCTAAAGTTCAAAGGACAATTAGAGTTTCTGCTAGGTTGTATTAAATCACCAGAAATGCCAACGGATATCAAGTCTGATTTGCCACGTGCTGCAATGGGGTATCGCAGGCAGTGACCACATTTATCTTATCCTGCACTATGTCTTAGTTTCGGGGGGGTATACTAATACATACCTAATTTAAAGTAAGTCCTGTGTTGTTTTCCAGTTACTGAATTAGTCTTCTCAGCAGAATCAGGATGGAAAATGATTGCTTCTTCTCCAGGGAACTAATGCAGCCATGCAATGAATTTACTTATTCACCCCCAGTCCAGAGAACTCAGCATAGTTCATGGGATACACTGAATAAGTAATGCTAATATTGCTGTGTTTATTCCCGGAGACCTTTTTTGCTCTTGGTAAATTGATTCTCATTTATTCTGTGAATGCATAATGAACAGTTGTATTAAACAATATAGTTTCTCTAGCCTGCAGAGGAAAGATGAATATAATCTATTTCTTTGCTGATTTTTCAAGCCGTGGGTACACCCAGGTGATTTGCAGAGTTGTTGGGCTTCCAGCTAGGTGTATGGGAATCAGGCTGCTTCCAAATTTGGGAGATTGGGTACTCCAGCAGATTTCAGTGTCTGTGCCTGAGGGAATATTAGCAAATTACACTCTTCCTTCCCAATTTTGACAAATCCTTTTCAGTACTGACAGGAACATGTAGCATAGAACACAGACGATCAATTAGCAGGGACTCTTTCCTTACCATACATTAATTACACTTTCAAGAGGTTTTAGGATGTAATGAATACAAGAAATGCAAACATCCTTCTTTCATTTTTATCAATGAACTCTGCAATTCAGTTGTAACTTCCTCCAAGTCTTCTTTTCTGCAGGTAGGAAATGGACGCCTCTCACCTTTCCTCAGCCTTCATTTTTTTCCCCACAAATTATCGGAAAATAGAGGCCTGAAAAGGGGAGAAAGCCACAGATTTCTGGGAATTGTTAAAATAAACTCTATTTCAGTCTAGCATTCTGTGTCAGGTTTCTGTGTCTTGGGTGGGCAATCATGTAAATCAGATGGCAGGTTCCAGCCAAGACCCAGCTGGCAAGGTGTAAGTTTTCCAGTATAACTGGGAACTCTGTGGGCTCTTTGGCTGCCAACAGTCCACCTCCATTAAGGTGACTTGCTGAGTTAGCTGCTAATTGGCTCTATGCAATTAACTTCCAATGCTCATAATCACTGTGATGTCTAAGGTACTTGTAAAACTGATGAATTCGTATGTATGATTTCTCTGAAGTGTGGAAATATTACTAGTACCATTTTCCAGATGAAAAGCTGGAACAGAGACAATTAGCTGTTAATATTGTTCTACATGTTAATTTTGGTAATGGTGTTATTATATTAAGCTTTCGTACAGATCAGGGAGTAACAAGTCATCTTCATTCCTTCAAGTCACATACATAAGGAAGAAAAATATTGAAGGACAGGCACAGTCCATTAAAGCAGTCAATGCCGTAGTGGTTTTGGTGTAGAAAGAAAAACAAAACACAAGAAGAAGAAGAACGGAAGGACAACTTCTAATGTGTTTGGTCATGCTTATCTGTTGTAGTAGTAGAGTTAGACGCACCTATTTAGTGCATTTAACTAACAGATTAGTTGGCAGACTCTGCCTTCAGTCATCTTAACCAAAGCCATCCCAGAAGTCACTGGCTGAGCCCAGTTGGTTTTAGTTCCACAATCATGTTCTCTCTGGGCAGAAGTAGCACAGAAAATAAAGAGTCAGTAGCAGGGTGCATTTCCACACATTTGCTCCCATAAGCCTCTTGTAGCAAGTTTTCAGTGTACTGCTTTTTGCTAAACACTGACCAAAAGGAACGCAGTTGCTTAAGGACTGAGGCCTCCTGTGGTGCAGCTTTCTGGGAGCAACTGAAGAAAGTGATAGCAATGTATAACGACACACTTAAAAATACTTCCTTGTCTTTTTAATGTTGTTCTCAAATCATCCCTTAGGATTTGGTATTTATATCACAATATAGACTGTAGCTAAATACTTTTACAGGTCATCTTTTCTTTTTCTGTTTGTAGATAAGCTACCATAGAAGTTAGCTAACCATTTTTTTATTTTCTGTCTTCATTACAGCCACAGCATACCTAAGTGAGCATGTACTTCTAACCAAGTCTGTCAGCCTATGGCTTAAAACAGGGCATGCATTGAAGTGCCTACATGTATTTCTACCCCTAACAATGGACAAAATCTAACATTGTTCTTAAGGTACTGATTTCTGCTAATGTTGGAATGGAAAGAAAAACACACAGCGCTAATGGTCATGACATTTCCAGCTCCAACTTTCCAGATGTTAATGTTGGAGTAAAAAAACTCTCAATAAACTATGCACTTTTGGTCATTAAAAAAAACCTTACGTATGTTCCTCTGTCAGTAGTAGTTGAGGTTGGATGAAGAATAATGAGAAGTAAAATACTTTTCAGCAGAGCTTTTTAATGTATTGCTTTCTTGGTTTTAGAATAGGTCAAATAATAACAGTTTTTATTCAATGGACTATTTAATCAATAAATGACCTTCCTTGTCCAATGCTACTCAAATAACTGTGTTTTTATGTGCTCATGTCCGCTGCTTTTACATTTTGAGAGTAGAGTTAAGAAGGCCTTCATTTGGTAGAGCTGGGTAAAGTGATCTAAATGGATGTACATATGTGGACAAACTCTCTTTTCTGAAAACAACCGTATTTCACTTGAAAATTTCCAGTGTGATAGAGTGCCTGCGAACTTGCCCATCTGTCAGACCCCACTTTTTGATCTTGAACTACTCGGTGAATACAGTCAGAGGCAAAGATCTTAAAGACACTAAGGCTCTGAAGTTATGTGAAATGGCATCAGGTAGCGGGAGACGTGAAAGTTTTCCTGCCAGGAGAGAGAGCTACGCCATGGGCATAACTTGTGCTAAACTCAGAAGAAATCTATTCAGGAAAAAGTGTTTAGAAATACCCTCCTCACAGGGTAATCTTCAGAGCGTACACTTTCTGAGAAACTAAATTGCCTTAGAGATAGAAACCTGTAGGAGACCTAGCTTTAGTTTCAGTCTTCAGAGATGAGCTTATTTCTAAGAAAAACATTTTTACAAAAAAGGAATATGCCCGAAAGCAAACTGAACGCAAGGCAATCATGGCAATATTCCTTTTTGTTAAACTAGCTGATGCTGAGTGATTAGTACTATTGTTCAACTCAGCTGTTAACTCTTAGCTGGTTTCCTAGTGCTTAATTCCCAGATAATTTCAAAGAGATTTATGCATGAGTGGAGAGTTAAACATAGACCTAAATGCGGTACTGACACAGGCACTGTATAGGCATATATTTAATACAAAATAATCTGAATCCAGGCTTCAGCAACATCTTTAAGCACACTGAAGTTGAAGGGATCACTCACATTCCTACAGATCCCTGCAGCGTCGAACACCAGGTTGAATTATGGCATAGTAAGGGAGCAGTACGAGTCTTATCTCTGAATTTGCCGAGTGGGTTGAACCACTGAATTCTGGTGGTATTGAAAGAAGCCTCAATCAGTTAGTTACTTCTCTTCTGCATCTGGCTTGGCAACCAGTCAAGGAGAAGAACAGTGCTCATTTCCTATTCATGTATTATGCACAATTTGCTTTGAATACCTTGTTTATTCTAACACAAGGGCTATATTTTCATTTCATTTTGGCACTACATTAGTGGGAAGACATGAGAATTGAGAACACTACTCAGCTATCGAGCCGCAGATCAATAGACAAAAAGTTTTTAAATGGCTTTGAAATGCCTGCATTGACAAAGCTATATCCATTATTCTTCTCTTTGCTACTGGGGTACAAATAATAAATATTTTAAAAATCTCAAAATAAATCAAAGTAGTAATATTGACTGCTCAGGAGATTAGGCTTTAGTTGGTAGGATTTAAATATGCCTGGGATGTCAAAGCAATGTAACAAGCCAGTACATTTATAATGTTCTATGTCTACCTCGTAGCTTGTTGTGAAAGGATGATGACTGTTGCCAGCTTGCTTTGTTCTTATTAGTATTATTGAAGATAAGAAAGTGAAATGGCTCCATTTCAGGAATAAAGTCATTTCTTTGTGCCAAAATACTGTCAGGAAATCTTGGTGCGAGAAGATAAATCAGAGTTCTGTCTCCTGCATCAAAAAAAAAGAAGTCAACATTGCTTGAAAGAAGCCTTGCTGTTCAAGCTGGTGTTACTTCTTCTAACATCACAGATGTGAATGTCAAGTGAGTTTTCTTTGTGAATTTCTGTAATATGAAATCAAACAGACTGTTGAACTCAGGCACTTTGAAGCTCTGATTTTAAAAGTCAGGTACAATTTTAGGGAAGGGAAGGTCAGAAGAACGAGCAAGTGGAACATGTCGACCTCAGTCAATATTGTAACGTTACCTGTATAGCACAATTTGCAGCCCACGTCTAATAGGATATTTGCCTTATTGTCTTTGCCACAGGTTATCCCAGTGCTCTCAAAACTGCACTTTCAATACCTTCCTCTCTTCATGTAGATTTTATTTGAGTGAATAGCTCTCTATACACCTCCGCTTTAATCCAAAAATTCAGCCTTCCCTATGGGTCCAAAATGGCAAAACTCTTATCCAGGCCCTTACTCAGCGCAGCAACAGCAGTAGCCTCCTCCTAGTACACCTCATGTGGACCAGCCTTATCCTCAGTTATCCCGGTCCAGACACTTCTGTCTGCTTCGTTTCATTCGTTTGAATTGGACACTCGTGTCCTTATGTTGTTGTGTTCTCTGTTGCAGTAAATACATTTGTTTTCTTACTAGGACAGGACCCGTCGCTGTTTACTTGAGCTCTTGCTATTATGTCCCACCTATTACCTGTGCCTTTGCTCTAGCAGCAAGCCCAGCCCTTTTGCCCTCCGTGCCAGAAGGGCACAAAGGTCGTTTTCCACCCTTATCTCTTCCAAAGCCCTTCTCATGATACTTGCCCCAGTACTCTGCTCACTGATGACAGTAGGTAGAAAACGGACAGTGTCCTTCTTGCGCTTCAATTGCTTTTCTGGTCTTTGCCCATACAGCTTCTTGGTTGCCTACCTTTCACTCTCTTCCATATATTCATCTGGGATTGGGAGCTCTTTCAGTAGAGACTGGCTATTTTGAAACTCCTGTGAATACTGTAAAGCTTAATCTGTGATTGACACTTCCAAACTATGTTGCGAGGCTGTACCAACACGCCTTACCTGATGGAAAATACCGATGGCACACGAAGGAAGTGACATGAAAGTCACAACCGAGATAAGAAGTGAAACATCTAATTATAGATGAATCACAGGCAAACAGCAAAACCAACTGTCAGCGCTTCAGAAGAGGAGTCACTGCAAACCTTCGTGTCCTCACCTTGCAATAATTCTTACATCGGCCGTATTTATGGGCATCACTGTACACACCTTGGTCTAGCTGTTTCAACTGAGAGTAGTTCTTCGAAAGGGACAAGCTGAGACCTTGAGCAGGAGTTCATTTGTTCATTTACTTGCAAAGAATACATGTTGAAAAAGGGGGAGTGTAGTCCTTTTCTTTTCCAGTTTAAATAGAGGTACAACAGACATCAAAGGAGTATGCAATATAGCTGAGAAAACACGTATTAAAATAGACTTTCAGTGGAAAAGTGATGTAATTTCTGCCATGACTTACCAAAAAACCAACAGAAAGCGTATAAATATATCCTATATACACAAACAATACAATACAGCTGTCTTGTAAGCAGGGATTAGTAGCAGGACACTGTTATAGAAACAGCACATATTTTCCCTTGGGAAACTTAAACCCTCACAAATTTAGTCCATTCAAGGCCACAGAGAAACAATGCGTTGCTTATGCTCGTTTCCTTTCGTAGTTGCTGAGACTGACATTTTACAAACCAGGTTTCTGTACCTTTTTGACTTTATTTAAAAACTACAGAGTTCTTGGATCAGCACCCTTTTTTCCCCATTCAAAAAATTAGCTAAATGCATTCCTCTCCACAAGTACATTTTTGTATTTCCCTTACTTGGTTAAACCAGACAACATGAAGTTATTGTCACTCTTCAGTGCAAGAGCATAACTGATGGAGAAATACCATATGAAGTTCTTTAGAAAGGGTTTTAGTTGAAAAAAACAAGAGATTCATCTTAAACTAGTTTAAACAGTTCCATGACAACAGCTGGGGACAAAACTTCTGGGAAATGTGGATGAAAATTCAGACTGGAAGGTAAGATTCAGTGAAATCAATGAGTAGCAGCCGCTGCGTCGGACACAGGCACTACTACATTTAGCAACATCTTTTTAGATCAGAGGCAGACTGAGCCCTAAGATAAGCAGCCATCCATCTGTCTTATGGACATTAGGTGGCAACTGAATTCTTCACCACTCAACTTCCATTTTGTTATTTGTCATTTTAATAGTGTGAAGTTCAGATGCCCTTTCCCCTCCCATATACTACCTGTGATTGCCAACTGTGTAACGAAGAAGGTCATTCGAGATTTCCGCTTCCTCCTCCAGGTAGAGAAGAGGACGATGGCGTTTCCAGCAATTGTGACGATAAAGAGAATCCAAAGAGTCACCAGCTGCTCTGTCTGCATTGGAGAGAAGGGAAAAAAGTGTATCAGTAGGTGGGTGGGTAGTAACTTGCGTTAAGCCAGTCAATTATCCTAGGACAAATAAGATGGGATGAGATTGGAAATAAGGAGTGATGTGAGTTTTGCCATTTGATTTCTAATTATTTAGTCTAAAAGATATTCTTGTTCTTTCAGAAAATAAACACGCAACACTGCTGATGATATTCATTCCAGTTTGATCTGCAGTGGCTCTATATTACTTCTATCTTCACAAAACTACTAGCAATGTCTGTGTTTGGCTCAACACTAAAATATGATGCAGCCCTCAGTTTTCTCGTGTTGCTCCAGCAAGCTGTGAAATAATCACCTGCCTCACTTTGTAAAGAATATTAATAGATGGGCTTCTTTGGAGAAATGGGGGAAATAAATACTTCCCAGCTCCAGTGAGTCTGAGTCATCCACAAGCCCGAATAAATTCAGACATCCACTCCATGATCTAGATGTGCACCAAGATTGAAAAGAAAGCATGACCCACTGAAAGGAAAAGTAAAATTGCGTAGCGAGTGATACGTGATGACTAAACGTCCCCTAGTGGTAGTGTCTACAAAGAAAAGAAAGTCAGAAAAAAGGCTGTTCACACTCTCAAAGCATCAGGATCCTCTGGCTGCAAGAGCAAGGGCGTATGTATCCACGTTTGCTTGTCTTGTGAGTGCACGCCCAATCTTCTCCCTCATTTAGGTCTATCAAAACCTGTTTGGTCCTCTCTAGATGCAGGGTAGTTGCTTTTCAGCCGCCACTCTGCAGGTTTCCCCTGGCTGTGCAAGAGTGTGAGGTTAATGTTTTCTCCATAGCAGCCAGCCAGCTCTGAGCCTGAGAAGCACCAAGTCTGGTGAGCATGGGGTCAGCCCGGAGAAAACATTCTGCATTTCTGCAAAAACCCTCACTTAGAAACACCAGGGCACCTGTCATGTAAAGCTCTGCGTAGTGGCATGGAGTAAGATGGTTCTGCTGCTCTGCTGCCAAGACAAGTAGAAGAGAGGGGATTTTTCACAGTAACAGTTAGTTTGAAGGGTGTAGAGCAAGGGAGCTCAGGAGAGAAAAATCCTAATGTAACCAGCAGTAACAGTATACACATTATTATTAGACTTGAAGAGAGAAAAAATACATATATGGCTCAACAGAACAGGTAGTTATAAAGATAAACCCAATTTCCACAAGGCACACATCTCCCAGACCCCTGCCTTCGATGTTTCAGGAGGCGACAGTCCATGTGAATGAAATACAGAAGAGCCGTCAGCCTCCTGCTCTGCCTTCTTGTGGCTCTCCAATTCTTCAGGTACATTGGTTGCCTGCATTCACACCCTAGCAACCGGGTTATGTCAATGCAGTCATTGGGGAACTTCCAGAACCCATGCCTACCTGACTGGGCTGATGATGGAGCAGGAGGGCAGAGCACTCACTAAAAGCTACTGGCAGCCTTTAAACTGTAACTTTGTCATGGATGAGCAGAAACCAGGTCTCCTGCTGCCCTCAAAGGAAAAACTGCTCAGCTGTGAGCATGGAGAAGGAAGGTGAAATGGCAACAAAGGAGCAGGGGCAAGGAGCTTCTTGCTCTTCCATCAGCTTTGGTGCCTCCTCAGCTCTTAGCCCCCTCCTGTCCAGCAGCCATAGTCCCTCTACTGGGGAGCCACTTACGGGAACCAGCCTCAGCTTTTCTCCAGGTAGGTAGCCACACTACCCTGTGGGTTATGTGGGCATGCAGGAAAGGCAAGACCCGGTGTAAGAACAACCTGATGCTGTGCTCTGTGCCTGAACCCAGAGATTAGCTTAAGCGTACAATGAAGTCTGTGTTTAGACACTTTCACTTTTCCCGACATGATAACTTTTGCCAGCATAATCTACCATTTGGGTCACCTCACCTAACTTTAAAGCTCTAAAGAGAAACAACTACTCTAAATTGTCACAGTGTTGTCTAGATAATAGCAGTATCCCAGAGATGAGTCACCATTCATCTCACCTACCTTGGGATGGCCTGTCTCCACTGATTATAGAGTGACCTAGATAAGACAACTTGTGTGGGCTGGATGCTTAGCTTTTAGACAAAAAAACCTCCACCTTTTTTGGGTGTCTGCAAATCTAATGAATTTCTTGGAAACAAATTCCCTTCAAAGTGTCTGGCACAGACATGGTGGAACTATTTTTATGGGGATGCTTTGCTCTGTACAGGAATTGGAAGGAAGTGCCTTTTTGGAAGATAATTAAAATTTTAAACGTTAAGATTTCACATCATTTTCATCCTTGAAATCAGTGGCTTCTCCTCAGGGTTTGGTTTGTCTTTCTGTTTCAGGGAAGATCTTTCACACATGAAGAAAACTGAGGGGCAAGACATGTTCCCATTTTCTCTGGTATAAAATCATGAGAGCATTTTCTTGAAAGAGATTCTGCATTTCTGTGTAATACTGATACGGGTATGAACAGAACAAGGATCTGACACTCAATCCTTCTTATGATTCCTGCAGAAGAAATAGTTCTGGAGCAACAGAAAGCGTGTCAGAGGGGTGTTTCCCCACCATAGGGGCACAGAACATACAGTCAGTTTAAAGCACCTCCTGCCAAGTTAAAAAGCCATGCTTAAGAGTTACGCAATTTTAGGCTAAGCCTGTACAGAAATATACAATTAAACCAGAATACAAAGATAAACTAAAAGGCTCAAAAGCTGAATATAGGAGAGGTAAGTTTGAAAGGCCATAGACAAAGTAACGCCAAAGTTTCTGTTAATCTATTTGTGGCAGCTGCCATTCAGAGAGAAGAGAAAAAGATCTCATTCTTGGGGATTAAGGAGCTATAACAACAGGCAACTTAAATCACTGCAGCCTCTCTCAGTCTGTGTTAGCTTGTAGAATGAAAACTGGTTATTAATGGGATCCCCACCGTGATAAAAGCCTTCTCGGAGGCTAAGATTAGAGTTCAGAATGATCTTGATGAATTGGAAACCTGTACTGGAAATAAACCAAGATGGTGTTCAACAGAGGAGAAGTGCAGGACTCTACAGTGCAGTAGGTGTAATCATGTCGGGTTGGGCAAGCCTTAAAAACATTCCCCCTGCATGCAGCACATAAAGTGCCCAAGTGGAACATAATTTAGTAATGTTACCCTACCATGACAGCGACAACCACCATCATGGGATCAACACAAGTCTCGTCTGCCTCTGCTCTTATACATCAATTGTACCCAGCAGCTGTACTATGCCCACTTCTGGGCACCGTGCTTCAAGAGGGACACAGAGCAGTGAGGTGACAGCAGTCTAAAGGATATAGCCAGGCAAAAAGACTGAATTATTTCAGTTCCCTAATCTAGCAAAAATACAGACTGCAGGAACATATGAACATAGAAGTGACAAAAAGACTGGTGTAAAAAAAAGAAAGAAACAATCTCTTCTTCAGATCCACTGCAGACAGGCCAAAAAATCATTGAACCAAAACCACAGCACAGGATTCAGGTTGATAATTTTTAAAAATTGACTTTAAAATATAACACATATATATGTATAGATTGAGTCAGGGAAATTTCCATCCGTGAAGGTCTTAAAAATAGCTATTAGATTAGCGAGAACTTCCCTCCAGCTGCATTTTCTATAATTTTGTTTCATTCATAACCTTAAGGTTGCTTAGATGTATAGGTGTTTCATTTAATATCTTGTTTATTCATCAAACAAAAATTCTCTTTTTTAACAAACATCAGCAAGGTGATTTACAAAAAAACTTTGTTTAATCTTATATCGCACAGACATCAGAGGCATTCTGGGTAAAAAGAAAGACAATGTCTCCCAAACTCCTGTGTAGAAGCTTTTGGAAAGGTCTGCTTTTGCAGTGGGCATTGCTAAATACACTACATGAGAATGCCATGACACAGACTAGTGTCTTACACTAGTTCTTTTAGATCAGAAAAACTAAAGATGCTAGTGACTTAATTAAGGTCACAGAACAAATCAAAGTCGAGAGGATTTCCTTGGCTTGACTACAAGCATTGCATGCGCTGCTATTCCACACAACTGCTGTGTCTGGAGCAGAGAACTGCTTGACATCTGTAGCACATATTCATGTTTTGGTAATTTGCTTTAAGATTTAAACCAGCTTTGGTCAATGAAGCAAATCTCTTCATGGGTGAAAAGTAAGCCAGAAAACTTGCCTGAAGATTGTGCACATTTTCCTTTGCTTGTAGAAGAGGCTTGTTATTTTGTCTCTCTGACAAAATTTCTGAATCCATAGACTGTGATAAGTCTATCAAGAGCTGTATTCTGCATTCTGTTTGAGACAAAGACCATATCTGTGAGCAGCTTTAATCAAGACCATAGTTAAATCCTTTCAGAGCCAATGGGAGACATTTCGGTGCCACGATGCCAGCCCTGCTTCCAGTGCTCACCAACCAACTTCCATGCTCGCTCACTTCTCAGGATTTGTATCCCCTCAGCTGGGGGGCACCAGCTGTGGCTGTGGAACAGGGATATACCTGATAGCCCATCCCAATGCAGCTTCTGTTGCTCATGTCTTGAGGTGCCTTTGTCTGATACCAGAGCAGTTGCCTAACAGAAGGAGAGTTTCAGCTATCAATGGACAAAGCATGTTTCTACTTGAACGGGAACCCAACGTGAAACAGTTTTGTTCTAGCTGCTGGGGCTGGTTGGGAAGCAGCCTGGAAAAAATAGGTTGCCAGGTAAGAAATGAGCAAATAAACAGAAAAGAAGGAGAGTTACACTATTCCCAGTGTGACTGGCTGGCCTCTTAATGTGGAGAGAGGAGGCCTATAGTGAATTCGTGTCCTCACTGACCTGGTGCATTCCTGCTCCATGTCACTGGTCACCTGGGTGAAGAAGAGACACTGATCCTTCATATCACAGGTCAGTAGTGTCTTAAGCTGAACAGCTTTTTCTTGCCTGTTGATTAAATTCTGGGAATAGGCAAACGGTCTTACTGCTTGCCTTTAGTATATTTTTAAAATTATGTTTCAAGTGTAGCCTGTTGCAGCAAATGAGATTGTAAGAGAGATGTAATAATGGAGCAAGCCAAACAATTTTGTAAGGATGCTCTGCTTAACACAAAAGAAGAACACATAAATCTTCTTTCGAAATTGGGGAAGTGTCATGCTCATGATCGGGTTCACTACTAGTAGATTGCATTGCACTTTCTTAAAGGAAGAAGAAAAAAAAAAAAGGAGAAAAATCTTTTCTCACTCTCTGAAATAATCACTTTAATTGAAGGCCATGCAAGAAGATGGAGGAGTCTAGACTTTGTACTTTTTGGACCCTGTTGTAGAAGATCTGGAGTCTTGAACTTTCAATACTGAAAATGTTCAGGACAGATCTACTATTTTAACAGCCTCCTCTTAGGATGGAACAAAAGTTCCATCCAAAAAGCCCAAAAGAAAATCAGACCAGGAAGATTAGTTTTCTGGAGGCAGACAGGTGTCAGGCACCTTGATTGATTCCAGTCAGGAATTTATAATCAGTTCACCTCGAAGGCAAATTGCACTTTAGACTGCAATACTGAAAGAAATCAAAGAAGGACACTCATCAGCACAATTTTACTAAGGAGTCTTAAAGGTATTGACACAACCTCCGACATAATTCATCAAGTTTTTAAAAATAAATGAACAAAGCAAAAATAAATAACCCTCCCCCTCTGCCTCATACTGTCAGATTCTTCCACAGGAGAAACCCTAGAGGAGTCTGGTGAGGTCTAATCACTGCCTATGGTTATCTAACAAGAGGATGCAGAGAAGGTGGACTCAGGATGTTCTCAGAAGTGCACAATGAAAGTCCACAAATAAGAGTTGTAACATGGGACGCTTTGGCTAGATATTAGGAAAACATTGTTCATCAAGAGGATGATCAAATACTGGGATGAGACCGCGGAGACACTATGGGATTTCCATCCCTGGAGTTATTCAAAACCGCAGTGGACACTGCCCTGAGCAATCTGACATAGTTCGAATTTGCTTTCAAGTGGTTGGCACAGGTCACCTCCATAAGTCCTTCCCCACCTGAATAATTATGCACACATGAGTATGCATAAGACCTATTTTCTTAAGAAATCTGCTTAAAACTAAAAGGTACTTATACAGATGTAATCAGATGAGCAACTTTGTACAAGATGTACACTTTTTATTGTATCATAGAAACGTGAACAACTCAGATCTTTGTGGGAATCTTTACATAAATTAAAATTCACCCTGCAAGTCAAGAGCACATTGCCATGGGAATGACAAAAAGGTACTAGTCCTAGGAAAAAGGACTTAAAAAGCAAAGGTGGCATTTGTCTTATGCTTATACAGATGACTGAGACGAAGAATTTCTGCCAGGGTGTGATCAGCTTAAAGAATGAGTTGCCAGAAGTAAAAGTGTAATGCCACTGAAGGAATCATGACTATTGTTGGTTTTACCAGCTACAACAGAAATGTTTTTATCACATAAATAAGATGAAACTTGGTTAAAGTGCCAACAGAAAACATCCATATTTCTGTACGTGTAACACACCTACAGCATACACCGACACACCAGCAGAGATTTCTGTTGTTTTCTTCACACAAGTTGTATTGTGAAGAAAACAACAGAAATCTCTGCTGGTGTGTCGGTGTGTGCTGTAGGTGTGTTACACGTACTTCAGTTGTAGCTAGCGGCTCTGACTGACAAGAAAGAACCAAGCAAGGGGCACCAAATATTTTACCAAAAGAGGGACAGTGGTGGGAATACTCTAGGCTAGCAGCTCATCTGAATGTGAATATTCAGATTATTAATTCAAACCACCTCCTAAGGCTCAAGAAATCTCAAAAAAATAAAAGGAAGGAAGATTTGAGGAAAACGCAAAAGTGACTGGATCGGTCTTGATTTGTTTGCAAGTAGACCTTGTCTCTGTGAGAAAGAAACACACTAACAACTGGGAAGATCACTGATGATCTTACACCCTAGTTTTCACAAGTAGCAGAAATTGTACTGGCCATTCCTGTGATATAAGCGTGTTTTGAAAGAACATTCTCCACCTAGCAAGGCAAAACAGAGATGTTTCTACACAGCGTTCACATAAGATGTTCCTGAAAATTTTGGGAAAGCAATTTGATTGACACCGAAAAGCTCTGAGAAAACTCATGAGAAGATAAGAAAGACTGAGAAAAGAGAAAGTTCAAAGCTGTTTTATATTTGGACTTTGAAAGTGCTTCCACTATGATTGAATTTGAGAGAAATATATTCGGTCAGGCAACAAGCTCCCTAGGAGTTCTTTTTTCTTTTTTGGTAGCGTGGCCTGGAATGGAGCCCAATTCAGACCGCATAAATACTAGTGCAGACCCAGGTTTGCCTCTGGGACTGCTGCTTTCCCATTTCAGCGGCAATGGTCATGCCTGATAGTTTTCATACCTCCTTCTGCACAGCGGCTGCTTTACTGAGACGATTTCTCACAGGCTGGCCACTTTCTCCTCCCAGCACAGGGCTACAGGTCATCGTGGCGATCCCGGGATGCGTTGCCACATGAGGGCTTTGCAACACGTCAGAGGTGCTGGCAACACTCGCTTCCCCACGGGTCCTCATGGTTGGAAGAAGGGCACAGCTGGAAGGGACCCCAGCTGATGTTTTCTATTCTGCCAAACTAGAGAAGCAGTTCTGCCTGAGTTTGTGTCTGTGTGATATTGCACTCACAGCCTGTGAATGTTAATGTGTTATATAGAGGAAAAATCTACAATATTTACTCACTTTTAGACTTAGGGACAAAGACAAGTTGAGGAAGCCTATTCACTAAACCAGGACGCTTTCTCATGGAAAGGGGTGATTATGTTATTAAGATTACTTTTACTTCCTTTTGAAATCTAGCAAAACTGTATGCCTTATTGGTGAATTCCCACTTTTCAAAAAACTTATTTCTTAGCTCTGACTTCCCTATCATGGGTAAGGCAGGATTCCTTTCAGTGTACAACATTTTATGCATGTGAATTGCTGCGATTTCTCCAAGCTCAAATAACAGTTAAACAAACCTCCACCCTTCCTGCACCAAAATCTTCCACAGGTATGGCTGGCTTAGAGGGGAAGATTTTCAGTCAATAACAAATGGTAGTAATTCAATTTTACTAGCAGATAGTTCGCGTTTGCCATTCTGATATGTTTTGGTACAAGATGGCTAATAAATGGGGATGGTACAGTTCAGTTATTGCAGGATTTTTTTACCCATTGCACCCTAGGAAACTTCCACAGAAGTAGACAGACAGACATCCATGATTTTAATGTCATCAGGAAAGATACATTTTTCATGATGTACCTATCTATTTTTTCCTAGAACATTTTCAACATGAAAAGATAATATGAAGGTCACTCAGTGGTCCATCCATAATTGTACAATTTTGATAGCCCTATTAAAAACTGTGAAATGCTTTTTAAAAAAGGGGGTAAAATGATTAAGTATGCCCAATCTGTACAATTAAACCACCTCAAAAAAATGGATAAATTAATACTTTCTAGGCATGTTTATATAGGAGAGGCAGACAGACACAAACCCTGTGGCTGTGTGGACCATGGAGTCAAAAGTATGAGGGTTGCTAGTATAAAACCACTCAAATCAGTTCGCTCAGGGCTACATGCCCCAGCTGGCCGGTCATACAGCCAGATTGCTTATGTGTTGCATTTAAGCTACTAGATGAAGCCAGCCTGGCCAACAGCACTGCAGATTTGTTTCACAAGGAGATCATCTATTACATTCTCAGTGCAGCATCTCGGGAATAGCAACACTCATTACGGCATATTGCAGAGGCTGCGTTCAGGAGTTCCTGACACTGTATTTGTGTAGACTTAATTCTCCTCCCTTCCCTCCACTGAAAGACTGCAAAGTTACTTAGGAATTATTTGATATGCCTATTTTTCTAAAATGCATGATTGTATTTGCAGAGATTACTCCAGAAATCTGACAGCACCCATTATTATTTTTCTATTATGTATTCAGTGATGGGATGCTCTGTGAGGTTTGCTTGAAAATCAGAATGAGCAATAACATAGTCAAATGCTTTCCAGGAGGCAAAGAGACTCCTGCATTTGGATTGACAGGGACAACAGATTCTGACTTAAACAGGCTCTGAGGACACCTGGAGCCAAATTCTTGTTACCTGAGAGTCCTACAGAACAAGTCTATGCAAACCTTCTCTCCACATGCTGGTCTTCTCAGCTCTTTGCTGGATATGGTAAGCCCTGACCTGTGTAAAGAGCATTAGGCTCCATGGATAAGCGGCACATGCTCTGGCATGGCTATGCAGTCCTGTTTAGTATCTGAGCTACGTGGGCTAAAACATGCAGGTATGGGGAATGCTACAGAGGGGGTGGAGGACAATCACAAGCAGAGGGTCAAACAGTCTTTCCTCAAACAAACTGGGAATTTAGATTATATGTGTAAAATCATTTGTGGTGGAGTCAATGTACACATTGCTTCTCCTGAGAGCTCTAATGCTTCAGCATCATCACCGCTGTGACGATGCTGCATGGCACAGGGATCAGGACTCATTGGGCCAGAGGCAGGGGGATATCAAGCTGTGGACCAGTAGCTGGGGTTCCCACCTAGCATGGAAGGAATCAGGGTTCTCAAACAACCTTGTGTGAAAACAAGAAAACCTTTCTGTCCTGCTGCGTGGGTGAGGGCTCAACTCTAGGCATCAGAAAACAAAATAAGAAAATATGCTAGATCATGCAAGTCAGCCCACTCTCCTGGGAGGTAGGAGATGATGGCAGAAACACAGTTCCATCAAGAAAGGAACAATGGATGGGACTTTTCTCCTTTCGAGCACTCCAACCTTTACTCTATTGCATAACAGTAGGGCATCCCATTTCTTACCAGACCTCTTATAAAAGAGATGAGCTCTACTGGATCCTCTTCTCAGAACAAGTACACGCCTCTACTCTCAGGGAAGCTTCAGTGCTGTTGAAGGCCTGGCAACGGGACCGTGCTTCCTCCAGCCTTGATGAAGACTCCCAACCCTGTGGACAACTGGGGCAACCCTATTCTGGGGTTTCAGCTTTTCCACAGGCTCTCCAGTTAGGTTTCTGGTTTGCACCTAGTCAGGTATGCAGAATTAAAGAGGTCCTAAAGTGGAGGAAAGACACAGGTGCTCAGATAATCTCCCTTTTTTTCAGATTACTGTATTTGGCAGAGGGCAGTTGACGCTCGCTTAGAGCCCTTTTATACAGAGTTTGAATATATATGGGGGAGATTGTAAAGGGATGTAATGGACTTTGGCCTGGGAGGTTGGAGCAGTAATTAATACCAATTTGCACGTCTGTTCTGAATTTGGTGCTGACACAGCTAACAGGACTTCTGATGCTTGTGGTTTAAGACAGTAACACACCTGGATACCTCATGTAAAGGCACCTGGGAAAGTTATCTTCGGAAGAAATATGGTCTGGGCTTTCAAGGACTGCTTGCCGTAACACAGCAACAAGACCTGAACATAAGTAGGGATGAGCCAGTGCCTTTGCCGTGGGAAGCACCCGCTTCTCTTGCTGTGTGGTGCGTGGGGCACCCAATCCTGCCCCAAAGACTGCAACTCTGTGCCCCAAGAGCCAGCCTAATTAGCACACATGACCATGGCCCCAAAGCAGACTTCATGGGCAAAGCCTTGGTGAGCAGCTGGCCAAGGAGCTGCAGTAATGACTACCAGAGGGAAATGTGCATTCCTCCAAGTGAAATGCTCCATTTCCCAGCCAACACAAAAAAAGAAGAAATCTAGTTGAGCGGGTGAAATACTTTCTAATCTGAAGCGGTGCAGGGTTTAGTTGTTAAGCTACCCTACGTAGCTGTTATTGGGTAAAATCGTTAAAAAGTCCTTAACAGAGGAACTGCTCCAGGTACTGGGTGAGTGTCACTCCCTCATCTCCATTTATCGGCTTAGATCATGTTTTCCTGTGGCTGCTCTGGTACGATAGGTTACACCTGCATTTCCCGAGCAGAAATAGCTGTGTGCCCCGTGCTGGACTTTGGCGTCCCAGCCCGCAGGCTCTGGAGTCAACCTGTGAGGTGGCTCTTCATCCAGCCTGCCTTTATTGTCAACCATGTGTTTGAAAATCCCAATAAAAGGCCAAAACCCTCTTCGTAGCTACATTTTGAGCACTGAGTTCTGTTTTTTAATCAGCTCAGCCTGTTCCAAGCTGAACGTCTTATTTTTTTAACTGCTTAACCAGACCCTTGTGAAGGGGAAGGAGATGCTATTCAGCTTGCTGGAAGGGGTAAGGACACGGCCACAGCGTGGGCAGCACTGGTGGAGGACAGCCAACCGAGTCAGCAGGTATCAGCAGCACCTTCCACGTGCGATATGTCACAGAGGTCTCAAATTGCTGGCAGGGACCCCTGTCTTCCCTGCACCGTAGTCGTCAGAGCAGGTGCTTTATCCCTCCTTTCCTGCAGCAGCACCAGCTGTCACTTGTCTCCAGAGTCAAAATATTTCCATGCCTATCAACAGCTAGTAATCGATGTGAAATCAGTGAACCTCCTTGCAAAGTTCATGCTATATATGCCAGAGCTAGACATCCAACAGAGGAGTGCAAGGCTAATGAGAAGCTCTCGGCTAACAGAATCAAGTTTCCTTTAGCAATGGACAAGCATGCATGACTATCCATGGTTTCCTAATCGTTGTGATTTACTCAGTCTTCCCTGTTAAGCAGCAGTTTTCTGCCTGGGGACTGCTTAACCACGGAATTAGTTGTCACTTTTTGCATTATAAAGTAGTGCTCCCATTACTTTGTTAAGATTTACAACCCCATCTCTGGAAAGAACAAAGGAGACAAAGAGAAAGTTGTTAAAAATATTTTGCTTGTTGCTTCTGATTTTTTTCAGGAGCATTTTAGGACTCTAATGTGGAGAGAAAAAAAAGAGCAAAAAAAATTTTCATCCTTAAAATTCTAGATAAGAAAGTACTGTCTTATCACTGAAAAAAGAAAAGTATCAGCAGCATATTAAAAGAAACCCTCATTAATTGATTTTAAAACTACAGATCAACTTTTTCCTTAAGAGAGGTGGAAACCTGTAGTAATTCCGCTGATTCCACTGGCATTGTGTCAGAACACTAACAATCTCACAGAAATCAAAATTGACTCTGAGCATATCCCCTTTCACCCAACATATTTGTCAAATGTTGTAAGTATCTATAGCTTTCCAGGTGAAAGTGGTCTCTTTGGTCCCCAGCTCCAGAAGGAACGGCAGCTTACTCCTTGTCAGACTTTTAACAACTTGAACTTAACTTGTACACTCTGCCATAACAGTGAAGTGACACATGACAGGCAGCACGAGATCAAGCAACAACAACAAGCAGAGAAATCTGAAGGAAAGGTGAATTTCAGTATCTCTTTCATCTTTTTCCTACATTCACATATTGCAAGGGTGATGTTTGGTTTTGAAGATGAATGAATATGCTCCCCATCTCACTGAACAGCATTCTCTACTGAGTGATCCATCACACTTCAATGACACTGCAACCCTGCTCAAGTTAAAAACAAACAAACCCAACTAATTAGAACCTGTCCCTCGTGACTAAAAAAACCCACAGAAACCCAACTGAATCCCCTCTCACTTGCGTACAATGTTTGTCGCAGCTGGAAAATTGAAAAGAAATCCCTTATGTCAAGGTGATGCCTATAAGAAGTTACAGAAAGGATGTTAAACTAATACAAGCTTTTGATTAAAGATGCATATATAATTACAATACCTCTATGTAAAAACAGTACCATTGTCCCTTGGAAGGGGATATAACTGGCTAAGACCTGTAAGTCTGAACTCCAGCTCCTACAACTATTTTGTTTTTCAGTAAATGCCTCACACATGCTCTCCGCTGTCTTTGCAGGGCAAAAAAACCCACCAATATCTGGTCAAAAATGTTCAATAATCCTAGCTGCCTCCCCGCAGAGGTGCTGAAAATGCACTAAAGCTGCAAGTATGTAAGAAAAGTAACGCACACCTTAAAAGAGTACCTTAAAGGAATGGTAAAAGGATCCCCACTCCTCTTCTGCCACCACTTCAGTGAAAGTCACTGTTTCAGTGCAGGTGACAAGGGTCAGACCCAGCCAGCCGGTGCCTCCCTGGGAGCTGCCGCTGGCTTCTGTGGAGCTGATCTCCATCACCGGGTTTTGCTCGAGTTTTCTCGGTGCTGGTTTTTGCAAGAGTTAACGCAGTCAAGCTTCTCCCGTAAAAGCGCAGCAACAAAACCAGCTTCTCACTGCTCCACCACCGGCTACCAGAGGCATCGGGCTTCAGTGCTGCTGAGTGATTTAAAAAAAAAAAAAAAAACAACAGCCAAGCTGGCATCGTCCCTTTGAGCTTTGCTCCGGTACAACGCTGACGACAGCCGTCCACGCGTTCTTTCCAGCAGCAGGAGCAGCAGCCGGTAAGAAAGCTGGTACACGTGGACCCAGCCGCGTGCCTTCTAGCGTCTGGATTGTCTTGCACCCCAAGTTGCCAGCTCTGGAGTCAGGCACACCTGTAAAAGCGTGGATCTCCTCCTTGCGTTAAGCTCAGGAGCCTGGTTATTCCGCTCAGCAGCTTTGCTTACTTACCTTACCTCAGCCTGCTTTGATTTCGATTACCTGCAGAATTATAGTGTATCCATACACGAACACCAACAGGCTCTCCTGTTTTAGCAAAACCCTATGAAGTTTTTAGGCTTAAGCTATCACAGTTTCCCTGTCAGTGTCTATCTGACTTCTGCAGTCATCTTTACCAAGGTAAAAAAAAAAAGAAAACAAAACACAAATAGTCCTTTGCCCTTACCTTTGCAAAGAGCTCAAATGTGCTGCACCCCCAGCACAGGCAGTGCTTTCTTCACCGCGTGGAGGGCCCGTCTGGAAAGGTTCGGCTCCTAAAGGCTGCTTGTGTCTCTTAGAGGCTCAAGGACTCTTCAGAACAAGGTGATCATCTATCTTTCTACTGATTTTCTGGGCACCGAGGTCACTTGCCCGCTGTTGATTCAGAGGTTTTTCCCCACCTCTAGTGCCATTACCCTGGGTTGACACCGAGATGGCAGATGAGATTGTGCATCCCTTCCCTGACCAAAGTGCAAAATCACACGTAAATCCAGAACTTGTTCAGCTTTGTGGAGAAGTTCTGCTTCAATACCAGTGCAATCCTAAGCAGAACGTGATGTATTTTCACAGCTATGCCCCATCAACTCACATTGCCATTACCTGCTCATGGCAGAACCCAGTCCTGTGTTTACACGAGTGCAAGCACAGACGGCCGTGGGTGAGCTCAGGAAGCGTTAAACTCCTTGCTCTGGCCAGCACAGCACACCCTCTCCCCAGCCGCTGGAGCGGGGGTCTCCACAATATGCCCACAGCATCTGCGCCTGCGGTCCAGGTTAGCCTGTGACCACCTCTGCCTACACGAGCAGCAAGCAAGGAGCGGCTGCAGGACCCTCCAGCTCCCAGGGCCAGTAATAGCAGGGGATGGGGGCAGAAGCAATGAAATTCAGATCTAGGTTTTGACTCAGAATGCTCCCAAGTTGGGACATGTCTGGATCTGGGGCTTTGGACCAGCCTGTTCTAGGTACCGCAGAAACCTCCGAGTGTCTGAGCAATATTCAGACCTCTCCAGGAGACACTGGAGTCATTCAGAGGAGGGAACTGGTCCAGATCCACACAGATAATTAGTACCAGTCATGATGAGAAAGGATCAGCACCGATCCATAAGTACCAGTGATCAATATTTAACAGCAGCGAATAATGTCTAGGTTGGAATGTGGTCAGGTAAAAGGAAATGTCCCAGAACCACGATGTTTTGATGAAAACGATGGGGAAAATGTTCATTAATACATTATCCAAGAAAGAGGAGGAAATGTTTTCGAAGTTTTTTCTGATTGATCATACAGGTTGACTCTGAACCTCTGCTATGAAGTATTTAGGTAACATCCAAGCTTCTTGAAAGCATCCTACCAGTTTTTTTGCTCTTACCTTTCTTTCTTATATTTACAGAATTATTTTTCTTAGTTAGAAGTTATTATACTGAATGTAGGGGTTTTTTTTCAGCGCTCTCATTCCTACTTGAGCATATTACAGGCACTAAGAGGCTTTTCAGTAGTTACATCGCACGCCAGATCATGTGCGGCTCTCAGGACTAACCAAGAGACTTCTCTAGCAGCCGTGCTGGCTGCTTGCTCTAAGTAGTGCTTATGGTGCTATAAAAGGCTGTACTGTGCCCTGCTCCAGCACTCTCCAGTCTACACAGGGGTAATTAAAGTCTTCCCTTACTGTTAACTTCTCTGTCTTTGAGGTTTTCTCATTCACTGTCACTGCGGTGGTTTGTTGATGGCTGGTTTGGCTGAAATCCTGTTTGCTTTCCATTAAGCCACAGAATTTGAAGCCATGGGCTGTCTATGGTACCACATCTAGAATTAACCTACTCCTCTAGGATGCAACACTTTGTTTCTAAATCTCTACAAATTCATGCCTGCTCTCTGAAGTTTGGTGTTTGGAGTTTGTTCCCCCACACACTACTTCCCCCCCCTCCCCCCCGAGATTAAGCAGACTGTTTGAATACCTCTGCAATGAATGGCCAAATACAAGACTTCAGGGACTGAATCTCAAAAGACTGTAAAAAGCAAGAGCAAATCCTAGCAATTCCTCTGTGGAGATGGAATAGCTGACGGATTCCTACAACTGGCTTTGTCATTTTCCTCAGCTGGGACATTGAAAAGTCTCAGAGAATATTCAGTGCATTAAGAGATTTAGACAGTTTTATATAGCAAGAAATTGAGTCTTCCCTCTGTTTTAAATAAAAAATGGTCTCAAATCACTATTCTAAAACAAAATTTTTCTAATGTGTAATAGTGTGTAATAAAATGCGGTATTGCTTTCTGAACTTTTTGAATGGCTTTTTTTTTTTTTTTTAAAGTCACACTTCAGTATTATACCACAGGAAAGATTAAGCAATTTTGAAAATAATCTTTAAAGAAAGGGAATGGATTATTTGGAAGAAGATTAAAGAGGACTTGTCTCAGAGGTGACTTCACTGGCTATTCTTATTAACTTGGTCTCAAAAGCTACACAATTCTAGTTTTCTTAAATACAGCCTTGAACCAGAGGACCAGAAAACCCAAGAGCATTAATGGCTCCAGAGAAAGCTGAAGACAATACTCTGCATTTGCAGCATATAACACCACTGATATTCTCCATGTGCAGACACATGGGGGGATACCTGCAACACATATTTTGTATCAAACCACAGTGGCATGATTTTCCTTACTGTCAAGAGAAGGAAACCTTGCGCAACTGTAGAATGCAAGATCTGGAGACGGATACGATGAGACAAAGGCAGGTGCCCTCAGAAAAAAAAAGATACAAGGAGTCAAATTTTTTAAAGGCCAGGTACAAAACATCGATTTTGATTATTTAAGCCAGAAATTCCTCATGCAGAGACTCTGCTCTTTCCTGCACAGCAGCGGGGGAACACAGTAGATGGAGATGGGTCACGCAACTTGTTGATAATTTGCCAAAAGTCAGCCAATTTAACTGTTCCGATGTGTCTAATCCTTTAAAAATTAGGTACACCTGAAAAGGACAGAAAATGACATCTGCTCAAGTTTGTATTACATTTTACAGAGAATTTAAAGTAGATTTCACTGCATTTAGGCAGTATTGGGAGTAAATTGAAAAAATATTTGCGTTTTTGCTGTTTGGAGTATCCTGCACCCTGGAGTATTTGGGCATAATCATGTTAAATGCAAAGAAGAAATGATGCTCTCAGACTGAAGGAAGAAAGAGAATATTTCTTGCTTCTAAAAGAAAGGCAAGTCAATTGCTTTTCTGTAAAAATCCTGCTTACCGAAGTCTGTATATGCTGGCCTTAGAATAGGAAGGTCAGTCCACTCTTCCCAACACACAAGACCCCCTCTTCAGCAGCCGAACACCTGGGGCAGAGCAGAGGGGCTCAGCGGCCAACTTGGGCAACGTAGGACCGCTGCAGCCCTGCATTCCCGCATCTCTGCTGCACACGAAAAGAGCAGAAATTACACATCAGTGACACAACTCCTGCTGCCTGACGCAAGCTCATTTTCCTTCAGCTCACAAGCTGCTTAGCGCGCACGTTGCTCTCTGTTGGCGCTGTGCCTCCGGGTAGGCGGCCATCATGGGTAGGAGATACCCGAACAGGTTGACGTGCTGCCCTCAGAGCCGGGACCGACCAAGGCTGCAAGTGTCCCTGCAGCTTGGGATGTGGCCAGGAAGGGACTCCCGTGTTTCTGGGCTCTTGGAGGTCAGTGCTGTGTGCGCAAAGTAAGGGAGCTCCACATGTGCTTTAGCTCGGATACAACTATTTCCCCTGCATTTGCACTCACACATTCACATGTTTTTTCAGCCTCTCCAGGTGGAGACAACGTGAAGTTTCTAAATCTTCAGAGACCTGAAAAAGCAACAATCTTTTGTGAGCTAAATATACAGTTACTAGGCTTTGTGACAGAAACCTCTAACTCCTGTTGTTCTCCACCTTTCTGAATGAAGTGGCTGTAACTTAGGATTTGAAGGTTCAGGGGACACAGCAAGATTTCAGAAGCTGATTTCCACCTCACTCCCAAGCATTTTATTTCAGGATCCATATCCCAAAGTAGGACTGACAGGCCCTGCCTGGGAGCCTGGCAGCAGCATGCTGATGCTGCCAATCTCAGCTGCTCCCAAGCTGCTCCTTGCAAGCGTGTGAATCTCAGCTGCGCACTGCAGAGACTCCCAGGATGTGACTCTGTCCCAGCTGCACCACATGGGTCGCCCCGGCCACAGGGCCAACAGCCCGCTGTGTTCACCGGTTCCCCAGATTTCCGAGTTCTGGAGCTAGAGGCTGGCAGCTGGAGCTGAAGAGGCTTTCCCTTTCACAGAGAAACTTGTGTTTTGTTTTCTTACAGAATCTGAACAAAATCAATCCTGAAACATTAAAAGCATCACAGCATGAGATGACTGCTCTTTGCTGGGCTCCAGCCTGATCTCTGACCTGTCAGTGCCAATCCAGCTTTGAATCAGATCCCCAAACTGCCAGCAAGTGGTAGTTAATTTAATTTTGGATGAAATCGTTTGCATAAGATCTATATTTTACCCACAGTAAAGCACCGGAGTCATAGAAATCACAGAACATTTTTATAATCGTAATGATAAAATATAAGCACACTGTTTCTCTTCCATAGATAACTTAAATTTTAAAAGGAGGAGATTTTTTCACATCTTCATTACTGTTCAGATTGGTCCATTTTACATACAGGATACACAGCCATTTATCTGTTTTTGCTGAGAAATTCTTGCAGAAGAATAAGCAATCCCTAAGGAATTATCTTTGAAAAGAAGCAGGCAGATGAAGAAAACACGTAGAGGAATGCTGTTAAATATGAATATCATGTTAGTGGAACTGTCAGACGCCCTTAAATTTCGGATCCCTTTGCTCTGTTCCCCTCAATATAACCATCAAGAAAATCATATATTTTGCAAGGGCCTGATTCTCCATTCAGTCAGTCTGTTGCAGAGCAGGATTGCTTCCTCTTCAGTGACTGGAATTGCAAGTAGCTTTAGCAAAAAAAGAGCCAAGCCCCGTGAACTGAAACAGATGCCTGATAAATGTGCATTCCTATAAAATATTGAGGCAGTCAACACAGTTGCTTGGCGTATTCCTACTTTAAAGGAGCTGAGCAAGTAGGCAGCACGTATGGCATCCATCAGGACCTGGCAAGTAGTTACGCGCCGTGATGCCAGTAGGTAGGCAGTAGAAATTCACAACTCGCATCATCACCAGAAAGACTTTTCCTTCAAAATCTTCCACTTCCGATGGCCAAGGTGCTGTCTGCCCTTCTCAAAGCGCTGCAGCTGGAAAGGGAAAGCAGCTCAGAAATAAAGTTGCTCTGCCAAATGGGAAATGTGGCTTCAGGTGAGCCCTGGCCAGCTCCCAGCACACCCGGTGAGCGCGCAGCCAGCCTACCCAGCTGCATCACCCGGCAGAGCGTGTGCTCATTAACAGGGCCACCGCAGAGAACAAAACACCAGCCACATGGATGTCGTGTACTTCTCCTCCCTCTGCTTAAGGTCCCAGTGAACTACAGTGAGCACTAATGCACATCGAGAGGGGTCAGAGAGGCTGTGCAGACACAGGTACTGGTTCCCATTTTGTCTACAACTGGCATCAGCAGCTTGTTGTGCATTTATACAGTCTTCTGAGCTACAAGTCAGAGCCTCAGCAGGGCCAGAGCTCTGTTTCACACAGTAGAGGAAGGCCATTGGAGGAAAATTGGGTTCAAGGTTTCCACAAGTCAACATCTTGAAGCATTTTAAACATCCGCCACCAACACATGCTACTTTAAATATACATAAATAGGAATTCTTTTCAACACAGTTTTCATATTTTTTCTTCAAAGTATTTTTCTTCCCTTTGCCCAAGATTAATTAAACTAAAACCAATTTAACACACAGTTGGACTAGATGATTATTGTAGATCCCTTCCAATTGAATATTCTATTCTTAGTCCATCTTAGACTACAGTGTATGGATATCACATCGTATCTGCTTTGGAAGAAAAATACTTCTCTGCTCCCACTGTTTACCCCCCTATCTGCTACCTCTGATGGTTGCACAAAAGATGTCATTTCCATTATTTCCTGCACTGATTTAGGAATTTCTCTCCTGTTAGAGTGCAGGGGCTGCCTTGAGCTGATAAACTACTCTCTTCCTCTGCAGGGGACGAAGAACAATCCAATGGCAGACACAAGCTTGGAGCTCAGGGATGTTAAGTTCCTTGTTCCTCTGCACATTCCCATTCTGACCTCAGCCAGGCAATCTCCTTTGCAGTAGGGAAAAGCTTTGTAAAGTGAGGTGTGACACAAACTCACACCCTTCTGGCTGTCATTCCTCATCCACCTGGACTTTGTTGCCTGCGCAGTTATCCCCAATGCTGTGGGAACACAGAGCACTTAGAGTATTCACCTGAGCATTCAACTATCATTTTTGACAGAGCCTCTATAAACAGGGACCTTAATCCTCTCTGTTTAAAGAGGTTTAGATTGGCTATTAGGAGAAAAATCTTCACTGGAAGGGTTATCAAGCATTGGAACAGGCTGCCCAGGCGACTGGTTGACTCACCATCCCTGGAGGTATTTTAAAGACGTGTAGATGCAGAACTTAGGGACACGGTTTGGTGGTGAACCTGGCAGTGTTAAGTTTGCTGTTGGACTCCATGATCTTAAAGGTCTTTCCCAACCTAAATGATTCTATGATTCTAAGGTCGTGCCCTTGCAAAACCACAGTCCTCAAGTGCAAAATCTGAACCAAAGAAATCATCAGTGAGCTAAAATTTTCCTGAGCCTCCTTTGCAAAGCAGGGGTAGGCAAACCCATGCAGCGAGCTGTTCGTTCCAGAGCAAACTGAACTTTTCCTATGAATTTGTTGGGCAAGAAATTTAAAATCATACAATGCTAGGTAAAGTTTTAAATTACAGTTCAAAACACAGCATAAAGCAATAAATTTAAATTTAAATTTAAATATAAATTTAAATTTAAAATAATACAATCCTAGGTAAAGTTTAAAATTAAAGTTCAAAACACAGCATAAAGCAATAATTAATACATTAGAACAATGCTTTAGGTCTATATCACCAATATTAGTCTCCAATCAAATACTACTACAGATGCTAGCAAGAGAGAAGAGGGTGTTCTAGAGAAATTGGTCTAATCCATCAACACTAAATGCTTGGGAAAATACCAGCACAAAATAAAATGTAGGTCAAAAGATGGAGGAACTCTGTGCCCACAGGTAGGTAGAGAAATAAAAGAAAGTGTGGGAAGAAAGAATTTAAAATGCCTGCATCCCAGTTCTCCTTTCTATGGAATAAATTGTATCCTATGTAATGAATACACCCTGTCTTTTGGTGATGAGCACCAGAATGGAAGTACAGATTTACAATGGAGGTGGACAGCCATTAGATGAATTGCAGGACTTTTTATTGCCAATTTCAATTTCATGGCAGGGTTATTATTTATTAAATACAGGAGCAGCCAGTTGAATTTTAACTGCTCGTAGGTTTAATTCCACTTGTAAAATGGCTGAAGAAATTATACACACCTAGAGGAAAAATCCTTTGCAATAGCAGGCATGTTTCTGACTCCCTGCACATGGACACACACACATATACATATAAAGAAATTAAAAAAGCCGCTGTATGGAGAGGAACAAATTACACCTGATTTCCCTTTAACAAAGCCTAAGGTAGAGTAAAATAAATGTGCTGCACTGCTACCACTAACAGGCACCTGAAGAACAGTATGAAGAGTATAACTTCCTCAATTATTGAAGCTCAGTTTTTTAGATCTCCAGAAAGAGACACACTTCATCCACTGCTCTCCCCTCCAAAATCAGCGTGCAGATAAAAAAAAAAAAATAATCCCAAAATTGTTAGCAGGTGAAATGTGTCCCAGTCCAGAACTGGGAGGG
>Ga0065711_1027054_pt1 | contig 54976 bp, 26 predicted proteins | sample Hoacrofraction12_FD_59098 | JGI IMG/M metagenome (GOLD analysis project Ga0065711, IMG submission 59098) | Hoatzin crop microbial communities from Cojedes, Venezuela - Epithelial fraction 12 v2 (version 2) | ecosystem: Host-associated > Birds > Digestive system > Esophagus > Crop | place... | reverse complement strand
ATAGAAAGTTTTGGGTTGGAAGGGACCCCTAGAGGTCATCTAGTCCAACCCCCCCGCAGAGAGCAGGGACACCACTAACTAGATCAGGTTGCTCAGAGCCCTGTCCAACCTGGTCTTGAATGTTTCCAGGAATGGGGCCTCCACTACCTCTCTGGACAACCCGTTCCAGTGTTTTACCACCCTCATTGTAAAGAATTTCTTCCTTATATCCAGCCTAAACCTATCCTGTTTTAGTTTAAAACCATTACCCCTTGTCCTGTCACTGCTGTCTCTACTAAAAAGATTGTCCCCATCTTTCCTATATGCTCCCTTTAAGTACTGAAAGGCTGCAATCAGGTCTCCCCACAGCCTTCTCTTCTCCAGGCTGAACAAGCCTAACTCTCTCAGCCTGTCCTCATAGGAGAGGTGCTCCAGCCCTCGGATCATTTTTGTAGCCCTCCTTTGGACCCGCTCCAACAGTTCCATGTCCTTCTTGTGCTGAGGGCTCCAGAGCTGAAAGCAGTACTTCAGGTGAGGTCTCACCAGAGTAGAGTAGAGGGGCAGAATCACCTCCCTCGACCTGCTGGCCACGCTTCTCTTGATGCAGCCCAGGACACAGTTGGCCCTCTGGGCTGCCAGCGCACATTGCTGGCTCATGTCCAGCCTTTCGTCTGTCAGTACCTCCAAGTTCCTCTCAGCAGGGCTGCCCCCTCAATCTTTTCATCCCCCAGCCGGAACACATTCGTGGATGTGTTACAATATTTAATTTGTGCGTTGATATCTACGCTTAATTAATCTCCCTTTATACACCATGTGGCTAATGAGATTTTCATTACTGACTTTTTACTTTAGATGCAATTTTTCCAATACTTCTCTTTACCTGATTAAATAGATATTTAATAGAACAACAGGAATGTATGTAAAGATTCATATAAAAATAATCATAGGCTATAATTTTGTATGCTTATGTATATCAGTATGGTCCAGGATTTGAAATAAAGAATTTAAGAAGGTAAAAATAAGAGATATTATTAACTTATTAAAAAAAAAGAAAGAAAAAGAAACATGAAACACAACAAAAAGAGTATTGGATAAAGGTAATGGTCAAAACCAGAATGTCTCGAACAAGATGTTCCAGATGTACCTGATCTCTAATTGCCAGCAGTCAAGGATTAATGCTGAAATCTTGAACTGTGTAGGTTTAGAGTGGCCAACTCTATGTAAATGTACTGAAGTCCAGCTAGAAAGCTACATTCTCATGATAAATAAAAAGTCAATTTTGTTGAAATTTTACCAGTTTGACCTGTTGTTGAAAAGTAGTTATTTACTCAGGATTCCTAGTTAGTCATTGCATCTCCTAAATATCTGAGCTGAAGTTGTGAGGACATAACACATTCGATATCTCATGATATGTTAATAAATACGTTGTTATGTTCCACTTTATTATATCTTTCACATTTACGAGTTTATGGTGTTTTTTTCTGTTTAAAACATAAAATTTCTTTTTAATACCAGGCCATTTGTACTGACTATCTCACCAAGATCTTGCAACAGCTTTGAAAGGCTATTAGTTTATATTATTATGCGCACTAATCATTCAGGCTAACATTGTAATAGCGTAATTGCTTAGTGATTGTTGGATTTATGCTGTATTTTTTTAAGATATCTAGGTAATGAAAAGCTATTTTGAAAATTACATCCATGTGCATTATTATAAGGATATGTCTCGTGTTTTTGTCTTTCTGTTGCAGCTGTATTAAATTGCAGGTCAAAGTCATTTTCTTTCTTCTCTTTCCTCTAAGCGAACCTATTGTTCTCCTTATGAAATATATTGAAAAAAAGATAGATGACTGGTACAAAATTTGATTGGCTTTGATCAAACATACTTTAAAAATGGTTCTTTACTTCCTCTTTAAGCAATATCAATTATCAGCAAATGTTATTTTTATCTCAATCAAATCTATAATAATTAGCTAGTCTTGTTCTATAACTGAGAAAAGTAACACAGAAAAAATAAGTCAGTCCTCTTAGTGATGTCAAAGTAATGATTCAATTCATCTGAACAGGGCTATTTTATCAGTCTAACGGATTGCTGTCTGTGAAGTTATTTGTGCTGGGAACCAGATAAAAACTATTAAATGACTTGACTAAATTTAAAATAGAGAAAATTTAGAAGGGATTTTAAGGTAAATTAAGGTCCTAAACTTAAGACTTTCAGATGGTAAAGAAATGACTCTCAGATAACTCTTGGTTCTTTACCATCAACCCCGGTGTCAAAAAAGACCTATTGAGGCAACACAATTAGGACAGATTATTTAACAACCGGTTTACACCAAACTGCTAATTTGCACAGACATACAATAAAAAAAACCGAAACAAGCTCAATGTGTTAAAAAATTGTATCCTTAGATGTACCAATTGCTTCCCAAGAAAGGGAGGAGAGGAACATTTTTCTCCAGTAGGTTAATATTTTGCTAAAATTTTAATCAAAGTAAAAGAGAAGATGTTACGTGTCAGAGGAGCAGCAGTTTCAAAGAAGTAAAATTAATTCAATAATACTGGGAAAGAATATTGAAAATATTTCCTGAGTACACTAATAAATCACTGCAACTCCCAAATTACTCGGTGAGGGGGAGAGAACATGGCAGAGAAAAATGAATACAAACTGGGGACACCAAGACGGGAACCAGAGTGTAGAAGTTATCCTAACATCTGCTAAGGGATGCATTCCTTTAACTGCAACATAGACACCTAAGGCACGCAAAACGAGACCAAGTCTGCTACCATCCAAGGTAAGAGTTGCCTATACCCTGCGAGAGGAATATAAAAATGCCGAATAATGAAGATGATAAAAAAGTGGCAAATCTTTCAAGTATCCGGAGATGGAGAGTTAGGCATACATTTTTTAGAAAATCTCTGTTATGACTCCAACATTTTTCACATCACTGTGCAGAATTTTTATATTCTTATTCATAGATCCTTCATTTTCTCTGGAAACTGAATGAGAAAAATAGTCTCCTCATTCAGCTCAGAATTCCACACCAAGGCATCTAAAAACTAGTAATGTGGCTCCCTATATAGGTGAATTCTGTCTGTATATGCTGCAGGATTGATTTAGACCTGATTTTGATAACCATACTTATTCAGTACGGTGTTTGAGGTAATAAGCACTGCTGCAAGACTGTGATTAAAAATGTATTAAAACTATGTCCACAACAAAGCCTATTTCAAGTGAAATCAGCATTGTCAAAAGCCTTAGGAAATCTTGTCATCATTCTTCATGAATATGAGCAACCATTTTAATCACATTTTTCTCTACAGCCCTCTTAACACATGAATGAATGCCAAAATACATGAAGTTTTGTCAAGCAGATGTAACTTCAAAGCTAACAACTGAAGCATTACATTGATGCCAAATCAGGTTTAACATGGCAAGAAGACATACAAAAACGTGAAAAGCAACAATAATCCCACAGTTTGGTCCTAGAACTTCTTTTCTCTGACATTTCTTTAAGATGTTGAGCAGTACCTAAAGAAAAATTTAAGGAGGAAAACCTCAATGCTGCCTCTTGTTAACACTCATACACAGGAAGTCCAGACATTGAGCAAGAAGAATTGATAGGACTCAGAATTGGTTGCAAACTTCAAACGCCAATGACTCAAAAGTTGGACCTTTGATTATAGACATTAGTTGGAATGGATGAAAGAAATTTAAGGAGAGTAGTAAGAGCTAGGAAACTTTAGGAACTGACTTTTGACCATCTTACATTTCAATTTGTACTTGGATAAACACACAAGCATTTCAAAAAGTTAATCAAAGTTTGTATATATTCCTCTTCACTCTCAAGTTTAAGAAACAATACTCTTTTTTGATCAATAAGCAAACAAATTTGGGACAAGTTTTTCCTCATGCAAATTAGTGTCTTACATGGAGTTACTATGGTATAAGTGAAATGTAGTTGTAACACTGCGAATTTGCAGCTGTGTCCCTGCAAACTTTACACTTTACCATATGCTACTGCATACACCTGTATGTGGGCATGTATATTAATATAAACATGCTCTGAATCAGGACACTTGCCAAAACACAAGAGGGAACAAACCTCATTCGTATCCATCACTTCAAAGGTACTTTTACTTTCACTTACTGGAGACTCCTAAATGCACTACACTTCTGAAGGGAAATCATGCAACTGACAACAAATTGGAAGAAGAGAATCTGCAAGTTTTCTACCACACTGAGAACTTGCTGTGTAATTAGATTTTTGTGGGCATGGAATCCAATGACAAGATCTTGTATGTTAATTCAGCTCCTGGGACCACGTTCAAACAACAATTTTCTGAGGCATCTTGCAGGCAGTGACTAGTTCATACACATGGAATGACTTCTCAGAGGTGCAAAAATTCTGTGTAAATAAAGCCTTTTTTCTTTTGGACCAAATCAGTGAGGAATGTCAGAAAATAATCTGTTCACATGGGACAAAAGAATGACTCTCACTTTTAGAAAGTCAACAACCACAAGAGTCACCTGTGACTTTAATGAGGACTACCCAGGTAAGTACAGTAACAGAAGAAATCACTAATTTACTACATCAAAAGTTATGCACGTACAGAATATTCCAGTATTTCCCACTGAATTCCAGGCATGTGGAATATCTACTTGGGCAGCAGCAACTGATGTATGTGATCGTGGTTTACCCTTTTCAAAGAGCTTACACAGTCATGGTGTATTGTCAGAAATATTTCAGACGTATCTGTGTGTGAAGTCGTGCTAGATTCAATGAAGCACAAAAGTTTAACAAACTTGGTACTGTATGTGTTATGGGAATGACAGATGTATTCTCCGCAGAACTGTTAAAGTTACTGAAAATAGTAAAAATGATGACATTTGCTTTAGATGTTCCATATCTGGCTATTAAAATGGATGAAAAAGCCTTATGCAGCATCACAAATTCTTTAACAGTTTAGAAACGCTTTTCATTTCCTTGCTGCTGTAATGACAAGTTTCTGGAGGGTGTTTCTTTTTCTCCTAGCTTTTATTGAGATCTGCTTTGAAAGTTGGCTTATGCTGCTTATATGGTAAAATAATTTGCTACCTTCTAGATATGCTGAAGGTATATTTTGGAAAGCTAGGAACTTGTGAATATGTCTCAGTATTGCAGGGGTTTTGAGTCACTTCACTTTTAGGTATGAAAGTCCTTGGTGTCATTTCTTTAGCTGACTTTATTAATAAATAAATTCTAAGATTGAAAGAACATATTTCCATTAAACAAGATGGAATAAAAATTTTAAAGTTTTAAAAATTTAAAAGTTTATAAAATATAAATTAAGAAAAATTATTCTTCCGAGCTGCTTTAGTACTCTGGCTTTAATCTCTGTGATCTCATCTATTGCTTCAGATAACATTTTTATGTCTGGAATATGGGAAAAAAATGAGTCATCAGAAACTAACATTCTCCAAATTTACTTACTTCCCTGTTAGAAAAATGTTTCTACTATCTTCTTGTGAAAAAGTAGTTGAAATCACAGTCATCCTTGCTACAAGATTCCTCTTTACTTTTTGAACAGTGTTTGTACTGTACTTTTCAATTACTTTTCTTCTAGTTTCAGGTGTTTTTCTCTGTTACAATCTTCTAAATATAAACAAGTAAAGTGTCCTGTGTCATATAAAGAAAAAAAAATAATGTCACACGCAGACAGCAGGAACAAGCACAATCTGCTGAATAAATTCCTGACAATGCAACTTGAAGACACAGGGTGTAACGAGACACCTTAGAGTTTTAAATAACTGCATGTATCCTTGGTTTAATTGTTATTATTATACTTGTGAGCTTCAGTGGATATCTTCTTAGAGACAAAGAAATCTAGTGACACTAGCTATCAGTTTTCTTTTCTCAAAGTTCATTGAAGAAATAAGCTTTGCTAAAGGCTTGTCAACCCTGAAAGGAAAGGTCTTTCTCTAACTTTCCCTGTTCCTTTATTCTCAGCTTGCACACTCTGCAGCCACAGTCCTGAGCCTATCAGTATGAAGAGAAAAGCACTGGAGACATTAAAATGTGGGATATGCTTCAACTATATTTTGGAACACAAATCACGATGATATTCATTTAAGTCTCAGAGGTTCAAAACTCATGGTCTAAATTGCCTAAATTAAATTTATCACTGTAGTTCATTATTACAGTTTTTAGATCCAGAAGGACATATTGGTTCTACCTACCAAAGTACATGTCAATGAACATGTCAGTAGGAATAAAAAGTTTCAGACTTAGCTTCTTCTCTCCCTCAGGCTATGACAAATCCAGACACTGCTGCTCTTTTTGTATCTTCCAGAGCTGATTTGTAAGCCAGGAGGCTCTAACTCTGATGGAGTCCAGGAATTGCCTTCAGAGGAAGATTCCAGGACCATAATCCAAGTGTTGGTAGAAACTTCTCATTTCTGTATCAGAAGGGTGCAGAGAAATTTGCTTTATTGGCTGCAAGTAACCCAACAGAAGAAAAGATCTGCCCTCCATAGAGGAGGTATTTAAATTTTGTACTCATCAGTTTCCATACTAACCTTGTTACACATTATTAAAAATCAGATAACGTGTATTTTTTAAAATATAACATTTTAAAAACTATTGAATATTTTTCATAATAGATTGTTTGAAGATATTTAGAATTTTTGTTAAGATATTTTGTGAAGAAAAGTTAGAAAAAATTTATTAAATTTATTAAAAGGAGGAGATAGTATTTGATGGCTTGAGTATATTTTCTAAATGATGCACATTACGAAAGGATTTTTACATCTTCTTGATTATGACTCATTTTTGATGACTGTGGTAAATGTGCAATTTTTGAACTCTTCATTCCATGGAAAAGAATGCCATTCACCTAAATAAATGTATTCCCAGCTCAGAGTTTACTAGGAAAAAGGTGTGCTTTCCAAAACTCCTTTGATTTTGTTACTTGGTAGTTTTATAAGAAATGGCTTGAAAAAAACATTTGCATTTACAGATAGGGATCAAGAGGATTTTAGTATTTTTATTTTTAAATTTTTTTTTTTTTTTTTTTAGTTCTTCAACACATCTTTGCCTCATTTACTTGGCAGATAAGTAAATAAGACTAAGGATATAATGACCTCAAAGCTCCACACTAGATTATTTTTCTCATTTACTTGTTGAAGTATGTTATGCAAATATGCATCAATGTGATATATACTTGCTACGTTAGCCTTTTTTTTTTATTATTTTATTTAAATGTAATGCCCAAAGCTCTACCCTTATTTCTTTGAGTATTATTTTCCAGAAGAGAAAAGCATTTTGGCATTCCAGGACAAACAAATAAAAACCTATTTCTTTTTATATATATTTTCTTAATATTTTCTTTTTCCACCATACTCTGTCATCTTCATAGACAACACTGTACTACTATGTAAAAAGGAAAAGAACTACACCAACAACGATGTAAGTCAACATCCTTCTTTTCCGAGCTTAGAGTGGTCTGTGAGATGTGATGATTGGAAAAATGGTGGCTTGTGCAGGGAAAAACATCCTGAGCTTTTGGCATTCAAAATCTTCTGAAAGGTAAAAACGAACATGACACATACATGGAACTAAGAATGTATTTTTATCGTAATCAAAAGCTTCACAATCTAATAAAAGTACAACCAACAGCTATTACCAATCATATCACTGGTAACGATAGCAGATTATCTAATAGATATAGGAAAACCTTATTAATAATTCAAATAACCTTAAATTTGTTACCTAAGGAAACTTTCTAGATTTACTCCTTTTCTCTGATGTTAGGATCTACCTTTTAAAGTCCCTTTGGATCTTACAGTCAACACTGAAATCCTTCTCAAGAAAACTGTGGGCAAAAGAGGATGGTGACAACGTTACCCAACACCCTGCGGTCTTCACCAGAAGGAATGTGATATAGGTAATGGGCTCTCTTCCTCCTCAGTCTTGGGTCTGCTTGGGACTATTTTGATTTTTTCCCATCACCACCTTCTCCCATCCCCCTGTTTCAAGGGAAGGGTGAGAGCTTCCCCACAGTCCCCTAATATTCTGTCTCTTTCTCAGTGGCACTCACAGAGATGGAGCTCAAACAGAATGGGAAATGTGCACTTGGACATGGCAGGCCTGGTAAACTTACCTAAGCTTCACTCAGACTGAGCAGAGACAGCAGGGTATCTCACAGCCTGCTGCCTTTAATGGCAAAATAATGGTAAAAACACAATTATTTGAATGTAATTTTTCTGTCTCATATTAATTAAAATATTACCTTGATACAACATGTCACACAAGAAAAAAGGGTTTTTTTATAAATTGCACTAGGAATCTATGACAAATAAGTTTAAAATTCACTACATAAGCGTAGAAAGTGGATTTCAAAAGTTGGATTCAGCAAACTAATATTTTGAGCTTCAAACTTACTAGGTAATTGGGCAATATGAAGGCAGTGATGTTTAAGCATTTTTTTGTTCTGCAGCTTCCATTTGACCACTGTCTGAAACCTAGATAACACTCTCCTCTTGGCTTCTGATTTCAGAACGGGTTCCTTGATCTTCTCTGCCTCTCCTATCACTCACAAAAAAATTTAGAATAGAACAGAGCAGGACAGGACAGAGTAGAGTAGGAGAGAATATTTCAGTTGGAAGGGTCCTGCCATGATCGTACAGTCCAACTGCGGACCAAAAGTTAAAGCATGTTTTTAAGGGATTGTCTAAATGCCTCTTAAACACTGACAGAAATGGGGCATCTACCACACAACTAGGAAGCCTGTTCCGGTGTTTGACTACCCTCTCAGTAAAGAAATGTTTCCTAAATACGATCTGAACCTTCTCTGGCACAGCTTTGAACCATTCCCACATGTCCTGTCACTGAATGCTCAGAAGAAGGGATCACACCTCCCTCTCCACTTCACCTCCTCAGGAAGTTGTAGAGAGCAAAGAGGTCACCCCTCAGCCTCCTTTTCCTCAAACTAAACAAACTTAGAGCCCTCAGCAGCTCCTTGCAGGGCATGCCATCCATCCCTTTCACCAGTTTTATTGCCCTCCTCTGGATGCATTCAAGTACCTTCGTATCTTTCTTAAAATGCGTGGTCCAGAACCGCACATACTACTTGAGGTGAGGGTTGGGTTTTTTTCTTATTTGTTTGTTCTTTTTTATTTAAATTATTATCTGATTCATTATTACCATAAAGAACATATTCAGATTCAGATTTCTGTTACCTCCACACCAATAGGTTGACAAAATGGAATCACAGTCCTTCAGTTAGAAATATTTACTATGCTTCATTAGAGAAACATTGTACAAATGAAAAGAAGTGATGAAACATGTCAGGAGTTTTTCTATTCTGTGTCCTACAATCATGTTAGTGTAATCCACTGAACAACTGACACCTCTGTAGTACCTGTGCTTGCTCAGTACTTCTCTGTAATTCTATTCTGTTCAATAAGCAGATGAAATTTATTTTTTATCTTTGGCATTGCACTTCATATCTAGGCTTAAAAAATTTATACTTCCCTCATCTATTAGATGGTTGTGGAAAATGTGTTCTGATTCCTCAGGGTAAGGTTTTTATTTCTCACTTCAGAGACTATTCATGTGTTCCTAAGGCTGCACATTACAAGAACTGTGTATAAATGACTCCAGAATTATTTAAGCTCAACACAGTTTAGGAGCATTTCAGTTTTAAATGCTTTAGAGACAGGTAAAACACTATGCTATTTTCTGTTTTAAAAACTTGAATATTTTCCTTTTTTACATCTGAATCAAAATTACTAAAAAATGAAAGAAAATCTGGAACTATTATCAACTTACAGAAGTTCCAAGTCATCAAAAGTGCACTTCACGCTTAATTTTTAAAAAACATCTATCTAGCATATTGCCTGTGTAACTTGTGCCAGAGGTAGCCCTTCCTCCTGCCTCCAGAGCATCAGAAAAAGGTAAGTCTAATGATTTGAAAAAAACTCCTTCGAATCTACTCTCCACACACCTATGTAGCACCTAAAAGAAAGATTTGGGCAGGTTACCTGAGGTCTTAAGTCCATTATGGTTATGTTCTGCTACTCTTCCATGAGGTCCCAGAATGATATAGCCAGATGGAAAAATACAGCAAGGGACAAGTCTCTGAAATTTTAGCAGCACTATTGACACTGAAGCTTGTAATTCTACAGACGTTTCTGTCACTGACATTGCTAACTTTCAGTTAGTAACAGTTCTTGCTTTCCTGGTTGCTTATTTATGTCCTTGTGTATTCCTGTCATTGGTAATGACAAATCACATTTCAACCTAGCAGTGATCCATTTTTTGTATTGCTTTTTTGTTTTGTGTTTTAAAGACATCTTGTGCAAATTAAGGCATAGAGGAATTTCATTTCTGTTTCATTCTATCCTATGGCAGTAGGCAGTTTTTTGTCTGTCCAATATTCTGCAATAACAAATAAAGTTGCCACTTCCCTTTTATCTTTTTCTGAATTAGGTCAATAATGGGATGGCAGAAGCTTCCCGCAATCATCCTGTTTGGTTGAGAGGTACTCAGAAAGGTGGAACATATCTTTTTAAAACTCTGCCTTGAGGGACTGGGATGGGATATGTAAATGTATGATCTGAAGATATCAATGAGCACTTATCAACTACATTGAAATTTATTTATTTCCTCCTGCAATGTTTTTCTTTATACTTTCTGTAGCTCATCACAAGTCTCACTTTGCAGTGCGCAGACACTCTGCGTCAAGGAGGAACAATGGAACTTTCCCCTGGTCTCATTTCTAGAAACACTTCTGTCCAGGCCATAGAGATGCTGACATTTATGATATCTTGTGTATATCCATGGTCATGGATTTCCTAGTGGCCAGCTTCTGGGGTAGCCACATTTACAGCATTCATTGTAAGTAATTTTGAAATGCTTGCTCTCTTTCCAGATACCAATCAGAATACAAATCCTGCAATGTGTTTTGCCCCACTTCAGAATTACATCTCAGATATAGCATGATTCGTTCAATGTTATCTCTCTGCACCTGGTTTCTTTGGCACATGGACACACGTGGCAGTATTTCTGAGTGTGGAAGATCTGGGGTGAAGAAACACTTTAGAAATTGCAGCCCATTCATGCAGTGAAGAAATTCACACAAACATCTATGGAAATGTTCAGCATGAATGCGGAAGTGGTTGAGATTGGCTGTGAAGCCCCAGGAAAAGATTTTTGACTCACCAAGCCATAATAAAGTATCACCACATACGTAACTTTTCCTGGGACAGTGGATGAGGCAGGGATCATACTAATTCTGTGGACTTATTTAGACGTACACAGTATTGTATTCCACAGACTTAAAAGCAGGGTGGCAGCCATATCTAGAAATAGTCTGACCACAGACAAATTTCTAGCTGGTTATTATGAAACAGCACAAGCCTATGTTAAGTTTAGGTGTTACCTTAAGCACCAAAGCGCGCAAAATTGATGTCAAGACAGTAGATAGAAAACCAATATCACATCCTAAATCTACTTTTTTCACCGTTTATTTTGTTCAGCAGAGCATGCTTTAAAATCTTGAACAGTTTCTGACTTTTTTGGCCTTATGCAGGATTCTGCATTTTGATTTTAAAAATATTTATATAGGATATGAGTAGTTATAATTATATATCCTAGAAAGCATGTGCTTCTGGATATTTGATATCTTTCATGTAGTAACCACTCCATAGAACATTGCTGTTTCACATTTATGTGGTTATTTCATCAATATCTCTCTTATTTTGACATCACAGTGAAGACCTGCTTAAGGAATCCCAACCATGATCATTTCCTTATAAGAAAAAATGGATGGCTGAAAAAGCTAAGCTTACTGAAGCACCAATGAATTTACAAAGCTCTACATAAGGAGCCTTAGGTATTTCTGACAGTACTAAAATTTTATCTTTTAATTCAGTTTTGCAAGATTTCTTCTTTGCATAAATCTTTCTTCAATCCACATACAAAGATGCAAGACTGAGACTCCATATTTACAGAATAGACTTGTCTGTTTTCAATGAGAGGGAAGAATCACTACATAATATTCCAGAGTCATATCTAAGAACATCTAAAGTGATACATGCCATTATAACTAAGTTCTTTACACAGAAAAGCGTTCCTCTGCAGGAAAGAATGGCAGTGAGATAAGAGTGTCAGCTGAGGCCAGCAAGACTACTTAGAAGACTCAAGTTTCTTCAATGCCTTGATAAACTGAGTCCACAGCATTTTTTAATTTAAGCCAGCTACAGCAAAGAAATTTCCCTTAGCTACAACTATGAGGTGATATCACTTATGCAATCTGTTACATTGTGATATTCTGCTGGTTGCCAAGCAGCCAAGAATAAGTGTAAAAAGCTTCAGACAAAAAAGGTAGCTTTATTTTTTTTCAGATTTGACATAAACTAGAAGAGCTAAAATAAGTACCAAAAGAGGCATACGAACACACATCTCCGGTCAACTTCACCTCCCACTTAATTTAGTACAAAGCAGAGTGAAAATTTAAATCTATTTAGTTTCGTGAAATATTTAGGTGTTCAAGAAAGGCTTAATTTTTCTTCCTTTCAATGTAATAAATATATGTTATAAAAGAAAATAAAAATAATTATTTCTTTTGCCTTGAATATGCTGGCAATCCAATATTGGTCCTTCTCATGTTCTTCCTGGGTTTGTTTTCTTTCTTCAAAACCCAGTGTTTTGCAATATACTTGGCTGTCCTACTTTCTTTCTGGTCTCTCAAGTTGTCTTTTTTTTTGCTATTATAGCAAAACATATTCTGGAACAAAAATAATTCTTGTCCTTATTTTAAGACTTTAAAAAAAGTAAAATTCTTTAGATTTTTTCTTCATTGTCTACTCAAGGAGACAGTTAATTCAGTCCTCCATTTTTAAAATCCCAATTTCAATTAAAAATAGCAGAGTTCAAGTATATCTGCACAACATCCGATTACAATAATAGATTGTTTGAGAGTGCTAACTATCGCAAGTGCTTTTGTTGAATCTACCTTATTTGGAGCTGAAAAAATTACATAAACAATATAATGATATGATTTGGAAAATCAGCGTTAAGCTTGTTGGGACAAAGAAAAAGGAATCAAGCTTCTGACAAGAAAGGAGTGATATAACTGCTATGATATAGTGAAAACAAGTAATAATTTAATTTTAAATGATAAGCTATCACATAGCAAGGTTTTGTTCATTTTGTGTTCATTTCCTGTAAATTTATCATATATATCACAGAAATGCAGAAGATGTCCAAACAGTAGCGATGTCCTACTAGGTGCCTCACAGTCACAGAATAGACTGAGTTCTCCCATCAACAGCTGTACTCTAAACTGACAAACAAAAGCAAGTCAGTAGGATACCTCAGACATACAGACACACAGAATTGAGGTGGGCAAAAGCTCAGTTTCAACTAATCTTACCACACCAGGATTTGCTACCTTCTCAGCTGTCAGAGTGTATGTATGAATACAGGAAATACTAACCCAGTTCCATCAGAGACAGTCAAGTTTGAACACACTATCACTAAAAGTTGACTCAGATAATTTTAAGAGAACTGAAATAGGAATGTCTACACTTGAAAGCTGAGAAGGGGGAAGGTAACATTCAGCCAGAAGGTGTTGAAGAGTAGCTGAGAAGAACAATCTCTTCAACTGGCTCAGGTGCACCTGGAAAAAAACTTAACTGCAGTTGTAATAAAAGAAGAAATCTGATGAACTGAGATTTCCCGAGTCCTAGATTAGAGTATTAACCAAAAAGCCAAACTACTTCATTTTGCACACTGTATTAAAACATGTTAATATACATCTAGGTTCTAATAACACTGACATATTTCTGAACAATGAATAATTTTAAAGCAATTTGATCCTCTGGAATTCATTCCCCAGTTTAGTGCTAAGTAAATTAGATGCTATGGTTGGGGTTCGTTCTTTGAGCTGCTTTCTTTTCTGTTTCCTCTGATAGTGCTTCTAGTTAAAAAATACTTTTGCAGTCATCGTTTGAGATGAGAAGCTGTTCTTCCTTATTAACATAGAAACATTTACTTTTAAATTTCTTTTCCACCATCACAAGCTACTAAAGCATCTACTGTCATGTCAAAATAAAATAAAGTTATAGAGTCAAACGTTTAAATGATGTCTCTGTGCAATTAGAGATGTGCTGAGCATTTCAAAACAAAAACAAGTCCAATCCATCCATATCCTGTGCCAAGACCATTCAAAAACAATCTGCCTTTATAAAAACAGGTTGGAAAACACTATTTACAAGAATAAAAAGCAATTACTTTTAAGAAGCCAGTGAGATTTGCATTTTGATGTTTAGCGCTGAAATCTCTGGTAGTTAATGAGTCACATCACTTTGTTTCAATCACCTTGCCTTGACTGACACAATACAACATGACAGACACCATTGAACAAAGTCAGCCAGAAAATTTGAACACATGTATTTTATGGAAAACTGAGCTTGAAGCAGAAAAGGTTTTTTAAATATCTGTACTGAAAGAAAGACAAATTGTATTCAGGAATTTAGGGACCTCCTTGGCAGTGTAAAGTGAAGGTGTGTGTATTCTTCACCCTGGTTTTAGAACTGTACGGTTTTGGTTACAGTTTTGGTTTTGTGGTTGTTTTTTTTTTTTTCTTTTTCTAAAAATCATGTAATTCATATTCCACAGATCCAGATAAGTGTAAAGTCAATAAAAAACTTCCTTGCAGGCAGCAGGAATGTCACCTCCTAAACAGTATAGACACATATTGCCAATAGCTGAAAACATCTTTTACTGCCTGTTCTTTCTCTTTTAATTTCACCCAACAGAAGGAAGATTAAAAAGATATAGACATTGGCAATAAGTAGCATACTAACTGTAGAAACTTTAAATTTAAAGTATATCATAATCTCAAACCACTAAGGATCCCTGTGACAGGAATCCAGGATAAACTTCACCTTCCAGGAGCCAAAGCTCTTTAGCAAGTAGAGGATGCTACAGGTTGTGACCACAGGATTGTCATGAGAAACACTTGGCTTTCCTGGCAAGTTAGTTTCTATGCTAAATCAGAGAGAACATATGTTACATATAATTTTGCTGAACTTGTTTAGAAAAATTTGTGCATGCATAGTATGTATAGGAGTTTCTAGATAATTTGTAGACCGATGTGGCAAACAGGTATCTGATTCCGCTCTCCCCCCCAAACTAACTCAAACTTCACTCAGTTTTATTCTGCTTTTGATTTTGTTTATAGTATGTCATAGTTTAACCCAGCAGCTGGCATCTAAGCACTAGACAGCTGCTTGCTCACACTTCCCCTTTCACCTCAGTGGGAAGGGGAGAGGAAACGGACAAAAGGAGAAACTTGTGGGTTGAGATAAAGACAGTTTAATAAGGCAATAAAGGAAATACTAACACTAATAATAATAATGATAATAATGAATATGCAAACCAAATTGTATACAATATAATTTTCCTTACCACCCAACAATCAATCCGCAGTCCGTCCCCCAAGCAGGAATCGCAGAACACCAAACTCTCAAATATTTCAGAATTTTGCAAAACTCCTGAAAAAAACAAACTCCCAGAAAAGTTCAAACTCCCGGACAAGAGAGGATCAAACTCTCAGAAAACAAGAAGAACAGACAGCTTCCTACCCCCAGCCAATGCCCATTCATAAACTGAGAAATGGTACAGAATAATTCCATTGGCCACCTTGGGCTAGCTGTCTGGCTGTGCTCCCTTCCAGCTCATGGACAGCTGCTCATTAGCTGAATATGAGAAACTGGAAAAAGTCCTTGATTTATAGCAACAACTGAAAACTTCAGTGTTATGAACATTGTTCTCACACCAAATCTAAAACACAGCAGCTACTGGGGGGAAAATTAACTGTACCCCAGCAGAAACCAGGACATCATGTTAGCTGATCTTTTAATTTCTTTGTGAGTCCATCATGTTATATAAGCCAGATACTCAAGCATGTGCTCAGAATTTGGGTATGAAATAGCTAGATCAGTGTATCTATCAGTCATGAGAACAATCAAGTTTAGTCACATACTCTGTGCTATAAACACTGAAGGTTTCCTGAGCGTCAAGAAAATAAAAGAACAACAAAAGCTATCTCATTCACAAAGAAATACTCTCTTATCACTCAATGTTCTCTTATCTTTCTGTTATGAAAAGGATATCTCAGTATGGATTTATTACACATTCTCCTATCAATTAAAAATAATTTTATTATTTCAGTGTGTCTTTTAAAAAAAATAGTACCACGAACCACCCAAAAAATACTCCCCTCCTTTTTTGTAAACAAAAGGAGAGAAACAGGCTAACAATTACTGCTATATGATGAAGCATATAGTTCTCTACAAAACAGTTCAGTTATATTAATATGGTATGTAAAAGGTCCCTTTGTTGCACCACAGTCCAAAATACCTTGAGATGTTTTAGTTGAGTAATTTTGTATAAAAATACCAGTGTTTGGAAGTAAAATAATTTCAGAGAGGGAAAGGCCTAATAATTAAGTAATGTTTCACATTAAATTAACAGATTCTTATCACCTAATGAAAAGACCTGTTAGACAAATTCCTCCAAGAAAATATGATTTTTTAATGAAAAGAAAAATATATCTTCAAGATATCTTTCCTATTCATCCTATCTTTTTCCATGTTTGTTAGAGACGTCGTGATTTGAGAGAAAATGACGTCGCAAGTAAATGCAGAAAAACTGTTCTTTGTAGTCAAGTTCAAAAAAGTATTCCTCCTACAAAGCCTTATGTTGTCATACAACATATTTAATATTCCTATAGTTTCTCTTTCAGAGCAGTACAGGGGAAGATACACCTATGTGACCACGTAACTATCAATACATTACAGCATGTAGATATGTGTCTTCCTAAATTGCAGGTTGCTCAAGGACTTAGAAAAAGTAAGGTGACCACAGATTTTTAATTCAATTTATATCCTCAAAATAATTCCATTACCAACAGTACTTGCAGGGTATGTGTCACATTAAAGGGTTAAAGGGTTTCAAGGAGTCTGATAAGCACATGGGAGCAGGAAAGCCCTCCCATTAAGTCACGAGGTTCAGAGTGGACCCCCTTGCTTTCTAAACTCCTTCTCAGAGAGAAGAGTCTAGGTGCAGCTGAATCTACTCCTAGTCCCAGACTTGGTCAGCAGTTCATGTCTAAGGGGTTAGGTATACAGCCACTTACCAGAGTCAACATTTGCCTGTCAGAGCACTCCCAGGGACTTTCACTGAGACAGTTTTGTGAAGTTGAAACAGTAGGTAATTTATTCAAGGAACAGGTATCACAGATTTGGGATTGCCATTGAGAAAAGCACCATCTACAAAAAATTGAGCTCAAGTTAATAGTTCAGTAGTTAGTAACATTTTCGTGCAGATACGTCCAACAAAGTTGGAGGCATGACTCTTGCCAAAAAGGCATCCCTTCTTGGAGGGGAAGAGATGTTCAGGTCTATCAACCCATCTGTCAGGTAAAGCTTTCATTTAACTCCCCCTCCAAAAGAGGATTTTCAAGTGACGTTTTTACACTTTTGAAAAATCTTTGGCAGATCATGGCAAGGTGGGACTAAGTCAATTATTATGTGTCGATTTGCTCTTGGCATAGCACGTTGTGACGTTATAAGTGGGACTCAGAAGGTCAGCATCCCCTCGGGGTGGGGAGTTTAGTAAGTGCTTATGGGGGGGGCTTTTCTATTCTTTAACTATACAGCATCTGGCTGTGAGCCCACCACCTCGCCCCAGGTGTCACAGAGTTGATTTGAGCATTGGGCCATCACCTGTTACTTCTGTCTGATAAAATAAGCTGAGTTAGTTGTTCTATTCAAACCACTCCTTTCTGTTAACTCTTTGGTGTTTAACACAGGACTCTGAGCAAGTCTCACTCTGGCATAGACAAGTCGGGCAAGGCCATCGACCCACATTATGATAGTAAGCAATATCAGTAGCTGTGAACATCAAATCCAATTAAAAAAAAGAGTAAAGAAATAAAGGCCATACCCAGAAATAACTAAAAGTACACTGCAGGAATAAAGTTTTATTTTATACTGAACACTATTCAGTAAAAACACTGAACAGTGGCTTGGAGCTAAGGTTGTTCCAAACTATGTTTTGCAAAGATACACACAAGCATAAAAAAAGCGCACAGAGATCCTTAAAAAAATGAAGGTCTTTTTACTGCTGTGTTTCTGCTTCACAGGGTTGGGTGAGCTCTTTGAAGTGTTAACTTCTAGCAAATTTCGTCTATATAAGAGTTCTGATTTAAAGAAATACCCACAAAATGAAGACACAAAAGAAAAGGGCATAGGAAACTTTTAATTATGGTTAAAGCTGAAGAACAAAAATAGTATATTATGAATGGTACAAAAGTGCTTTTGTACAAACTTGAATATGAGTTTTGTTCCCTTGAAAATTCACGAAATGGGCAAAAAAGAAACTGAAGATGTGTTGTTCTGCTGTTATCACCAGCTGCACAGTTTATTGTTTGTCATGGAAGTTAGGACTAACAGTGAAGTGGCAATGATTGTATCTTGCTATCCCGGAGTATCAGGATTTTTTTTAATAGCAAGGGGTCAGTCCTCAGCCCAATTTGTGTGAACATCAGGAGAATACAAATAGCTATTCAAGGACAGCTTATCCTGAAATTATGATTCAAAAGCTGACAGAGGATATCTTGAGCTTCTTCAAGGGATTGAGATTAACAATTTTGTATTTATGTATACACAGGTCTCCAATTTCACCAAATATTCTTCTGCAGAGATTAGTTTCCTGAACTCCATTTAAACACTCTGCTAAAGCCTCAGGGGTTACCTTAGTTATTACACAGTAGAAATCTCTGGCATTTTGTATCTGAATAGTATGGAGTAAGGATGCTATGGTGATTGATATGGTGATTGTCTTCATTTACTAGTTTTGCTTGAGGTTAAAAACTATTAGTTTGTATTTGAATATTATGGAGTAAAGATGTTGCAGTAATTTATGAGTTTTACTTGAGGATAAAAACTATTTTATCTGAGCATTTGACTGCCTGCTTGAACTTGAAATTGTTGGCAATGACTAGCAAAAACTCAAACCACCCAAACCAAAGCTGAATATTTAGTATGAGACACTTAGTGTTTGTTTCATTTTCATTTACCTGATTTTTATCTCTTTGATAAACATTTTAATTAATTTTATTTCAAAATAAATAGTTACAATTCTTAAAAATTACAATGTGTATTGCATTTTTATTGCTGAAAGTAGAATTCACCATGAATGTGCAAATATTTTTGGCCCTTCCCAAACTGCATGGTTAAGCAAATACATTATAAATCAAAAAAATGCATCTGTAATCTCTAGTGAGGATATGCTTGGAATTTTTGATCCTCTATATTTAGATGTTTGCAATCACAGAATCCACAAAAGATGCTGAGATACTCTCCATATTAACCTTTAAGGAAGGACACATCCAACAATCCAGACAGCAACCTTGTTTATGATCTGGTGCTTTATTTCTCTTGACCTCTGCAGTGCAATATTTCCCTCCGTCTCAGACATCTGAAACAGATACCCACTCTTAACCTTTGGCTATGTAAGAAATATGCTATGAAACTTGGGTATATGTTAATGTACCTTGTAAACCCTGTTATGTATTTCAGAAAGCAATGTTGTGTTATTATCCAGGTACCTTACAATCACACTTAAGCTAGATTAAAGAAATATGCAGATAAAAATATTTATACTGTCTATAATGAATAAAATGACAGAAGATGTAAGTGAAATGGAGCACACAATCTATTTATTCTGATGTAAAACTGGGAAGATGTTTCTCGTCGTTATCTGACAGAATTGCTGTCTACTTTGACCATAAGGCGGTTGTTGGGATTTCAGTTTTGGTCTGTGCCTTCAGCCTCTAGATGCCCACTAATGCACATTTATTCACATGGTTCTGTGAGACAAAGAATCCTATACACCTTCTCATAACAGCCCACTTGGGAGCATACTTCAAAGTGAAGTTACATCTAATAAGGGCAACATTCAGAGTCAGGCATAGTCAATTCTCATTTCTTAAAGACTTTGATAACAGTTATATGAATAAAAATAGACTATTTTCTTTCGCAGAACAACTGCTGGTGTGAGTCATCATTTTCACCATGGATGATCTTTTGTTTCTCATTTGCTTGTACCTCGTTCTCAAACCAAAGAACCTTTTAGTAATGTACGAATAAATGTTCCCGTTATCTTCTGTAGAAACACCAGAAATCTATTATGATGGGGTTTGTAAAGCACTATGGTTTCAGAAAAATAATATTATCTGTATACCCTGAATCATTTATTTTATCCAAATCACTAATTTGTAAGGGACAGTTCTACTAAAGCCAACATATTCATCTACCATTATTACCTTTCAAGACTATTTACCTGGTAGTGCCTAGTCTAAAATTGTCTGTAGGAAGGGGAAGATTCCAATTCTAGATCATTTGATTTCAAGGTACTCTATTCCAGACCCACTATTTTCCCTCATACAGTGTTTGCTAAAAGAGCAGAGGCAAACATGGTCTTTTCTTTTAGAAGTTACCGCTTTTAAGGCTCTTATCTGCAAGTCTATAGCAGCACCAGCCGCTGCAAATCGCTCGGAAGGGAAAGCGGGACAATTTTTGCCATGAGAAATGGGGCAAGCACATTACTCAACCAAATGTTTAGACATTAGAAAAGATACAAATGTCCTTCAGAAAAAAACAATCTGTCAAGTGTCATGGTTTAAATCAGGGTGGCAACAAACTGAGTGACAGATGCTCTCTATTAACCCCCACCCTCCCACCAAGGGAAGGGAATAGGAGGAAAAGAGAGAGAGACTTACAAACTGAATATAAAAACAGTTTTACTAATAACACTAATAATACTATTAATATCAATATTACGAGAAATAATGCAAAATATACAAAACTGACACGGAGTTTCCTGGAGCTGGGTACTGGGGTGCCGGCATCCCACCAGCAGCTGCCGGGCAGCACCAGGCAGTCCCAGACTGGCCTCAGCAGCAGGCAGGAACTGGACTCAGAAATGCACGGATTGGACTCTGGATCAGGATCACAGGCAGGACAAGGAGCAGGGTCCTCTTCAGAAGCCTGCCATGGACGAAGAGAGCGAGACCCTCATGATCCCCCAGCTTTAAACTGAGTATGACGTACATGGCGTGGAATACCTCGTTGGTCAATATCGGGTCACCTGTTCTGTCCACCCCTCCCCGCAAATGCCACCGCTTCTGACTCCTACTTGCAGGACCTAAGAGGTCTGCCGGTGACCTTGGCTGCTATGGTAACAATTATAAACAGGGACCTTTTTCTGCCTTCCATTCCTACTGTTACCTCAGTGTAACTATAAACATTATGTGTTACCAGCTCTGGAGTGGACAGTGTCTGTAAAATATGCAACCAGCTTCAGAAAAATTCATTTACTTAGAAGAACTTAGCTGTAAGGAAGATGCACTAAAAGAGAATCGGTTCTGTTTTAACCAAAACCAGGACATCAAGTAACATGAAGTCAGATAAAACATTGCCTATTGCCAGTGATTGACATATCTGTTTCTGCTCAAACCACGAATAACCTACAATGCAAGTTATAACAGTTAAACGGCTTGAGTAAAACAGAAAGTCAAATCATACCATTTTGCAAAGAGCTCTTCTGTGAATTTAAGATGGAGGGGTTTGATCAGAGGTTTATTTAGATCGTGTTTTTTGGCTTTTTAGTTTTTGATTTGGTTTTTTTTGTTTGTTTGTTTTTTCTATAAAATGTTCTGAATGACATATCCTGAAATATTTTGGGACTAGACATGTTTTTGATCATCCTATTGACTCCCCACACCTTCTTGTGCTCAGGTTATGAATTTAAAAGTTTCAGAATTGCTAGCATCAGATCAAAGATATTTGATTTAACTTGAAGGTTTCTCCTTTGCCTACATTATTCAGAACTGAACATCCCCTCAGAACTTGACTCAAGGCTGAAGGGAAGCCTGTGCTGCCCACATTTAGCCAAATACCTCTGCATGTTGCCTAGAGCCAGCAGCCAGGCTAAGACTGGCAAGTCCCTCCAATACCCAGTTCAGTAGCCTTTCTCTGATCGTGAATTGTCCTCCAGCACCATAACAAGGGGAAGATTTGCGTTATTTCCAGTGGCATTAGACAGATCTCTCTGCTCCATTTGGTTCTTTTTCTGTAAAGGCTCACATGTAGTCGCCCTAAATAAAAAGGGGGGAGAGAGAGAGAGAGAAACCTTTTAATTAAATCAGATATTATAGATTTTTTTGAAAAACAATAGAGAAAGAATAAAAAGTGGTAGTAAATTTTCAAATAAATAACCACTGATAAAAAATGAAGTAGCCGTAAAACAAAAAAAAACATGCTCTACTGAAAAAACAACATTCAAATTTCATTATCATATTACATACTTATTCAAATACTATACTGAATTAAAGAAAAAAGATTTTATTGAATTAATTACATAAAATTTCATTATCCACTGTGAAAACTTAACTCCCATTATAACTTAAGCATTTGAATTTGATATTTTTTATTAATGTCATTAGAATTTGTATTAAGATAATGCCATATTTTCATAAAGAGTTAATGTCTGTAAAAAAACTAAGAAGCCTCTTAAAATTCTGTTTTGCAGGATGTATCTCTAGTCTGTATTCTGAGAAAGACTACCATCTTGACAGCAAAGAATGGAAAAAAGCTCTATCACTGTTGTGAAAACTTCCTGTCACAGCTGAGCGACAGCCAGGGCATCATTCTCTAAACAGTATGCTACTGTTTTGGCAGTTCAAAGCTTTTTTTGTAAATACCACTGAAAATTTTGCATAGAGGAAGGAAATACAACAGCTAGATAATAATTAAATATGTATATTTGAGATGTGAATTTAGGATAAAATTATTTATTATAACTACAATACCCATGAGATTCTGAATTCATTGGTGGATGGTTCATTTAAAATATTACAATGATTCTTAAAGTATGCTCGAGTTATTTACTTATTCTGATTCTCAAATTCAGTTCACACATAATGTCTACATGCAAACCTGTCATAACATTTTTACTTTGAAAATTATCTTAAGATAATGAGTCAATACTACAAAAGTATTCATTATTTGGACTTACTGTATTCTTAAGTTTTCTATATCCTTTGAAATTTAGCATTACATTGCAGCATTATTTTAAATGCACAGGTTTGCATTTTGGTATTTGAGAAGGTACTCAAAACAGCAAATGAATAACTCTAAAAATATCTGGTCTGATTACAACACCTTTTTATAAGATTCATGCTATTATTTGTGGCCTGGCAGCTTTATTCAGCTATTCAGATTCACCTGCTTAAAAGACAGATGATAAAAATGTGGTATGCACAAAGCTGAGGGGACCATCTATTCCAGTGAGACAGACAACTCTTGATTCTGGAAGAGCAGGACTTGAATAATGTTCTGACTGGGTCCGAGAGAGACAATATATTCTAAACAGTGATTAAGTGAAAATCACTTATTCAGCTTTCACTGCTCTTAAATATACTCTCTATATTATCTGCTTGTTTTACTGATAGAACAAAGCTGTATCTAGATTGTTTTGCAACTCGTGCAGTCTCAAGAGGTTTATTTACAAATTTCTAATTAGGTCCACCTAAGAAATCTTACCAAAGCAAGTAGATCACACAAAAGTCAGAGTAGATAATTTGAAGGCAATCTTACCATACAGGTATAAATGAGGCCAGAAGTTGTCCTGCTGAATCTTACTATATTGGTAGTGACTGGTTTAAGGAAAATCTTGTTTTGATTTTCAGATTTTAAGGTTGAATTTGCAGGGTGAACAGAAGGAAAAAACACTCCCTATCAGCTGACATTAAATCTAAAATATTATGTTGAAGGTTCTTATCTTAACAAGTTGGTATAACCTTTTCCTTATGAGGCATAATATATTTCAAGAAATCAGAGTGAAATTTGACTACTTTTTAGATTCATTAACCAGGATACAGAATACATAATTTTCAATTGCTACATTACCAGTTTCAGAACATTAGCTTGAACCAGTTTCAAATGACCAGTCAATACTTGTAGCTTCTTCTATATGGAGTCTGTCTCCATCTTTCCACTCTGAATATTCTGCTTTAATTATGGTAACAAAAGATTCATATATAACATTCATTATCTACAGAGCTGGCTTTCTAAGCAGTTATGAAGCCACCTAATAATAGTTTAATGTTGCTCTTTTCATCTTTTTTATTGGAGCATGTAATGAGACAAAAACCTTGATGATCTAATGTTCCTCCCTGCTCATGCATCTCTTCACAGTCAGAGAAGGATCTTTAAGAGGATTGACACTACCTGTAAACCAATCACAAGCATACAACTCTTTCTATTTGTTAGTTTATATATTAGAAATGCATTTTGAAGATTCATTATGTGTACATTATTCAAGGTGTAAGTCAGAGAGTTTCCTTAAGGAACAGGCAGTTGCTTTGCTTGTAGATTTTCAATATTCAAAATCTCTGAATCCTGACTATGGTAGCGAAGTGGATAATGTGTGATACACCAGGTGAAAACCATTGTCCCCCTGAAATGCTACTTTTTTGCAGGTAAACTTTTTTCAGGGTATTTGAAAAAGTCAAACATCTTCAGTACTGATGTGAATTTGTATTTCTTTCCACCAAAGCAGAGACAGTGAGGTATTTTTAAAAATCGACAAAAACTCCTAATCACTTTAGATGCTCATTAATATTCTAAGCTTTGGAACATATTCATGTTCTACTAACCATTCAGTTAATGATATTTTTAGTGTCAGAAAAAGTGCCAGTATTTTCAAAACACACAAAACAGAAACTATTTCAAATCCAGGCAAAGATAGATCATTAACAATTTACTAGGTTCTTTCTCTAGAGGTGGTTTGCTGCATAACATGAAACACCTGATACTAGTGAGTGATTATTCAACTCAAAATGTATCTCTGTTATTAGAAACAAGTGTCGATGATTTACAGTAATTACGTGTCAAATCAGAGAAAAGGAAGATGTCTGAGTGGCTACCTCGTACACACAAAGAGCTGTAAATTGTAAAATGAATTTATTTTATGACTTTCAGTGTATGTCAGCACAATGAAGTAAGAAATTCCTTTAAACCCACCTGTCCTACTTTGACCCTTGGATCTGGGTTTTTAGAACTTACTGAACCTAACTGCTTGGTTAATTTTCCCCCATTTCAAGTTGGAAATAGTCAACCTCTTGACTTTACTTAATAGTCACTTTGGAAGATTTATTGTGTTATCTCATCAATTATTTACTCTTTCCATGGGGAATGAATGAATGAATTGTTGAAAGAACACTGAAGGGAGTAGGGACAACAAGTGAAGAACATAATACGAAACAACTCCTGGAGCAATACAATTATGTATCACCTCTTGCTCAGGGCAATGCCTGAAGCCATATTTTAGCAACCTACATCGCTATGTCTTTGTTTAGGCATTTCATTACTCTAGTGAATTTGCTAAAATAATGTATATTTCATGACCTCTGTTTGAATTCTTGGGCAAATTATTCTTAGCAAGTTGGAGGGCATTGGTTTGTGAGGGGCTCATTTTTGGCAGGCAGTAATATTCTCATTGCAGTACCTCAAGACAAAGCAAATGATAGCTGGAAGTACATAATATCCAACTCAAAGACCCCCCCCTGTGTGAAGGAAAATAATTCTCTGAGATTTTTAGTATGCTAGGGAAGTCAAACTATTTTTAAGATAACTCAAATCATATTCATCTGATCCCTTCCACTAAAATAACTTCCTTAATAGCTAGCAAGAATAAAGCATGGTACAGGCCTCATCCAGAAGAATGGTTTACTGAGGAACCTCATGCACTTTTTTCGATTATACATCAAACCCTGTGACAGAAGGATGATTTTATACTGAATTTAACATATAGAGATCATAATTAACATAGTAAGTATATGCACAGAAGACCATGTTATCCACTTTTACTATACTTAGTGCTATGTCACAGAGAAAAATCTCAGTAATTAAGAATAGATGCAACTTAACATAATACTGGCACCCTTTGTCTTTATTTGCAAAGTTACATGATGTATAGTATGACTGTATATGACATATAATATTTGGTGTTTAGAACAGAACAGAAGAGAATGGAGGTAACGAGAAATTGAAAGAAGGATCCATTAATCAGGGAACTGCAAAAGAGAAAATGCAAAGCTATATTCAGTCCACTTAAAAAGGTATGTGAACACGTATATATCTATATCCATCCCCAAGCTGGTTAATTTAGTAATATTGCATGATGCATGGGTATTTGACAAAAATTAGGTCATTTAACAGTGTGTTCTTCATTGTCTGATCCCTCAGGATACAGTTTTAGGGGCTCTGCTTGGTGTTGAAGTGTGAATATACAGTCACAGAATCATGGAATGGTAAGGGTTGGAAGGGACCTTAACGATCATCTGGTTCAAACCCCACTGCCGTGAGCAGGGACATCTTCCACTAGAAGAGTTGCTGAAAGCCCCATCCAACCTGGCCTTGAACACTCCCAGGGAGAGGGCATCCACAATTTCTGTGGGCAGCCTGTTCCAGTGCCTCTCAACCCACACAGTAAAGAATTTCTTCTTCGTATCTAATCTAAATCTATGCTCTTTTAGTGTAAAGCCATTCCCCCTTGTCCTATCACTATATGACATATAATGACTGTCAGTATCTGGATCCCCTTTCTTTTGTGAGCTGATGGAATATACTTCTGTGCAATTAACTCTGTTTAAAAAATATTGTATTTGCCATGATTACAAAGAATTTTAACTGCTACACTGTTCTTCCAGAACAATTAAAGTGACAGGACAGTAATCAAAGAAATATCCATTTAGGAGTACTGGTGACTACATATAAGTTATTAACTATTGCAGCCTACCCTGAAATGCCATGACAGTGCCCATGGCTTTAGCTAATCTCAGTGAATATTTCTTAGAAGTTTAATAAATTAGGCAAGGAGAACAATGGAAAGTGGGATAAAAGGGAATAGGACCATAGATCAATGTTTGATAAACCGGTTAACTCAAAATCAGGTTTAGAGAACACAACTGATTTTATTGAAAAAGGAAAAAAAAGCAGCTTGTTAATGAAATCAGTTAAAGGCATAAAGTCAGGAGCACCAACACAGAAAAAGATTAAAATGTCATACTAGGAGAGCCTGAAGACTTGAAGGACGGGAATAAAATAGATTCGATTAAATTTAGTAGTACAAAGTACCACATTACTGAGTCCAATAAAATTTCTGAATTCATGCTAAAAATGTCCTCAACAAATACTATTAGAAATTATAAGAAGAGGAGCAAGGCTTGTGTACTGAGTACAGTTTGACATTGCATTATCAGTATTGTGCAATCACAAACTTATAAATGCAACACTGGCTTTTTTCTATCTAGTAAGACATTTCTAAGAAAGGGAGGTGTGTTCATAGCTAAACAAGACCTCTGACAAATGATAACATATATGTATTTCTGATCATCCACATTCAAGACAAATTGTCCCAGACCTGAACTTTTGCAGCCAACTGCAAAAATTGAATGACAAGAAGAAAGGGCATTCTATCTGACTAGACAGGCAGTAGAAGAAATTGACTTCTTTAACACAGCTATACAGTATCAGAGAAGCAATGCAAACATAATTTTGGAAGAAAGGAGGAGACTGACACTAGAGAAGAAAAAGCCTGTTAAACCAAAGGGTAAAAAAGAATTGCTGTAAACTGTCTTGAATTCACTTAAAATTAGAAAGAAGCTTCCAACCATCAAGGAAGAAGGCTCTGCTAGAATCTTTAAAAGTAGCAGTGGAGCAAAAGTTTACAAACTTCTCCCCCAAAAGAATAACTGGAGTATGCAAAATCTATGAAATACTTTCTCTAACTTGATTGACTTTGATAATAAGGGATAGGAAAAACAGTCTCAAGAGCACCCTCTTGACTACTGAAATACAGAAAGTGCATTTTACTCTTTATAATTTTGTGTTTATCTATTGTAATCGTGTTGTGTTAAGTGCATACTTTAGAAAAAAAGACTAAAGCAAATGCTTAAAATTATGCATGTTAAAATTATTTATAGAACAGATTTTTTAATCAACTGTCTATCAACTGACGAGTTGCTTAAGAATAAGTATAGAAGTAATAAGAATTCTTGATGATGCTATTTCAAACTTTCTTATGAGATTCCTTTTGCCACTTCAAATGACAGAAGCTGAAACTACTCTTTCAGCTCCAAGAATGCTGTGATATTTCTCAGGTCATTTACCAAAAGATACCAGTACATTACTCTTGCATATTTTATTGCTTTATAAGAGCTTATTCTTAGCAATCTGTGTTTGCCATATAATGAAGTAGCAGAGCTACAGTTTTTCTTGCAAATGGATGCACACCACCATTGTTCCTCAACAAAATCCTGATGAATTATTTAGCAGATATATAACTAAAGAATTTTCATGGTCCTCTATTCTACCTATGTAAAAAAATCTTTGTAGCTACCTGTTTAAAGAGAGTAAGAATGGATCTTACAAAAAGTGTTACGATTTGGCAGATTTACATACTTCAAGTAGCAAACTGGTCTCCAGTGGTCATAGATCTAGCCTACTTACACAAAATGTATTTTAGCATGTATATTTCAGCCAGCATTTTTAAATGCAAAAAGAATTAAGGGTTATGTAGCTTCCATTGAGTTTTTATTATATTACGAGCACTTCCAGACATTTTTTTCTGAAAAATATGAAAATAAAAAAGGATTTCAACATCTTCTTTTCTGAACTTTCAAACTGCTATTTCCCAGGAGTTTAACGAGAATTTATAAATGGCAACACCTAAAAGGTAGAAGGTAATTTCCCATAAGAACCAGCTAATTTATAGCTTTCTACACACCAATGACCCCTGAAATATGGCAGTTGCTTCATTAATTCCTTTACACCCACTTAATCTATCTTGAGAAAAATAATAAATAAAAGGTGCAATTCACTCACATCACATTCACTCCTGAAGGTACTGGAAAAAAAAAAAAGCTGTCTTATTACTTCTGCCATAAATCATAACTAATTCTGTAAATGTGAGTGAAACAAAATTGAAAGTAGCATGGCAAATAGATTGATATTACCATTGGGCCACTGGCATGGAGAGGAAAATCTGAATTCTTCCCTGGTGCAATGCTACTGAAATTGATTTACACCAGGGATGCATTTGCCATGAAGACTTTGAAAGCACATATTCAAAAAGGAAGTTCTATTTGCACTGTGGGGATTCCATCCTCATTTTATAAATTCCCCTAAGTCATTTGAAATAGTACAGAGAATCCATTTCCAAAAATAAAGATGTACAAATGTACTTGCAGTTTCTTCCTCACTGAGACAAAAAAAGCGCTACATTTCACATAAAACGAAGTGACTTGAAAAAAGTTTGGGGTAGTGAAATAAACACCTTCAAACCTGTTTTCCTGATGAAACAAGGTAAATCAGAAAGTAACAATTATTTTAAATAACAAAAAGTTTCTGTTTCGTTTTTTTAAATTATTCATAATAAATATAAGAAATTTGTTCTGCAAGATAGCGAGTCCTTGTTGGGTTCAAAGAGCAAAACTACACATAGGTCATTAGAACAGAGTTGCATTAAATATGTTTTCTTTAAAGCAAGAACATGCATCCCGCATTTTTCAGAAACGAGTCACCCATAAGATGATTAGGCTTTTGGAAGAGACAGAGATTACAATGAAGTGTTTCTTAATTTTCTGCTCTCCATGTGATGGAATTTTTAAATCAAATTTATTCTATATCCTCTATCAACTCCAGATTTTTACTGTGTTCTTTAGAAGATTACTTTTCTCCCTATAAGCCACACTTCTATCTACACTCTTTTTTTTTTTCAGAAGAACAACCTAATACGTCAATTTGGCATCGCAGTTTCTTTGTTTTAAGGGACTCGTTTATTTTTCCCAAACAAAATTCTGCCCTATGTTTATCTGCTTGGATAAGTGTTTTTCAAATTTTACATATGAGTAAGTCTCATTTAGTAGGATACATAGGAGAAAATATTACTCCTTTTTTCTGAATAGAAAAAGACCACTAGTGTGGTTGTATAACCCTGAAGAAAGTTATTTAAAAATTGTCTAGCTATCTGATTCTTTTGCTATGCTTTGTTGTGGATACTGTATCAAAACATTTGATGATTACAACTCAGAATCAGGTTAGTCGTGTTCCCTGGTAAGAAAGCCATGAAAGCCTAGTAAGAACTTTAAATTAGAAGCAGGAAAAAAAAATTCTAATTTTTGGTATTCAAAGGATTAGAACCCTCAGGAAATACACGAGTCAAATGCATTTTAAAGTTTTTCAAGACATTATTGATTCTATCTCAACAAGATAAGACTTTATATTTTGGCTGCACATCTGCGCTACAGATTGTCAGATAATGGTAAGTCTAAAGCAACAGTGAGAAGAAAATTTATTATTCTGCTAGCTTTACTTGATACAGCAAATGAAAAAAATCCTCCTGAAAAGTAATCTGTTTCCCCAGTCAGAATAGAATTTTAAATTAATTGATGATGCTTCATTATTAACAATAACAAACTGATTTAAAAGAGTACACAAATCTCATTAGTTTGATCCTGATGCTTTTACAAAACACTGTCATATATATTTTCCTGTCTCTACCATAACAAAGTATTTTTCAGAAGTTCCTGCCAGACTCTGGCAGGTTTTATTCAGAGCCCAACATAACGATGTGAGAGTAGCACAGTTAAAGCTGCATGCTTATCTACAGAGCAGCTCCCCTGCTGGAGTCTCCTCTGATTCTAGCAACTAGCTCCCACATCAGAAGATATGCAACCTTGGAGGAGGGCAGATGTTTGCAGAGCTCCTTAATAACTATAAAGTATAGATAATATCTGCTAGTCAAATTTGCCTGCAACAAATATTTCTCTCTCCTGTGGTATGTCTAAACTACTTCCACTTCCTTTTCAGCAGCCACAGCTGGCATCTAGCATAACAAGCACAAGCTCACTGACCATATGAACTCCTTCTGCCAGAAGGTCTGTGATGAGACAATCTGGCACAAACCCTAGTATAAATCAAAATCATTATTTTGAACTACTGTTATATAACTGTAATTGTCTCTGTTGAAATATAGTAAAAAGAAGCCTTTATGTTCTCCCCCAGACTGCGTGTTCATAAATTATCCCATGTTCAGCTTTGCTGAGGTTGCTGGTTCTTCAAGCAGAAATTAGTCTTTTTCAACAAAATTTCCAATGATAGTATTTCTTAAGTCAGCTCATACTATGTTTAAATATAGAAGAGAACAATTAGCCTTTGCACGCTATGTTTCTAAGGTTTCTCAGTAACATTAAAGCAAAATTAACTTTTTAATATGCTCTTGCTCAGTCTCTAAGGTTGACTGAAAATCTAGATTTGAAGACCATGTTTTTGTCTAAGCTAAGCACAAACGAGATAAATTCCTTTCTTTAAACAATTATGCTGAATTGAAAAGAAGACAGAAACATTGCTGCTCAAAAAGGCTTTATTTTCTTTGACTTTTTAAAATTTCCTTGAAATGGTTTTCAAACAAAGTTGCTATTTTAATAATAATGAATTACAGTTTAATCAAGGGAGGAAGACAGTGATAGCAAACATAGGACTCAGATCACACTTTAAATGGATTATATTGTTTGTTCCAACTTCAGGGGCAAAAGTGAGTTGGCAATGTTTTATTTTGTTTCCCACTGCCTCACCAGACCTATTCTAGAGGGAGAGATTATATCCGTAATGATCAGTACAAAGGAGCATTACTTATGTGTACCTGCCAATGGTACTTATTTTCCCAGCTGGCTGTAGACAGCAGAGATTAGCTGCTGAGGTGGGGAGTCTAAACTGGTTAGAAGAGAAAGAAAACATTGTGCTCATTTAAGACTTAGCTTGGAACTGACTCACTATTGAAGCTTGATTTTAAGAGAAATGGTGGGAATTATGAGAGGAACACACCAGATTTTCTTCAGGTAACTTTTTAGCTATAGAACAGACAAGTAGTAGTCCAGAGAATGCACTGCCAAAAACCTGCATTTTTACAGAACAGTGACTTAAAGAAAGATTTCAAACTGGGTGAACAATGATGATGGATCTGATAATTCACTGGTAAATTCACAGATAAAGAATATCGATAGAATAACCTCTTCAAGAACATGGCAGGTTTCCAAAAAATATTATCATCTTGTCTGGAAAACACCTTGATGGACTCTCTCAGAAACCCCTAATGCTCATAACTTCATAGACATCTATTACCATTTGGAAAGGCTGTAAGATGTACCCCGTTGTGATTTTCATTGAAGTCCTCTTTTCCTGTCCGTTAAGGCCCTGAAATCTGATACCAAAGGCCTGTAACAAAAGCAGTAGGGTCTGTCAGCTTCAGGAAAAAAAACTCTTTCAGAAGGAAAGTGAAAAGGACAACAGATACCCAGCTAAATATTGTTCAAAATGTTCTTCACAGACTAAGACAAACTTGAAAAAACACTGTGAGATCAGTAAAGACAGAGAAATGACATAAGCCTTTATGCATCTAAGCTCTCCATTATAAACACCTTATAGATCAGACACTGTAATTTTATAAAGTACAAAAACCCAGTGATCCTACCATAAAAAGCACATTCAAGTGCTGAGGAGACTGAATAGGAACTTTCTGAATAATTTCCACTTTCTAAAGTATATTTACCAAGTTATTAGTTCCAAAATCCCTAGTGTAGGTATTAGGTATTTCTCTTGGTAGAATCAGTACAGAGGTCACCCCACAGCCTCTAGAGGAAAGTGACTACTCTCAGTTGTCCTATCTCTAAACACTCCCTGAGTCAAACTCTGAAACAGCCAGGCTCCCAGCAGAGGGGAACCTCAGAGCCCTTAAAAAATTTAGAAGCTTATTTTGTATCTAATATAGATCTGAAAACAATACTATCAGACTTTTTTATCCTTTTCCTGTGACTCTGGAAGTTGTTTCTGAAATATCTGTGGAGTGTTCTTTAAAATGTCTTGGCTAATTAAATCTCTACACAACCATTCTCTCACTCATCCTTGCTATTCTTGTCATGGAGCAGAAAGAGCAGGACTGTTCCATAAGAGACAGGAGTCAGGAGCTGAGGGGAGCACACAGCTGGCAGGGCAGGGGCCATGCCATATTCTGCAGAACTGGAGGGAGGCAACCAGGTCATACGTACAGATGATAGCCAGGAAAAATCAAGAGTCCAGATCAAAAGGCAATATAATGTTGATGAGACAGGTCTAAGGTCAATCCAGTGATAGCTGGGTATGTCCATAGTGATGAAAGGCTGAGGTAAAGCCAGGCTTCAGATCAAGCAGCTCAGTGACTGGGCCTAATCAATTCTGTAGCTGAGACTTACATCAGCTGTCTTCCAACATAGCTCAGACAAGAACCATAGCCCCCAAGCCGTGTCTAAGTAAACCTCCTTGTCCATGGATGGGGAGCTGGAGCACCTCACCTACAAGGAAAGGCTGAGAGAGTTGGGGCTGTTCAGCCTAGAGAAGAGAAGGCTGTGGGGAGACCTTATAGCAGCCTTTCAGTAGCTGAAGGGGGCCTATAGAAAGGAGGGGAAAATCTTTTCATCAGGGCCTGTTGCAATAGGACAAGGGGTAACGGCTTTAAACTAGGGGACAGTAGATATAGAATAGATATGACGAAGATATTTTTTACCGTGAGGGTGGTGAAACACTGGAATTGGTTGCCCAGAGAGGTAGTGGAGGCCCCATCCCTGGAAATGTTCAAGGCCAGTCTGGATGGGGTTCTGAGCAACCTGGTCTAGTTGAAGATTTCCCTGCTCACTGCAAGGGGGCTGGGCTAGATGACCTCTAAAGATCCCTTCCAAGCCAAGGCATTCTATGATTCTATGTGTGGAGGCTTCAGCTGAGGCTGGTTAGGACCATCAAGGCTTACTAGTACACTTAAGGACCTGACAATTATTTTCTTCCTTTTCAACTTCCTTTCTTAATTTTACTATCCTTAACCAATTATTTAAATATTCGTGCATATAATTTTGTGTTATGTAGATACTTGTATAGATCCAACATATGACTTTATTTCACCTCAGTGAGAATACTCCAAAGAAACAGCATGTTTCAGCTTATGAGGTCTTAAAAACGTAGTTCACAGTATAAGATTTATGTAGCATCTGGCTTTCTAAAGTGGGACATAAATCCAAATAACTTTTATATCACTCTGTTTTAACCAAAGAGATGATAAAAAAGAAATTGAAATCAACTTTTACGCTATTAGTTGTTTTTCCGCTGATGCCATACTCTTCTGTGAGTTCCATAGGTCACCCAAAAGGACTATCTGTAAGTGTCTTAACACTGGGTAGGTTTTAAAGCACTCTAAGAGGGTTTTTAAGCTTTACTTTTTCCTGCATGTTCTCTATTGATACAATGCAAAATTATATAAAAACAATCAGGGACTTTCAGTAATATCAGACCTAATTTCCTTTAATTACATCTGTGCGATTATTATTGAATTTGCCCTATGAATGTGAGTAAAAGTCAACAGTAATAGAAGTCTTACAAAATTAGTCATTACATAGATGGATGTGTAGTCACAAGAAATGGCTAAAAATATGCTCAGGATGGAGGGATTTTATTTCCATTTCTTATGAATATCATTGCAACAAACCAAACCGAATTCTTGTCTTGGGAATACAGCTGTCACCTTCACCTATTTTGTGATTTATTCCAGATGACTTAACTTAAAACTAACAGATCTTTATTGCATTTTGTTTACGAATGTATATCTATACACACATACTCACACACACAAGCACACACACATGTGTACTCTGAATCAATTAATTTTAAAACCAAATTTCTCTTTATAAGGTCTTTTTCCTGACCATCTCACCTCTCCACCACCAAAGTTCTTTACTATAGGGAAGATCCTTCATACCTACTTTACCTATGTGGATATTTTTATGAAGTCAATGCAACTACTTTTATAAGCATAGTGCAGATGACACTTCTATGCTTCTGTAAAACTCTGATATGCAAAGAAAATGCTATATTATATTTCTGATGTGCAACCATAAATCCCCATAGGTTGCTTAAGAAATTCTGTCTAAAAAAATGATGATGTAATGGATGGAACTCATAGTAGAATGTGGTAACATATCTCTTTAACTCTAAGTAAAAAATTGAATATTTTTTCTCCTTCTTAAATATCTTTGTTAAAGTGTTGGCGTCCACATAGTGTCTGGGGTTTATATCCTTTTTCTCTCAGTGTCTCATATTTTTCAAACATTCTGTTATATAGTGCTTTAATATAAAAGACTTAATAGACGTATAATCTAATTCAAAACATATGGCATAAGTCACAATACACATATTCATAAATGCAAATTTATTGAATTTGTTAGTGAAATTCCACAGAAAATTCATTACTGCAGTACCTCATGGCTTAATAAGATCTATAAATTGTCAGGATAAATATTTCTTACTTTTAAGAGAACTAAACTGACTCTAATGTTGGGGAATTCTATTATTCTGTGCACAGAATGCCTGAGAAGGAGAACTAAAATTCTCTTAACTTTCCAGAGTAAGCAGTGATTAAGAGCTTTTCAGTTTCTAGTGCCATTTATATTTAAAATACCAAGAACTTGTTCTACCTAATGTACATTGTTGTTGTTTGGGCACTCCAGAATGGAAGTACCCAGGAACACTCATGACTTATTATCGCCAGTCATATTACCAGTTGGAAAACATGAGATATTTTTGCAGGTCTTTGCCTCAGTTTGAAACTTCTTAATCATAAGTTAAATAGGGATAGTAACAAAAATTTTTCTAGACCCTATTTCCTTCATTTGCATTATGAGACACCATTATACTGATTTTCGGAGCTCCTGAATTCATAATTCTTATGAGATCTATTCAAGCATGTAACATTTGAACAGCACATTTTAAATGTAGAAGGCAGAAAGACAAAATTACCAGAAGCTTTGTAGATCTACATGAATTTAGTGAGCACCTAAGTCACATAGACAATAAACATAGTGGTGTTACACCAACAATTACCTTTCTGATATCTGAAAAGTAAGGACATCTGAAAAAAAAAAAAGGAATAATAAATGAGTTTACTATATAATAAAAATAATTTTCTGGTTTTGACTATATAATCAATTGAGTCTTGATTAGATTTCTGTATAGAAGTACTGTATTAATCAGAATGAGACTGTTTAGAAGAGAATTAATTTGTTAATGTTGGAAATTACTTATTCTTCATAATTCAATATGCATAAGGATCATCACTATATACTAAAACTCTGAAAAAAGGAGATTACAAGATTAATCATTTTAAGAGTTTTTAAAAAAGGTTTGAGAGAGTTAATATAAAACGAAAGTTTCATTTAACCGAAGGAGAGAAAGGAGTTTTGGTGGATATGTGACTTTGTATGACAAGCCTGTCCCACTAGGACAGCGATTTCCTTAGAAACTTCAGTTATACATTTCTCTTATGAATGTAATTGGTTATTTGGTGAAAGACAATATATATAAATTACAGATGAGTGCACCAGAATAAGAAGAAAAATATTTTGTGTACAATGAAAGGAAAATGTCCACTGTCCACAGTCAATGTGTAATTATTTTGCTACTGTTTCATAGCTATTTTCCTATTGCAGGAAGATCTTTCTTTGTAGCTTTCATAATACTAACTGTATTTGGAGACTGGTATTTTCTGTCTAGCAAAAAAAATGACGTGGGTAAAGTGAGTGAGAATTTCTTGTAAGGACATACTCAGGCTTTTATTCTTGCCCATAAACTATAACTTCTAAGCAAGTGGATCCTTCGCTTGACAGGTTTATGTAAGTTTTTGCATAGCTTCTACAAAGATCAAAGATGCCCTTTGTTGTACTTTGGAATGGAAAATTGGATATATAAACACCTATTAACCTTTGCAAACCTAAGAAAGACTGTGGTTATCGTTGCTTATTTTCCTGTTGTTTCACAAAAGGTACTGAAAAGTGATCTTAGGGTACACCTTTCTCAGAGGAGCAGGTTCTGAATCCATTGTCCTTCTGTAAAAAACAGAAAGGTTTGTCTACATATTGGGAAGAAAAATGTCATAAGGTTACCTAGGAGATGAGCCTGCTGCCAGCTATTTCAGATGCAAAACTTTAACCCTGCCATTAAAAGACATCTCAAGGAATATATTGAAAGTAACCAGTTTTAGGCGAATATTTAGACAAAAATTCAGAGAAATTGCTGTACTGATTAGTGGCACTAGAACTACTGTCAAAAAGACAATCTCTAAGAGTGAGTGCTAATACCAGTCTTGACAATCTATATTCATTGCACCTTGTTGGTGCACAGTCACTTCTGCCTGACCTAGTTCGTCGATGAGATTCATGTCATATTCAGGATTCCACCAATGTCTTTTTGGATCTTTGAACAAGATGTTTGGTATCATGAACATTATTTACGATATACTGCAAGAGCAATGTAGAAACTCAAACTTGTAAAATAGAGGGGAGACTTCCATATGAAATTTGAAAAAAAAAGAGCTAGAGTATATAAAAGAGGCCAAGGTGAAAATAAATACAAGCCTTACTTTTACTGAATATTCAGGAGCTTCATTTGTGATGAGGAACACAAACCACGTAGTAAAAAATTGACAGCAAATCCAGCAATATGAGAATATGAACACAAAATGTTTTCTTTTTTTGTATGCACATACAAAAGGGGAAAATAAATAAAAGTTTAAATTATACAAATTGCTATCAACAAATGATACAATCTGATAAAACTTACAGAGAGGTTCAAGAAGAAAATTAACTGTTTGTTCTGACATATTTACAGTGGAAAGTATAACAATAGAAGTGAGTCCAACGGCAAGTTAGCTAATGAGCAAGCACAGAAAGATAACTGTGCTGTAAATGTCCATCTCATGACCAAAGATCATTCACAGGATTATTTAGCCAGAAGAACTTTACACTTTTTTCTATAGCTATTTTATCCTTGCATCATATTTCCAGGAGCTATAAGTATTATAAATACTTATTATATTGCTTTTTGCATAGCTAAAAGAAAAATGGAAAATAGTAGGTATGTGTGTAAATATATATACATGTGTGTGTGATCAATACAGACTACAGCTTAGCTGCAGAAATTCTCAAAGCATGTAAGAGAGTAAGGGTCTATTGGAGTAGAAATAAACTCACATAATCTCATGAATATTGATTGCATCCACATAATATCTTGTCTTGATCAAATTAGCAAAGTCCAAGAGAGATAAAACTGCTAGAATAAACTGCTGATTTGTGAAAGAACCTTCCAGCAGCTTCCCCTAGGTTTCTTTCAAGCTTCATGTCTTGGGCAGTAATAATATTTCCAGTTTCTGGTAGCTAATTACCACCTTATGCCACTTTTTTATTGATTTGACATATCAGAAAATATTACGGAACTTATCATGCATTCAATTATGACTTACCTCTTTGAGCTTATATTTCAGCATCATCACCCCATCAGATTTTTGTTTCTTTTTCTACATGCTTTTAGAGCTTTACATGGAAAAGTCTTTACAGTTGGAACAGGATGAATATGAACTAGATCTGCTGACCTTATTCATACTCACTATGACCTTATTTTTGTAATTAAATACTATTTAGAAGTGCAAGTGTAAATACGTAGCCTACTTATGTTTTGAGGACACATTTAACTGATGTCAAATACTTTCTATGACCTGCAACTTTGTGGGAGCAAAGGGTATACAGAATCTCTTAGAAGTTATTCCCTAATAATGTAAATGTATTACTGTATTATGCAAAATAATGTGTACATGTGTAGCCTGTACAAAACTAACATCAAAAAAATAAACTCTTTTATACTGTCCCTCAAAGCAGTCATTTAGAAGTTACTCACCCTCAAACAGCTTTTGTCATATTGAACTCAGAAAGAAGAGATTATTCTAAACACTTTTGAAAAGTCCTATAATAAATTTTAGGGTTATTTATATATCATAACCATCCCAAATTGATCAGCTGCCAGTTTTCTACCATCCTTAACTTTTTAGATTACTAACTGTTACATTGTTCTGAGGATTTTTGTTTTGTTTTGTTCTATAACAAGAAACATGCTTTGCCTGGGCTTCATTAAAATTACTTTTTGTGTTGTGCACCACATTTGTAACAGAAGTGGAAATTGGATATCATAATTCTTGTTAGATACGATGATTCTTGTTAAGACGAACATAAATGTTGTTTTAATGGTAATTGTAAGTTTTAACAGCAAGGAACAAAAAAAAAGTCTGATCTAAAATCTTCTTTGCACCTTAGAAGAATTAAAAGCATTATGCAGTATGAGAAGGATTCAGAATCCTTGGTCCAACACCCTGACATACAGAACAAAGCATGGAGACTAGCTTGCAGAGGTATGAAGACAGTATCCTGTTTTTGGCTTGGATAGATTTAAGTTTCTTTCTGGTAGCTGATATAGTGCTATATTCTGAATTTGGTATGAAAATAATGTTGATAAGGTACTGATATTTTTAGTCGTTGCTAGGAAGCCAAGGATTTTTCAGCTTCTTATGCTGGCCTGGCCTGCGAGGTGCACGGAAAACTGGGAGGGTACACAGCTAGGACAGCTATTCCAAACTGGCCAGAGGGCTATTCTATTCCATATGACATCATGCTTAGTACAGAAGCTGGGGGAATTAGCCAGGGGGCAGTGATTGCTGCTCAGGGATGGGCTGGGTATCATTCATCACTTGTTTTATATTTATTATTATTATTATCATTATTATTGTTGTTGTTGCTGTTGTTATTATTCTTACTATTATCTTCTTTTGCTTTCCTATTAAACTGTCTTTATCTCAACTCATGAGTTTCTACTGTTTCCCATTCTCCTCCCCATCCTACGGGGAGGGGCAGGGGGAATGAACAAATGGTTGTCTGGTGCTTAGTTGCTGGCTGGAGTTAAACCATGGCAGACAGGAAAAAATAAATTTAGAAAAAATATATTCTACATGAAACTTCTTTTTATATTGCTAGAAAATATTTTGCATTCTTCTATAACGTTAGAGAAATATTCTGTTACATTTAGCTGAATGAACCTGACATGGTCAGTTTCCTCTGAGAGGGAAATGGGCTTTGATGAATTCAGCTCTTTTACTCCAGAACACGTAGTTCCTGGCCTATGTCTGTGATGAAAGGAGAAATGCAGAAAGTGCCTCTGTCCTCAGAGGATACTTAAAATTGCTGTGGAAATGTTGAACTGGGACTGGTTTTGATGCCTGCCTATGGAAGAGAGAAGAGATATATCACATGTGAACCGACTGCTACTGTCGTGAATGCTTCCATGTTTACTTTTCCTTTACCCTCAACTACTTTTTAGGATCTTACATAGTGCCTGCAATGCAAAATGGATAAACTTAAATAGAAAAAGTGACTATGTTTCTATTAAAAACAACAACAAAAAAAACCCAAACCCAAATATTCCCAAAATATTCCATCTTGGACTCCTCTGGACGCCTGGAATATTTTCCCTGCAATTTTGCCAGTTCAACAGGAGACCACGGGATGGTTTGTACAGTAGCATGAGACTGTTCTCCACCCTCATTGGTGGTTTCTGTTTTAATCAATGGTTGAATAGGTATAGGTTCTGGAGCCACATCATAATCAGAGTTTTCCTTCAGTTCATCATTATCATGACTGTCCCAGACGTCTCCATCCTATGTCTCGAGATCCGCATACTGTATTAATTTGCAGATTTGTTTAGCTGAGACGGAAGATGATATCTGGTTTAATGAGAGATTTAATTTTTCTGATAAATGTTTTTTTCGCCTTTTGGCCTAAAACAATTGTGATTTAAAGTAACTGATTTCACCTTTTAGGGTGTCTATTTGTGTCTCAAATGTCTTTCAACTTTCCTTTTCAAAAGTCAGTGATGTTTTTAATACTTCATTTTCTGATTTTAGTGCAGCATATTCCACATCTGTAGTTTTTTCAGGCAGTAGGGACTTTTTAATTTCTTTCTTCATGCAAGATAGGCAAGCCCCTAATACAGCATAAATAATTTTTTTTCCTTTAGTTTATTGGATCTTTTGCTCACTTAGATATTGTTTTATCCATTCTACCACTTTGTCCTCATCTTTCCAGAATTTTTGGGCCCATTCAATTCCTGCTTGTGAAGGTGCACACTTCTATTTTTGTAGCAGTTTATCCATGGCAATCCTGCTGACTAAGGCAATTTTTACTGTCGCTTTAAAAGGGGTAAAGGAGTCTGATAAGCAGCAAAAGGAAAGCCCTCCAGCTGAGTCACGCAGTTCAGAGCAGACTCCCTTGCGTTCTAAACTCTCTTCAAGAGCAGTATGGGCACAGCTAGATGTGCTTCTAGTCCCAGACTTGGTCAGTGGTTTATGTCTAAATGGTTAAGTGTGTAACCAGTTATCAGATTCAGCTTGCCTGTCAGATCCCCTCCAAGGACTTTCACTGTTTCACATAGTTGAAACAATAGGTAATTTATCTGAGCAACAGGTATCACAGATTCGGGATTGCTGTTGATAAATGCACTGTCTACAGAAATTGAGCTCAGGTAATGGTTTAGTGCTTTAGTTAACAATGTGTTCCCAGAGATACGTCTGACAAAGTCAGAGACACCACTCTTACCAAAAAGACGCCCCTTCTTGAGTGGGCAGAGAGGTTCAGGCCCATTGACCTGTCCATCAGTTAAGGTTCTCGCTTGGCTCCTCCTCCCAAAGAGAGTTTTTCAAGAGCCAATTTTTATATATTTTCAAATCTTTTGGCGAGGTGGGACTAAGTCAATTATTATGTGTGGATTGGGTCTTGGCATGGAATGTTGTGTCACAAGCGGTACTTGGCCCTACGGAGTGGGCATCTTGGTATGTGGTCAGGGGGGCCAAATGTTTAAGCAACCTCTGGCTGCGCGGCCTCCATCATGTCCTGGAGACTACTTGATTTACAATGGTGGGCTAGCCCCCTTTTCTTCTGTCTGATAAGATAAGCACAGGTCAATTACTGCCTTTGTTAACTCCTCAGCTCTTGGTGCCTGAGTCTGATCATGTCATTGACAAGTCCAGCAAGGCCATGACCACACAAGTCCGCACTGTCTGATATAGACAGTAGGCAATAGAAACTACACATGCATCTAGGTAAAGCATGTGATTCCTCTGAAGCAAACTAAGACCTCAGAAACACCTGCAGCCACTAGCTGAGAGAGGGATCATGAATATAGTTAAGAGAAAGAACTGTGGGAGTGACAGCACTTAGAAACACATGTCCAGGAGGAAGGCATTTGAGGGAGATATTTGTGAGAGAAGGAAAGTATCTATAATGCTTGACAGTGACAGGAGCTTCTGGAGATCCTTTGAAAGTAGGCTGACAGAGCTCAGCCAGTTTCTGTCATCAATTTGTTTCTTGCCAAATGCTAATGTGTGAACAGAAATTAAAGAAAAACCTTCTTCGCTCTTTCCCAAACTGTATGATGGTTATCAAGCACCACATTTCCTGTGATACTATCAGGGAAGATGACGGGAGTTATGATCATAACTTAAAAGGACTGAGGTCTGTCATCAGTGATTTTATTTTTCTACATCTATTATTGTCTTCAAATGTTCTTTCTTATCAAATACTTACTGAAATTCTCCATTAAGTTCACAACTAAATGGTTAGCTGACAGAAATTAGCTTTTCTCTTTCTCGCCACCTCATTCCAAGTTAGTCTCTTTTTTTTTTTTATTTTTCTCCATAAACCATGCCTCTCCAGATCTCTATTGCTTGTCTCAGAACTTCATTTAGTCTGTTCATTTTTCACTTCTCAACAATGATCATAGACACGAGTGACGAGTTTTGTCATGGTCATTTGAAAAGACCATTCTCCCATTTCAGTGTGTTCTTCACCTAACAATGCAAATCACAGAACAGTTGGTCTCATCTCCAGCCTCTCTCTTTTACCCCTGTTTGCTATACTGCTTTGCAGATGCTACGTGTTGTTAACTACAAGTAATTTTTCTCCCTTAAGGGTCGTCTTTTCATGGAAAACGGGCAAGAAAATTCAAAAATGAACAAATCAAAGTAATAATACTGCAGTTTAATTGCATGTCTAATTTAATGAGAAATTAATTTACAATTTTGAAATTGACTTTGTAAGGCTTAAAAAAATCCCAAACAAAATAATAAAGCTCCCTCAGCCTGACAGATTTTTTTGGGTTTTCCTGGTTTACACAAAGTATTAGGAGTAATATATATTTGGAAACAGAAATTCATACCTGGTGGCAGATATTCTCAACAGCCTTATCAAAGTTTAAAGTAGGTTCTTTGCTTCCTTTTGTTCTTTTGCTTGGGAATATCCCAGAAATCAGCCTTACCTTACACTGCAGAAAACAATCACATTCTAAATAAGATTAGATAACACTGGTAACTTCGAATAAACACTTTTGTTTCAGTTGTGCTAGGAAAACCCACAGCAGGGTCGTTGTAATAGATATTCTTTCCAACCCAAACCACTCTATGATTCTGTGTTTAGTGGAGAAAGGAAAAGCAGGGAAAAGGTGAGACCAATCTGACTCAGGGAGGAACAAGCATGGGAAAACAGATTAGCTGATAAAAGGACTGTGATGTGAGTAAATGGGTTATTCATTAATTCACTCTTCTGTCTATGCCCCGTGCCTGATCAGTGTAGTCTTCCTTATCCTGGCACTAAACTTGGTATCTGATTATTTTCCTGAGTGACGGGCTTTATATTCTGTGTGTACGTGTGTACACTACTGTGTGGGTGCCAGTAACTGGAGTTGGACTGTGGGTCATAGGGTCCTATAAGTGTGTGGTTCTGACAACTGGTATGAGTGAAGGCATTCATGTCTGTGTGTTTAGCAGCCAGCATCAAGCCAGGCTAGCTGGGGCAAAGGTGAAGTGACTTGGGAGCCAGCTGTGCTTGTGTCTCTGGGAGTGAGATGGCTGAAGGAATGAGCTACTGGAGGGACCAGAATGTCCAGGCTATCTGTCAGAAAGACTATGGAACCTGAGGGTTGACTGGGAGACCCATTCGATGTGTATGCCTCCGTGTGCAGTAAGCAACTGGAGACAAGAGGACTGAAGGTCCAGTCACTGGGTAGAATGAGTGTCTAAGCTGAGTTACTGGAGGAGTCCACAGAGACTGTGTCTGTGTGTGTTGATGTGATAATGGTGTCTACACCAGCAGCTGGAGTAGGGCTGCAGACCCTAGGGGCTTGTATGTTCTGATGACACCTACTGGGAAGAGTAAGGATCCACGAGTCAGCTACTGGGTGGACCACATGTCTAAGTTCAGCTACAGGAGGGATCCGTGTTGTACATACAAATACATTTCTGATTAAGAAAACTTCATCCTGATCAGACAGAGAGAGGAACAGGATGAGGCCATTGATGTAGTTTGTGTTTATGCTGAATGGTGTGTTTTCTGTTGGTGGTGATCTGTGTGGCCATGTGTACATGTGTGCTTTATATGTACACCAATGAGAAACCCTCTATCTGAAATTGCTCCTTCCAAACAATTCATATTCAAGTATCACCAGTGAAGAAATGTTGCTAAACAGTCTAGAAGGCTAAGAAGGAGGCTTATACCAGTTCCCTCAAGCAGCAGATATGCCACAATGAAGGAAATTATGTTTTCGCATGAGGTCTGAAAGACATCACAAGGGGGTACACAGATACATAGCCTAGTTGTTAAACACTTGTGTAAGACCTGCATTTTGACTCCCATGACCATGTTATGTGTTTTACAAGATCTGGTCATTAGTTAGCACCTGTACACTTCTGAAATCCTAACTTCAGTGAAAAATTGTTGGAAAAAAAATACTAACAGATTTGTAGTGTTACTTCTAAGGACCTTTTTGGACTGTAACTGTATGGGCAAGTAAGATCTTCAGTTTGGCCTGTGAAACTAGCAGATCTTGAAACTTCACCATAGAAGTACCATAGTCACATGGAGATGGTTGCATATCAAACATTTGCAGCACTCTGTCGTGAGAGAAATAATTAACGAACCTTTATAATTGCAGTAAATTTCTAATTTTAGTTCAACTTGTTATACCAAAGTTCTCTTTCAGCCAAAAGGTAACAGACCATGCATATAGAATATAGAATATATTACTAACACAATTAGTGTGTTACTACTTTAATAAACCAAATAATCTGAATACAGAAAAGCCTAATTCATAATACATCTTAAATTGTTATGCAAAAAAAAAGCTCCAATCCTAGTACTTATTCCTAATGGTAGGGCCATTCTTTCAGTGTCCCTCTGGATGTCAACTCTGAAATCCTCCTCAAGAAGAATGGGGGCAGGAGAGGGTGCAGACCTCCACCAGCACTCGTGAAGTCACCAGCACCCTGAGGTCTTCACCAGAAAGAACTGATGCTGGTGGTGGGCTCCCTTCCTTCTCAGTCTTGGGGGTCCCCTTGGATTTCTTTTTATACATTTTCCCATACCCACCTGCTCTCTCCCCTTTGCTCCCAGGGAGGTGGTGTAAGCTGCCCCACAGCCCCCCCGTATCCCTTGGGTCTGTTTGCCCGGCAGGGACTGCCTGGGGCTGTCAGTCCCTTACCCAGTGGCACTCACAGAGCTGGAGCTCAGACAGGCTGGGCAACAGGCACTTGGCCACAGAGTGTCTGGTAAATCCAGCTCAGCCCCACTCAGGCCAAGGGCAGGCCAGCCACCCCTGGGACCTGACACAGCCTGACACCTGCCCCCACCAGTGGCAAAACCATATTTACTGGGCTATGTACTGCACTGATTTTAGGCTATAAAGTGGTTTGAGGCATAAACTGGTTTGTGTACCGTCTTTCAACTAGCATATATTAAAGTTCATTCTGCATGTGATATGTATTTGCACTGTTACCTGCATGTGGCTTTATTCCCTCAAAAGATTTTAAATCTTCTCTCAGTAGTAAACCAATTAATAGGAAAATAACTTAGCCTTCTTTAGGTGAATAAAATGACATGTAAAAGAATGCAAGGGCTTTCCAGTTCCTAGAAACTAGTTTGTTTTGGATATTGTATCTTGAACTGCTAATAAATTAGCTGTCCATTGTTCTACAATGATAAATAGGGTAAATCGGTTCATGTTATGTTAACAGAAACCCGAAGAAGTACCAGAGAGGCATATGGAGTCACACTGATTTGATGTGGTGAGGGCCAAAGTATACAAACAAGATCAGCTACAAGCATTTAGCTCTGCTGCTAACAGTGAATATGAAATTTAAAGTGTCTGTAATGGTGGTTTTGTATTTGCACAGTTTCTGATACAAATTTATTTATCGTGTCAAGATTTAACTTCATCTGATATTCATTGTACTGTCAGTACTCTCTAACATAGGCATAGCTAATGCATTAAATTTGCAGTCTTATGGAAAATCTAAAGTCTCATGTATGTAAATGTAAATACAGAAAGCAATAATAAAGCAAGTAAAATTCATAGAATAATTATTCATTTAACATGATTGCATTAACGATATTTCACCATGCTTTTAAAAATGAGAAAAAAAGAAAAATCTTTGTCTGCAGCAATATACCAAATGTCTCATACAGAGGCATTTGATCTGGTGGAAGACAAAAGGACATGAAGATTTTAGTTTTTACCGATCCAAGACAAAGATTTCTGGCTGCAGGCATAGCAGTCCATTGGTAATTTCACACCGTGCTGTGTTTACACATAAATTTCTAGCTTTGCCTCTTTTGACTGTTTTATGAGAATTCTTCTATGTTCTATCTCACAAATATACATCAAACCATTGCATTGAAAAGAGACAGACTATGCAAACTGATTCTGATATTACCTTTTATTGCTATGAAGAATAGACATGAGTTGTGCATATCCATACAGACTCTTGAAGCTTCCACCATCAGCCAGATGGCTGCATTGCTTTTATGCACTCATCTCTCTTAAAGAACATGTGATTTCAGAGGCTCAAAGAGTCAGTCATTATTCAGCAAGTTGTGAAGGTCTTCTGGGTGATTCAGGTTTCTTTGTAGTGTTCCCAAAATAGCTAGCTTTAAACATAAACCAGGCACATGGCAAATCTAAAGCAATATTTTAAATGGTGAAATAGCAATAGGAAAAATATTTCAGCCATTCTAAAGGAATGGAGTACCTAAAGTATTTCTCCCACTGAGCTACATTACATTCTTGTCATGTTAGATGGTGAACATACTTCTCTATCAAGGGTGTTGCTTTGTTGGATTCCATTCAAAACTAAATTAATGTTTTTTGAAGATATATTCATTATTACTTGCTATTAGAATGAGTTCTCAGGGAAAAAAAAGACAATTAAAATCATCAGTGACAACATCATACTGCATTCACTAATAGACATCTGTGTTCTGGACTGCTAAATCAGTCTGGACTATATTTATTTTATTGTGAGTTTCTCTGCCACTGAACCTGTTTCTGAAGTAACTGTCAACATCTGCCTCTGCACTCAGGTCCCCTCATTATTTCCAAATAAATGGTAGCAGGCAGATTCACACACAGAGGTAACAGCAGTGCAGCAGCTTTAATACAGAGCTCTGACACAACGTTGTCAGAATACAAATTTATTCAATAGTGCCATCACGTGGTTGTACAGCACCAGGCATTAAAGCTCCCCCTTAAAAATGATTGAACGGCTTAAAACATGCTTGTATCTTGAAACTGATGTCTTACTAACAGAGCAATTGAAGTTACTGTACGTGAGTTGTTAAGTTTAACAGAAAAGTAATGCAAATGTCTCCACAGCAATGTGTTGTCTGTTATAAATTTTCTGTAATTACTCACGTCTCTTGAAGATTTAGTAATCCTGAGCTTCCAATAAAAAATATATCTTTTGTAAGGCTTCAGAACATTCCAGGGAAGGGCTTATAAAGCACTTTGAATTTTTGGGAATAATTTTATGCTTCATCAATTTGTTAGCTCTATGCCAAATTTTTTATTTAAATCTTAGAGTAGATTATAAAGGATAATGCTGTGCTTAAAACAGCAGCTTCTAATCCAGTAATTTTTTTAAGAAGAGTCTTTGTTCTAGTCACAGACTACTTGCTGGTACTGTTTTAAATTACTTTTTTCAGCATAGTAAAAAGAAAACTGCAAGTAATTTTTAACTATATATATATGAAAACTGAATTTCTATTCAAATAATAGAGAATTCCTTTATATTTCACAGAGACCACAGTCCATGTAGGTAGACTGGAAATGTTCTGTCCCGTGTTTTCATATCTGAGAAGTAAGGCAGCAACAGTAACATCTCTCAAGAAAAGGCAGGAGTGAAGCAGTAGGCTTAGAGAAGCAACAACGGGATGGTTAGAATAAAGACCACTGGCAGTTGAAAATAAGCAAAAGTGCTTTTGCAGTCCATCCTGCACTACATGATAGAGAATTTAAGGAAGAAGATAAGCTAACATGTGTGCCAGTGTACTTAGGCCACTTTGAATCTGGCAGCACATTGGAGGATGGCCCCCATGTGACCACATTTCAATGGCAAATCATGACTTTTGTTCAGTGATGTATTTTCCACACATCAGCTGCATCTAAAACATGAAGATAAGTTTTGCTTTATATAATCCACAGCTGCACCACACCAAAATCCATCAGGTCAGTTTGGGCCACAGCTGCATGTTAGAAGATACTGAGATACTCTTCTGTTAAATTCGCAGACTTCAAGGGAAGGAAGGTTTTCCTTTGCTCATGCTTTTTCCAGCTCTTTCTTTCAAGGCCACCAGCTGTGCTATCTCTAAGTTGGCCTGATCCCAGGCAGCCAAGCCTCTGAGAGGTGGGATGTGCTCAGGGCCCTGGTACAGTTACCGACACTATGAGCATCAATGTAATACTGGTATTGAATGGAATCTCTTCAGAACTGTGACACAGCTATCTTGTGCATTAAAAATATTTAAGCAAAGGATTTTAAGGTGTTAAAAAATCCTGTAGATCTTTTTCCTTTCTTATATGTGTTAAATTAGGTAATAAACTTGTTAATAAATCATATGATATCAGTTGCAGCACCGTAATTTGTGAGCTGCATGGTACATCACTTTGTGAATAGTCAGCAAAAAAGGTCTACGTTTCATGAGTAGATGGAAAGCATACTAAGCTAAATCCATTGCTAATGTGACACTATCGATTACAGTTCAGAAAGGGCAGTGTTTTGGTGAGAACTGCATACAGTCCAGTGTTCTGGTGCCTTGACTTGAACGAAAGGTGGAGAATGCATAAATGCATAGAGTACAACCAAACTACAGCACAATTAAAAGAAATGGTGGAACGACATGCATTACTTTCATGAATTCTATGGTAAATGTTCCTGAAGCCAAAATATTCTCAAAGCACAGCATGGGGCTAAATAAAATTTTTGCACATGAACTAAAAAACAATTACATCAAAATAAATTTCTGAAAGTGACTTCTGTTAAACTCCCAAGAAAAAAAGACTTTATAATGAAGTTCGTCAACCACTGAACAGCCTTAACTTGATCCATTAAAATACACTGTTACACAATCTATTAAAGTCTTAAACAGGGCAATGTGACATATGAACAGATTTTTCCAAAACCCCAGGCTGTCCTATTTGTAAACAATGATACGAGCAGCTCTGTGTCTTTCTCTGTAGATTGCGGGTGCAAGAGCCAAAGAGGTTTACAATACAACTAAAATAAAAAGAAATGAAATTTCTTTGATCAAATAAATTAAAATTTACTGTTAAATATTTTGGGTTTTTAAAAAAATATTATCAGAGCTGTTCTGCTTGAATTCAAGTATCACTTCTCAACACAGAAAGCAGAAGTCTCCTTACATAATTGATTCTTTCTTTACCACAAATCTGGAATGATTACATATCATGGGATTATCTTTTTTGGTCATGGAGTTAGTAATGGGAAATTATTCCATTTTCTAATTGGCTTGTACTATCAAACATTGATCTTAAAAAAAAATAAATAACCCTTTTCTATAAAATTAGTAGATTAAACTCCAGCAGGTAGCAGGTATAATGAAAAAGTGGGTGAAAATACCCATTATTTTGAAAAAAGTACCAAACTACAGTCTCTATATAGAGAGAAGTGACAGAACACTGCTCTGACAATAGATGTGATAGCACAAAGCAGACACACAACTAGGCTTTCAGCAGAAAAAGAGAAAGAAGTTCACCATCTTTGAAAGTTTCTTCAACCCAGAAAATCATTATATTGCTAACAGTGGAAGGCTGGGGGAAAAGAAACAGTGTGTAGTGAAGATTTGCTCATACTCTTTTTTATTTCTGTTCATTTTAATTAATAATTTCCTTTATCTTAATAAGTCCATTCCTTTAGTTTCTGCTCAGAGAAAGAGAGATTTCTAGATTAAAAATGTTTTGGAGCATGGTCTTTAAGTGAAAAATGCCGACTGATTCACATTTGGCAGGCAGATTCAACTTGGGGTCCTGTCACAACTTCACCTGAAATACATAGATCTATGATTTTTTAAGAAATGTGCACAAATAGCACCTACTTACTCGAAATGCATTGAAATTGTGACTTCTTAGTCACAAAAAAGGTGAAAAAAGTAAAACATTGAACATCCAGACAATAGAGTATTATTTACAAAAACAGCAGCACTGAAGGAAGAAATGGGAATAAAGAGGTTGTACAGTTCACAGATTCATCCACTTTCACTTTTTAATCTGTCTCATATTTCAAAAGCAAAGCATCATCAATGCTAATAAAACCAAAAATAAAAAGAAATTGTGATCTCTTAGCTTGAGAGGCTGCACTATTGCAAGTTCAACTGTGAATTGGTCAGTTACTTGTTAGATGGTTGGCAACATGACAAAACACCAGTCGTCCAATTTAGAAACTCAGATGGGACGATTATGTAAAAATGCTTGGGAAATGATATGATTGACATTCAAGCCAATACATTAAAGGAATCCATATGGGCTTCAGCTCAAGCAGACAATGAGGAATGATCCTTTATAGGTCTGCATACAAGCAACTGAGGTCATCCATGTATCAGTTCAAAGTTTATTCACAAACAAATTGTGAAGTTGACCTTCGTTTCATATACAATTAAAAAACGAATTTTCACTCCTAATACAGAGTCTGCTGTAAGCTCTATCATGTAACACAAAATTTAATTTTTATAAACGTTCTAGTATGGATCTAATGTGAAATTACATGAACCTGAATTTTTAAAAAAAAATTCTAGTATGAAATACTCAATGATACGGAACTATAATGTCTATAGCAAGAGTATGTACTAGAAATTAACATGCTATAAAACTGTGAATTTGCCTCCATGTATATAAACCTATTTAATTTTCAAATATGAGATTAGTTCTCAACTAATCTTCAAATTCTAATAAAATGGCATGGGTATATCTTTATTAAAAAAAAGCCAAAACAAACTGAAACAAAAGGACTCTTCATTGCCTCTACATCAGAAGTCACAATGTACTTCAGGAATTAAACTGTGAAGCTAAGACTCAAAGGGATTGATACCAATGAGCAGCTAGGAAAAAACAGAAGACTAGTAAATCCAATGGAAGAATTAAAGCACTTTGTGCCAAAACTGACTATTACAGCAGAGAATACTAATGAAATCAACTGAAGTGTAAAGAAGCACCACAGAAAATGCATACAGGGCAGATGGAGTGTGTAAGCAAATATATGGCTTCTGAGACTTCTTGTAAAGAACATCATACTGGGGTGCTACAATATACCATGAAGATTACTGAAGGCTACAGAGGATTATGTTGTTGGGGAACCACGGCCATGTGATGAGCCCTCGAGATACACTGGGCCTGACTCTTGATAGCCGGTAATGGAGCAGACATCAAGGTCACAATGAGGAATAATGAGGCCTGCATTAACCGCAATTAGCAAGAAAAAACAAGGTCTTGAGGAGCAGTTTGATGCGCGTGATCGATAGTGTCGCATGAATCAGAGACTGAGAAGTACCCATGAACAGCACGTGGACAGTGTATGCGTCCAATCATGTTAGAGCTATCGCATGGCAAGGAACTATATAAACAGGGGTTTGTAGCGCAATGAACTGGCTTTGTCTGATCATATTGGTCGTATGACGAGTCCTTAAGCCTGCCGCGACATTATGTGAAATACTAGACATTTTTAGAAAAGGGATAGGCAAACTATCATTACCAGCATAGTATCAGAAAAATATTACCATATCTGGAGTTTATAGCTGTCACAGGGAAATTCAGAGGTGGAGAGCCACAAGAACAGCACTACACCACTCTGCAGTAAGATTTGAAATTTAATTATTAAGCAAGGTATGCACAGCAGGGAGGTTTGCAGTTTCTACTGCAAGGTTTCTAATCTACAACACATTCTCAGACAGTGTGCAGTACACAAACAGGCCCCCAACAGTCCAGTTGTGAGCCAGGTCAAAAGTACACTTGCTTCCAGCACTTTGATATGTGTGGTTCTGGTCTGACTGTGCAGAACCTTGATGTCACAGTTTCATAATGAGCTCAGATCCCTACACAAACCCTCTCAATAAGGATGTTCATACCAAGAGGCTGTTGTATTCACTATTACCCACTTTCTGACTTGGTTGGCATGTCACCAGTGACCTCATTGGTCACATGAACCCAGGCAAATCTTTTTCAGATGCTTCGTATATAAAGGCAACCAGTGATTTTTACCTGGGCTGCTATTACCTCCTAGACTTTCTTAACCTCTTCCCCCTAAATTTACTGCAAGGATGAAAACTGTTAACAGTTCATCTGTGCTTCATGAGGTGTGCTCCATTAGCAGTTGTGCAGCCAGGCATCGTGTCACACTCTGAAGTGCTTTAATGGGCAACATTTGCAGAAAGCCAGCAGAACCACTTCTGAGGTGAAGGCCGGTTCCGGCTGGGGAAGCGGTGCAGGAACACTCTGGAAAGCCCTGGCCAAGCCCAGCCCATTCATTCAGTTTACTTCCAGGCTGGGAATGCAGGTGCAGCAGTGGGTTCGAGACGCCCCACAAACATCTTTTCCTGGCACTTAACTGATGCGAGTGCGGACAGTCCCTTGGGTAGAACCACTCGCTGTTTTGCTTCTCTCTGCTCTCTGCTCCTCATAGCGAGGACATGCACAACAACCAGCCCCAACAGGAGGGTGCCCATCACTGCCCACAGCAGCAGTGCTCTGACACGACAGAGTTGCTCTCTGGAAAGCCCAGTGGGCTTCTGATAGGCTCTGCAGGGGCCTTTGCAGGGCCCTAGTTACCCTCCAGAGTTCCCTGAGACCACAGCCGAGCTCTGCAGGGACCCGTTGGAGGCTCTTGCTACCTTCCAGAAGTCCCCCCCATTCTAAAAAATCTCAAAGTCTAAACCAAACCCCTTTTAATTACAAATTCACTTCTACAGATATTCTGGAGGATCATATAGGCTACTTTTATTACAATCCATTGTTCCTGTGCTTTTTAGCGTCCAACACCCACATCTAGATCCTCTTCAACTTCCTCCGAAGCTAGAAGTGAGAGACTGAAAAGATAATACCGAGGATCATTTCAGTTCTTGTTTTCCAGGTCATCATCTGAAACTTGTTTGACGCAATTAGAGGGGATGAATCCTCTTCTGCCATCCTCCTGTAATGCCAGCCAGAAGGACCGAAGCTTCATCTGGCAGCTGGCCGCTGCCAGGGCCTGGGGCCTGTTTCCATCAAGGGATCAAGAGCTCTGCACTTCCTGATGGCCCTGGTGCCCAGGAGGACCTTCAGGCCCGGCCCAGCAGCACAGCTCGTGGGAGCAGAGATTCTTGCCCTCCAGCTCAGCCCGGAGTGTCTCCAGCTCCCGCTGAGTCCTCCTTCTGTGCAGGGGTGCCAGAGGCCTGGAAGGGTGCTCAGAGAGGTGAGGAGTAGCTGCGTGCCACAGGTGCCCTGCCCGCACCATTCTGCCTCATTGCTGAAAGCCAGCGCTGCTGCCAGCAATTACCACTGGCTGCCTTCCCTGGGTCTGCGAGAGGTGGCAGCCCCCTGACCCCATGTCAGCTGCTGCCTGCCATCACTGTGCAGGAGCAGAGGCAGCATCTGCCGCGGGCCAGGTGTGGGTGAGTGCAGCCTTGTATGTGTGGCCTGGCCCTTGCACTCAATGGAGGTGAAGAGCAGTACGGCCTTATAAGGGATGTCCTGGCCCTCCTGCACACAAGGGAAGTGTGGGGTAGTACGGCTTGTGTTGTGGGTTGACCTTGGCTGGCTGCACTCAAGGCAAGCTCATTAAGCTGCTCTGTCTCTCCCCTCCTCAGCAGGATAGGGGTGAAGAAAATAAGATGAAAAAGAACTCATGGCATAAGGGCAGTTTAATAAACAAAAAGCAAAGGTCGTGTGCAGAAGTAAAGACATTCTCTACTTCCCATCAGAAGGACATGTTGAACCACTGCCTGGGAAGTAGGACCTCAGTACATGTAGTGCTTTCTCCAGAAGTCAAATATCTTAATGATGAATATCCCCTCCTCTTCTTTCTTTTAGCCTTTGCTGCTGAGCAGATATCATATGGTATGAAATATCTCTTCAGTCAGCCTGGGTCAGATGTCCTGACTATGTGCCCTTTCAACCTCTTGCCCTTGTCCAGCCCCAGCCTACCTGCCTTTGGGAAGAGGAACGATGTAGGTGGGTGGGTGGAGAGACAGACAATGTCGTGGGAGCTCAGCTCCGCAATAGAGAAAATGTTGGTATGTTGTCAACACTGTTCTAGCTACAAATTACAGCGCTATGAGGGCTGCTGTGCAAAGTTGACTGCTTCCCAGCCAGACCTAATACAATAATGCCTGTTTGGTGACAGTTCCAACATTTCTGTAATATATTCTACCTTAATTTACTGTTAAATATATCTCAGTCTCAGTTTTTTTTGAAGTGCCAACTTTTTTATTCTGCGGATACAAAAAGGGTGCTGTCGGGGCGATCGGCTAAGTCCTGCCCCGAGGGTCGCGAACCTGGAGAAGCGGCGGAAGAATGCAGCCGACTCAATGTGAGTGATAAGCAAGCTTCGTTTATTAC
>Ga0065711_1027053_pt1 | contig 54979 bp, 27 predicted proteins | sample Hoacrofraction12_FD_59098 | JGI IMG/M metagenome (GOLD analysis project Ga0065711, IMG submission 59098) | Hoatzin crop microbial communities from Cojedes, Venezuela - Epithelial fraction 12 v2 (version 2) | ecosystem: Host-associated > Birds > Digestive system > Esophagus > Crop | place... | reverse complement strand
CCTTCCTTCCTTCCTTCCTTCCTTCCTTCCTTCCTTCCTTCCTTCCTTCCTTCCTTCCTTCCTTCTTCTTTTCATTATTTCTATTGAAAGGTTTTGCTATGGCTTGCTTACCAAAAGTGTTTCAATATTTCATTTTAATCTAGTAACTGTTTCAGAAAGAAAATGAATCTGTTTCAAAGCATTATGATTTTTTAAAGGATCTATTTTGACCTCAGAATATTGAAACTCAGAGTAATTGCAAACACAGGTTTTCAACAATTAAGTTTATTTTTTCTGCAGAAAACCTCACCCATGTGCCTGCAGGGAATAGCTGCATTTGCCAAATCCAACTTTTGGTGCACAGAAGAAGTGCAATATATAAATAGAAAGTGTAAGCTTTTGGAAATACAAAATGGGTTTGTAATTTAAGGCCTCCCAGCCGGTGGCAACAATTGTCCATGTCTTGTGGGGTGTCAATTTTCCCTCTTCTCTTTATTTGGCTCAGCAAGCCGCCTTCTGCAATCACACTTTAAAGTCTTGGCTTATGGCTCCTCTGTCTCCTATCTCACGTCGAGGCGCTGTCTTCCCAGGGAGCTGCAGGATGCTAGCCACTAATCCGATGCTGCAGCCTCCAGGCCTGCGGTGGGATATTGAAAAAAAAAAAAAAAGTGTTCCTAAATGATATACCAAATTACACATTATTTCACTTGACAAACAAAAACTCTTCTGTGGTTAGCAGAATGAATCGTGTACATCATAATTTTGACAGCGAGTACTGAGGTTGAACTGGCTCTTTAAACAATTTCCCTGTGTACGCATTGCTGTTCCAGTTCAATGCGAGCATATGGCAAACACAGAAACTATACTTACTGATGCCAGGGCATGACCAAAATCTATAATAATGTTGTTTACTTTCACCAGCTCTGCAAGAAAGAATGTAGCCTCATGCACTTAAATGACCTCAGAAGCATCACGCTTTTGCTTTGTCAATAATTTACTCAAAACACGCATTGCCCATTAGAAACATAAAGACCCAAAAAGTTTGCAGTAACTGAGTCAAACTCTTACATACAGTCTCACTTTTCTCCTGGAGAAAACCTAAGGAAATTCTCTCCATGACGTGGGTGAGAGTAGAGGGAGGCAGCAGACAAGCGTAGCTTTTGGAGCACGCTTGGCTTACACTCTTTTTGTTGTTGTCATTTCTGATAAAAATCATAATATTTCAAAGCCTTCTACGGACAGAGCTCTGCCAACTTCCTTCTCCCACTAAATTGACCGTTCTTGAGTGCTGCCAGGAAAGAACATATTTTAGCATCTTAGCGCTGCGTGGTCTGGCAGGCAAGCATTGGGAGGCTGAGGAGGTTGGCCACTCCTCTGCAGAAGGTTGTAACATCCAGCGCTCAAGGGGGTTTTCCTCTGCACTTTTGTCAGGCACTAAAGCTACCCTAGTGACATGGACCAACAGGACAGTGCGGGTTTTTAAACACTTGGGGAATAAACAAGCTCAGCTAGCTGCCTGTGGAAACTCCATCTCTCGCAGAAAACACATCTTTCTTTGCAACAAAAGTCAGAATGTCAGGAGGATAGTCTTCATTTCACTGAAACATCATAAGGAAGGGAGAGGAAGAGACTGAAGGGACAGGACCTCTTAAAGACCTGTGTTGAGGGAACAAGAGTCCAGGAATTTGAAAGACATTGCAGCAATTCATTTAATAGCTTGGATAAATTTTCAGTGACAGCAACCACATAGATTTCAACTATCAAAGAATCTTAAAACAGTGAGAAGATGAGTTGCACTGGCTCACATTCTGGGGAATGAGAATCAGGAATTTGCATCTGAGGGCACATTGCTTAAAATGAAGATTATCTCTGCTGAAGACAGTGTTTGTACAAGGTTGAAGCAGGATAACCTATTAATGGAGTCATAAATATTTATTTACAGAAGGAAAGAAAGTCACTGCTTTACATTTCCTCCTTTTTATGCTTTCTAATTCACAGTATTCGCTCCCATTTCTTTGTCATCAGATCTATAAAGTATATACGCACAAAGAAACTGACAAAAATTTGAGAAACCAAGAAATTCAATACCAAAATAGAAATGAGATATTTTTCTGGCAGTTGAAACTCAATTACAGTAAGTCACATGTTCAGTCCACTCAATAGCTCATAAAATGGGCATTGAACTCAACAGGTGCTCAAGCATCGGATGGATGAGAGAGGGCACCACCAGGAGATGGGCAGGTCCTCACCTGCAGGGGCACAAGCCTTTGGGATTTATTAGTTGGGGTTCAGCCTGAGCCTTGGTTGTCTCTAGGTGGAGGCAGAGCTGTACTGGGCAGTAAGCCCAACTGGAGTCTGTCTGGATCTGCATGGAGCTAACTCAGGTTTTTCTTCACCCACACTGAAATTAGTATGCAAGAAAACAGAGCACCCACAGATGTTTAAGAGTCGATTTGTACATCTGTTCCAACCTAGGAAGAGGTAGATGCTACCAGAGCTCACCCATTCTGAGGCAATTCAAGGCTTCAACCTCTAGCAGTTCCACACATTATAAAATAATTGAAGAATCAGTTAAGAAAAGACATTTACCAATTTGCCTTAACCAATAAATATTTGCAGTCATTGCATTGACCATGACTCCTTGCACGAACAGGTCAAAGATATTTTCAAGAGCAAGAGCCAAAGACCAAGGAAGTCACTTAAAGTTACTCATTTCAAAGGGCTTTGGGTCACACAGGCTTGTGCCTTAAGCAAAAGCCCAGTGACCAGACTTTTTTGGAGCCACTGAATGGTGGGTGGATCCAAATCACATTATTCTGCTCGTCTTGGAGCAAACCCAAAGATGGAGATTTCAACCTCCAGCCCCCAATGTATTGCTCAACAGTTAGTTTTGATTTCTGCATGTGATATGTTCCTGGCTGGGACAGGGCCACTAATAATAACAAAAATGCAGGCATCAGCATTGACCACGGCCCTCCTTTTCCTTTTCTTTTTTTCTTGCTTTCCTTCTTTTCTTTCTGAATACACATAATTTAAAGCATAAGGTCCCATTATTATATGGAGGTGCACACTTTTATTAAAGTCAGGTTCTCTATTCTTTTAGCTCAGACCTCTTACAAACGGTGTGTTCCCATATTAGTAATAACTCTCGTACTGTTTTAGTTTTTGTCTTGGAAATCCAGGGATTTGCAGGAAAGGGATGTTTCTAGCAATTCTAAAAGTTCATATTTGAAAGATAAACCACACTTTGCTCACTAGGGCTTAAGTTTCGTTCCTCTGAGATGACAATTTAGTCTTTCAACTTGTAACCTAAAATCTTTCTTTCACCTCCCTGGGTGACTCCAAGATGAATTAAGATTTCTCCTCTGCTAAAAAGCCCCTGTTCTACCATCAAAAATATTGTTAAAGAATAAGTTATAAAGAGGAATCTGATTCACCTGATAACAAAATATGTAAGTGAAGAAATAACACCACTGATATTAATAGACTTAACAGAAGAAATGCATCAAAGAAATGTTATTTCTCTGTCACTATGTGGTTATGCAGATAAACCTACAGCCACATCTAATGTTTTCGAAATGGTCAGTTAAATGATTCCCAATCTCTGGTTTCACATGACTGCAGTTTCTTGGTTCCAGCTCCTAGAAGAAGCAGGGGTGCTGAAATACAGAAAGATAGGATATCCTCTTTGTGTCACTTTTCCTACTGGAAAGAGGAAATAATAGAAATCTTCTAAGAAGTCCCATTCTCGTGAGACTTTCAGCTTCTTTATTCAGACCAAATGATCCTGGCTAGTTCAGATAAGGTTACTTTGGGTATTTACCCATTGTAAAGTAAATTATCAGAAGTCTTCAGGCTCGTCCATCATTAATAAAGGTTGAAAAATCCACCCTTTTTCCCATGACAAGGTTAAGAAAACAATGTTAAAATGTATTTCAGGATCCAAGATGCACAATTCAGTGCCAAAAGCGTTCTAGTAAAAAGAGAAGTTTCTCCATAGCTTTTCTGCATATGCATGCATTTGCTTCAGAAGTTGTAGAAGTTACATGGAAAATTCTTTGGGCACAGGTCTATTCAGTAAGACATTCTGAAACCTATAACAAAGGGACATCTTTTTCTGATCTGATTTTCCCTCCCTCGTTATCTTTATTTGAATTGAACCTGGCAGCATGCTTAGGGCAGTGCTTTGTCTCAGCTAGATGGACTGCACTTCCCTTATGAAGCCACGAACTGCCAGCCTTGCCGGTGAGCAACCCTGCTGCTAGAGGAGGAAATCTCTGCTTGAGGCAAGACAATTCACCAGCCTCCTCTCACACCCTTCCAGACAGCCCGTCCTGTCTCTTCAGCTGCATGTTACACCAGGCTGAGCTCCTACACCAAACCTTTTCTTCTCATGCCTTGTCTTTGTGTCTGGCAGAAAAGCAGGAGAAGAGGGACAGTGGGATGGAGCTGGGCTCCCCCAGTACCGCCTATAGCAGAGGCCCATGGAAATACCAGCAGAAGATTTGCTGAATAATTTGGTGATTTTTCACTGCTCTACTGTACCTCTCTACTCAGAAACTCTTTGTTTATTGTATGCCCTTCTAATCCTGGCACTGTCAAAGCCCGGCCCATTAAGCTAGCATTATTATGATTTATTAGCTGTGCATGGCTAACACAGTGTTATGACAGTTGGGATGAGGTTAGGCTGCAGGTCAACCTGCTCCTTAGACTGGAACATTTTCAGGTCTCTTTGGATCTAAGCTTGAGTTTTAGACCAAGGAAGTCCCAGAGGAGAAAGAGAGGGAGGTATGTGGTGCTTCTCCGTCCTATACCCATGACACCTCTGATAAATGGCAAGAGAAACCTACTTGTTAGAAAGAGAGGTGGAAAAAAAAAAGGTATTTTCTGAAGGTAGATGAACAGTGCTCCTTCTCTCAAAACCAGAAGCTCCCAGACCGAGAGAAAATACACTCACATTTTCCAGTCCATGCCTAATTTCAGACATAATTTATGAGATCAAAACACCTTGGTGATCAAAAGTAGGTACTTCTTGCATGTTTCTCATTTTTTCCCACTTCACTTGAAAACAGTTAGGCAGACATTCAATCAGACTCTTTTCACATGGCAGAAATCCTGGCTACATGAATCAGAACTTTCTCTAAATTAGAACAAAAGTATTCTCTGGTTTGCCAACTTCTAAGTGTTCTCTTTTACTTTGCTGAGTAATTGTCTCTTTCTTTGTCCAGGGGAATATCTAATAATTCCATGTTCACAGAAGGGCACTGACTTCCAAATATATAGAAGATAGCCCAAGCAACAGCTTCAACAATATACTTATATGTGATTTGGAGGCACCTTTGGATCCGATGCAGGAGATCAGTTTGCACCACTACAAAGCAGAGCAGGAAAAAGCGTTGCCCTTTCGCAACAGGAGAATCAAGCGTTTGCTGGGCGGGAGGAAGCAGGGCTGATCTTGCTCCCCCATCAGTCATTCAGATCCACTGTCATTCAATGCACACATCCAGTAAATTGTTTCAATTAAGTTGCGGTTGGGAGAAGTATGCTCCGTATAATTTGCTGCAGCCTCCTGCCTGAGGACTCCACCATATATAGCATGGCCTTAATTGCTTTTTTTCTCTTTTTCTTTTTGCTCAGCTGAATTAATTTAGAAACACAATATCAGTTAATGGTAAAATCCTTCACTAAACCACTGATAGTTAAGTGTTGCCTGACTGGGACAGACAAATAGCCCATTTAGCCTGGAATACTTTGTGTTTCTATAAGGCCTATAATATGTCTAAATTCTGCAATAGTATAGCACAGAGATAAATTATTTCATGGCAAAAGTTTATGTATTAAACGCTTCCAAAGTGCAACAGAGTGTAGCAGGCTGGATGATTAAAATAACTGGGTTCTCTTCCAAGCTCGAAAACTGCATTTCTGCGTAACTGGCACTAGTCGTTCAGCCTCGGCAAGCCTCAGTTCCTTCCTCCTCTTCTGTCTGTCATCTCAACGGCACTGCTCTGCTTCCTGCCTGTGAAGAATAAGCTGCAACTTTTTCTTAGCCTATTTTATTCTCACCCAAATAATGTGGCCTGAATCTCAATAACGATTTCAGATGGTCTTGTAATAATTAATTAAAAACAGCTCGAGTGGTATTTTTGACTTCCATATGACATAAATCCTTCTGCCTAATCTTTCAAATCTACCTGCTTTGGTTATACCCCAAGGCAGTGAGTGCCAAAGATTAACTATATACAATGTGATATTTTTTCCATAGATTTTAACGTGTTTCCCTTAAAGGCAGTGATGTATTTTGTTCTTTTTTTTTGATGGGTAAACAGTCTCATTAGTACCAGTTGATTCATTTAAAGCACAATTACACAGGGAATTCAGCTAATTGATTGGATAACCCTCAATTCATTTGTAAAAACACAATCTTCAAACCTGAAGTGCTTGAACTTAGTGGTAGTCATGTACCGAGAAGTTTACTTTAAAAGCAAACTTTTAGGTTAATGGGATCCATATGATATGAATTCCTAATAACTTTACCATGGGTGGGCTTATCGAACTGCTTATCATAACAGAAGTCGGGCCATTTCAAAGGATCTTTCTTCTGAGACTGTCTGAAGACTTTTCTTTCACCCCAGATCTATAGAAAATTCCACTAACTCGCAATTGAGAGAATATTTGAGCTCCCTCTCATGCCACGATTCAAAGGGATTATTTTCAAAATGCATATTTTTTAACCCCTTGCCAGCAGGACAAATTGTTTTATAGAGATGTGTGATTCTTTGAAGGGGGAAGCGCTCTGAGCAGGAGTGTTTGCGACACTGCTACTCTTGGGTCCAGGAGGTTGCATTTATGTATAAAAGTGGTTGGGGGTTTGCACTAAACACATTACACTTGCCTCAACTAAAAGAAGAACTAGAGGGTAATCTGGACCCACCTGAACCCAGGGAAATCAATGCACATGTTCCAGCTGACCTCTGTGGGTTTTGAATCAGACCCATCAAGAGTTTCTAACCCCTATTTCTAATTACAGAGAGGAGTAAATGAACAACGTCCCCTAAAGAGGCACTGGAATATTTAGCAAAGGAGCGAGGCCACCTGCACAGTATGAAGGCAAAATTTTCTATGCAGAACTAAATCATTTTAGAAGCGAGCAGAGAAGCTGCTGCTACAGCAACTAATATTTCTTAATTTATAATAAAAATTTAAAAATTAAAACCATGTTACTTTTGCCATAAAACATATTACTGGAAACTTAAGCCTTCTCTCTTCTTCCTGAATTACACTCACATTGATTGTATACGTTTTCCTCCAATATAACTTTCTTAAAATATATAAAACTATAGAAATCATTTTAAAGAGCAAATCATGGCAGTAGTATTTTAGATAAATATGTGTGTATGTGTGTTTCAAGAGAAATCCAGTACTCTGATAATCTCCAGGAAAGAACAAGCTGCCAGCATCATAGCAGGTATAAAAAATGCCATGATGTTCATTGAAGATGGCACAATAATTCTGTCATTATATTTTCAGTATTTAATTAAAACAAAATGCCTGTCACTCAGCAGAAGAGTTGGACAGCATCATAAAACATAATCATATGGATAAGATTCCTGCTGGGATAGCTGCGTGGACTGAAACAAGATAAAAGATTAAAACCACTAACTGTAGTCATACTTGACATTGACCTATAGGGACATTAAAGTGATCTACAAATACGTGAGAGTGATTAAGAGTAATTATTTAAGGTGAAAAAAATAAATAGAGACAGCGGGAATTAGAATTGCCCAATGTGAAGGAAAAAACAATGTTTCAAGACGAACTTGAGAGACAGAGCCATTTTCCAGTGGCACACACTCCTGTCACCATTCATGATAAATCATAGTAAGCACAAACCTCATGCAAGATTTTAGCACAACCTAACTCAAGGATCTGTGGTTCTTTAAAAAGGAAAAAAAAATAAAAAAGGAGCCGAATGCTACTTTGAAAGTAAAATGTGAAATTGAAATTAGAAACATAATTCTAAGCTAAGCAACCTGTAAAAGTTTTCAGTAATCACTATCATCCTTGTCTTGCCCTCAAAGGTTACATAGTGGGTTTTAAGTCCTTAATTGTTTGCCCTACACAACAAGTATCTAAAATGGCTCAGTTTCACTGCTGTAAATGCTACCCATTTGCAATATTATTGCAAGGAGGTGTATTTGTGATCGCTGTATCCCATTTCAGTACGAGGGATAACCGACTGGCACATTAGGAGCCGTACAAGGTGATGAGAGGCCGGTGCAGGCGTGTTGATGTACCGAGTTTCCAAACATTAACTAATGCAGAAGGAAAGTTGACACTGGAAAATCATGTTCTTGACCGTGGCGGGACAGGCGAACACTTCATAACACTAGCAATTAATATGCTACAAACACTGGTCTCCTCAGAGGAGAAGGCCAGGTCAGGAACAGCTGGGAGGTGGGCAAGTCACAGGAAAAGATTTAGGTTTGTTGGCAGAGAAGTGTGGAAGATGCCTGTAGGTTGGTTGTCAGCGCTTCGCCCAGCCCAGCCCAGGCACGTTAAATCATGGGACACAAACCCACACGTGGATATACATGGACAGGAAAACAAAATACCAGATGCTCTACAGCCATGTCCTTCAGATCATCACTAGGTTTCCTTTCCGTTTCTGGGGGATGAGGAAAACCCATTGAACCTCTCCATCCAGCAGACCAAAGCCTTTCCAAAAAAAAATAATCTTGGCTCTAGGAGGCCTCAGAAGGAACTAAAAATGGTTAGAAGCTGCGATCTCTCATGGCTGGGCTGCAAGATTATTGTATCAGAGGCTTAACAGGCTTGAAAAAGCTGGGCAGTGAAAAAGAGAACAGTGTTTATTGAGCAATAAAAGAAACATTATGTTTCATTGCTCAACCAAACTGACCTACAGAAGCAAATCCCCATGCCTTATAATATGGGGTGTAATAAATACTAATACTATGAAGAGCTCTGTTGTAAACAACCAGCAGCGCCCTATCGCAATGTAATCAAGGCTCCCATTAAATTAGCATCTCGCTTGTGCTCACTGCTTTATTATCTGATGGGAGCAACCGCCTGGAGGTTTGAACATTGGCTCCGGTGGGGTTCACCTCCTGCACGGCTGCACTCTGGTTACCCTCTCTCGGGGACATCTCTCCAAGGCCAAGGGTTAGGTTTCCTTCCAAGGATTAAGCGGTAGGCTCATGTCAACAAGGTGGTCGTGGAGACACAGGAAGAGCAGGAAGGACTCGTGAGGCCAATGGAGAGAGATCCAACTATTTCAAGGCAGCAGATTAATCCTGATAATACTGCATTGGGCCATTTTTTTCCCCTGGCTGGGTCAAATTCCCCTAGCAACCACAAAGCCTGCCATTAATAAAATTAAAAAACTCCATCATAATTTCCAACCTCTGTGCCCTTTTCAGAGGCGAAAAGATAAATTGAATATAAAATGAAAGCCTTGCTTTTTGGCCTTTGTAAACCTCTTCTCACTTTTTCACTTTCCTCCCCATATTTCTGCATTGCTGACCTTCCAGCCGCAATGGTCTTGGGAGTGCACGCAACATATGGATCTCATTGTCCTAAAGAGCGAGGAGGGCATGGGGATACCTTTCACATTGACCTTTCTCTACCCAGGCTGGGGTACATTACTGACGACCTGTGCACAGTTCTACCTGGGTTGGGCTGCAGCGACATTTCGTCCTGAACCTTTGTCTGATATTACAATCATTATCACAAGTCGAACTGCCTTCCAGCATTTCTTTGGAACAAAAAAGAGCCTTTTTTTCTAACTGAATTTTTTGGCTAAAATTTCTATTTCTGCTAAGATGATTTAGTTACTGGATTCTGTAAGGAAAGAGTGGTTGAAAACCAAAAGAGGGAAAAAACATGAATATATCTGAACATGCTTTAATTTTCAGAAACCAGAAATAACTAAGGAACAGTTGTTAAAAATTGAAAAAGTGTCAGTCTGGGGTTTTTGTCAGTAAACAAAAATGTTTCTGTGGAAATTCAGGGTTTTTTAGTTGCTTAGAAAAATCACTGGAGAACCACCACACTCCAGCCACCTCTTTTTCATTTTCTTCTGGTCATATAACCCCAGGTTTCCATTTGCTGGAAATAAATGAGGAAGCCATGGGGTATCCCTGCTCTTTTTATTCATGCAAATAATCCCATTAAAGTCCACAGGAGTTCTTGTATCCAGTGAGCAGGTTCTGACCCCAATTGTTTTAACAGGTCTTTTTATTCTCACCTCATATTCTAGCTAAAAAATCATATAGAGCTTGACAGAAGGCTTAAAATCACAAGTATGCCCAATGACACAATTAGTATTTTGTACGTATGCTTTTCGGTTGGCTTAGCTCAGGTAAAAAAGAGGAGAAAATAATACAAGAAGAAAAAAGATTTCGAGGGTAAACAGACAGCAGAAGTTTAGTGAGTCAGGCTGACCGTCATACACTCCCCGAAAAATTATTCCACCTGTGCCTCAGTTTCCCCACCTGTAAAATGAGATTTATCAGACTTCCCTTTCTCAAAGAGTTGCGAACATGTAGTCAGTGGTAAGCTTCAGGTGATCAAATGTAAGAGAGAAAATTGTATTTTTCTTCAAATAAATTGAATATCAATCCATTTTGCTAAAAAGGATTATCTTTTTATTGTACTACTGCATTGCTACTCAGAGTCCTTTCCTTACAATGCAACGGATGATGCTACATTCAGAAACACTGAAAATAAACCAGAGGTAACTGATTCAAAACGAGCAAGCTCTGTGCATGCTCACACAGTCCTATGCTTCTCTTCAGAGTTATGTTTGATGCAGAGTCAAAAACAGATCTCTGAAATAATTTGATTTTAACCAAACTTCTTCAGAGCTTCTAAAACCTTTTTCCTCACTGTAGCATACTGAATGCCAAATAGTTTTTTGCTCTTTCCAGGCTGAATTATAAAGGAAAAATTCATTACCCCTTTTTTAAAATGCTGTTTATATGATGGCGGCAGCACATACAGAGCAAGATAGTCCATTCCAACAATATTCCTCATGTCTTCAACCTTGTAGTAGCCAACCTAATTTTATTTCAGCTTTGAAAGAAACAGAAGTCACCTCTAAGTTCAAACTAAACATAAGATATTGCAGCCAGAAATTTTTTTTGAGAATGTTATATGGGAAAATATAAAAACAGTGGGTTAGAATGGAACAACTCTTCCAACTTCAGTTTATTGTGTTTACAGTATTACTCAAGTTCTGAGGAAACTAGTAACCATCACAAATCTTACCAACATCCCATATTTCAGGGCCTGAGTTTTCTACATTTTCTGCTGGTTTAAAGCCTAACAACGAAGAAGGTTCTTGATAGAACAAGTTCTAATGTTAAAGCTACTATGACATATAGAGATATATAACTTCACTCTTGGGTAACCAAGGTCTCTACTGTACCTTTAGCAACAAATTTCTTCCCCTTCTTACAACTTCTCCTGCATCCCATAATAGCCTCTGTGTTTCAAAAGTAAGGCTCCACATCTGTAATATATTATGTGCATAATTTGCACTTAATTACCAACCACATTGATGAAACCATTGCACAACAATTAACCTTAATTAGGTTTTTTTACAGTGCCTTTGCTAATTAACTGAAACAAGCCAAGTGTCTTATCAGCTCTAATTGAAAATCTCGCTGGAGATGTTTAGCTTCAAGTGTGATCACCATTTCTTTCCAATTTCAGGTGAAGGCAAAACTGGGGATTAACAAATGTGTGTCAGTCTGTGACCCAGCATGAGCCACTTTGCATTCCCAATTGTTTCCATGTGTATGTCAGCAAATGTTCATCTTGATGCTATAAATAGATGACCAGGCTGCCCCCACCAGGGAATCAGGCAAGTCCTCTAGCATTTAGTAGCAATGGGGTTTCAGTTGTTATCAAGAGCTAGGCTGTGAAATTCAAAGGGTATAGTGAGTTTTCAGTAATATGGGTAAAAAATTGAGGCATATTTTTCCTCAAGCACAGAATTGTAGCTTCTATTCAAAAGGACATAATTTCATAGATTTTTGGCTAATGAGGAAGGTGAAGAAGCCTAACTAGGAGGACAAATACTGAGAAGCTGGTAGTTCTATCTAGGGAGGTAATTTTTTTTCTTAAATTGGTGTAGTTGGGGTAGTTGTATGTTTATGGATTTAGTGGGTTTTGTTTTTTTTCTCTGGAGAAATCAAGGGCAAAATATTTGTTGTCTTGAAAGTGTGGTTTGTATGTTGGATACTATGGGTAGGCCTTCAAGCTAATCTTTGCATGAAATAACTATTAAATATCACTTTAATAAAGTGCAGTCTTACTGAGGCTGAATTTGAGGATAAAAAACAATAAATGAACGGAAAAGGTAAAATAGATTCTCTAGCTGGTAGTTCATCACTTTCTGATTAACAAAAAAAGGGAAAAAAAATCTAGGTTCACTTGTGTAATCAGTGCAATTAATGGGATGTTTGTGACTAAAATCTGAATTCAGAGTATTTGCTTTCCTTTCTGCTTCTCTGAATAATGATCTCCTCACAATTCTAGAGTTAGTCAACTGTTATCCAAACTTCTGTATCTTTACTTAATGTTCCCTTTAGTTTCCTAATAAGTAAGGACTTTTTATATTTAATTCACGTACCACTACTGAAAAGAAACCTCTTCTATAAGCCTGAATGATGCAATGAGAAGAATATAAGACGGAGTTCAGAGACACAGGCTGTACTCCTAATTCTGCTTTAAACTTGAATCTAATTGTGTCAGGTTGTCATCTTTTTTCAGGAGGCAGTACTTAATTCTTTCTTCTGTCAAATTTTTTAAGCAATATTTAATGTTTTTTGGGGGGTTCTTTAAGCAATAAGTTAGTTCTGCTACAAATCATAGGTTTCATATATGCAGACAAGCAATTTCTGATTTTTCAGTAGCATATAACCAACTGCTTAAAATCTGTTTCACTGGCAGAAAAAAGCATTGCAGTGTTTTTACTGCCATCAGATCCACCAGTGATGGGAGTCTGTTGAATAAATTCATAGGACAATGCTTTTGGCAGATTTTACAATATGTCTTCTACTAAATAATTTGTCTAAAATGACATTCATCTCTTTCCCAGCTGATAGTATTGCTTTGGTCACTTGCCCATCCATTCTGGGGGAGAAAAGAAAGATTCCTGCAAAATCTTTCAAATAATAATTTCAAGCAAGAAATATTTTCCTTCAAGTCACCCAACCTAGTGACTGTGGAAACTGTAAGAAAATATACACTAGGAAAGTTCAGTGTTCACACGCAGTGCCTCAAATCAATAGAAATTATTTTATTTTTGCCCTTATCTTTCTATCTATTGAGTTAGAAATAATAAAAATAGCATCATTATTTGACTCCAGAAATGCTCCGGGCACTTCTGCAAAGTGGGTAAAGCAAAACTTTCCTCTTCGATGCCCACCTCTCAGCAAGGTCCACCCTAAGAGACTGGCTTTGGGGAGGGGGCAGACATCTATTTTTAAACAGCAGGAGAGTTCAATATCCATGCTGTGGTTAACATGGAGCCTCCTTCCAGTGTTCCCGGTGATTCCTCTCCTCAAGCGTGAAATGCCATAAAGCACTGCAGTGATGCCTTTATGAATGGCCTGTTTGTCTCCCTCTCCCCTGGCAGCCCATTTTTTTCTTTATTTTATTTTTCCCTTCCTCTTTCACCCTGCGCTTGTCCAGTGGCCCAGAGCAGTTTAGCAGATATGGCAGCTCACATGAATTATGAAAATGTGAATGTGGCTCCATTGACTTGTGCCCTGTGTGCTGGCGCTTTATTGGTTTTTGTTTTTTCTTCACTGCAAAATTTCTTCTTTGGGAAAAGGTAGAGGACAAGGAACTGCTTTTATTCCTAGACACATGGCTCTGGCCACCTCCCATGCTTAAAGAGGAAAAATAATTGCCCAAAATTAAATGGCCATTTCCCAGTATAACCCAAATGCGAAAGCTCTCTCCATCACCAGTGGCTCCAACTCCACTTACGGGTATGCTCAAACATGTAGTGTCTGGATTCTGCGTTCGGAGTCTGGATCCAGGGGTAATTTCTGCAGGTGGTATTCATCTCTGAAATAAATCCCTATCTGGGATACAACCAGCATCAGGCTATTTGAGTTCTCTTCTTCGTGCCACACTCCAAAGGGACAAAATTGGTCTTTTGTGCACTCTGGGTGAAAGAAGCTTAAAAAATATTGGAAGAGTTTGTTTAATTAGGTGGCCTAGTAGTTCATTTCAGAAGTATTGCTGGCAAATCACCTAACCTTCTTCCAAGGCTGATGTTAAAATCTGTTTCCACATTTTCTTGTGGGGGGAAAATTTATCCTTCACCCTTTCCAGCGAGCCAGGAAAGCCTGAAACTGAAAAGGTGGCTTTATGCCCAGACAGAGAGGAACTGAAATAAATATGAGGAGGGTTAAGAATTTTCTTTATTGAGAGCACCTGCTCCATTTTTATATGTAGCGTTGCTAAAAATTCTTTCATTACGGCGTGCTCAGCTCTGTGGGAGTTCGGTGAAGCCTTTGGTGCTGAGAAAACCCAATTGAGTCCTTTGGACTTCTCCAGGGAAAAGCTTTCCCTGCTGTCCCCCAAATGAATTAAATGTGTCCAAACACAGGTAACACAATGGCAGAGGTGCTTGTGATGCTCCTAAGGACAGTGGCAGGCCGAGACACTTGTCTGGCCTTGCTGTGGAGGAGTTACAGTGCAGGGAAATAAAAAAATGAACTGTGAAAATCTCTCTACCTGTGAAGTTTCATGTAAAATGGCGATTTCTGCTGCTTTTTGCAGGTAGCTGCACGCTGCCTGGGTGTATCAGGGACACCTGAAGATCAGCAGACCCTAGTTATACCTGCTCAAACACCTTCTCAAGCGGAGTGTGTCAAAGGAGCTGGATTACGAGCTTATCTTGTGATGCACCAATTTTCAACATTTTGTTGTTGCTGTGGTGGGAGAAAGATGAAAGCAAGACAAAGTTTTAGCAAGAGGCAATATATTCTTTTTAGTCAGGCTGATGTAGCTGGAAAAGGCATACATCAGACAGGCCAGATCTCTGGGTCTTAAGCAAGACATTTCAAGCTAATTTCTGGGCAAAAGTAATAATTTCAAGTTTAACTTGATGAAGTTAATCAATTAGCCTGAGACCTTGACTGAGACAACAGCATTCTTTTGACTTTTGTCTGAGGGCAAAGCAATTCAGGACTAATCCTGTGAACTGTACTATTTTTGGAGTTCAGGTTGATTAGTCACAGACAGCTCAAACCTCCTGCTACTGCTGTTGAAGTCTACCTCTCCAGAGGTCTTTTACTGTACTTGTAATGATCCAAGGACACACAACTTGTCTAAAAAAAGGTACAGCCTCTGCTTACAAACCCACTTCCAACTAAAGACCATTTCTGTCGTTTTTACATGGCCTCATGGAAAAAGATGTGGTCTTCTACTTTGGAAGTTTAATCTCAGTGTTGACAATGAGTGTCTTCGTGGCCCTGGCTAAGTTTCTTGTTTTAATGCGTCGTGTTTTCCCCAAACAGACCATGACTCCTTTGTTAATGGCCTGAAAATAATATTCACAATAAACTTTTCAACTAGGTCAAAGCCTTTAGATGACAGAAGTGCTTTAGGAAGTGCTGTTTGAGTGCTAATAACAATGATTATGTGTAAGGAAACAGCAGCATGCTGGAGACGGCCAAAGGATTCAGTCGAACTGCCATGTTTTGCACGAAATACCTCCCCAGCTGCAGACAGATTCATTATGTACCTGGCTGATGTCTCCTACAGGGGTTCCACAGATTGACTGCCCTAGTGAGTTGCACAAGGCAATTAAACAGCCCAAAATCTTGGCATGGTTAATATCAGGTACTACAGCAGAGAAGATGACAGAGGTGGCTCTGCATGTGCTGAGAAGTGGAGTAGAAATTTGGGAGGTGCAGAGACTGGCAAGGAGCCATTGGGGTCTATCTGGAGTGGACAAGTGAGGAAGTGGTTAGGGTTTCCTCAGTGCTGTTCTTTTATTTTTTATTTTTCAAATGTGAAGCTTAAATAAACATCAAATTGAAGGTGGGAGCAGGGAATCAGTGATGCCACCACAGTGCGAGACCATGGCAAGTCAGAGGGAGAAGAAAAGGTCCACCATCATTCTGGCTGATGAGTATTCATTTAGTCTGGGATGTGACTTTGGTTAACTGTGCAGTGAACCCAGGAAAAATCTAACTTTGGGAACAGGGCATTTCTGTTGTGAATAGTGGTATTTTCAGAAAGATTGATCGACAATAAATTTTATCTAAAGGTCTGCCTCCCTCAGGTGCCCTCTGGGTGCTGGAATAACCCTGTCCCAGTGGTGTTAGCCTCTGTTACAAATGCCACATTTTTTTGCAGGCCGTACAATGGCAGCTTAGGTTCACCAACACAGCAAAAGACAAGTTTTTTTGTCTTTTCTTCTGTACCAGATCTAAAAAGCCAGTCCTACCCTGCAAAGAACTCATCCAACATAAACTGGGAAATGAGACAGGAATGCTGCAGTGAATCCATGCCCGACCCACAGCCAGTATCTATTGCCTGCCCACAGCAAGCCGTCAGCGAGCTGCCACCCTGGCGTGTGGGAAATGGCTCCGGTGGCTGAGGACGGGGAGGAGAGTGGGTGGAAACGAGCGTGTGCGGCTCCCTGGATCAGCTGCTTCATTCGGCTGTTTCCCCAGGAGCTGACGCAGCCTAAGCCTAGGAACTGGCAGGGATTTTTTGCTTCTCTGGGACAGAAGTGACATTCTTGAACTTTCAGAAATTACAGTGCTTTACTAGGGGATAACTCTAATCAGATAGTATTCAAATGGTCTATCTACAAATTTTAGCCACAGATGTCTCTCATTTTCTTAATACCTAAGCCGCTTAGAAGCTTTAGTGTATTTATTTTCCTTTCACTCCTGCAACGTAGAGATACACTGTCCCTATTTTACAGCTGGGGAAGTTACTCACAGAGAGACTTAAGTGTATGTATTCATGGCAGTCACTGAGTAGAACGGAATTCAGCATGGCTGTAAAACCCACCTGAGAAGCTGGGTAAATACTTGGGCAAGTAGCTCGGCAGTCAATGCCAGGAGTACCCACGTTAATTCATTGAAAACAGGCTTAAGTGCATCTACTTGCACTCCCTGCAGGGTAGAAATGGTTTGAATGACTCTTGCAAGGCGATGCAGGGGGCCTGGGGCGGACCCAGGAGCTGATTTGTGTCCCTGGGGTTGGTGGTGGCTGCATCCTGCTCCTGCCTGCTCCCTGGTCAAGAACATCAAATTATGTGATGGGAGCTGGATATGAGGTGGAGGCACTGAAGGGCACTGAAAGCTCTCGTTTTTGCATTCTCTCCTCCTTTTTCCCTGTATCTGTGTAAGAATTGTCCTTTGGTCCAGACCAAGTTATCAAACCTCCTGTCCGCTAATCAATCAGTCAAGCTCAGCAAATTCACTGCTTTTCTTCAGAGACTTGAACAGGACCCTTTCAAGAAGCAAGATCACAATGATAAATCAGAGCAGCAACACGTGCATGAGTGCGGCACCACAGCAGAGACCATTCCTTACATCCCAAGTCATAATTAACTCCCTGAAGGACAGAAACCTGACAGGAAATCCAAAATCTCTTTGCAATCCAGTAAATATTACAGGAATGAATGGCTGGCATGGGGGAAGGAATGTTGGCTGGAAGTGAAGCTTTTTGCTTTGAGCTTTTCCTGGGCTGTGTTTATTTAGCATAAAGCTCAGAGGCACTTGCTGTTTCATATCTAGGAATGGAAGTAACGCAGATAGCATTGCACTGGAAGACAAAAGGGATGCGGCTCAATCTGCTGTTACCTGGAGCTAATTTCTGCACCTGCACAGGGCCTAGGGTGGTGTTTAAAACATTTAAAGTGTTTAAATCTGGATTTATGTTGAACAGTTCAAAATGTGGCTGCCCTGCAGGTCTTTGTACTTAGACCGTGAAGTCTGAGGTGTGATTACTGATGGCTTTTTTGTTTTCCCTGGCAGAAACGGAAGTAAAACCCTAAAAAACACTGTATCTGAACCTTTCTTCTGCCAAACTAAAAAAACCCACTGCACTTCAGATTCAATTTCCCTCAAGGACTGGATGAGAGAAAGGAAAGCCACATGTTGCGTGGTGTCATGTAACCACTACCAGAAGATGTTCAGATACGACATGGTGAGGGTCCCATACGAACTAAAATAGGACATAAATTATTTGTCTCAGTGAAATGATACTGCTTCACAACAGCTACACATTGTCTTGTTCCTCGATAGCTCTGGCTTTGCCAAGATTTGAACTGCAACAGTCCTTTGTCTTGGGAGGATATTTCCCATCCTTTCCCCTCTTATGACCCATCCTTGGATGTGTTTGAGAGCATCACTCTTTGCCAGCTCATCTCTGTTTCTCCCTGGCCAGGCAGGACCAACCACTCTGTGTAACTTCGAATGGCCGATGCCTGCTCTGTACCAAAGCAGATGACCCAAAATAGCAGAGGGCTCGATTTTACGAGGCGTTACTGAGCCCTTAGTGTTGAAACGCAGGTGATGAGTTTCCAATCAGATAAGGCGATGGTAATTCCAGATGACCCTGCCATCAGTTGCAGGAATCACCATGCGGGGAATGCCAGGATTAAGTTTCGCTTGGAGCCTGGACACATTTATAATGTTTCAGCAAATGAATAGGGAGTACTGTGACCCAGCTGGGAAATTTATAGCCTTGGTTGTACCTCTGACAGGACTTTGGAGTGAGATATCATGGGCTTCAGGGGTGGAGGCTCCTCTTAAACTAAAATTGGGGTGGGGGTAGGGGTGAGAAGTAGAGATAAAGCAGCTGTTGAAAAGCTTAAGCTGTGTGTCTCTGGCTGAAAGAAGCTCAAGCGAACACGCTTGCCAAGGTGTCAACCATCTACGAAGCACCCATTAATTGAATAATAGTCCTTCTAGACGCTGAAGGACAGATCAAGTCCCATGTTGGGGGGTCCAGGCACTTGCTCGTAAAATGTGCAGATTGCAGTCTTCGTAGCAGGAGGAGGAAGAGCTTCATGGGAGGAAAGGTTGTTCCTGACAATGTGCAGTCACTGTGAGGCTTGAGTCGGTGAGCAGTGCAACATGGGGACCTGTCACTCCACCATCTGCGGTCACTCAACTTATTTTCTCTTGAGGTCAGACTGAGGGATTTATTGCACATTTTGGATTTTCAGCAGAATCTGTTACATAATCTAAAGTGAATTCTTCAAGAAATGGAAGCTAATCTTTGCCTAAGCTACATACAATGATACGCTGTGACCTTCCTGACTGATATTTAGAAAAACTTTATTTAAAAGCAGAGGGTGAAAATCAGGCTTTAAAGATTTACTGGGACATTTACAAGTGTGATAATGTTTTTCAGCCTGTTTTGTTTCATGATAAATCATTTTTTATTGCCCCAGAAAACCTGAGAGATGATGACCAGAAGTAGAATATTTTTGGCTTTGTCATTGGAAAATCAGACCCAAAGTGTTTCAGCTATGAATGGAAGGAAATTTAAAGCACACAACAATCTGAGGTAACCAGTCAAAACACTTGCTGTGGCTGTCCAAATAAAACCAAAAAATGCCAAGAAGTAAACAAAAGATGTATTTTGTAGGCCGCTGAGAAGGCCTTTATTTTTCTCCCCTTTTGATCTTGAAGATTGTTTTTGAATTTTTTCCAAAGAAAGTAGTGAAGTCAAAAAATGATTTTTTTGTGTGTTAAAAAATATGAATGTTTGGAGAAAAGCCAAGTGTTTATGATATCTTTGATTTGAAAAACTTCAACCAGCTGTACCTATGAAACTAGAAACCAGGTAAAAATTGCCCTGATTTGGGCTTTTTTTGAAACAGAAAAGTCAACCAAGGTTCATGAGAAAGATTTTTGAGTTTCCAACAAACTGTCCTAGGCGTGCCGAAGACTGGACCTGGATCACTAAATCACAGGAAATCATGTGCACCCAGCTGAGTTTCACTTTCATTTTTGCAGACAATCTGAAATCCCGAGTCAGGTGGTATTTGTGCCAAAAGCAAACTGATATTTAAGCAAAAGACTTTCCTGGCTAATTTATACCAAAAAATCAAGTTGCACAGACATGAAATTGTCATTGCATTGAAGTAACTATTTTTGTCCTTGACATGATTGGGAATTGGAGCTTACCCTGTGTATTCACCATCAAATCAACCTTATTCCTGACGCAATATTTGTAAATAAAGAGTGCTAGCTATTTTCTAAAGCAATTATCCCATTTTAATTTCTTCTAAATCTTCCAACTGAGGAAAAGCTGACCAATACATCTCAGTGCACAGTAGTTCTTTACTGAAAGCCAGTGATAGCTTAAGCCTCTTTCAAGTTTGTAAGCAGAAGAAATGGGTATGTTTACCCCTTCTTTTCATACCAGCAGCTTCAGAAAATTCCTTGGGGGGTCACCTTTTTCTGCTGTGTGTTAGCACCATTTCTAGTGGCTAATTCCCAATCCATGAGTAGGATCACAAGAGTTAAGCAACATGAAATAGGTACATAAAAATAGCTGAATAATAGAATGAAAGTAATTTTCCGTCTTGATTTAATTGTGGATGTGTGCAGGTCTTTTTTCTGTGCCCGTAGGCTTGCAATTATAATTTGAATAGTGAGTACCAAAGCCTCGACTGGCTTCAGGACCACCTGTTGGATAGTTCACCTGTAGCAAGAAAAAGGAGTTGATATTTTAGATACACTTGCAAACCAAAATGAAAGACGTCAAGTCTGTTTTTTCAGGGCAATCTACACCTATGCAGTAGTTTTTCTGGAATCCGAACCATCTCATACAGAACAGAACACTGAATCCCTGCCAGGTATGATAAACATATCCCATTTTTCTTTCCTTATCTGTTTGTGTTTTGCTAATATCATCTCTCATCCCCTCCGCTAGCTTCCAGTGGCTATTATCAGCAGACAGCAAAGAAATCCTTCCCAAGCAACATGTCTGCAGCTTTTGTGTGGGAAATTTTCTCACCCGTGCTCTCTGTGCATAAAAGATGTGATTTACTGAGTGGTAATACAGGGATTGATTATGGAGGTTTAATTAAGATAAATCATATAACAGGTAAAATATTAGGATGGAGGATGACACAACTTCTTGAAATTCTGATTACATGAGAGTCACCAAAATATATCACCACAGAAACTGAGAAAAGCATTCCTTTGACTTGCTGAGAGGAGTGTTAACATTAGTTGAAAGCCCCATGTTAATATTTGTTGGAACATTGACGTTCACTGCTAAACAGACTGCAAGTATTACATTAAAAATGAAAAATCAAGAGGGAGAGATTAAATTGCAAAAGGCTATTGATTTTCAATTTAAATCACTTTTATTATTATTTTTTTTTATTATGTTATATGTGCATGTGCCAGGAAAAAAAAAAGTTACTGTATCCTATTGTATTCTGCTGTATCACATATCTAAAGAAATTGGAAAGCTCTTGGGTAATCTCTAGAAATAAATTTAAATGAATAAATATTTTCTACTTAATCACCTATATTTTATATTCTGTGTGGAGGGAGGGAGTTTGCCATCAGTACTTCTTTATTTAGTGTGCAAAATTAATTTGATGAATGCAGCATGGAAGACAGCGCAGTTTTGAGCATGATAAGTTCCCAAGCTTAAGGCAAACTATGAAGATTATACTTCATTAACAGTTCTATATAGGAGTTAATACAAATTTTTAATGTTACAGATGCCGTGGTGTTCAGGTGGGAATAAGAACTTTTTAAAATAGTACACTCTAGACAGAAACCCAGCTCAATAATGTTTGCTGCAAACGTGGGAGTTGCTGAGGGCGAAGCCAATATTGCATTCCTCAGGTCTAGGGCAGAAAAAGTGGAGGAGTTAAGATGAAGTACAGATTTTCTTCTAATCAAATCCAGAAGACATGCTGTAAACCTTATTCTAAGAGATCCGCTAAGTCTGCAGCATGAACATGACAGGCAGGCAAAACTGTGGATTTGATCATTTAAAAACCTGTGGATTCCTGGGGTTTTGGCTACGTTAAAGACTCTGAGAAAAGACACGCTGAAAATTGCTGAGGGGTGTTACCAAACCAAGTTGCCAAAGGCTTAGTCTACCTCAGTAATACAGAGAGCAGCTGGTTGAGCTAACTCCCAGTTAATTAGCTCTTCATTTCTGCAATCACTCCATAGTTTGTTTAGGGCAAGGTGGACTGGAGGTTTTGGTGCCCAGATCATTCAATTTATTCATTTGCTATAGAAAATTAAAGTTGGGAAATAAAGACCTCAGTATTGTGCATATTTTTTCATTTAATTCGTTACGGGCATATTACAAAATGGCTTTGTAATTTGGGTAATCATACACAAATGGTGGGGTTTGCTGCAGCACATTCAGATCAAATACTTGTTTGGCTGAACCTGGCAGGCAATGCTGGTGCAAGCCCAGCTCGCTGAGAGTGTAGAGGTGATTGATTGATTGCTCCCATAAATCTTACAGAGGCAGATCCTGATGTCTTTTCACACTCTGAGTGGGGTGACTTTCAACGCCCAGAATACGAAAGGCCCTTTTTACATGGAAGCAAAAAAGTCGGAAGGAGCATGGGGATCAAAGCACTACACATACTCATTTATCTGGGAAGGAAAACGAAGATATGGCACATCTTGCCATTTAATGGGATCACTGTGGGACTGTTGCATACAATGAAGTTTTTTAAGTCCTTTGCCCCATCTACTTTATATAAATGCTTCATTGTAGGCCTTAGGGTAACAGCAAAGTATGACCGTTCAAACTTCCACTATTATCCTAAATAATTGCTCTTTTTCTTTGTCATTTTTTATACAATGCCAAATTGCAATCTCCAACAGTGTCAGCCTTGTTTTAACTCTGCAGCAGATCTAAAATCAGCATTTAAGGAATGTTTAAGTTGTAAATTCAAGCTCTGAGAAGATTAGGAAGTGCTTGGATCCACAATACCTAAGCAACCTTAAATTGGCCCCATTCTATAAGGCCTTTAAATATTTGATTGCTACAAGTTCATGCCCCTTCCAACAACTGTGACAAAAAGAGGCAAGACCTGCAAAAACTAGTCCATTTGGAGGCACATCCTGGTTTCATACATGTTGTACTTTTCATCCAAGGCTTTGAGTGACGTGGGGGTTTGTATGAAAAAACACCGTGTGATCATGTAATTAACATTTCCTTGTGTGGAACCACAGCCGCCCCAGCAACAGGGGACAGCAGACGGAAGAGGGTTCACAGCCCAAATTTGACAACTTATTGTATGAAATTAGCCCACCCTTCTCTCAGAAAAGATTTTGAAGTGTTAATATTTATTTATTTTGTCTCAGTGATGAAGGAGTTGTGATGGGAGACTGAAGAGTCACTTCTGAATATTTGATACTCCTAAGAATTTCTGCCTCTTACCTATTTTTACTCCTTCACTTATTTCCCTCATAAAAATCAAGCCTGAGCTCCTTCAAGAAAACACATCTCTGATCTTCAAAGGATACAGATGATTCTTCCATGGCACCTTTCATGTTTTCTAGTCTACACTGAGAGTTAGAGGCCAAACTTCGTATCTCTTCCAAGATTTGGACCCACTTGTACAAATCATCACATGCACCTCCAGCCCCTGCCATTTGCATCCCCTAATTTAGTTCTAAGTTTAAAACCAAGCAAAAAAAAAAAAAAACCAACAAAAAAGCCCCCACAAAAAACCCTTCGCCATTGCTTTGTTCTAAACAACCTCTGCTCCTAACAGTGCGGGGGGGCAGGGGGGGGGGTCCTCACTACGTGAACTGACATCTGTTTTCTGAAGGACTTACTGTAATAGTCTGCCCAGCAAATGATCCAGCTGGCTGCATATTCTTTGGTGCTGGATTATAATGCAACAGAGAGGAAAGGCACATTTGTGGGTTTGGCATCAACATGGAGCCAGAAATGCCATATAGTGTGAAGTGTTCCAATGCCACTTCATTTAGGAAACCAAGCAGGTCACTGTAAGAAAGATAATTACTTCAAACTTAACTCTCTTCTGTGTTGTCCATAATCCTCCTCCCCGACTCTCCAAAGAGGACAAAAAAATGCAAAATGCAGTAAGATGCTTTTCATGTTGTATCTAGCTACAATCCGTGATAATTCCAGGCTAGTGCTGTGGAAGAAATAACCAAAATTTATTCACTTTATGTTGTGAAAATTTTAAAAAGTACATTTCCAGCTGACTTTCCTACTGCTGTACTCATTTTGCCTGAAATAGTTTTGGCTTTCACAGTCTGGGTAAGTTCAACATGGCATGAGGGGTTTGGAAGACCTCACAGGGAAGACCTCCTACAATCAGTGGTGGATGCTGTCCCTTCAGTGGGAAAATAGCTTCTTAGCTTTGAGCAGGTATTGCATCAGTCTCCCAGGAGACAGGTCTGCTCTTGGAAGGTTCGGCTTTCCTTGAGCGCTCTCAAGATCTTGACCACTCTTTCACCAAATAGCTTTATGTGAGCATTGTGCCTGTTCCCTCCAATATACTGTCAACATCTGACAGTTTTTCCATCCAGAGTAGGGATAGTTATTTCCAAAGCCAAAGGTTCTTTATGGTGAAAGCCTTACTCATTTCCCTTTATTCAGTGTGTTGCTTAAGCCATGTAGAACTTTAAATGTCAGAACTCCAGCTAGAGCACAGCTCACAGGCCTCTGGTGTTACTATATTGTTCCAGTGACAAACCCAGCCCACGAAGTGGGTTGACCAGCTTCCAGTTGATTAAAGGTGTTCTCCAGAAGAACAGTCTAATTTGGAGTTGACAAAGGCATGGAAACTATGTCTGCTTCCAATAAAACTCCCTGCCTCCTTGCCAGGCACAGAAGAAAAAAGACCTGCCTTCAAACTCCTGGCCCCAAACTTGCTTCATGTTTTAGCATTGCCATTCTCCTTTCCTTCTTTCTGCAAACGTTGCTAAGAAACTACCAGAAATCTCTCGCATGGAAAATCAGTACATTCTATGACATATTTTCTTGTTTCTTCCCCCATTCCAGTAGCGGCACATCAGTCTGATCTAGGTTGCAGGCTACCCTGCTTCTTTTATGCTAGTTCAGTAAACCCCAAACGCACAAACTGGAAAGTGATTTGGCCAGAGATGTTATTTGTTTCCCAGTAGACATCCCTAGTGGCAAAGAATGTAGGCCTAAACTTTGAAAAATGCTTTGGAAGAAGATGGCGCATGGAAGTTGGTTATTGCTTTCTGATGACAGTGCTGAAGGTGATGATTGCCCTGTAGTGCAGTGCATCATGTTGGATTCATTTAGCGTATGTTATGTACCCTGTGGTCTGTGATTCATTTGCTGCATTGCAACGTGCTTTTTGGAATCACACTCCAGCAGTGACTTTCTGACATGCGGTTCAAATACTCATTTCTTTTCAGACCATACTTTTATTACAGTGAGTAGATCTGTATATGGCTTTAGACTGCTGCAAATTTCCAAGGGCCACGTCCCAACAAGTATCACTTTCCAGTTTCATTCCCCTCAAGAAATTCTGTCAACAGCTTCTCCCAATTCCATTAATCTTGTGTTTTACCATCTTAAAGCCTCCCATTCTCTCAGCTCCCTTAAAGATGTGACCAGTGTTTCTCCTTGAGTGCTGACAATTGCTTTCTCATTCTTATGTGGCACTGCTCTCCCTGCTAAGAACCACATGCAGTTTTCAATAATACCTATTCATCAGTAATGTATATAGTGAGCCAGGTCTGGATTTCCACACTGAGGTACTGATGTATTTTACATACCTTTCCTTTCTCAAAGGGGATTTTCTGTCTCTGAACACTAAATACAAGAAGCATTTTTCAAATTCTTTGACAGAATGCTTTTAACATATCAGCAGGGTTAATAAATCTTTTCCATTTGTTCTGTTCACTTTTATTCATAGTGAAGTATTGGTCAGGAACAAGCAGGGATTGTGAGGACAGTTCTCAAATGAAAGTGATCTATGGTTCTACCAGGACGCTGACAAAAAACAGTTCTGTTTGGAGGTGTGGACCATAGGCCCTGAGGATTTTCTCCCAGTAGCAAGGAAACACAGAAAGAGAATCTTTAGCCACATCAGACCACCAACCTGTCGGAGCTCTCCACTGCATTAAGCTTTTAGACTTGCTTTTCTTCACCCCCTTTTTCACTACGGCTCTTTTGAATAACACAAGCATTTTATGTCTCCAAAATGCAAGCAATAGCTGCGGTCAGAGTGGCTGATTTCAAGCAGGGATGAAGTGACATAGGGTACAATAATATTAATGCCAAAAGGAACACCTTGGAAACTAAAATTCACCTTCTGTCTGTGTCTCAAATCTGGAAAATCCAGCCGGTCATCCCTGTATTAGTATCATTTTTTTCTGTGTATCTACCTCTGTGTATGTGTACTCTTTATAGATATGTTATGGCTGTGCAACAAATAAATCAATTTCTCCTCAGACAGACATCTTTGTTCCTGTGTGTCTTGATTGAAGGATAATTTGTGAATCCTGCAAAAGCCCATGCTCACATGAGACTGTCAAGTACAGAGACTTAAGCACAGTCTTCACAGAGACCCTCTGGTAGGTCCTTGGGTGGAGAAACCTAAAGGTGTGTGACGGGGACCAGGACTGTATCTCTGCAAAATACCAGCAAGCAAGCAGAGCAGGGAGTGGACAGAGGAAAAGGACACAAGGAAGTTCAATAGTGCCTCTGCATGGCTGGAAGCTACCTTTGGAACAAATAACAAAGAAATGTTTAAATAAGAGAGTTCTTGCAAAAATTTTACACTTACAGCATTTTTCAGCCACACATCCCAAGTGATGTTAGAAGGCCATGACAAATTCTCGGCTGTCCTATCACAGATGTGTCACTGGAGGACAGATATGTCACCCACACTCTCTCATGCCTCACTCAATGCTAGAACTGAAGTTCTACATCAGACCTGATGTTCCTATTATCTTTCCCTCTTGCTCTAAGGGATTAGAAAAGTGACCAGAAAAGCACAAATACAGCTCACAAAAATAAAAGAAAAAATCAGCAAATCCTTTAGAAAAGGACAGTCAGAAGGGCAAAAACTCATTGGAACAGAAAAACCTAAAAAGAATTACCCTGACAAAAATCTGAGATCTTGCTGACAAACAGCGAATCAGTCCTGTTTTGCTAGTGTAAATTAACGTTAGGAAAACAAACTATCAAAATGCATATGAGGGATGACATCCAGGAGATAACTGCTCTCCTGTAGTCAGTTCACACCACACTACCCACTGTCCCTCACTACCAGGAAAATATTGACTGATTTTGTAATATTTGAAGGAATCACCAGGATAAAGAACAGCCAAAACCAAAGGAAAATTGAAAACCTGAAAGCTAACCTATCCTAATTACCTCATTTTTGATAAAACACCAGGCAGAGATATTACCCTACAAATATGCACAAAAAAAACCCGCATTTCTTATGAAGAAAGTCTCAGTACCTGAAGTCCTTTCATGAAGATGGGATGGAAAGACTGGTGGTGATGTGAAGGGACATGATGTGAAGCGACAGGATGCTGTTCAGAAAGGAGGAATTCAGCCTAAATGTCAGAAATACTGGGAGATACCTCAGGTTGTGAATAATCTTCTCAGATACTGATAAGAGGTCACTCATTTAGGGCTTAAAACCAGCCGGTGCCATAGGGAGTTATCCTGAACTGGCAAAGAAATAGTCTGGATGACTGAATCAATTTTCCATTTCTGGTTTCCATGAGTCTGTAATTCTGGGAATTTTTTTCTCTGTTGCTCCTCATATGAAAAAGCTTCTCCATGCACTGTTTTGTTTGGTTTGTTGTTGTTTGGTTTGTTGTTTTTTTTTTTTTGGGAGGGGGGAGGCATTCAGGAACGTCTGGTCGTTGGAATTCCTGTTCAAAATTTTGGTGATATGTTGTGCTTTTGTCCGCCTTGGCAAGGAGGCAGAGACAGTATATGCGATCCACTGAGGAGAACAGAATGTCAAAATGCAGCTGTGGCACGAGAAGAGTCAGCGAAGTTTGGAGTTGGGAATTTATTTTTAGTGGCTAAAGATTGTTCCAGGGTTAAAGGAACATACATTTCTGGGGGAAGGTGGAGGGAATATTTGCCCTCTGTGGAGGGAATCCAAGAGGATTGCAGAATAAGAGGTCAGAGGGGCAAAGGGAGGGGAGGGCTATCTGTGACACAGCTGTTTTTGAAAACAAAAAAGAAAAAAAAAAGTTGGATGGTAATCCCTTATGTCATATCCCACTGAAGGGTTTTTCAGACTGGTGGAGTGGAACAAATGTAGAGTCATATTTAAGGCATCAGACCACCTACATCTTAACAGATCTGCAAGTTGACGTTAATGAAGCCATTTATGTTTTTAAAAAAGATTTAAATTCAGCTGGAAAAATAGAATGAATGCTGAAACACTGGCTTACTTGTTCAAACCAGCTTTCTAAAGCAGTATTTGATATGTTTGCTGGAGAGAAGAGCAGAAAGGACAAAGCTGTCTAAGGAAGATGTATCTCAGGCAATGCCTTACTTCAGCATGTTTCTGACCAACAGTGGAAGACCTTAGGTTGTATCAGTGACAAATGCTTGTGCACAAAAAGGGAAAGAGTAGTTTATTTTTTGGCAGAGAAATGAACATTTGGGCAGTGTAGGACACTTTTGGAGACATTTCCTGGAGATGAAAATTGCTAATGCAGCAAGATCTATTCACCGTAAATTAGTGATGACTAAACTGGCAAAATCATGGGATTTTTTTTTTTAAGAGGCACTTGCAAACTACATAAATCTTGTATGTTTTTTTTTCTTGTATTTACTTAAAAAATTAAAACTTAAGTAATTGTTTCTTGTGGGACTATTTTATTTACTCACTCTTTCAAAAGGAAGAATAGCAACTCAAAATTTGAAGAAGGAAAATACACAGGAGCTGCCTTCTTTTGCTAAGTTTTTCTTTCCCCTGAAGAACTGTAAACTTTCTCCAAGGAAATGCATAGTGAATGATTAAGCTAGGTATAAAACCAGATCAGCGTGTGTTATCCAGTGTGTGCACAAGTCAAACTGCTTTTTATGCAGGTTAAGAACGTGCTCAGGACTATTTCTTTTCACCTGTCAATCCACAGGTACCCACACAAGTCTTGGATGTGTGTGCGAGTCTTTAAAAGGTTGTCCTCTGTATTTGAGGATAGAGCAGACAGCCAATATTGTTCATTTGAGAGCTATTTTTAATGGCTACATACAGAGAGATCTCTAGAGTTGCCATAAATATCCTGTTTGCTTTCTTTGTTTCTCTTTCATTTAACTCCCTTGGTATCAACCAGACTATTCTTTTTGAAATGTTTTACTGTATTCCTGCTGCTCCCTTTGGAGGAGGAAATCAGGGAAATACATTTGCAGGGGAAAGGTATATTTATTCAGCAATGAGTAACTTTTAAAAATAGTTAAATCAATTTAGTAGAAACTTTCAGCTGTGAACACTCACCTTTGGACAGAGATCAAGAATGGAAACTCTCAGACCAGAAGGAATTTGCGCAGGATGTAATGAGGAATAAAAAAATGTGAGTGGGTCTGGGGGGTGCCAGGACCAAAATAACTCCAGGTCACCCCAAACTGCCAGGCAACACTCTGCCTTTTCTCCCTCTCGTGCAGCACACAAATGTATAGCATTTCGCTGAGAGTGTGAAGTGCAAATCCAAGCACCCACAAGGATTAATTTACATGCCCAAGTGGGGAGCTGTACTTAAACAGGGAGGCTCTACGCTGAAGTGCTTCGGTATATCACACGTATGCACAAATCCACACGCAGACATTTGAATGCCTACAGAGCATTTTCTTGTTGTAAAAGGCATGTGTGATATTGAGCTCACTGAGATGAAACGTGAAATCAGATCCTCCTTTTTTCCTGCTCTGTTCTGCCTTGCTTTCTCCTGAGTGTCAGAAAAGCAGATGACATTCATTCAGTCGCTGCCCACGGCATCAGAGCTGAAGTTTTTGTCCATCTTCCATCTGTTATTTTTTCTTTTGAAATTCTTGGCTCCGTTATTCAGACGCTCCTGAAAGAGAGAATTTCTCCTAGTGCAGAGAAGCAGTTACGTACTGGAGCAGAGGGCTTTTTTTGTTTTTATAAAGCAGATGTTACATTTCTTATGAAAGCAGTGCTGACCTTTTTCCCGTGCCCGTGCTCCAGGCAGGCATGTGTGGCGTCCAGGAGCTCTGCTGACCACTGTCCCTCGCACCTGGGGCTGCAGAGCCTGCCCACACCAGGGGAGCTTCGTATGAGCCTCCCCAGCAAGCTGGGGAAAATGCCTTCCAGCAGCTCCTCTCACCTCATAAAAACTGGAGTGTGAATTACCAGCACATGTGGGAGACTCTGCAGACTCCGAGGACGCTGAATCTCTTCTGTTCTCCCACCATGACCGCCTCGAGTCCTTAGCAAATCCTTCCCGTTGCCATTTTGGTAGCAGCATCGCTCCCTCCTTGGGTGCTCCTCTCCCTCTTGTGATCTCACGTGCTGCTGGGGACTTGCAGGTGGTGGCATGCAACAATTGGATCAGTCTCGGCTTCCTATGGCTGTGCGTAATTTTTGGTTCATGCAGCCCAGATGATCATCAAGCTTATGGCTTTTAGGGTGATCCTCAGCACGAGCAGCTGGGACAGGGATTTGCAGACTGGAGGCAGGTGGTGGTTACGCTAACCCAACCATCGTAGGTGCTCTGGGTAATTGCTGTCAAAGATCTCAGCATCTCTGGGGGACAGCCAGCAATTGCCACAGTGCAGAAATGCACAGCAGTGAAGGAAAGGCACAACACAAAGTCATGGCCACGTCAGATGTTTGTGCTCCTCGAGGATAGACAGCACCTGCCTCCCTGGAGGAAAACCGAGGGGAATTGCAGATGCCTTTGTAGCATTGACTGCCTTATTAGGTTAAAGGACTCCTGGTTCAGCCTTTGCTGCCGTATCCCGTTCCCCTTGCCCAGCAGGCGCTGAGGCATGCTGAATGAAGATGATATATTCTGTGGACAGGTGGAGGATGGAATCATTTTTTCAGACAGGAGGGAAAAAAAAATAGTGGTTAGACAGTTTATCCTATGCTACAGAATAACCATATCATTGGATACTAAGTAGTTATACATTTATTATTATATACAGTTTCTAAGCTAGTTGTATAATTGCAGGCTTAGCCTGCACGGTGTGTGTGCAAATCAGATATTTGTGTATCCCAATGGTAACCACACAAATCTGCACACCCTTATTCCTCCAGGATGGACAGACGATTAAAGGATAAAGTTGTTTGAATAGTTTCTGCCTCCAAATGTGAGGAAAGTCAGCCCCAGGTCTTGTAAAATATAATGCCAGTGTTGCCTTTAACATGATGCCTGTTGAGAGAGGTGGCTCCTGGAGGTCTGGATGTTACTGTCCTGCCTGGGAGAGGGTGAAAGAGGGAGCAGGGAAAGGGGAAAGCAGGGAAAAATTCTCAGGAGAGTGACGTTGGTGTTTTATGTCTTCAAAGACCAGTGTCTCAGGCAGAGATTTCAGACCTGACTTACAACATCTCCATCGGAAGCCCTGGTCCCTGGCCCAGATGTCCCCAGTGAGAGAGGCAATGAAACAGCCACCATCAGCTCTTGGCTGTGGGTGGTGGAAGATGCCAGTGCTCCTTGGGGGTGAGGGCCTTCAACACATCATAAGCTTTCGATGTTTCTGAAGTGTGAAATTTCTGTGAGGGCTGAGGAGCTCGGTGGGGAAGGACCATGCTGCTGCAGGGGGGTCAGACGGCCAAACAGGAACATTTCTGGCATCTGACCACGTGGGATGGCTTGGTCCTGTTCAGAGTGTTCTTTGTCATGGGTACCAGTAGGAGATTTCACCATGTCAGTGGCCCTACAACCTACTTTAAAACAGAAAGGTTTGCTCACTATGCAGTCCTCACCAGGAAGCCTGACAGATGCTCACCAGCTTTCATCCATCGCATGTTTAAGGGAAGGACTCCCATCCCAGATACTTTATACCACCAGAGATAACCATCCCAGACAAACCACGGGCATCTGTGAGACAAAATGCAAACCTTTTGAGCTGTCATTGCTGTCAGTGGCTCACAGGGAAATCTGGACAGAGTGTGGTGTGTTTACACACTTGTATGTGAGTAAAAATACCTCTTCGTGCCTCCTCAAAGCCATTAACACTCTGAGGAGTCAGCAGATGAACTGGAGTGGTTAAACTCATTAACATCAGGTTAAGTCCCATTGTGAAGCTCCTGGCTCGACATCAGGGCAATAAAGCCCCAAGAGCAACATGATGACTGTTATGATCAGGAAATTTGGGACATGTGTCATTAGAGGGAACAAACAGGGCAGCAGAGGTGCCTGGCAGTGATGCTGCTCAGTGTTCATTGCCATTCACTCCCCCTCTATGTTCCTCTTGTGCCCTTTATCAGCTTCCTCCGATGCTGGGTGCAAACAAAGTCTGGCCCTTACCTGAGGGTCAGAGAGATGAGAGACAGTGTTAGACAGGATATTCCCAGCATTTTCAATGCTTCCTCTTTGGTGCGTTATGAATGTCTGACTGACACGGCCAAGCGAAAGTGCTGCGGGTTCCCGCGGGACCCGTGTGGCCGTAAAACTCACAAACATAATAATAACAAAGTCATAAATTCTGACCTGTGGTACAGTCCGAGTCGAATAACAGCTCCCCAGCTGTGGAATGTGTGCCCTTGTTGTGTGAAGGTGGCAGACCCGGGGGTAAAGTTCACCTCGTATTTGTCAGGTTGTGTAGAGCCAGGCCCATTTAATGATCTCAAAGCAGCCAAAAGCCCCAGCAGCAGGACAGATGCCCAACTGTGTTTTTAGACTGTTATGATTTACTGATTATTTTGTAAGGAGGGAAGGCTTAACAAAATAGCCAATGAGAGACAGATAACGGAGCCAGGGCAACAACTGGTGGAGAACCAGTTGCAAAAGATGGGTTTATCCTCTTCAAAACACCCAGAATGTTTTCTCTTCAGAGCTTTACCCAGTGCTTTAATACCTTCATGGCAGGACGACTGGATGCAGCCCAAGAGGAGATGTGCAATAGCCCGTGGCTCTTTCTGCTTCTTTCTGCAGTGATTTCTTTCTGGCCACAGCCTTGCACCCCCAAAACACTGAAAGACCCTAGGAAAGCACCAGACCTTACACAGAGGCAGGGAGCTGCACTGGGTGAATATTAGGGATGCCTGACAGAGCCATGAGCTAATTCAGATCCTTGCCAACAGAGTAGAAATGGTTCAACACGCAGAAAACCCTGGAACAGACCATCACTGCCTTTGAGATGTGCTGAAACGGGTTGGTAACAGGGAGATGCACATAGAAGAGCTCAAGAAGATAGCTTGGTAGGGTCAGGCATCCTCAGGAGAGGATTTTCCAGGGAAAATGGACATCGGAGACTTCTTCACCCCATCTTCTCCTCTATCAGGCTGGGATCGCATCCACCTCAAGCCTCAGTGACAAGTGGGAACGGGCTGCTCGCCATCCGGAGAAGGAAGATGATTTGTTTTTGTGTGTGTTTTTCTTTCCATGTCTGCTACTTGGAAGGAAACATGTCTGCTTTTAGAGAACAATGCTGCCTAGGGCCGTGGGAGTGAGTTACTGATCTGTGCGAATCCTAACCCGGACCCCGTTCCCAGGCCGGCCCTCGGCGGTGCTCAGCTGTGCACTGTCCCCTTGCAGAGGGTTAAATGCCAAATGAGGGGGGTCGGGGGCAATTTGCAAGTGCAGTTCTTTCCCCCCCGTATGGGGACATGGCACTTTCTCTCCCTGAGCTGTTGTAAACAGGGATGCTCCAGGGCTACTTGAACACCCCCAAAATCCCAGTCTCCAACCCGTGATCTACCCTACTGCCTCTGATTCTTCCTCTCCTTCTCACACCAAACGCCTTCTCTTGACTTTTCTTAAAGCTATTTCTTCTCTTCTTCCCCACCTATACACCAATGGACTAATGGGGACAATAAAATGGGGATGGAACAGCTGCCAAATATCTTCCTCCTCTGCAACCAAGCACAGTTAAGTCAGATCTCCTCACCTTGAGGCAACACAATCCTCTTTCAGGGTTTCAAATTTCTACCACACTTCCCATGTCTCTGTCAATCACATCAAGTATTGCACATTACCCTTCTCCAAAACCTGTCTCTGGAAGAAAGTAAGACTCCACAGGTTGTTGCAGTGGTGTTTAGCTCCTACCAGCCTCCAGTCAGGTCACGTTTTGTGCTAGTGCTCTTCAGACATCAAGTTTTGAGGTGAAGCAATTTGGGCTGCAACCTGCTAACTCTGCATGTAATGACTGCTTTGCTGTAGCTCAGGGGTACAAACCGGCATTTCAAGGATTCCCAGCCAGCTCTCCAAACAGCTCCTCTGGCTAAATGCACTTGGCATAAGTTAGGGAATGCTCAGATAGGCTGTAATTTCCATCTACGTCTGATTTCCCCATGTGGGATTGGGAGCAGGAGGTGTTTTAGAGGAATCATTATAAAATACTATGAAATTGGAGGCAATGAAGTAAAAGGGATCAACAAGAACTTCAAAGATACATTTGGCAGAGTCTGGGGCGCTACCCATGATCTCCAGGCAAGTACGGAGTTGAGAAAATACATTCCAGCAACACAGACTAACCAGACATTTCACTTACTTCGCCACATTTATCATCACCTCGTAGCTTCCCTGTTAGTACATTGCGGTCCTTTGAGTCCAGCCGTGCCCAGAGGTGGGGAAGGCTGTGGAGGGAGGTTGTCCTCTCTCCCAGAAAAAAAAAAACCCTTTCGGAATCCCTTACAGTGATCCTTAAGGTCTACAGATCACCTCAAATATAAACTGCTGCACTGACACATCAGGGAGTGCTTAAATAAGGCCCCCTAACATGCCCCCGTCTTCGCCCGGCACGCGTCTCCTGCCATCCGCCCGCCCGAGCCCGGCTGTTGCAGCATTGAATGGGAGCTTAGTTTTAAGGATAAACACATCCATCACAAAGCTGTTTGGCGTACGCCAGCACTGGCACTCTCATCCCCTCCATGAAACCCCTTTTGAGGACTCTCTGTCCAGAGACCACATCTCTGCTCTAGTTTCCACTCCCCAACCTGCTTTTTCCAGCTCTCCCCAAGCATAATCCCACAGTTTACCAGGAACGGGAAGAGACGCGGGAAAACAAGGGCCACTTTAACCCCTGTTTTAAAGCTATATTTCTCTCCTGGTTTAGTGTATTTAGTTTGGGCACAGTTCTGAAACAAAGGTATAAAGAAACGAAGTTGTTCAGGCAGGGGGAGGGAAGAAAGTTGATTTGATTTTGAAAGCCTTGGAAGATCATTAAAATTTCATAACAGGCAGAAAAAAAGGTTGTTTGCTTATAAGGTCTTAGTGTTTAAAGAGCTAGAGACAAAACTGCTGAGCAGTATATTCCAGTTTATCCTGTGGAATAGGAAGGAACGGCCCCAGACGTAATTACAAGTAAGTAGAGCAGCAAGCAAGGGGAAAAAGCTCAGGAAATCTGATGTATAAGAACATTTTCTTGTTGGTGTTTAATCAGTTTGCCGGTTGTTTGTGTTTTTTTGCGATCTGCCTCAGTCGTAACGTGTTGGATCTTTTGACAGTGAAAGTGCGGGATGGGAAGAATTTTTGCTTCTGAAATTCGGTGCAGCTTAAAGCAACTCCAGGGAGCAAGGCTGAAATGTGAAGCCTGTTTCGTGAGTTTGCTGAGTTGAAAGCCAGAGTATGGGGTTTCAGCAGTGGTCTCGCTGCTTCTTCACTTTTGAGTTTTTATCCGTTGAACAAGCAACATGAGAGAGATTTTTACAAAAGTAGGGAAATGATATCTCATTAGTATTTCTACCTAGCAAAAAAAGAAGGCAATAATAACATCAGTGGTTATAAAGCAGCAGGGAGATGGTGATGAATGTTAGGCTGTATATGAAAACTACACAAGGCTGTATAGTTTTCAAAAAATATGTGCTATTTCTGTTCTTTAGCTTCACTCCTTAAAAATACGTTAACGTTGAAATGGAATTTAAAAACTGAATAACAACATTGGCAAAATATTTTTCTGAAGCACAGAACTCCCGATCTGAAAAACAAAATTGACTATAAATCATAGAACACATTAATGGCAATAATATAGAAATTAAACATTATAAAATGTTCTACTCAGCACAAAAATAACATTAACAACAAGTGTGTTATAGTGATTCAAACACTAGTAAAGGTATTGTATTACTGTTGAGGTTGCAGATATCAGTTCCATTTTAAAATCACAGTATAATATTTTTTAAAATCATTAATACTGAAAACCTTTTTCTGTATTACATCATACTTATTTATGAAAAGCAGAAATTTATTGCATTACATTTTATTATTAACCTGGTTTTAGTTGTCTGTAATTTGTACAACATTACTATGCTTAATATGTTTATTTAGCTTTCTTGCTGTGCCTTACTATGTTTAATGGCATATTTCTTGCAGTAAAAGATTTATATCTCCATTTTCTATTTTGTTTGAAAAAAAAAAACCTAGAAAAAATAATCTTACTTATAATTTCCTGTTGTTAAAATGATTGCTGGGTAACCTTCAAGCTGAGAATGAAGAAAACACATTGCATTATTTCTTGAAAATACATAATATTTTCTGGTTGCTTTTATCAGTATAGCACAATCTCCTTTCTCTATGTATACCTAATATGCACACTTCATACCCATTAGAACAGCTTTATAATTAGGGGAAGCAGTTTTAAAGGTATGTAGCTAAATTAAAAGTGAAGTCTTTGTATCTCTTGTGGGATTTGTGCTCCTAAAATCCATAAGTGCATTAAGTTGGTCCTCTGATTTCAAATGTTTTTTCCACAAGGAGAAATAAGTTTTCTGTTAGGATATAGTTTTCTCCTTGTTTTTCTGTCTCCTGGGAATAGAACAGCTTGCCTACTTTCTGACTTTTACGTACAGAAGTATACAAATAGAACACTAAGATTAATTTTCTAGATTGTACAGGTGTAAAATCTCGTTGCTGTTTTAAGGACTTTCCTGGAGAGGAGACTGATCCAGACCGTGTTGAAGTTAATGAGTCATTTCTATCTGCTGTAAAGGGATTTGGATCTGAACACTGGACTTCTTACAAACTGGAGGCTGTGCTTTCACAAGAACACTAATTTCATCATTTTGCAAAATCAGGAGTAGTTACTCATGGAATAGTTTAGACTATATTTGGAGAATGTAGTTGGGTCTGATAATGATACTTTGGACTTATCACCGTCTTTGTGGCTGTCACTACATGTGTCATCTTGTTTCTCACCCATGTGTTAATGCTTGCATAGAAAAACATAAAGAATTTTTAACCTGACTTTGATTTTAATATCTTACAAAAATCAACAACGATGATACTCAGATAAGAGTTTGTTCTACATTCTAGTAATTAACAGAGTAGCCTGAAATCTCATTACCTTTATCAGAAAACGGAGAAGTCTGAGAACTTACAGGAATTCTGGAGTCAATGAAGGTTTGAGTGCTTTTTGCCTCCCTTTCTTTCTTGTTTTTATACTTTTATTCCTTGCTGTTGCACTGAGCGTGCTTTTTCACAAAGCTTTCATTTGGAGCAAGAAGGAGGGTCTGAAAAGGGTTAGTTTCGACTAAACATAGTATGGAAACAAGGACTATGTTGTCACATCAGGTTTGCTCAACACGTAAAATCTGACTTGGGTCTCCATGTCCTGCCATAATGCAAATGAGAATGTTCTTGCTGGGAACATGTCATTCCTGTGAACATTAAATTCTGTCATGCAGCCCTCGTGGGAGCAAGCTGCAGCGAGTCCTCCTGATTTAAGAGCTATTACTGATGCTGCTATTATTACTTTACAGGGGTACAGCAGGGATTCATAACCTCAGTTCTCAACCTTTCCCTTATTTCTACATGGAAGGAAGCGAAGTGGCAAGTCTCCCAGCTAGACACATTTGTTGTCCCTGTAAGTAGGAATAATTGGAGGACGGCTCCTGTTATGCAATTTCACTTGTGTAAGGAACCTCCTTCAGATCATTTTTCAGACAGAAAGCTTTAAAAAGGCGACTCTTGTTTAAATGCCTGAAACAGAATCAGTGGACGCACGTATTTGCACATGCTATAGATAATGCCGTTTATGAGTCCAGAAAGATTCTGGGCTTTGCCAACCTGGACAGCTGGGGGTACCTGGCTGGTCTTATCGCTGCTTGCGCAAGGGGAGCTGGCACTGCATCAATCCTCTCCCTGATCGCCTGATCTGTGCCCCAGAACTTTCCAAATTAGCTGGGCCACCCCAAAAAGTCACTTGAAGAGATGGTTGAGGATCAAGCTTGTATGGGATAAGTGAAAAGTTGGATTCTGCTTAATTTCTGTTCTTTCTGTGGCTTTATGCAGGCAAAATGCACAGACTCCCAGTGGCAAAGAGTGCAAAAGAGGCCAGAAGTGTCAGGGACAAAGTGTGGTGGACCGTTCCTGATAGCATACCCAGTACCACTGACTTCCCACTCAGCTGTCACCCCCATACAGAAATCATTACTGGCTGGGGGATGCAGTTTGTAACCTCTCTGCTCCAACACTTGTAAATAAAGAGCTTTTTAGCTCTGGGTTTTCATACTCAGAAGAAAATTATCTATGGCCAAAAAAACAATATCTTTCAGTAGATCTGCTGAGGGCATACCAGCCCATCTTCAGCATGGCATGGAAATGCTTATCGACAGCTTGGAGCCATAGATATGTCCTTTCTCTTCCCTTTGTCCATTACACTTGATCCTGAGACAGCTACTCATATGTTGTTCTTTCAGGAGGGCGGCAACTCAGAAAATGCCAAATATCTGATTTATTTCTGGCTAGAAAATGGTCCCCGCATGAGCTGAAGCTTCCCTCCTTTTTGTTACAATACCTGCTAAAATCCTTAAACTCTCAGAAACTTCCCTCAGCACTGATGTTGTTCTTGCAGCTCCAGCAGCCCTGGAGAGGCCGAAGCCCCTTATCCTTACGCGTGCCTTAGCACAGCCACTGTCTGCAGCAGAGGAAGGACAGGGGATGGGGATGAAGCAGATAAATGAGGTTGTAATAGGTTGGGGAGCAGATGTAAAATCCAATCTGCCAAATTCGGCAGAGAGGCAGCCTGCCCTTTCCTACATCCAGAGTAGTCTTTTCCTTTTGACAGTATGCTGAAAGGACCTCCATTGTGTGTTACTTAACACATCTGTGAATTTATTGCAAGCTGATGCTTTCTGTTTTATATCTCAGTGGCACAAAAAGAAGATGCGGAAGAATAATTCATCCCAGATCTCTGACTTCACGCTGCATCCAAATGTGGTAAAACCTTGAAAAGCACTGACGTAGGAGAGCCCTGCTTGTCCCAGCCTGATCCTGAATGACACTGACACCCACTGACTTTTCCCTGTAAGAGATGTTTAGGGAAAAAGAAGAAAATTTGAATAAATGGTAGAAAAAAGGTGGTTTATTTCCAAAAGACACCCTTTAAATACAGGGCACTGTGCATGTGTGGCAGGGGCTGAATACAACATTGACCAGATTCTCCATGTCTTCAAGTCCATTGTCTGGACTTTATTACCCTACCATTTGCCCAATGGACGATACAGAGAAAAAGAAAGAATAAAGTCTTTCCAGGCATAAATAAAGCTCAAATCTCAGCTTCTCAAACTTAGTAAGGGAGCAAGGAGGGATGGTGCCCTGCAGAGAGATTTTCCCTCAACAGTTATCCCACCTGTACTCTTTCACTAGCTGCTCGACCTGCTCTTGGTGCTGCCTGGCCAGGGACAGTGCAGAAGGGGACACCAAAGGCAGCCTGACCCTCCTGCCCTCCCTACCCAGCAGCTGCACTGGAAGACAGCTGATGACTGTGTTGTTCTATAGCGTAGGCACTTTTCAGCTGGACAGCAGGCTGCTGACCACAGGGCTTCCGTATCCTGACGCCTTCCCCTGCCCTTTACCTTATTTAGCACTTTGCAATAGGCTGTAATGAAGTAATGTTCACAACAGCAAGAACACAAAACAGCTCATGATGTGCCTCAAACTGTGAGAAAAGAGTACTCGATCCTCCCCAAACACAGACCTGCTCACTTCAAAGGCGGCAATATTTAGCTAGTAATCAACATCGTGTTTGATTCCCCTTCCTGGACCAAAGTGCATATTTGCTCAGCCATTCTTTCTGCCCATCAAGAAAATGTGTCGCGGCCGATCCGCAGGGTGGGACGAGCCGACATGGGTCTGAGCAGTGCTCCCAGGCAATGCCTGGATCCCAGGGACCACCCCAACGGCTCAGATGCTATGGGGCTGCACTCCAGGGCCAAAGATTTGCTCCTGTCTCATTCCATTTATAACCACCAAGCTAGGGCAAGGCTACTGCTGATCCAGCTTTTTGTGTTTTCCACTACACTTTTTAAATTAGTGCTTGTTCCCATGTAAGTGAGCAAAGAGACATCCTCCCTGTCTCAGGGATGGGGAAATAGGAGCAAACAACAAAATTGCAATCTTGAAATGTGATTTATAACTCCCAAGAGGCATGAGATATCCCTCTTTCAATCACTTTGCGCACTTCTACATCTCAGAATGACCAGCTGGGGAGAACCAAATTTCTCCAGTTCTCTGTGATAAATATTTAATAAAGAGATTAAAACCGAATGTTGCTTGTATGATTTTTTTTTTCCTAGGTCAGCATCTGTAGCTTCTCGTGCTGTTATTTATGAAACAGTTTTATTAACTTATTATGAAAGCAGGCATTTGTTATGCAGTAAATTTAAGTTTCATAGTCAATGGATATTTTGTGGCCTGGGAAAAAGTAAACATAAACTGAAAAAGTCACTTATTCCTATTCTCGTTTTGGCCCAACAAAAATTGACATCAGATGTGTAAATGGTGAAATTACTTGAAGGAAATGCATCTCCTTTGTTAGTAATTGTTAGCTAGGAACACCAGAGCCTCAGATGATGTAATAGCCAGACGTCTGCAGACTTTAAGAACAATTGTAATTTATTTCCAGGAATAAGAGGAAATTTCTTTCTACTTCTCTTCCCACATCACTCATCCTCACAGGGAAAGATGCTTTCCAAGACATTTCAGCAGTCATTGATGCTGTAGATTTGTATGGATCACTCCTCTCCACAGAGAGATCGGGATCCAGCATCAATCCTAGGAAAAACTGAAGTCATAATATGAGAATGGAGACAGACCGATGAGAACACGCTGCTGGTAGTACTAAATTATTTGGGGGCTAAAAATGAAGGCTGAATGTGATGACACGCCAATAATGCATCTGGGAGTACATGGCACAGTGATAAAACATCAGGTAAAATTCAGGGTAGAGAAGTGTCAAGAGATGTACATGTGAGAAGAGGGTCCTGGAAATCCTCTAAACTAAATCTCTGTTATACTGTAAACAAACTCTAATCGTTGAGGAGAGTTAGAGCTATAACAGAGAATCCTATAAAACTGATTATTCTATGGATTCCATTTGAAGCTCTCACTAAGCAAAATGAATGTTAGAAATTATGGAGAGAAACTAAGAATATTAAAAAATAAAAAAAAGTGGTGTTATGTTATAAATCTCTGGTGCACCTCCACCTGAAATACCTGAGATCTTCTAGCTCCTAAAGGAATTAGTCAAACTGGAACAGGCTTAGAGGAGAGGATAATTAAAGACATAGAAAGGCTGCAGTGTGAGAACGATTGAATGGACTAGGTTTCTTCAGCCAGAAAAGAGATGACAGAAAGGATGTGATGGGTTCTCAGGAATTGTGAATGACAAGGAGAGAACAGCAAGCAGCTGTTGTTTTTTCTTCTAAGACAAAAACTCAGAAACATGAAATGAAGCTGGTAGCTGGCAGTTTAAACCAAGAAGGAGCAATCCTTCTTGACACCGTGCTTAGTCATCTTGTGGAACTCCTGGCCACAGGATACTGGGAGTGCTAGAAGTTTACTGGATACATTCATGAAAGAAAAACCCATCAGAGGTTTTAAAAATACATCTGGGTTTTGTATTAAATGGAAAGACACCATGTCTAGTTCAGAAAGTGCCTGAGCCAGAAACCACTGGAGGTTGGGCAAGTATTCTGGGGGAAGTATCACTGTAGAACTGACCTACATTTGTACTCTTTCCTGGGCTCTCACTACTGTTGCAGATAGGAGGTTATTTGGCATGGACTTGCAACTTACAGTGTGACCTGCTAAAGCTGTTCATACCTTCTTCTTGTGAGCCTAGACTTCGAAGTGATAAGTAATTTCAGACAAATGCGTTCCTTATGTTCTCTCTTAAATCTAGCAATAGTGTTAACAATTAAGTCAGGTGATGACAAGCCAAGGAGTAGTGGCCTCACATCTTGGACTTCTCCTTTCCTAGTTCCTAATTTCCTTTGCATTGGGCTAAGATGACCCAGTGAAACCCACAGGTACCTAAAGGGGTATGTCAATATGGATGAACATCAACATCCTATACCCGTCTTCACATCATGTACCTGTGGCAGAGCAACCAAGAGACAAAGTGATTTAGCTAACGCACAGCAGGACACTAACGAGGTTGACGTGTTGTCTAGGGTCACTTTGGATTTGCATCTGAATATCATAGGAGCAATGACTGGATCTGTCTGGGCAAGGAGATATGCTGAGATTTTCTCCTACTACTAAACAACTCTCATCTGCTGATACCGCAGTTGAAGCTTACAGCATTTTAGCAGGGAGGAAAGCTAGTTCAAAAACATCACTTTTGCCTGTAAACTAGATTAAGACCTCCACAAGAGGTATTGACATTCTTGTGACCAGCTACTCCAACTTTAATTGGAGAAATTAATTAAACCACTAAGAAAGGTGGGAAATTGTTTGATTGGCATAGGAAAATACTTAGAAGAAATCAGATTAAATTAAACTAAGGAAAACATTGAATGAATAACAGAACTTGTTCCTAGTGGTAAACTTGATCAGAATTTGTGAAACTTTTTATATAAATTGGTCTGAACAAAACATCCAGGAGTTGTGAGTAAGCTGCTTGAATCCCAGTTATTAAAGATACTGGCTTCTAATGCTTCATGTAGCAAAGCAAGAAACAAGAACAATCGACAGCAACTCGATGGAAAGAGTTTGGCTCTCTTTGTTTTCTGGTGCAGGAGACCAACGACTGTAGAAAACTTCTGCCAATGGGCTCGTTATTAAAAATGTGGTGAGTGTATTCAAAAAAGCTCTTAATCACAAATGAACATGGGTTTCTGAGACCTTATCGCTGTGTCCTCCCTCTTTCCAGGTTTCAAAACATTTCTCAGCAAACCGTGCCAGAACACACCTCCGATGTGCTGTAGTCAGGACAACACAAGAGGTGTGATAAAAGAGGGAAGGATCGTCATTTACATTCCCAGTACAAACATCAGGTGATACAGGACAAGCTGGTCCAGGTCCAGTTTTCTTGAAGTGGTTTCTGACCAGAACACCCAATGAGGTGCCCAAGTGTGGGCACCAATTCCCCGTGTTGCCTTTGTGGTATACCCAAACCACATGTGGAGTCTATATGTACTGGGCTATGCCCACATGACCATACGACCTCTTACTGGAAGCCATTTAGAGCTGGAAGGAGGCAACATAATATGGATTTCATACCTGGCATTGAGGCTGATGTTCCTGCCAGAAAACCACTTCCATTACAGGAGTCCTAGAACAAGTACTTCTACGCTCCAGCATGGGCCATGGTGTGCTGTGTTTCTTGTAGGGCATAAGACCATCTAATTGTGGTGTCCTTGGGGATTTCTCTTACAGCAGGAACCATGCAGCAGATTGAAGGAGAGGCCTTCAACAAACCTATTGTGCTATGATCTGAGTTTGGCCATGAACAAGTGAAAAAAGCATCTTAATGCTGAGATGTTAGATAAAAAAAAGCAGATGGGCAGATGAGGTCCTGGAGCTCCTGGACCTTTTTTTGCTAATGTCAACAAGACCAAGATTTTACTCTGAGAGCCTTGAGTTTCTGTCACTGATTGCTTCTAAAAATCATCTCTTTGGTCTTAAGTGACCTGATTTTCCAAAGAACCTGAAGACTGACCATTTCCACTGGAGCCTAAACAGGTAAAGAGGAAGCACTCAGCACCTTTGTGAATCACTGCACAGTTTATGTCATTTTGTTACCACCTTACGATGTTTATGCTCTGAAGACAGGTCTTCATCAAATCCCTGGACTGCTGCAAGCTATTCAGATACATATAGGTAGCTGGCATCAGTTCAATAATATGGATTGTATCAGGACTCAGGATTTTCATATTTCAAAGAATGTTATGATTTTTAAAATCACAAACAGGAACATATTTATGCACAGACCCATGCTGTGAGCTACATTATCCACTCAGATTCATATTACAAAAATAAGCTGTAAACACTTCTGATGAAAGGATTGGAGACTTCATTTACACCCTGAGAATGGACTTTTGTTTTAATGCCCAATTTCGCTTTGGTATTTAACCTTTCCCCTCTTTTTTATATATATTCTGTCATTTAATTCCAGCTTGCTGTTTATTTATCTTTGTGCAGGGGAAAAAAAGGAAATAATATTTTTTAGAAGAAGGATAAGTAAATACATTTACAAAAAAGTGTTCACTCAGCTCTTAGCTAAATGTATGCAGCAAATCAGATTCTGTTTACCCTGAGAGTGTTTTTGTTGGGGTCTTAGCTTATTTCCATTGGTGATGAATGAGCATTAGCTAAAAGCAAAATGAAAAAAAACTTTTACCTGTCAAGACGTTAATTAAAGTTTAATTAACTCCTGTTTGCTAGTGCTTTGAAGATGTGAAAGCGTTTTGGAAGTCCTGTGTGTATTAAGGCCTGCACTGACTACTTCTGGGGTAGTTTTTGGCATTAGAAATACCCAGCATGGAATCAGGGCTTACTGCATCGCATCGAGGACTTGCTGTCTAATGTCTATCCGGGGCTGCAATGGCAACACAGAAGAAACAGACACCTTGGCAGCTCCATAAAAACAGTTGTTTCACGTATTTTTTTAAAGGCTGGAATCCACCCTAGTTGGCTAGGGCTTTCCCACAAATTAAACCTTGCCTCAAGGACACACTGTGCCAGAAGAAGTCAGTGCAAGCACCATGTCTCTCACTGAACGGCTCAAACCATCACAGCAATCATAAGGACTTCATCGTGAGGTCCAGTTTCTCGGACATCTTGTGCAACAGAGCCCATCGTAAAGGCACCTAATATAGTGCAAAGAATGAATTTTTGGCATACTTCATGCTCTTTGCTCTTTGAGCAATCACGCCAAAGGCCTTCCTTCAAAGGTGGCTTGCACAGAGAAAGAGGCTTGTTGGTGTTGGTCAGAAATATTGGCAAAATTACTTCCTCACTCCAGGAAGCCCAGCTTTTTATGGATTTTATTGTTCTTCATAGGCTCTGCAGCAGAAGAAAATATTAAAGGAGAGCTTTGAAGCAAGGAAGTAAGCTAGCTGGATGGATATTTTTGGTAAGATCTCCTCCCAGCTCTGAGGAACAGGGTGTGAGAAAGAAAATGTGGGACGTGGGGTGATGGATGGTGCTGTTAAGAGTGGGTGGCTGTAGGGCTGGGTGCTTGGTCATGGGAGAGAGAGACATGAGAATGCCAGGATGTGAACTGCACGGAGAGGGAGAACCAACACCTTGGGTCAAACAGGATAGAGAAGGGGAACGCAATAAATGGGTTTAAAAAATGAGGTGACGTTCCAATAAGGACCTTTTCAGAAGTATTTGCAGAAAACGGAGTATGAGGGCCTGATTTCATTGTGTTTCAGTCTGATTTCTAGAGACAGTTTCCACAGATTTCTGATAATCATCTGAACTCTTCTGACATTTTTCTGAACCACCAAATTCTTCCCCCCCCCTTTTATTTTTTGATGTTTAGCCAGCGCTAATTGTAAATGAGCATTTTGACTTCCTTTTCTCCCAGACCTTTAAACTGCCCAGGCACGATTAAACAGTAAAAAATGTCACAGAATTCACAGAGAGAGAGAATAATAGTGAAATCTGTTCCTCATTTTTTTTATATTTCATATGGGATGCGAACCGTTTACTCCATAGTAATTGCAGATGTTAGACTGAGTCTGTAATAATGTAGCTGGCAATAACTCTATTGCTTTACCACAAAAAGCTTCCCAGTAGCATTAAAAAGACAACAGAAACAATAGTTTCAACACATTCGTATGCACTAGTATTCTGGAAGCACTCAAGCTACTGATTTATCATGTAAACTTTTGCTGGTGTACGTATGAACTCCAAATATTTTCTCATACTGTTGTTTAAGAGATGACGATCCTGTATTTTCTTCAGCCATGCAGTCTCTTAAATTTGCAGACATGTTTTGCCTTCCCATGGATTACATAGGTCTTTAATTCATATCTGATATACATTAGAAAAAGACACTATTTATTTTTTCTTCTTTTCTAACATTCGTGTTTTCCAATATCTTTTCCTGTTTTAATCTGGCGTACTGGATTGCAATTTTGAATTCAAATCTATGATTTACTGATGTCCCTGAAAAGGTGCTTATAGGCTGCCTGGACTTTGGGCTACCCCACAGAACATGAATATAGGTGGTACACAAAGCAAACACACACTAAAATCGACCCTTCCAAGCTATGTGGATGCTCTTATCACACATTTTCATGTGCAAGAAAAGAACAGGCTCATATCGCTGTGCCTTCAAAGTACCACATTTTTGTCACAGATGTTTTGCATAAATAAATGGTGTCATACAGGCTGATTAAATCAATACATCTGTATCAACTTGCAGTTCCTGACAGCGTGTTCCAGAGGATATCTTCTGCTCCCACTGTACCCTTTGAAATTTTAGGTATAAACAAATAATAACAATAAAACCGCCTTGTTTTTCCCAGGTTAACTTTTCATCTTTATCTAACGATAGCAGTAGCTGCTCTGATTATGCCGGACAAAAATAACACACGGATAATGCGAATGAAGCCGTTTCAGCGCAAGCTTATCCAGTCCGGTGGTATTGTAAACCACGGGAGCAGAGCTCAGCTCCAGTGTCATCAGATTCCCAAGCTGGAATGTTCTTCTACTACAATTTAGGTTTTCCAACCATTTCTTTCTAATCCAATGCTTATGCAGAGAAGCCTTATTTTCCTTCCATCCATTGTTGCATTTTTGTGTGTTTGGTACAGTAGTGTGAGATTAGGAAATTTCAGTTTGAAAAAGGGCCTGGAGGCTGTGGTTTCTGGTTATGTTCGCATTGCAAGGAGGTCACTTCCCCATTGATATTTGCTGAAAGTAATAGGATTCGTAGCATGCCATTAATAATATCACATTGTGTATCTGTTTTGTGTGTCTGGATACTTTCAGGGCTGCTATCTGTCGTGTGTGTGTTTAGTAATGGTCTTAATAGTGTGAGATCAGGACTGGGAACTGGGATTTTAGGGACTTTACAGCTACCAGGGGAAAAAAAAGTCCCATGGATAATGTTCAGTTTTCTATTTAAAATAATAGCAAGTAAATAGATGAGTAATTAATGGTAAAAATAACGATGTTTTGCCCAAAGGACAGAATCCTTTGGGGATTTAAAGATCACATTCTCCTCTGACTGCCCACTTCTGCCTCACGTCCTGGGCTTACATCACATATGGAGCACTTAATGAGCTGGTGTCCGTACGTCAATGTGTATCTGTGCCATCCTTAGGTGCAGCAGGTCAACTGATCTGCCCGAACTTAACACGAGCCACTAGCAGGCTGAAGCTTGGACCCCTGCTGCCAATTATGATGATAAGACTTATTTTTATATGTGACTGTACTCTGTCTGGTTTTGAGAATAACCCGATGCCCCAACATGGTGTCCACAATTATGTTGATGAGTATTAGAGGCAAGTGTGAATAAACCCAGGACATAGCACAGCAAGGCACAAGTACTCTTGAAAAAAGCAATACTAACATTACTTTTGGCTCTTACATGTCTTTGGTGTCAGGTATTGCCAAGACCCCATTTTACAGACTGAATAAAATCTTCTTGGAATCAGACTAGACAGGTTAAAAGTAGTAATAGTCAGGATTTCTTAGCGTTACTCTCCCACAGCTCTTTTTAGGTGGCTTACAGGGTCATCATTAGAGACAGCATCTGAGCACCTTTCATATAAAACTAACAGCAACTTAGTGATATAAATGAGCAAACAATTTAGGAAAGAACGAGCCAGAAAGTGTTTCTTCCCTCTCTCCAAAGATGTGATGTTCCATGGGTAGTTGGAACATTTCTCCATTCATTATCTGCGTCTTGGCTTGGCTTATCTTCAACCCCTGAGTTTTACAGAAATGTATCTCTCTATTGCTATGACCTTCCAAAGACATCAGTCTGGCTAGGAAATCCAGAGAATTTCTGGCATTGAGGGTACTGACTCACTCATTGTTCCTGTTCATTGTCAGTTCAGGAATTTCCTCTGGTTTGGTTGGAAGGAAAAAACCCAGCCAATGGCAGTTGTTGGTATTTTGCTGTTGTTTGCCAGGAGTCTAAACCCCCAAATATTTTCTCTTCTCAACAGCATCATGTTTCTGATTAATCAGGGTCAACTCTTCTTTTTCTCGCCTGACCTCTAGTAGTGACCCCAATGTTCCTTTTAATTTCCTTGATCTATTTGCTACATTCCCAGCCAGCTCTCTGGAGTGTTGAAGATTGAAAGTAATTTCCAAACACCTTCAGCTGTATTCTGGTTCCAGTTAAACTGGTCTGAATCAAGACTCACTCTGCAGTAATCACTGGGCAAAATTGCCGTGGGAGCCAAACCACAGTTTATAACATTGGAGATTATGTCTTTCATGGGGAAAAAGAAAGCTCTCACATAATTTCAGTAGTATCTGCCTTGCCTTACTAATCCAGATCTCTCCCTGTCTTCCTCATCAGCAGAATGTCCTCTTTATAAAGGTGCTTTCCCAGCTCCCTTAATCAGAAGATACAAAGACGGGATAATGGCCGTGTTGGAAGGAGCACAGCCATGGGATGTTGGATCTGCTCCTGCATCTCTGGGTGACTCCATCCAGACTCTTCCCCATGAATCTCAGACTGACAACAGGGGCTAATTTTGAGACATGCTTCTGGGGCAGGGAATGGACATGGTCGTCTTACTTTCACCAAGAAAACAAAGACAGCAAGTGAATGGCTGACATCCTCACTTATTAAAGAACATAGCACCCTATCTTCAGTTAACCATGCCTTCTTCTAAGGATCTGTTCTGATCAATGTCTGCTGTTTCCGTTGACTTGCATCTGGGAGGTATAACCTGTGTCAGAGATGAGCTCAAGCTGTGAAGTTCGAAGAGGCTGGCTGGGTCGGAGCCTTTGGGGCTGTGCTCAGGACCTCAGGAGTCAGATACTGCTCGGTGGGGTGTGGGGGAGCTAGCATTGACACAGGGTGACTGCACAGGGAGGCCCAGATGATGGATTTGGACTTGAAAGTGTAACCATAATATAGTTACACCATAATGTATATAATGGGGGGGATGTGTATGTGTGTGTTCGTGAAGGAATGCTGGAAGGGGGTTCGTGCAATAAGGCATGATTTATGTTGACTGCCTAGAGGATCTAGCTTCCTTTTATCCCATCTGAACACTGGTCTGGGAATTTCATCGTAGCAGGAAAACAGCAAGGTAAAAAGGCATCCTGGTTTTAGGTGATCTAACCCCGATCCAGCTCAGTAGCATCTGAGAGCAGGTTACCACAAGCACAGTCCTGGAGCCAGGACTTCAACAGTTTCCATTTCCCCATAAAGACCAGTTCACATTATCCAGCGGAGATGAACAAATTTTCCATTTGCCATGGTGGGCTCATTAGTTACAGGTAGAAGTTTGTTCTCCTTGCTGACTGAATCCCTTAAGGGTACTTTGGACCCATTCCTAGTCCCATTAAAGCCAATGGGAGCAGGATTGGGCTCCAGAAGGTATTATTCTTAATTTAAACATTAATAGTTTAAATCTCTGTTGTTAATAATAATAATCCCTTGGAAAATTCAGACTGAAACCAGTTTCCTTGCTGAATTTCTCTTCTCCCATCAGGCATGCAAACTGGTTTGTTATTGTTGGGTTGCTCTTGAGTGTTTTGGGTTGCACACACTGGTTTGTTATTGTTGGGCTGTCCTTCGGCGCTGGGCTGTGCACACTAACTAATTTGTTATTGGAGTGTTGCTCTAAGCTACACGCTCCAGTTTATTACTGATGGGTTGTTCACTGTGTGTTGGGCTGCTGTCCTTGTTTTACGATTATTATTGCTGAGGTCTTTTGTGAAACTCCTACCCACACAAATAGAAGGGCAGGAACTGTGGCAAATTTAATGCAATGTTTTGGGATTAATCCATTTTGCTCAACTTTTAAAAGGGGACTAATTAAGGCTTTCAGAATTAGGAAACCTGCTTCTTACTTTAATATGGTTTCAAATACCATTTCCTTCCCTGCTTTACTTTCTTCCCACATCCTTCTTTTGAAACATAACTTTTTATAGGTATCCTATCTTCCATCTTAATGCTCCTGTTAGCTTCCCACTGGCCTTTCAGGAAAAACTTCTTTATGAAAGATTTCCTTTCAGGTTCAGTGCAAGACCAAATACTCATGACCCTTGATCTTCATACTTACTTTCTTCTGTAATGTCTTCATTTCGTTTTAGTTCATACATTGATGATCATCTGGAAAATGGAAAGAAAAACGATTGGAAAATATTAGTTGGATGAGAATCTGGCATGTTTATATGATATAAAAAAGGATTCTTAATTTCCATCGTTACTGAACAGTGTAATATTGAATAAAATTTTTATTTTCGCTGTTCCACAAGCAGTGCCACTGGTGATCTGGTAATGCTAATTTGGTGAAACTGAGCTGTTTTACCACGTCAGAAGTAACTGTATAAAAAGACGCTATGATACAAAACAACTAAGACCTGTGAAATTACCACTGATTACCTCTTACTTTCCTCTGTCAAACAGATTTTTTTTGGCACTATTAAGCTTCTCTTAGATTTAATAAGAATAGTTTGAGTGGAGTGGGTATATCATTCTTTGGCAAAGGTGAAATGAAAGAGCTACAAACTGAATAGACCCATTCTCCACAGCAGTAATTATTTCACTGTTATATTGATGTATCTAAATAAGGAAGGAGAGGAACTCTTGGGTAATTCATGCAATATTACCTGCCATACCCATCACACTATCTCTCTTGCACGTACATAACTGGTTTTGTGCGTGTGTGTGTATGTGCTTTCAATCCAGTTAAATCAGTGCAAAAACCCGAATGTGAGCAGAAGTCACAAGGCTGAAGAGACCTCCTTCTTGCTAAATGTAACCGACTGCTGTCAAAGGTTACCACATCAGTCTTGCTGAGCTCCGTCTTGAAACCAGTGAGGGTTTGATTCTACATTCCCTGTTCCTCCAGGCACATCTGGACAGTGGTCAAGGACCGCTCATTCACTGCAGACATGAATGTGGAAATGTCCTTGCATTTTTTCTGCACGTTGTCCACCAAACCCCAGAGGATGGATGTTTACAGTTCAGAAAGGAAAGTGATTATTATTTTTGTTTTAAGGGAAGGCCAGCTAAGGCAGAGCAATTCAGCCCTCAGAGTCCTGGGCAGGCTGGGAGGAGAGCAACCAGGACTAAGCGTAGGTCTCTGTCTCAGACTGGCTTTCAGCTCCGGGCAAAAGCCGACCAGAGACTGAAGAAGCACTTTCACTATCCTGCAAAAGAAAGGTTTTGCTATTGGAGCAAAAGCACTCACTGATTGGAACAGTTGCATCACATCTCTGCTTCATTCTGGGAAGGGAAACACATTTTAAACAAAAATTTCCAAATAGCAACATCCCATACTCCCTGAGGATGCTGCCTGCTCCTCAGAAGAAAAATAGCAACATCTTTTGATTTTCCTAACCCAAACACCACTTGCTTTAATTCTTTATTTCCATTTTGACAGAATTCATTTTCTGAGAGGCACTCAGGCATGGCTGGGGCCAGTTGCCTTCAGGAGAGTGCTCTGTGTCTGAATAAATGGAGCGAGGGGGCTCGGTGCCAACTCCTGCCCTCAGATAAACACTCCCCATGCTCATTCACTTCTCCACAAGCTGCCTGCGCATATCTGAGGGCAGCGCTTGGCCTACGGATTTGTAGTTTTTGTTATTTTGCAATTTTAGTGCAGAAATGGATTTTTTCCTCTCTGAAGGAAGGAGTTCAGTGCCACATCCCAGCCTGCTGGTAAATGAAGCCTGGAGGGTTTATCGGCGATGACTTTTAACTACTGGACTGTGTTGGGATTCTCATGTTTTACAGCCGGGTTATAGGATCTCTGATATGAACACCCAAGGATTTATTGGTCCCACAAGGACTCAGGGTTTTGCTGGCACTGCAGTTCAGAGAGTCAGGAGAAGTCAAAGGTTATCTTTTGTAGGGTAGTATGGGATTTACCAGCTGACCCTCTCCCCCTCTCCTCTGGTTCATCTGCTAAAATCATTAACGAGCTTTCCTTTACCCTCAAGAACTGTTAGTGTCTTTTTAGCGCTGAGATCAAGTTACTGACCTCTGCGTTGCCAATATACCTTGAGGATTTCAAGAGCTCGGAGGTATTTTCAGTGTTAAAAGGAGCAGCACGAGGAAAGATGAATAGGTGGGTGCCTTGCCCCAAATGAAGCTTAATGTTTTTCTCACTTGTTAAAGGGAGGCCTAGCTTGTTTATACATTGCTGTCTCAAGAGATCTCTTTTGTTTGAGAAAAGGCTTCACTCTTGCAATGCAATGAAAAAGAAAAGGGTTTGAAAGTGGGGTATAAAAAAGAATGAATGGCATTACAAACACTGAACTCGGGGTGGTGCTCCCCAGCCCAGGCAAGCAGGGAGATGCTGTCTTCCAGATCAGGAATGATGGGAAATCATTCTGGGGTTCAACTGCACTGCTGAAGGACCTTTTACATCTCTCCCAAACATTCGGCAGACAAGCCCCAGGGTCTGCCAACTTCCTTCCCTCACCCTGCCATGCCTGGAGGAGAATAGCTCAATTTTGGGAAAAATCAACAGACGAGGGTTGCTGCTCCACTCTCCTGATGGGCTCTTCACCCCTCCAAGCCCTCCATCAGGTGTCCTTGCACAGGCTTCAGCTAGTTTGATTGCAGTTAAACTCATTTTGGAACACGGCCACCACAAAATTAACAATGAAATAATAACAGTCCCACAGCATCTAGATGGGCTTGTCTCACCGTATCAAAGAGCAGATAGCAGAGGTCATGTAAGGCCTCCCGGTGATATACCTTCCTCCCTTCTTCCATCCCCTGCCCCATACATCACTGATCTAATCACTTGTGAAACCCAAAGCAGGGGTCTCTGATGTTATCCCATTACAAAATCAAGATTCATCTGAACATGAGAAGCCTAGCAGGGTTTTATGATACGCACGGCACCATTCCTTTCTGTTAACCTATTTGTTACATTTATACTTGGGAAATTTTTATCATTCTTGACAGCCCTCCATCTGTTCCTCACCATTTAGTAGCTAGGAGTATTGTTTCACGGGACAGCAAGGATGAAATCACTTCATCTCAATAATGGGCTACAGTAATTAAGTTACTGCTTGAACACTTGGATTTTGATCTGCTTTTGGAGTAAAGTCCCTGGGCTTCCTTTTCTTCCCATCCTTCAAAGAATTTGACACCTATATAGCTACTACTCCACCAATTATTGACTTTAAAATTTAATATATTTTCTTTTTTATTCTACTAACAGAAAGAATATGAATATCACTCTTCCTTCTTGTAAAAATAAGGCAGGGGACAAATGTTCTCAGGCATTAATTATACTCAGATTATCTGATAAGAGGATCTAGAAAGCAGATTTTTAATGTGCAGTATGAAGTGTGAAGACAGGGGAAAAAAATGTCTCTTTGTTTTCACTTCAGCGTCAAGCCATTTGGAACCTGTTAGCTGAGCAAAACAGCTCCAAGATGCTATTGATTAATAACAATTGCAGTGATGCAGCAACCAGCTCAGTGACATGACAGACACCTTCTTGCCGACACTTTTAATGATCTAGTTTAGAAGTTAAACTCTGTTTGCTTTACATGGAATCTATCAGGAAATTGGAAAATATTGTACATGCTTCGAGCTCTACCAATTCCAGAGCCAGATCCTCTGTGCATGCTGCTTCGCTGCAAGCCTATATTGACAAAACACAAGGAAGAAGTTCCTTCACGTCTTTCCTTAGATGACAATATCCAGATACACAAAGAAAGGCTTGTTGGTAGAGTTCTGGACACAAGGCATCTGCTTCATGGAATCTGGGTTGTTGCACTCAGCTCCAGCCCAGAAGACCCTGAATTTTTTGTGGATACCACCATCACAGATCACATCTCAACTGCATGGCAACTGTCCTGCAAATTTCACACACCACTTGTCTGGATCTGGCTGGAGCTGATGCTCTTTGCAGACCAAGTTTTCTTCTCACTGAAGGTCTTGGAGGAATGGCAGAGACTGCCTGCCTTCACCCCACAAACCAAGCTTCACCTAGAGTTGCTGGGGCAGGTCTTTGACGAGCAAATGTTTTCATTAATTAGTGTCAGGTATGTGCATTTCAGGTATGGAGCTGTAAGAAGGATTACAAACAGTGTCTACACAGTATGTGAGTGTAAATACAGCTAAGTATCTGCCAGGTCCTCAGCTGAATGGGCTTCACTCTTATGGAATAAGTCAGCTCCAAAAAGATGTTCTCCTGTCTTCAGAGGGAAGATTTGTTACACAAAGACTGGCTCCACCTGACCATGGATGTAAATGTGCTGCAAACACTGGTGTTGAGAGAAAACATGAGAAGTTAAAAGATGAAGGTTAGTATCTTGGCATGATTGTATTGAAATTTTTAACTCTTTTTCTAGGTAATGTTTTCTTAGTAATGTGGCGCTCTGCTGGCTTTAAAATTCAGTTTAAAAAAAATGATCATTTTCTGCCTTATTTAGACTCCGTGCCCCAGCCTCGCTGAGCAAGAGAGCTGGGA